>Ga0315278_10006039_pt1 | contig 10987 bp, 5 predicted proteins | sample YL17G06_0_MG_FD_203880 | JGI IMG/M metagenome (GOLD analysis project Ga0315278, IMG submission 203880) | Sediment microbial communities from Yellowstone Lake, YNP, Wyoming, USA - YL17G06_0 | ecosystem: Environmental > Aquatic > Freshwater > Lake > Sediment | place: USA: Wyoming | collected... | reverse complement strand
CGATTAAAATATTAAATCAGTGTATACGTAATCTAAATCAACATGGATTCGGTAACAGTGCGATATCAATATGGAAATCTTTTGCGCTTCTCAGTATCATGGTGCAGTCGTAATAAAGTCACGCTAGGTAAGCTCTATGCGGAACCGCACCCCTGGTGCGGACCCAAGTGCGGTGCGCGCGTGCTCGAGCTATTCTCTTGCCGTCACTGTGGACTCTTGTTTCTTGGTGGCATTCCCGACCAGACCGGGGGGAGTCTCTGGCCTTGGAGCGACGACCTAAGCGGAGAACGAGAGGATTTGAGAAGTTTCCGGGTCTTCGGCGTGGAGCAACCGTATGACGAAGCAGAGCCAGAATACCGTTCGGTGCGGACGACCTTAAGTGTGCATCCTAAGAACCCATTTGCACGCGTGGTGTACGAGGTTGAGTCTGCTGAAAACAACCAAGGTCAACATGTTAGCCCATTTCCCGAACAATGCCCACGCTGTCAGAACTATCGAGCACCTGGTGAGGATGGACGCGAAGTGATTGAGCCACTCCGAACCAAAGGTCCGCGCACCTTCTCAGTTATAGTCGAAGATGGATTTCGAGTGCAGACGCGTGCAGCGAAAGGCGTGGCGCCAAATTATGGGCGCAAGTCATTGCTCTTCACAGATTCTCGCAATGAAGCTGCTCAACTTGCGGCAGACCTGCGACGTGATCATAGTAATGACCTGTTCCGACAGCTTGTATATCGCATTCTCATCACCTGCCCAGATTGTGAAGGGAAGGGAAAAGTTAAGGAACGAGGTAAGTTCATCATCGGTGAAGATCCAAAAAGTGAATGGCGACCGTGCCGTCTTTGCAGGGGCAGCGGAACCATTGAGAACCCAAAGCCAGTCAATTTTGGCGATTTGTGCGGACGGGTCCTCGAACTCGAACTGGAACTAGGGATTGATCCAACATATGGCAAACTCGAATATTTTTTCACGCAATACAACAATAATGCTGCTATCGCAATGCGGGCGGCAGAATGGGCATTCAATGCGGCACTACGCCGCGAACTGTCGGAGGATGAGTTTGCACTCGAGCCGTTGGGGCTTGCTAAATGGCGTGTTGGTCTCCCTGAACAAATTGGAAAATTCAAGGAACTGACTGAAGAGGAAACCCGGCTCTTTTTGCAGTGCGTGACACGTGTGCTCTGTACGGAAAACATCTTGCTACCACCTCAACCACATAAACCCTGGGAATGGCCAGGTGACCTCGTGAAACCATACGAGCGGAACCGTTTGTTCTGGGGATATTCGCGCGTTGGTGCAGATGGTATCCCATATAACCTTACTAAACGGCGCAAAATAGGCCGCTTTGTTATCGCCGTCTCCCGAGCACTCGTCGCAGAAGGTCGTTTACCCGATCAGCACACTGGTGACGAATGGGTCAAGAACCTGCAACTGCCTTTGTGGCAAGCGCTTCAAGGATTCCAAATCTTGCAATGGGCAGGTGCCAAGATAAACGATAAAGTGCCCTATGGAATCCGTATTGATTCGTTCGAGTTGCACCCTATTGGCGAAACGGTCCATTGCTGTACCGCGTGTGGGTATGTAATGAGCGAGACACTATTCAATGTGTGCATGCGGTGCGGACAGAAGACGGAAATTGTTTCAGTTAAGAGTTTTCGTAATTTTTACCGACGTGCTGCTTTCTATGCACTGCCTGAATCTGATTTTGACGACCCTTACCCACTGCGCTCGATTGAGCACACCGCACAGATATCAGGTGGTGAAGCTCGCAATACTGAGCGGTGGTTCCAAGATTTCTTTCATTATGATCAACTTCCTCTCGACTTCCGTGTGGACGTCCTCTCTGTGACAACTACGATGGAGATGGGCATTGATATCGGCAGTTTGTTGAGTGTGGGCTTGCGCAACGTGCCACCGAACGTTGCAAATTACCAGCAAAGGGCTGGACGTGCAGGACGCCGCGGCAGTGCTCTGGCCACCGTGCTGACTTACGCCCAGTTCCGCAGCCACGACCAATACTACTTTCATCACCCTCCTGAAATTGTGAGCAACCCACCGCGTGTCCCCACCCTCTACATGCAGAATGAGACCATTGCGCAACGCCACGTCCGTTCGATGGTACTACAATCATTCTTTTATGACATCATGGGTGGCCAGCAAGCTAAGGGGTTATTCAGCTCGTGGGGTACTGTCGCCGACTTCGCCAATAAACAGTGGGCGGATAAACTGCGTCATTATCTTGCTGCGAACCGAGCGACATTGCTTGCGCGTTGTAGCAAGATCATTAATTCTCACTTCCAGAATATGCTTGGAAGTTGGCTTGATAATCTTCCCAACGAGATTCAGCTTGCGATTGTTAGGAGAGATGAAAGTGTGGAAATGTTGGAGATTTTAATCAGCGCGGGGCTCCTCCCCAAATATGCTTTCCCCGTTGATGTCGTAAGCCTCAACATCCCTTCCTTTAGCAATCAATTCTGGGATCAAGACCGAAATGAAGAAGATTCAATGCAGCGCGATTTAAAGATTGCACTTTCTGAGTACGCACCGGGTGCAGAGGTTATCAAAGGTGAATTTCCTAAGACTTATATCTACAGGAGTGCAGGTATCTACGATCCTTTTGAGAAGAAACCAAACTATCAACTGACGGGTAATTTGCTTGAATGCGGCGACTGTCAGTCAGTCACACTACATCGGCCGGAAGAGCAGGTGCCTGATCAGTGTCAAGAATGCAGGAGTTTTAACGTGGTAGCTCTGCATTATTTAAGACCACCGGGGTTCACGGTGGATGGTGCACTACCAGGCGCAGGAAGAGTCGAGTATGAAGGGGGTGGACGTGAGAGAGCAGGGTATACACTTCCAGCTAGGTTGTTGGTTGGACAGACTTCATTCAACGCTGGGAAGCCCCAGAGTCCGTTTGCACCTTGCCTATATACGCTTGTGCGCAAAGGTGATCTCTTTATAGCGAACAAGGGACCAAACCGGGCGTTCCCTGGTTTCCTGGTTTGCCCAAGTTGCGGGCGCGCTATAACGGAAGAAACCTACGGAAGGCATACGTATCCTGTTGATATTCCTCCACACCTCGGAAATAAGAAGGGACCGAGGCGGGGCGACGTCTGCCCAAATCAGACCGATTTCCGGCAGGTCATCCTTGGATACCCATTTCATTCAGAGGTGATTTTGCTTGGCGTGGATCTTCCACCGAATCTAGACGCGCCATACTCTGAGCCATCAGGCAGAGCAATTTGGTACTCATTCGGCACCCTCGTTGCGAATGCTGCAGCAATTGTATTGCAAATCGACTCCAGCGAACTCAAAGTAGGTGTACGGGCTGTCAGCCGTGACCAGAGTAGTCTGCACGGCGAAGTCTTTATATACGATGATGTACCTGGCGGTGCAGGTTACGCAAGATCTATCGGTCAAAATCTGAAGATAATCCTGGAGAAGGCGTTGGAACTTGGTGCGCATTGCAGTAACCCTGACTGCGGCAACGCCTGCTATCATTGCCTATATGATTATCGTAACCAGATGCTACATCCTCTCCTTGATCGCGAATTGGGGACAGCACTTTTGAACTTTGTCCTAAAGGGACAGGTGCCATCCTTGGATACTGTCCGTGTGAAGATTGGAGTGGATGCACTTGCCGAATATGCACGAGCACGCTGGAATATCAAACCCGGCTTCCAAGCAGGTACCGTGTATATTACTAAGGTGCTGGAGGATCAGCATGTACACCATCAAAAAATTGGTGTTTGGGTGATTCATCCATTGCAAAGTAGACCGAACTTCGCAGAGAAACAAGCAATTCAGGCCAAGCATGGCGTTCGGTGTGCTGTACACACCTTATTCGATCTGGAACGACGACCATTTTGGGTCATCAACAATTTATTGTAAGCATGAATGAAGCCAAGTCAGCCTTCGACTGGATGATTGATGAAACAGCCTCTTGGCCCCCCCGCGGGCGCCCCAAACCTCCACTCGGACCAACCACGCTTGAGGTACTGCGCTCATGTCCCCTACGTACCTGCTTTGAATGCTCAGAGGGTTATGAGCGGCGGATTGGATTTGCCGCCCGCGTGGGTACGGCATTTCATCGCACACTGCAGACTTTGAATGAAAATCTACCACAGCAAAGTTCACTTTTGGCAACAGCAGACTGGGCACGCAAAAAGTTCTTGAGCGAGTTGGAGAAACAAGAAGCAGAACGATCACAAAGACCCAGAGAACGAGGTTTGCCACGTGATGAAATACGGGTCTATCGTGCAATTGAAGCCCTAATTAACGAGGTGCACCGTATTTGTCTCGAAGGAATCCGTCCGCACTCATTATTGCATCCCATCCCTCTAGCGGTGCAGCCTTCCAAAGGGAAAGTATTCCAGTCAGAGATCCTAGGTGAAGTCAAGGTCCATGTTGAGACACCGATTGAATCGCACGATCGGCTCTTTAAGGGGCGCATTGATAGGGCTGAAGAGTGTCCTGAAGGAACTATTCTCTATGACTACAAAGCTGGGCTACGTGGTGACGTACCCGAAAGGTACGAACGGCAACTGCAATTCTATGCGTGGCTGTGGCACGAGGCAAGGGGTAAATGGCCGACTAGGGCTTATGTTATCTATCCCTTCACTGAAAAAATTCACAGCGTTGCAATTGATGAAAAGACTTGTAAGAGAATTGTCGAGGAGTATCGTGCTTTGCTTACCCAGTTGCAGAATTATCGCTCTGCTGACCAGTTGGCAACTCCTGGTGAAGTGTGTCAGGTCTGCGAGTTTCGCCCGTGGTGTCTCTCATTCTGGAAGTGGCAGTCAGCAGAATCCAAACATATTATTTCGCTCGAAAGGGCTGCAATTGGGTTTGCGGGAGTTATCGAGGAATTAAAGCAAGTTGAATTTCATTGGAAAATCTTGGTGCGATGGCGAAATTGTACTATCCGAATCGTCGCGCCGCTGGAACGTTTTCCACAGTTGGAGGAAGCGAAGAATGGTATGTACATCCGTGCTTTGGAAATGAAGTTGCATGGGCAAATAATGGCACCACAGGCTCGGGTATCAGAGATGTCAGAGTTGTTCCTTCTGAAGTCTTCACATTAATAGGAAGGGACCTATTTTTTATCGTCTCCCTCCGACACATTTTATCTTAGTCCACCATTTGGCGAAACGGCCAGGAAACGAATTTAGAATTACTTGATTCTGTAAATTATCGGTGTGGAGCGAATCGTAGTCCAATCTCACCCGACGGATACTATCTTCAAGCTTTTGTTTCTCCTGCATTTCGTTGGATAACTTTTTTTGAAGCACATGTATCTGCTCGCTGAGTGCATCGACTTCTTTGATGCGATCTTGCAGTTGTGCTTCTATATGTGCATTTCGTGCCTGTAACTCTATGTTTTTCGCCGAAGTCACATGAGCCTGGGACTTTAATGATTTAAGTTCAGACGTGGCTTGGGTATAGCTCTCATTGAGAGCAACATACCTGGAACCCAGTTCATTGAGGGCTTCTTGGCCAGAGTGAATTTTCATATCGGCTTGGGTTATTTCCGTTTCGAGTTGTAAGCACCGAGATTTGGATTTTTCCAATTCAGAACCTACTTGCTTCAGCGCGGTTTTCAACTCATGATTCCGGGCCACTTGTTCTTCATTGACTCGTTTGATCTGGGTGTAATTGCCTTCGCAAGATTCAATCTTGGCAGAAAGGTCATGTATAGCTTGTTCTAGACTAGCAATAACTTGAGCCCGTTTTTCTAACTCGGCATTAAGTATAATTATGCTAGAATGTGCTTGATCAAGTGAAACCTTTAGCTTTTGCTCGCGCTCCTCAGTTTGAGCGCGAAGATTTTTGATGGTTTCAATAGATGCCTTTACTATTACAAGTTCTGACATTCTTTCGTCCAATGCAGCGCGCAATTCGTGATTCTCCTGTTGTTTCGCAGTGAGCCTTTCTTGGCCCTTTTTTTTCTCGAGTTTTTCATTTTCCAATTCAGCGTACAAGACCTGAATTTCATTCCTTCGTTCATTGAGGTCAGATTTGAGTAATTCCCCTATCGCCGTTTCGTCGTTGAGTTGGACACGCAGTTCATGATTCTCCCGTTCTTGTGCCATAAGCTGCCCACGCAATTGTTGAACCCCTGACCTGGTGCTTTCCAATTCTGTGTTTATTTGCTTAGTTTGATCCCGTTGAGCGGCGAGGTCTGTCTTAAGCAAGTCCAATTCAGAATTCTGCTGTTTGAGTAGCGATTTTAAAGTATCGGATTCGTTTTCAAGCTGAGTCTGCATCTCACGAGCCTGCCGCTCCGCTTGCTGGGCAACCGCAAGGTCAATCTGCAGACCCTCCACTTGGTGCTGTAACTTCTCTAACTGTGAAGTGGGCTGCATGAGTGATTTTATTTCGGTGTTTAGTTTTTGGTTCTCCTCTTGGAGTTTTTTTACCTGGTTTTCCAAATGGCTGATCATACGTGCATACTCCTCTTCATCAAAGCGCCAATAGCCGTCACCAACGGAAACAAAGTAGGGACGACTGCTCAGAATGTTGCTGATTGTGGATTTTCTTGCGCTGCGTTTATGGTCTACGAGCGCCCAAATGTCATCAATGTGCAGAGGTGTTTTAAAAAAATCGAGAACCTCGAGCGTTAGATCTTGATAGCTGCGATTAGCGCGTATCGCTTCTTGGCGTAAATCTTCTAGCTGGCTGCGTCGCAAACTCTCAAGATAGACCTGTTTGTTATGTTGACCCGTTACCTCGATTGAGAATTCTCCCTCGGTTTTTTTGATCCCTAGTCGAATCTTATCACCGAAATTGACAGCGTGGGTTTTGAACCAATCTGCTAATCCATATAGTAAATCGTTTGTTAGATCACACCAGCACACAAACTCATTCCGTTGCTCATCTGTGAATTTAAGTGTTGGTAACTCAATGCTAGAGTCAAGGAGAGAACGCATCGCTGAAGTTATGACTAGAGTGCCATCACGCAAGTCTTCAAAAGTCACTGTGATGGTCATATGATGTGGGCGTGGGCGCGACTCTGATGTTAACCCACCTTTACCTGGTTGTTGCGAGGTCGATTCTACTTCAGTCAATTGAATTGAGTTGAAAGATGGGGTGTATTTGCCAGAACGTACGGGGGAATTTATGAGACGTGGACGTCCCATAGATTCAGGTTGGTTGACTTTGAGGGCCCACCCCACACTTCCAATCTTGATCACTTCGGGATCAACAGCAAGAACTTCTTCTAAATTCGTCAGGCATATTGGTTTTTGCAAGCACGTCTGAGCTAATTCGATGCCTGACAAGGGATATTTTTTCTCTGCCAAGTAGGCTTTAACTTGCCTGACTTGGTCGGGTGTAACTTGTTGGAGACATGGCTCTTTAGGATACCATAGCCCTTCACAGTAAATCATACGCCCGTCGCCCAAGATTGTCTTTTCGAGGTTGAAAAAGTTGGCAGGTGGTTCGTTAAATGTGCGACGGATTAGTCGCTCTAGTGGGACACCCCACTCCAGATCATACGTGGCGACCTGTACGAGTTTGTCGAGCATCTCGCATGTAAGAACTTTGCCTGCCGATTCACAGTGCCACCGCCCCCAAGGGTCGCGCTTGAAACGTGGGTCACCTGTGGGATCGAAGACGGCCTGAACAATCGGAATGTTGTTTAGCTCACCGATCTTCAGTAAAACATCACTGGCTATCAAACCAATCTTTCCTTTTGCTAAATAAGCAGCAGCAAGATCATTAATGAGGACCCAATTAGCGAGCATCCATCTGCCATCAGATCCTTGTTTGAAGCGTTCGTCCACAGTAAGCTGAAAGCGAATTGCACGAGCACGCATTCTACGAGATTCTTCCGAAAGTTCGGATGCATAAAGGGGGCAATGTTCTCGGTGGAGAATTTGGTACGCTAAATTGTTGATGCGATTGCCTGGTGGAATAGCAAGCCACTCGCTTCCTTCGTACGAGATCATGAAACGATCATCTTGTTCAAGTTCATTTTGAAATTCTTCGATAAAGTTAGCGCTAATAGTCATTCCTTTCACTGTGATACCAAGACATTCCTCAATTAGGTGGACTATCGAATTTGGACCTCTCTCGGACAAAAATTCATGGGCACGATCTAAAATTAATGGAAATGCTTTCTTGTCCAGCCAGGTGTTTCCATTGAGCCTGATTACATTAGGGGACTCCTCTAATTGTTTGGCAAACGATACTGCTAACGAGGCTTGCAAGTCTTCAGTGACCGGATGCGTTGTCATAAGCGCCAACAAGAGTTCTTGAATGGTTTGTGGCCGTTCGGATTGCGCAATTCGAGCAAGTAGTTCGTTAAGAAGAGCTTGATAGCCCTGTTTGGCAATCCAACTATTCTCACCAATTTGTGTTAAAAATGGATTTCTTGCGAGACGCTCTGTTTGCAGATCTAAAAACTTTTCATTAGGTTCAAGTTCATTATTTGTGGGGAAAAAGTAATGCCGAAGGATATCAATGGTTTCTATGGGTTTATACAGATTCGAAATAATAGGAGTGAGATCAAAAGTAGATAAGTCTATCAGATTGTTGAGGAACCAAAACTCCGGCGTGATCTCAATTAATTCTGGATTCGGATTTTTGCGCAACCATATCATCAACTCTGCGACTTGAAGATTCTGGATTACGCTTTGTGACCATGGCATGCTCTGAAGAACAGCAAATAATGACGCTGGTTGTTGTGTTGCGCGAATCTGTTTGATGAGTACAGAAACAAAATCCTGCAAAATGAATGGACTAAAAACACATTCTGATTCTAACATGATTACTTCAGGGATGTTGCTCAAGAAGCTTTTGATAGAAGTTATCACGGGAGGCTTCAGAGGCAATTGATATCCGCGCTCAACGAAGAGGCGGGCAACAAGTTCAATAAGAGTTGTGGGTTCACGGTTCTGGAAAATTTGGATGAGGGCAAGGCGGAGAGACTGCTTCAAGTGGTCTGTGTACACCCAGAGATTATGGTCTATTAAATAAACTTTGGTAATCTGTTTTAGCGCTTCAATCAGTTTGTTTATGTATTGTTTTGTCTCTACATGATCTTTATCGAGTTTCGACTCTTTTAGCAACTCTTCTAGGGTAACAGGGTGGGGTATCTGGCTCAGCCGTTCGACTAGTGCTTTGACAGGGAAACACCACCATTCCATATCACGACGTGCAATATTACTTGCATAAGGGTCTTTGCTAAAATCAATAATATGCTGGAAACACTCGCATGCTAGGGCAAAATCGCCCTCCATAAGATAACCAAACGCCATGTCAAACCATTCCTTTATTTCATTGTGTTCCATATTTTATTATGGAATCCTTCCCGATATTCATAATAACTCAATTCGCCTTTTGAGGTACAGGAGGTGCAAGAGGGTGTTTTTAATTTCTTTCAATTTCTTATATCCACATCTAACAACCTTTTCAGCAAAGGATGCACTTTTTATCAATTCATTCATCTTAACCATTCAATTCCTCAGGGGTGCTTTTCCAAAGTCAAAATTTGCAGACATTTATCCATCAGATGCGACGGTATCTTTTGAGTAAGACAGTTGAATAGTGGAAGATTTTAACTTCAGGATTAGTTTACTAAAGTGGGAGGAAAAGTCAATAGAATTAAGAGGTTGAAGTCTTCAAAAGGTGCGACTCTATCCATAAATCAAAAACAATATATTGTCCAGGCTTGCGGGGACGTAGTTAAGTTATTTAAGAAACAGACCTAGTAGAAACCGGTGGCATCCATAAGTTGCGGCCTGGCAAGGTCGCGTAGTCTTGTAGGAGAGAAACCTACTCAGGTAGCCGTTAGCCACGGGCCTGGAATCGAACCTTGCAGGTATCCTGGTAACAGGATGCTTGATGCGTAGGCAGGAGAGGAAGCGAGGTGCAATGGGCCGGGATGAGGGGATAGATGGTTGAGATCGTGTGGCACCGCCGGGAAACCAGGCGGCAACAGAGAAGACAAACATCAACCTGTACCACTCGGAGAACCCGGTCTACTCACCAAAAGTTGGCTATTCCAGACGCACGCATAGCGCAGAGCGTAAAGTTGAAAGCTAACAGCTGAAACATGATAGCTGAAAGCTGAAATTTCAAAGCAAGATAGTAATGTCTGACTTCATTTTTAAGTCAGTTTTTAAGTGATCCCCCACGAAAGATTCAAAATGTAGAAAACGCGGGGACGTAGTTAAGTTATTTAAGAAATAGACCTGTTAGAAACCGTAAGAAAAGGGGACGGTTCTATTTTCTGGAATAGAAAATTTAAAATAAATAGAACCGTCCCCTTTATTACTCCTCCGAGGCCGGTTTAGCCATCGTCATCGGTACCACCGACTTGAATTCAGAGCAGATGAGGAAGGTTAGAGAGCTTTCGAAGGGCGTTCGGTGTGTCATGGCCCCCAATATGAGCGTGGGAGTCAATGTGATGTTTCGAATCGTTCAAGAGGTTGCTCAGGTTTTGGGGCCAGATTACGATGTTGAAATTTTGGAGGCCCACCATCATTTGAAAAAGGATTCGCCCAGTGGGACAGCGGTCAGGTTAGGAGAGCTGATTGCCAAGGCTATGGGAAGGGATTTTGGTCAGATTGGTGTTTACGGAAGAAAGGGAATGGTGGGCGAGAGGACAAAAGAGGAGATCGGGATGCAAGTGATCCGAGCAGGAGACATCGTAGGTGAGCACACCGTTCTCTTTGGGGGAATCGGTGAACGATTGGAGATCACCCACCGTGCTCACAGCCGGGATAACTTCGCACGCGGGGCAGTCAGGGCAGCCCTTTGGGTGGTGAACCAACCCAATGGCCTTTACGACATGCAGGATGTGTTAGGGTTAAGATGAAGAGAAGAATGTCAAAATCCAAAGTTCAAATGAAGCTCAAATTTTAAGAGAGCTCTGAAAAACTACTACTCGCTCTCTCGATTACACAGATTTCAAAAGATGATTACGCAGATTTCCATGATTTTTCAATGTGTTTGGTATCTGTACTACTAACCTTGAATTTCTTGA
>Ga0315278_10006036_pt1 | contig 10993 bp, 10 predicted proteins | sample YL17G06_0_MG_FD_203880 | JGI IMG/M metagenome (GOLD analysis project Ga0315278, IMG submission 203880) | Sediment microbial communities from Yellowstone Lake, YNP, Wyoming, USA - YL17G06_0 | ecosystem: Environmental > Aquatic > Freshwater > Lake > Sediment | place: USA: Wyoming | collected... | reverse complement strand
CCCCAGTCGATACGGTTCCACCGCTTGGTGAGCTTGATGAACGTGCCGCCGTCGTTGGTAAGACGCTTGACGATGACGCCGTAGGAGGCGTCGCCGTCGAGCATCGCGCAGAGCTTGACGTTCATCGCGCGCAGCTCGGGGAACTCGTTCGAGATGAAGTCGTAGACGCGCTGCTCGTCGCCGGTCAGCGTCATGGTCGGCTCTGGCTCCGCAACCGGCTCTGGCTCTGCGACCGTCGGCTCTGGGGCCGGCGCCGCGCTTTGGACGACGACGATCGGCTGCTGCTGGTCTTCCCCGACCGCTGCTCCCACGAGCAGCAGCAGGATGAGGCCGCCGAACACGGCCCCGATGATGATGAGTGCTTTCTTCATGGTCCCTCCTTCTCCCGTACTCAGAACGGGATCTCTTGCTCGGTCATGTCGGGCGCCTCCACCGGCGCCGTGTGCTCGTGGTCGTAGGTGACGCTGGCGATCGCCCTCGCGTCCCAGATGCAGCCGCTGGCGCAGTCCCACGAGTAGTACCAGTCGCTGACGTGGGTATCGAAGCGGTGCTGCCAGTGGTAGCGCGGGATGATGATGCCCTGGTAGCACCGTGCTACCGCCATCCAGTCGATGTCCTCGAGCGTGTAGGACTCGCCGGCATAGCGGACGGCCTTGTACTCGTCGTGGAAGGAGAGCAGATCGTTGGTGACGAGTACGTTGTGGTCGGGCGTCAGGAGCAGCGTGAAGCGGTGGGCGAAGCAGCCGTAGCAGTTCTCCTCGCCCCACTCCTTCCAGCCATAGGAGCCGCCGCCCTCGACGCTCACCCACAAGCCGCGCGGCTTGTGGGTGGCGTCGGCCTTCTGCTCTTGCGACTCGGGGAAGAGCTCGTCGCTGGCGCTGTAGTGAGCAAGCACCTTCCCGTCCAAGAGGTCACGCATCCCGGTCCTCCTCTTCTGTGTCGTCCTCTTCGTCTTCGGGCGGCGTCGTCTTCCAAGCGTCGTAGTCGCCGCCGATGTACCAACTCCAGCCGTCAGCCATCGGAGAACTCTGAGAACGCCCAGATGACGACGATGGCGAACAGCAATGGCCCGCTGATCCAGAGCGGAACGTGCTCGGACGCCTGGGCGCCCAAGAACATGACGCCGAAGATGATGAACCCGAGGACCGCGGTGATGACGGTGAAGCGGATGGCGGGACGCTGCATGGTAGACCTCCCTCAAGGTAGTTGACTGTGCGTTCTTCGGCGTTGTGGGCAGCATACCTCCCCGCGCGGACAGAAGAAAGAGGCAAAATGAAAATGGCCCCACGACCGGGAGCGGCGGTCGTGGGGCCGGGAGCGGCGAGAGAGGGAGCCGCGGGTGAACTCAGATCACAGAGTCAGGCCAGACGAGCTTCTTGACTCCGTAGAGCAGCGCAGCGATGAGGCTGGCGTACATGGCGTCTTCGACGCCGACGGACTGAAGGTTGGTCACATCAGTCAGCCAGAGCACGAGCACGCCGAGCATCGGGAACACGAACGTCCAGAAGGCGCGGATGAGAGCGCCACGAAGGCGAATCCAGTTCACTTGTCACCTCCCCAGAACGAGACAGTGCCGACATTCTCTCAGACGCGCGAGCGGAATCTGGTGCGGGCATGAAGACGGCCGCCGGGTGCCATGCAGCGATCACCCGGCGGCCCAGTGGAGAGGTGCGCGTTGAGGGCCGCGCGACCTTCATTGTACCCGAGAGCGCACGTCTTTCGCCAGACTGCGCTCGTACTCGCGCGTCAACAGGCGCAGATCGCCGCGGATGTCAGCCAGCATCGACCAGCAGCCCATGATGGCGATGAAGCAGCAGAAGGCGAGGATGGCGAGCAGGATCGTCACGCCCGTTTGATCTCGTCCACCTGATGCCGCGCCCAGTCAGGCAGGGCGGCATAGACGCTGCCCGGTGGGAGCGAGGTGTTCGGGTGCGTGATGAACCAGAAGAGCTTGGCCGCCGGGAAGGTGGGACGGAGGTCGATCTTGCCGTTCAGGTTCACGGTCTGGTGATCGGTGATGTTCCGCAGCTTGAAGTTCGGGCACTTGGCGTCCCAGCGGCGCAGGATGAGAGCGGTGCTTCGGAGTTGGGCGTTGGGGAAGTCGTCGGAGAGACTGCCCGTGTTGCAGAGCTCGATGCCGCCGGTGCGGCTGTTGACGTACTGCTCCCAGTCCTCGAGCTTGCCGTCGCGGTCCCAGTCGTAGCGCCGGCACTCGCCGGCGTGCCAGGCGGCGCGGTAGATGGGGACGCAGTGCCAGACGATGCCCTTCTGGTCGATCACGTCGTGCGCCGAAACCTCCGAGGAGCGCATGGCGAAGAAGTTCGCCACCGCCTGGCCGGTGTTCCCGCCGGTGCCGGTGTGGTGCAGGATGGCTCCCCAGACGGAGTTCACCCCATCGGGACGCGAGCTCCAGTTCGGACTGCTCTTCGTGTGCTCGATCACGGTCCCTCCTCCTCACGATCCTTGATGAGCTCGATCTCGTCGCTCTCGCGCCCGCCCAGCGGGTTGGCGACGTTGAGCACGTAGATCGAGGTGCAGTCGGCCACGTCCTGGGCGTTGCCGCAGAAGCTCAGGAAGACGTAGCCTTCGGCGTCGTAGATGGTCGCGGTCACCTGTGTCCTGCGGCTCACGTCGGCCCTCCGAAGATGAGGTTGCCGATCTGGTCGGCAAGCATGATGAGGATGCCGCCGCCGAGGACGATGATGGCCCACTTGGTGACGCGCCAGAGGCGGCGTAGGTCGCCCATCTCTTCATCCTCGGTCGGGTGCGCGGACTCCCGGTGCTCGGTGAACTGCGCGTCCGATGGGTCGGCGTAGTCGCGGCCCAACGGCGAGGTGCCCGACTGCGGCTTGATGTTGTGGTGCTCAAGAATGTGCCGCTCATGGGTTGGCCCGTGCAGTTCGGCGGCGACCTCGGCGGCGATCTCGCGGACCTTGTTGACGCACGTCAGCGAGGACTCGGTGCGCCATTGCTCCAGCACGTTGATGTCCTCCTGGCAGCAGGTGATCTCAGCCGCCTGAAGGTCGAGGACCGAGATCGTCTCGTCGTGGCGGGCCTTGTTCTTCTTGTCGAGGCCGTCGATGGCCTCGTCTACGTCAAGCGCCAGGGCGCCCATCGCCTTGAGCATATCGCGGTTCGTCGGCCCGCCGTTGCCGTCGGTCTTCAATAGGATCTCGTCCTTCGCCTTCTCGAAATGGTCGGCCATTCGCTACCCTCTCACCGCCGGCGCTTGTTCCACTTTGGAGTGCGGCCCAAGCGACCGGCCTGCTCAAGTTGACGGAGTAGGCCGTCGGCCGGCAGGCCCACGTCCATCTCCACGGTCTGATTGTCCACATCGACGTGGCAAGAAGTGACCAGCAGCGGCTTGGTGGCGTTCGCATCCTCCTGCGTAGAGACGACGAAGTCGCCGCCCTGGATGTAAGCGTAGGGGAAGACTGCTGAGTCGGTGGTGCGCGTGAGGGCGAGAGCTCTCGAGCTCACCGAGCCGGCCATCTTGTCAGCGCCCTGAAGGTTGCGGCCGAGGCGCTTGGCGATGCGCTTGGCGTGCTCGTCGGTGAAGTTGCGCTCGCTGAAGTCCACCGTGGTCACGATGGAACTTGAGCCTTGGAATGGGCCGCCCGTGTTGCGGAAGCCTGGGTCGCCGGGTCCGATGACGGCGTTGGGCGTGCCCGCCGGCCAGTCGCTGCGGCGTCCCATGCGGCCGTAGATGAGGCGCAGGGCGCGCACGTCGCCCTGCCCGTCCTCGGGATGCGGGCGCACGTCCCAGGTGACGCCGGGAACCGTGGCGTTGACGGTGTAGCAGTTGGTGCCGCTACGGATGCCCGAGGTCGGCAGGTAGATGGAGCGGAACCTGACGTTGTTGCTGGTGCGCTCGGGCCACCATCCCCACTGCATGAGGTTGTCGCTCTGGAGCGAGAACTCGTTGAGCGCATCCACCGGCGAGCCGTACGGCCTGAAGAACAGGCTCGGGATGACGCTGTAGACGTTGTCGGTGGACGACAGGGTGTGCATGTTCAGCCAGTTGGCGATCGTCAGCATACCCTCATCGATGCGGCGCGAGACGGTGCCGCAGTAGACGCGGCAGTCCTCGATGCGAACGAAGCGGTCGGCGTTCATGACGTTGTTGTCGCCGGTGACCGGCGTCGAGTAGAGCGCCAGGGCGAGGTACTTCACGCCGTCGGTCGGCGGCGACCACCAACCGTTGGAGTCGAAGTAGCGGTTGTCGGCCTTGCCCGTCCATGTCTGGAGGACGGTGTACTCGCTCGAGGTCACGTTGCGCTGGTCCGTGTAGCCGCTCTCCTTCGCGAGCAGTCGGGCGCGCATGTTGTCACCGAGGTCGAAGCTGATGTGGCCGTCTATGCGGCGCACGCCGTTGAAGCGGTTCTGGGCGGCAGTGCCGATCATGTACTGGGCGCCGAGGTAGGGCACGTAGCCGATGATGCCGCCGCGGTTGTTGTCGGGCACCTTGTCGCCCTTGTCCACGCTGATCTCGACGCAGTCGCCGGTCTGGCAGTTGAAGACCTTGTTGTTGCGCTTGTTGGTGATCCAGTTCTCGCTGGTGTCGGCGTCGGTGAAGAAGAAGGCACAGTCGGTGCGCCACTTCGCCACATCAAGCGGGCCGCCGAGCTCGACGGTGACGCGGCTCGTCTCGCCGGCGACGCCGCGACGCGGATCGCTGACGATGTAGCCCTTGTAGAGGTAGCTCGTAACGGCGTCGTAGGTGTGGCTGATGTTGATGCGCTTGCCGTGCATCAGCCATGAGTAGGCAGACAGGTCGAACGGGTCGGGCACCTCGATCCAGAACGAGCCGCCGCCGATGCCGTTGACCGTCGTCTCGAACTCGAGGCCGTGGGCCAGCGCGGTGATGTTGGTGCCGCCGGTCCAGTCGGCAGCGCAGCCGGCCATGATCGTGAGGCCACCGTCGAGGAGTCCAGCGTAGGCCATCTCAGCGGCTCCTGGGAACGAGGTACATGCTCATGTAGTCCAGGTAGAGGGAGTCCTGCTGCACCGTGGACGTGGTGTAGGTAGCGGCCCCATGACCAACCGCCCCAGTCGCCAGCGCGTAGGTGCCCGAGTACAGGTCGAGCGGGTTCCAGTTCGTCTCTGCCGTGGCCGAGCCGTCCCGGTAGATCCAGAAGTAGACGTGCGTGTTGCTGTAGATGTAGACCCTGAGCCTGTACCACGAGGTGTTGTTGACCGTGTAGGCACTGGACGACACCAGGCCGGCGGTCTGGAAGCAGGCGTTCGCCGTGAGCGAGGCGTTGCTGGTCGCGAAGAACGCTCCGATCGTCGGAGTGGTGCTGCTGAACTGGTTGGTGAACCCGGCGCGAGTCCTGATGGCGGTGCCCAGATAGTTGTAGCAGATGATGAACTCAGCCCAGTCACCAACGGCCATCGTGAGGGCGTCGATCGCCGTCCTGAGCGACACGCCACCGTTGGCCGCCGACCCGGTGTGCAGACCCGCGATGCCGGGGTGGCTGGAACTGCCCTGCTCACTGGCGATGGCGCCGCCGGTCCCGAACGTTTCGCCTCCCCACTCCGCGCCTGTCGAGGCTGCGAGAGCCGTGGTCGGCCCCATGCAGTCCGTCTCGCGGCAGATCGCGCCGGCGTAGTTGGGGATGATGCCCCTGGTGACGAAGAAGTCGCCGGTCAGCTTGGCGGTGTTCGCTGACTCACCTACCTCGAGCGTGGCACCGTTGGCGGCGATGGCGACGTGCTTGTCCTGGCCCGAGAGTTCGATTTCAGCCGTGGTGTTGTCGGTGTGGTTCGTCTTCAGCGTTATCTTCTGGACGGCGTCCTGAACGTACTGCTCGATGTACGACGCTGACGGGTCGTCAAGAACGGAGTTGTTCCATCGTGGACCCACCCACTGGTTCCTGATGTAGCTAGTGCCGTCTTGGATGTAGAACCGGGCGCGGTTGACTTCGTTCGCGTTGTCCGTCTGGAAGTCGAGGTAGCCGGCGGCGGCGCTGTAGATCTCGATGCGGTCGCCAGAGTCGTGAGAGCGGAAGAGTCCCTGACCGCCAACGCCACCCGGCCCGTCGAGGGTGATGGTGCCGCTGTTGCTGGCGTCACCGACGCGAAGGTCGGTGCGCGCGTTGATCGTAGTGCCGGTGATGATGCCGCCGGTGATGACTGGAGCGTCGAGGGCCACGTTGGCGTGAATCTGGTTGCCGGTGATGGTGTTGGCCTCGATTTTGGCGGCCGTGATGGCACCGTCTACAACGAGGCTGCCGGCCAGCATCTTGCGGAAGAGGATGTCATCGAAGTAGCCGTAGGTGGCGGCGGCGCCGGTGTACATGAGGTAGGCGCGCACGGCGACGACCGCCGACGCTCCTGAACCCGTCGGCACCGTGTACTCGACGTAGTCGGTGACGATGGGTGGACCGTCGGACTGGTAGCTGGTCGAGGTGGTGCCGGTTGAGGCGGTGGGCGTGGCAACGTCAGACCCGCTGGCGTTCACGCCCGCGATCGCGACCTGGGCGGTTCCCGTGGTTCCTACCTTCGACTTCACCGAGATGCGGAATACGTCGCCGGCCTTCGCCGGGACAGGGTCACAGAGGGTGAGGTAGACCGCCGTGGTGTTGCCGGTGACGCGCCGGCAGTTGTTGCCGCGGTTGGCGTTGGTGTTGATGACGCCGCGGAACTCGATCTCCACGCTGTCGTAGGCCACTGGGTAGCTGAGTCCCGACGGCAGGGCAAGCTCGCTGCTGCCGTTCTGCACGAGGTTCTCGTAGTCCGCGACGACGAGATGCTTGGCGAAGATGGTGTCGGCGGCGATCTCCGTCGCGCCGATGGCGCCGGCCTCTATGACGCCGGCGACGACCTTGCCGATGACGGCGAGATCCTGGGCACTGGCGTGGGTCCAGGCGCCGCCACTGAGGATGTGCAGTTGGTGGTCCGTCGAGTTGTAGTAGTAGTCGCCGTTGACGTAGCCGCCCACGGCCGGGTCACTGGCGAAGATCGGCGGCGGCGTGATGGACGGCGCCAGCTTCGCCGCGGTGATCATGTTGTCGGCCAGGTCTGTCGCCTGGATGCCGCTCGACTGCGTCGGCCCGGTGACGTTGGAGTAGCCGTAGTCGGTGCCGTCGGGGCCGTAGACGCGGACGCGCGCGTAGACGTTCGTGCCGGGAGCGATGAGGTAGGTGAAGGCGCAGCCGTTGAGCGTCGTCGGGTTGGTGCTCGGCGGGTTGGCGGCGCCGTAGTAGAGGACGTAGTAGACGCCGGGGATGTTGATGGCCGTCCACGAGAAGGAGATCTGGCTGATGCCGGCGGTGGCCGTCAGCGTCGGCGTGGCGGTGGCGACGATGTTGACGTAGCGCACGTTCGTCGCCTCGATGACGCCGTCCTTGCCGACGCTCCAGAACTCGATCTTGTGGCTGCCCTCTCCCGAGACGGTGAAGGTGCCTGTGTACCTGACCGGAGCGTCGTTGTCGCGCCTGTACCACTTCGACTCGACGTACGTCTCAAGGGACCAGGGCGTGTAGGTCGCGACCAGGGTACAGGTGACGGCGCTGCCCGTGACGATCCAGCCGTCGCGCGGCGACATGGCCGGCGTTCCTGTGTTCAGACTCAGCGTCGTCCGCAGCGTGCCGGCGGTCGCGTAGGTGAGCGTCGCGTGCGTCGTGGACTCGCCCCAGAAGTTGGAGACGTAGACCTCTGCGGTGGTGCCGAGGAAGGTCGTGCCACCGGGCACGATGAACTTGATGGTCGTCGCGTCCACGAAGGTGAACGCCGCGTAGAGCGTGCCCACGCGCACCGCAGTTGCGTAGGTGTAGTTGGTGCCGGTGACGGTGACCTCGAAGTCGGGCAGCGCCGTCGCCGGCGTCAGGCTGGTCACGGTCGGCAGGGCGCTCGACTTGTAAAGGAAGTCGTTCGCTGTGGTCGTGGTCGAGACGGTGCCGTAGTTCGTCTCCACGAAGACGTACGTCTGGACGCCCGGTTCTCCCGGCGGCGCGATCGCCGTGACCTGTATGGCGCTGTTCACGGTGAATGCTGCCTGCACGGCGGTCGCCAGCGTCGGGCCGAAGAAGACCGCGCGCGTCATCGTCAGGTAGGTGCCGGCGATGACCACGCTGTCGCCGCCGGCGCCGTCGAAGCCAGCCGTCTCCAGCGGCGTGACGCTGATGATCGTGGGCGCGCTGTTAGAGCCGCCCTCGTAGGTAGCGAAGGTGAACTGCGCGCCTGCCACATTGGTGCCCGCCGGCGTAGTGACGTAGACGTAGACGGCGCCCGTCCCGACCGGGACGACACAGGAGATCTCGGTGTCGCTGATGACCGAGTAGTTGAGGCCGCACTCGTAGGTGCCGAAGCGGACCCGGCTGGTGTCCTCGGTGAAGTCCGTCCCGGTGATGACGACGAGGGTGCCCTCTGGGGCGCTCGCGGGGTTGAGGCCAGTGACTGTTACGGCCATGTCAGTACGCCCGCCGCGTCAGCACAAGGGTAAACGAAGCGCGGTACTGGAGCTCGTAGGTGCTGTCACGCTGGATATCCTGCGGGAGGTCGCTGGTGACAATCGTCATGGCCGTCTCAGACGCAATCTGGAGCGTACCGGATGAAGCCCAGGTACACGCCTGCACCAGCGTCCACAGAGAGCCGAGGGCTGTGTTCAGGTTGGCGACGGAGTTGCTCACCACCCACATCGGGATCGGCACGGCGATGAGGTTCTTCCGCTGCTCGTTGACCTGTCCGACGCCGCCTGAGTAGTTGGGCGCCTCGTCCCAGGTGATGCGCGCGGGAGGGCCGGGGATGAAGCCCTCGGCGTCCACGAAGTAGCCGGTGGGCGTGGCTTGGTTGTTGAGGTCGATGTTGGCCGGCGAGCCGCCGTGACCGAGTGTGATTGCGGTAGCCATTACAGGGTCGCCTGTCCTCTCTGCCGCCGGCGTGCGGTCGTCCTCATGTTGGCCGCCTGGTAGGGCGAGAGCCGGTCGGCCAACTTCTGCGGCTGGTCAACAATGACACCACCGGGAAGGCTTACGCTGCTGTTGTAGTGGTGGTGGACCTCCGTCACGCCGCCGGCCGCCGGCTGCGGCGGCGCGGCGCGCATGATCGGCTGCTGCACCGACGGGACGAGGCGCCGGGAACGCTTTCCCTCGGGCGTCAGGCCGGCTCGCCGCATGATGTTCGGGATCAACGCAGGATGGTCGAGCGGCAGCACGACCTCCTTGCCGTGGAGCGTCATCGGGTAGCCGCTGTGCGGGCCTGAGAAGATGCCGCCACTGTGGCCGCCGTCACCAGCGGGAGTCTTCTTCACGACGATCGAGATCGTCTTGCCGTGCATGCTGTCGATGGCCCTCTGGATGTTGCCCACAGCGTTGATGGCCGGGAGGTCATCGACACTGATCGCCGGCTTCGTCTTCTGCTTGAGCGAGTCCACCTTTTTCTGGCCTCTGGAGATGAAAGTCTCCAACTTGCTGATGTCGGCGCTGACCTTGGCCGAGAACTGCGGGTGCTCGCCGCCGCCGCCGGTGATGCGCTGGAGCCGCCGCTTCGCGAGTGCGAGGTTGCGCTCAAGCGTGTCGATGCGGACGTGCAGACGGACCTGATAGCTCTTCCCGGCGATGTTGTTGAGGCCCGCCTTGAGAGCGCGCAGCTTCTCCCTCAGAGCCTCCTCGCGCAGCATCATCTTGATGGTGTGCGGCTTGCCCTTCAGCGCGGCGAGATCCTTCTTGACCTCGCTCATCTTGGTCTTCACGTCCTCCATGCGCGCCTTGAAGACGATGGCCTGCATGTGCGGCGCCATGTCCTTCAGCTTTTGCTGCTGGTCGCGCCAGATGCCGGTCGCGCCGGCGAGCTTGCCCTTCATCGAGGCGATGTAGGCGTCGTACTCGGCCAGTTGCCTCTTGATGTACGGATTGCCGCCACCGCCGACGCGAGCCAGGTCGCGCCTCGCCGCCTCTGCCTCGTGGATCTCCTGCTGGTAGTAGCTGACCATGCCCTTGGACGCCTGGGCGCGCATGGTCGCCTGACCAGTCTTCTGGGCGACGAGCGCCTTCGCCTGGCTCGTCTTCACCCAGTTGGCGAGGAGGTCGGTGTTGGCGTCCACCGTCTCAGGGACCGTGAACTTGAAGTCGTTCTTGCCCATCGCCTCGAGATGGCCGCCAAAGTTCCTGTCCGTCCACTCCTTGATGGAGTTGTCGCTCTTCATCGCCTGGGCAGCCGTCCGCATCGCGCCGATGCGCGCGGTGGTGCCGTCCAGCCAGTCCTTGAGCTTCGTCGCTCCCCAGACGACGGCGGCTGCGGCGGCGAGTGCCCCGAGGCCGATGGCGACCGGGCCGAGGGAGGCGGCGAAGGTCGCCATCGAGGCGGTCGCGCCGCCCACCTTGAAGGCTGAGAAGATGGCGCCAAGGGTCTGCACGCTCCTCATGCCAGCCATCACGCCGCCGATCAGGCCGAGGGCGTTGATGAGGCTGCCGAGCACCATGATGAGCGGCCCGACCGCGGCGGCGGCTGCGGCGGCCCACATGATGAAGGTGCGCCAACCCGGCGAGAGCTTCGTGAAGCTGTCGGCCACCTTGGCGAGCCATGCGGCGACCTGCGCGAAGAACGGCAGCAGGACGGCGCCGATCTTGATGAACGAACCCTGGAGCGAGGCCCATGCCTGGCGCAGCTTCTGCACCGGCTGCTGGGCGGTGTTCTTCATCGCCCGGTCGAGGGCGCCGTGAGCGTTCCCCACCTTGTCGATGACCTTGAGGTTGTTCTCGTAGTTGGCACCGAGCAGGGAGAGCACGCCGTTCAGGGCGCGCACGTTGGGGATGATCTTCCGCATCGCCAGCATGTCGTGGCCGGTGGCGTCCCAGAGTTTCTTCAGCGTGGGCAGCAAGCCCTTCTTGGCGATCGAGTCGGTGACCTCCTTGTAGGAGAAGCCCATCTCCTTGAGTTGGTCGATGCTCATCTTGGCCGGCGCGACCAGGGACATCATCGTGCCGCGGAGGGCGGTGACCGCCTCCGCGCTCGAGAGGCCGCCGAGAGTCAGGGCGGCGATGTTGCCGCC
>Ga0315278_10006035_pt1 | contig 10994 bp, 9 predicted proteins | sample YL17G06_0_MG_FD_203880 | JGI IMG/M metagenome (GOLD analysis project Ga0315278, IMG submission 203880) | Sediment microbial communities from Yellowstone Lake, YNP, Wyoming, USA - YL17G06_0 | ecosystem: Environmental > Aquatic > Freshwater > Lake > Sediment | place: USA: Wyoming | collected... | reverse complement strand
GCGGCCGTGCGCGGCATCCACGAGCCGGCGCGGAAGGCCCTGCGCGAGTGCATCGTGCTCGAGCCGATCATCAAGGGACGCGAGGATGAGGAGGTCGCGGTCAGCGAGGGGCTCGACAGCGGCGCGGTGCGGCTCGTCGGCAACGTGCACGGCGATCCGCCGTTCCGGGGCGCGCTCAAGCACGGCGGCTGGCGGGCGACCGCGATCACTCTGCCAGTGCGGCGCGGCCAGGACGAGCGCGTGATCGCGCCCGCCGAGGTCGAGATCGCCTGAGGCGATGAGCCAGCCGCGCTACGTCGTCGGCATCGATCTCGGGACGACGAACTCGGTCGCCGCGTGGATCGATACCGACGCCGCGTCGAATCCCGACGCGCCCGACGTGCACGTCCTCGACGTGCCGCAGCTCGTGAAGCCGGGCGTGACCGAGGCCCGCCCGCGGCTGCCGTCGTTCCTCTACTTCCCCGCGAGCGCCGAGATGGATCCCGCGAGCCGCGCGTTGCCGTGGGGGCCGGCCGAGCACGTGACCGGCGAGCTCGCCCGCGCGCGCGGGGCCGAGGTGCCGAGCCGCGTGGTCGCGTCGGCCAAGTCCTGGCTGTGCGCGGTCGGCGTCGAGCGCGACGCGCAGATCCTGCCGTGGGGCGCGCCCGACGACGTGCCGCACGTCTCGCCGGTGGAGGCCGCCGCCGCGTACCTCGGCCACCTCCGCGCGGCGTGGGACGCGAGCATGCCGGCGCCGCTCGCGGAGCAGGAGGTGTACCTGGCGGTGCCGGCCTCGTTCGACGCGGCGGCGCGCGACCTGACGATGCGCGCGGCGGACGCCGCCGGGCTCCGCGGCGCGCACCTCGTCGAAGAGCCGCAGGCGGCGTTCTACGCCTACCTGGCAGCGACGCGCGGCGCCTGGCGCGAGCAGGTCCGGACCGGCGAGGTGATCCTCGTGTGCGACGTCGGCGGCGGGACGACCGACCTCTCGCTGGTGGCCGTCGGCGAGGAGGCGGGCGCGCTGGTCCTCGAGCGCAAGGCGGTCGGCGACCACATCCTGCTCGGCGGCGACAACATGGACTTGACGCTCGCCCACGCGCTCCGCGCGCGCCTCGCCGAGAAGGGCACGACGCTCGACGAATGGCAGCTCCGCGGCCTCGTCCACGGCTGCCGCGACGCCAAGGAGAAGCTCCTCACCGGCGACGGCAGGGCGAAGGAGCCGATCGTCGTACTCGGCCGCTCGAAGAAGGTGATCGGCGGTACGCTCCGCACCGACGTCGAGCGGCACGAGGTGGAGGCGACACTCGTCGACGGGTTCTTCCCGGTGGTCGGCCCCGACGAGACGCCGCGCGCCACGCGGCGGGTCGGGCTCCAGGAGATCGGGCTGCCCTACGCGAGCGATCCCGCGATCACGCGGCACGTGGCCGCGTTCCTCGCGCGGCATCACGAGGTGGCGCCGGCGGGCGTGAGCGCCGTGCTCTTCAACGGCGGCGTGATGCACGCGGCACGCTTCCGCGAGCGCATGGTGGAGGTGCTGTCGTCATGGCGCGGCGCGGGCGGCGTGCGCGTCCTCGCCGCCGCGCACCCGGACCTGGCGGTCGCCGAGGGCGCCGCGGTCTACGGGCTCGCGCGCCGCGGGAGCGGCGTCCGCATCCGCGGTGGCACCGCCCGCGCGTACTACGTCGGCGTGGAGACCGCGGCGCCGGCGGTGCCGGGGATGACGGCGCCGGTGAAGGCGCTCTGTCTCGCGCCCTTCGGCATGGAAGAGGGCACGGAGGTCGAGCTGCCGGGCGCGGAGTTCGGGCTGGTGGTCGGCGAGCCGGCGGAGTTCCGGCTGTTCGGATCGTCGGTGCGGCGCGACGACCGGCCCGGGACCGTCGTCGAGGGATGGGAGCAGGGCACGCTGGAGGAGCTGCCGCCGCTCGAGGCGACGCTCGACGCCGACGGGGACGCGGGGCGCACGGTCCCGGTCAGGCTCCACGCGCACGTGACCGAGCTCGGCACGCTCGAGCTCTGGTGCGTGGCGCGCGACGGCGCGCGGCGCTGGAAGCTCGAGTTCAACGTGCGCTAGGCGCACTGACCCTCCGCGGGCGGACTCTCGTGGCAGCGCGCTACCTCGTCGGGATCGACCTCGGGACCACCAACACGGCGTGCGCCTACGTCGACACGACGGCCGGGCGGACGATCCGCGCGTTCGACGTGCCGCAGCTCGTGGCCCCGGGACGCGTGGCGCCGCGGCCGACGCTGCCGTCGTTCCTCTACCTCGCCAGCGCGCACGAGCTGCCGGCGGGCAGCCTCGACCTGCCGTGGGCGGACGGGCGCGACTACGCGGTCGGCGAGCTGGCGCGCGAGCAGGGCGCGCGTGTACCGGGGCGGCTCGTCGCGTCGTCCAAGTCGTGGCTCTGTCACGCGGGCGTCGATCGTACCGCGAAGATCCTCCCGGGGGGCGCGCCCGACGACGTGCCGCACGTGTCGCCGGTCGACGCATCGGCGCGCACGCTCCGCCATCTCCGCGAAGCCTGGGATGCGACCATCGGCGCGCCGCTCGCGGAACAGGACGTCGTGCTGACGGTGCCGGCGTCGTTCGACGAGGTGGCGCGCGAGCTGACTCTGGTGGCGGCGAAGGAGGCCGGGCTGCCCGAGGTCGTGCTGCTCGAGGAGCCGCAGGCCGCCTTCTATGCCTGGCTCGTCGCGCACGAGGACGACTGGAAGACGCGCGTCGCGGCGCATCCGCTGGTGCTGGTCGTCGACGTGGGCGGCGGGACGACCGACCTGTCGCTGATCGCGGCGCGCGCGAGCCGCGGCGAGCTGAGCGTCGAGCGGGTCGCGGTCGGCGAGCACCTGCTGCTGGGCGGCGACAACATGGACCTGGCGCTGGCACGGGCCGTCGAGGCGCGGATGGTGCCGGGGAACCAGCTCGACACGCAGCGTTTCCACGGCCTGGTGGCGCAGTGTCGCACGGCGAAGGAGCGCCTGCTGGCGGAGCCCGCGCTCGGCGAGGTGCGCGTCAGCGTCGCCGGCCGCGGCGGCGCGGTGGTCGGCGGCGCGCTCGCGGGCACCGTCACCGCCGACGAGGTGCGGGCGACCGTCCTCGACGGCTTCTTCCCCGCGGTCGACGCCGCCGCGCGACCGCGCCGTCAGTCGGGGCTCGGGCTCCGCGAGTTCGGCCTGCCGTTCGTCGCCGACGCCGAGATCACGCGGCACATCGCCGAGTTCCTGGCGCGCCAGCGCGAGGCCGCAGGAGAGGAGACGCGCCCGCTCGTGCGGCCCGACGCGATCCTCTTCAACGGCGGCGCCCTCGAGCCCGAGGTCGTGCGCGAGCGGATCGCGCGCACGATGGGTGCCTGGCACGCGCCCGACGGCGGCTGGACCCCCACGGTGCTCCAGGGCAGCTCACTCCAGCTCGCGGTCGCGCGCGGCGCGGCGTACTACGGGCTCGTCCGCCGCGGCGACGGCATCCGCATCGGCAGCGGCGCCGCGCGCACCTACTACCTGGGGCTCGGCGGCGACGACGCGCGGGTCCTCTGCCTCGTGCCGCGCGGCATGGAGGAGGGGGAGGGCACGACGCTCGCGCGCGACTTCGAGCTGCTCACGAACCAGCCGGTCGCGTTCCCGCTCTTCACCGCCACCGACCGGAGCGGGGAGGAGGCCGGCGCGGTGGTCCCGGCCGGGGGGCTCACGGCCCTGCCGCCGATCCGCACCGTGCTGCGCTTCGGGAAGAAGCTCGAGGAGCGCGCGCTGCCGGTGCAGCTCGAGGTGCGCCTCACGGAGATCGGGACGCTCGCTGTCTGGGTGCGCTCGAAGGAGACCGGGCACCGCTGGCGGCTCGAGTTCCGATTGCGCGACACCGTCGGCGGGCCGGCGCCGGAGGTCGGGCTGGTGGTGGAGCCCGCCCGCGTCGCCGCCGCGACCGAGCTGCTGCGCGGCGCTTTCGAAGGGACCGACGACGTCGTCACGCTCGGACGTCGCCTGGAGGCGGCGCTCGACGCCGGGCGCGACGCGTGGCCCCTCGCCGCCGTGCGTCCCCTCTGGGACGCGCTCTGGCCGTTCGAGACCAAGCGCGGTCGCTCGCCGGACCACGAGATCCGGTGGCTGAACCTGGCCGGATTTCTTCTCCGCCCCGGCTTCGGCGACCCCGGCGACGAGCTGCGCATCGGGCGGCTGTGGCGCGTCCTCACCACCGAGCTGCAGCATCCGCGGGCGATCCAGGCGCGCGCCGAGTGGTGGAACCTCTGGAAGCGGATCGCGGGCGGCCTCACCGCCGTCCAGCAGCAGCATCTCGCGCAGCGCGTCGCGCCGGCGCTGCTCCGCAAGGGGAGGCTGCAAGGGCCGCGCCCCGGGTCACAGGAGCTGCGCGAGATGTGGCAGGCGATCGGGAGCTGCGAGCGCGTGTCGGCGCAGCTCCGGACGGACCTGGGCGAGCAGCTCGTCGGCGAGGCGGAGCGCGGTCGGGTGACGGAGCAGGAGCTGTGGGCGCTGGCGCGCCTCGGGGCGCGCGTGCCGATCTACGGGCCGCTCAACTGCGTCGTCGGACGCGAGGTCGCGACCCGCTGGGTCGAGCGGTTGCTGAAGGCCGAATGGCCGCGCGTCGAGGCCTACGCGTTCGCGGTGACGCAGCTCGCGCGCGCGACCGGCGACCGCCAGCGCGACCTGGATGCCGCGCTCCGCGAGCGCGTCGCCGTTCGACTGGAGACCACGCCGCACGGCGAGCGCGCGGCGCACGTCGTCCGCGAGCCGCTCACGCTCGAAGCGCGGGAAGAGGCCCGGCTGCTCGACGAGTCGCTGCCCGCGGGGCTCCGGTTGCGTGACGACGTCGGGGCGTAGCGCCCGCGGCGACGGGCGTGGTATGCGCCCGCCATGGTGCTCGTCCTCTTCCGCTCCAAGACGACTCCCGCCGCCGGCGACGACTTCGCCGCGATGGCGGGCGAGCTGGTCGCGCGGGCCAAGACGCTCCCCGGCTTCGTCGACCTGTCGGACTACCAGGCCAAGAACGGTGAGCATTGAGGATAGCCGGTATTAGCGCCCGGAGTTGACGTAAGACTCGATCTAAGACGCTGGCGGGATCTCCCTTTCTACGCAAGTTTTACGGCCGGATTCCCGCACGCCGTCGTCAAGGAACCGGAAAATGCAGCACACGTTCAGCGAGGCACCCGATGCCTAAGACCTACAGCGGGAGATCCTGGGATGAGCTGGCCGTCGGCCAGGAATTCTGGACGGGCGGCCGGACCGTGACCGAGGGCGACGTGCTGGCCTTTTCCGGCCTCACGGGCGATTTCAATCCGCTCCACACCGACGAGGAGTTCGCTCGCGCGGCGAGCCCCTTCGGCACGCGCGTGCCGCACGGGCCGCTGATCCACGACATGTACCTGGGTCTCGTCGACCGCCTCGGCCTCTTCGCGGGCACCGCGCTCGCCTTCCTCGAGATCCGCTGGAAGTTCCTGGCCCCCGTCCTCGTCGGCGACACCGTCCATGCCCGGATCGGCATCCAAGCCAAGCGCGAGCTGAAGAAGGCCGATCGCGGAGTCGTCACGTTCGCGGTGACGCTCTTCAACCAGCGCGGGGGCACGGTGCAGGAGGGCGAGCACGTTATCGTGCTCGCGCGGCGAGACCGATGACTCCCTCCCCAGCGCTTTCTCTCGGGGGCCGCATGGCGCTCGTCACGGGCGCGGGCCGGGGCATCGGGCGGGCGCTGGCGCTGGCGCTGGGCGGGGCCGGCGCCACGGTGGCCTGCGCGGCGCGGTCCGGCGATCAGCTCGAGGCGGTCGTCGCGCAGATCCGCGAGGCCGGGGGGGCCGCCCACGCATTCCGGCTCGACGTGACACGGCCGGAGGAGGTTGCCGCGGTCGTCGCCGCGATCGAGCGGGCGCTCGGCCCCATCGAGATCCTCGTGAACAACGCCGGCATGATCATGGAGAAGAGCACGGAGGAGATGACCGATCACCAGTGGGAGACAATGCTCGCGACCAACCTGAGCTCGATGTTCTGGTGCGCTCGCGCGGTGGCCCCGTCCATGATCGCCCGCGGCCGGGGCAAGATCATCAACGTCGGGTCGATGTGGGGGCGGGTGGGAGTCGCGCGGCATACGGCGTACTGCGTGACCAAGGCAGGCGCCGATGCGCTGACGCGATGCCTCGCGGTCGAATGGGCGCGACATGGCATCCAGGTCAACTGCCTGGCGCCCGGCTACATGGCCACCGACTTCAACCTGGAGCCGCTGGCCGACGAGAGGCTGCGCCGGCGCGTCCTCTCCAGGATTCCCGCGCGCAGGGTCGGCGAGCCCGACGAGCTGGGACCGCTCGCCGTGTACCTGGCCTCGCCGGCGTCGGACTTCATGACCGGGCAGACGGTGTACATAGACGGCGGTCAGGGCATCCTGGGCTGACGATGCCACATGGCCACGTGCTCCACGCCACGGCCCTCTCCACGGAATAGACGCGGAGCGACTCATGGAATTCCGTTGCCACCTGCCGATGTTCGGACCGATCGCCACCCGCGAGTACCTCCTCGCCTTCGGCAAGGCGTGACGACATGGGAAGCCTGCACTTCTCCGACCTGGAGGTCGGGTTCCGGCTGCCGCCGGTCGTCCAGAAGGTCACCCAGGAGGTGATCAACCGCAATGCCGTGGCGTCGCTCGACTACAACCCCGTGCACACCGACGTCGAGTGGTGCCAGCGGGCCCAGGTCTTCGGGACCGGGAAGACGGCTGGCCACGGTATGTTCACCATGTCCCTCATGGCTTCGGTCGTCGCCCGGGAGTGGTACTCCGAGGGCCGCGCCGCCCTCGGGTGGCGACGAGGCCTTCATCCCCGGCCGCATGGTGATGGTACTCGGCCTCGGCACCGGCATTGCCGACCAGCTGCGCGGCTTCGCCGACGTCATCTTCTTAGGTGGCCTGCACCTCGATGCCCGCGGCCGCTGCAACCCGGCCGTACTCGGGGGTTACGCGCGGCCGCGCCGGCGCGGCCCGGGCAGCATCGTCCTGTCGCTGGTCGCCACAGTCAAGCGCACCTTCCTGTTCTTCGAACGTCACGACCCGCGCGTGTTCGGCGACTCGGTCGACTTCGTCAGCGGCGAGAGGCAGACCGACGACGAGCTGCTGGTGGTGACGCCGCTAGCCGTGTTCGGCTCGCGCGGCGGCTGCGCACAAGTGGTGCTGAAGAGCATGCACCCCGGCGTTGACTTCGACACCGTGCAGGCGCACGCGCGCAGGAACTGGCCACCCTACACAGCTGCGAGGACGGGCGGAAATCGGCGGTGATGCGTCTCGAGTGAGCCGAGGTGCCACGAGGTCAGCTGCGCTGATGCAGGGCCGCGCAACGGCCCCGTGCCGCTTTCAGCGTCGATCGATGAACACCCGCTCCTTGGCGATCCACATCGCCGAGCGCTTGAAGTCGATGAACTTGCGCTCGTCCTCGATCGCGATCTCCATCGCGCCGTTCGCCTCCGGGATGTCGGCCATGGTCATCATGTCGGCGCGGTTGAACCACGCTTCGGCATGTCCTGAATAGGCCGGCGTCACCGTGCCGCGCTGCTGGCGCAGCGGCTCGATGCTGACGTCGTCAGTGCAATGTACCTGCAGGTAACGCTGCATGCGGAAACCGGGCGCAACGCTGCGGATGAGCGGGCCGTGGTTGGTGCGCCAGTACAGCTGGCCCTCGGCGAGCGACTGCTGCGGCAGGTGACGCAGGCAGAAGAACAGTTTCACCAGCGGGCCGTGCTCGTGCGCGATGACGTACTCGGACGGATTGACCTGCGGATACTCGTAGGCAAACCACAGCGGCGAGTTCGGCAGATCGATGAAGTTCTTCTCGTCCTCGAGCAGCTCGAGCGCGGCGGCCTGGCCGGCGGCATTGCCGAAGGTGCTCAGATCGGCCGGCGACTTCCACCACAGCTCGGCGACGCCGTCGTACTCCGGCTCCATGCCGCCACGCGCCACCGCCAGCGCCTCGTTGATCGGATCGTCGAGCGTGTGCAGCTGGATGTAGCGATGGATCTTAAGCGTGGTCGAATGCTTGGCCACCAGCGGCCCGTGCACGTCACGCCAGTACTCCTGAAAATCGGCCCGGCTCATGCCGGGCTTGCGCCGCAGCGCAAACTCTAAACGGATCATGGACACCTCCTCCTTGTGATTCAAACAGACCCGCGTCCAAGGCGACCAGGTCCGCAATGTCGTCGACGATATGCGAACGCATAGGAGCGGTCCAGTCCGGGCGGCGGATATGTCGTCGAAGATCGGCAGGGTGCGGCGGTCGCGTCGATGGCCACGTGCACGAACTCCCAGCCGCTTCCTCGAGAGCGAAGGCGGCGGTCGCCGTGGATGCGGTGACCGACCGTGCCGATACGGCCCAGAGGCCTCACATCGAGGTGAACGAGCTCCCCGGCATGCCCGCGCTCAAGAGCGCCCCGCCAGATCTCACCGAGATCAGCAAGAGGCATGACGGTAAGTTCCCGCGTATGCAAGTCATCAGTTTCATCGGCGGCGAGATGCCAGTCGTCGCCCATGGGTCCCGCGAGATGCCCGTCTGGGGACGGGTCTTCAGGCCAGAGCGTCCCGGCTTCTCTCCGGGTAGCCCCGAGATCTACGCCCTCACCGATTACATCGAATCGATTCAGAAGAAGACGGCTCAGGAGCTTGGGCCGGGCAAGCATCAATGAGTAGCTGTGCCTCGTGGTCTCTAATTGCTGGGAGAGGCGAGCCGAAATCCCCCGGAAGTTCGCGCGCTTCGTCGTGCGAGTTCACTTCACGCCAGCTCTTCTCTACGCCATCGCGGTCGTTCTCACAGCGGAGGAAAGAATCATCAGCCTGGCCATCTTCGTTGCGGTCCCGCTATTCTTCATTGTTCCGAACCGACTTCTTGATCGGAAGATGAGCGACGCGATGGCAGGAACAGAACCGTAAGCCGCCACCACGAGGACGGAGAAATAGCTCATACCATCGAGGATAGACGGGATGCAGCAGTTGGCCTGACAACGGAGCCATGCTCCCTTCTCGTCGTCCGTCAGGTTGATGCACTTAGGCGTGGGGAAGTGCCTCCGTCCCGTTCGCAGGGAGAAATCATCGGGAACGAGTCTACAACTACGATCGGTTCTCGATGGCTCTGCGCGGTAGACGCCCGTGACTCCAACACCAACGAAGACCGGCGTTTGTAGTGCGGGACAGCGAGACCGCTGCCTTGCGGAGCAGCCGCCTTGTTACGAATCGTCCGGCTGCTTCCTCGGAAAGATCTCCGCGAGCCGCTCGAACGCGTCCGGTTCATGCGGGCCCATACCGCGGGGATCCAGTCCACCGCGGCCAACGTCACACAGGAACCTCATCACGAGGATCAGGCCCTCGCGGGTCTCGATTCGGAGGCCAGTCTGTTAGAGGTGACGTTGGACGACCCTATTACCGGGCCATCTCGGCAATCGAGACGTTAGCACTCTTCGAACCGGATCCGGACCTCGACGGCCCGGATCCGGTTCGAATTCTTTGCGACAGTGGAGGCGGGGGGAATTGAACCCCCGTCCGAGAGCGGTCCATCTAGAGCGTCTACGTAGCCTAGTCGGTGATTTGATCTTGCCTCTTTGTCGCCCGCCGACAGGCTTCGCCGAGGCCAGCTCATCTGATTTTTCGTCCCCGGCGGTGAGAGCGCCCGCCGGAGCTTATCCCGATTTGCGTCGCCTCAGTCGGCCCTACGGGCTCGAACCGGTGAGACGTCGCAGCCCTTAGGCCGCGAGAGCGAAGTTATTGTCTGCGTTTAAATTTCGCAGCCGGAGCATTTTTAGCGAGCGACTCCGGGACTCGTGCACGCAGCTCTGACTTTCCAACCCCCGTCGAACCCGATCGCCCCCTCAAGGCTAAGTGTAACCATGGCGGACACAGGAGTAAACCCTGGCTTGACCGCGCGCTCGAGATTGTGGCTATCACCGACGCGAATGGTCGAGCTCGAGATTCATCAGCACTTTTCGAAGTTCTTCGGCAAGCAGCTCGAGCGCGTGATCGGCAACGCGATGCAGAGGCTCGCTCGCGAGCTCCGATCAGAATCCTAACGTGCGCATCGTCGTTCTCGATGGGCACACGCTCAACCCCGGAGACAATTCCTGGGATCCGGTCGCCCGCCTCGGCGACCTCGTCGTCTTCGAGCGCACGCCGCCGGCTCTCGTCGTGGAGCGAGCGCGCGACGCGGAGATCGTGCTCACCAACAAGACGCCGCTCGACGCGCGGATCCTCGCCGCCCTTCCCCGGCTGCGGTTCGTCGCCGTCCTCGCGACCGGCTACGACGTCGTCGACGTCGCCGCGGCGCGCGCGAAGGGCGTGGCCGTTTCCAACGTGCCGCAGTATGGCCGAGACTCCGTCGCGCAGCACGCCTTCGCGCTGCTGCTCGAGCTCTGCAACCACACGGCGTTGCACGCGGCGGCCGTCTCGGCGGGCGAGTGGAGCCGCTCCGCCGACTTTTGCTTCTGGAAGGCGCCGATCGTCGAGCTCGCCGGCCTCACCATGGGCATCGTCGGATTCGGCTCGATCGGCCGTCGCGTCGCCGAGATCGCCCGAGCCTTCGGCATGCGCGTCCTCACTACGAGCACTCGCGGCGCCGACCGCGCGGAGCTCACGCGGCTCTTCGCGGACGCCGACATCGTGAGCCTCCACTGCTCGCTCACCGCCGACAACGCCCGCTTCGTCGATCGCACGCTTCTGCGCCGCATGAAGCCGAGCGCGTTCCTGATCAACACCGCGCGCGGTGGCCTCGTCGACGAAGTGGCGCTGCGCGCCGCGCTAGACGCCGGGGAGATCGCGGGAGCCGCGCTCGACGTCGCCTCGAGCGAGCCGATCGATCCGGCGAACCCGCTGCTCGGGGCTCCGAACCTCATCCTCACCCCGCACATCGCGTGGGCGAGCCTCGCGGCGAGGCGACGGCTGATGGCGATCACGGCCCGTAACGTCGAGGCGTTCCTCGCCGGCGCGCCGATCAACGTCGTCAATCGAGCGACGTGATGCAGCCTGGGACGCTGCGTCGCAGACCGCTCCGTTGGTCGCG
>Ga0315278_10006034_pt1 | contig 10996 bp, 6 predicted proteins | sample YL17G06_0_MG_FD_203880 | JGI IMG/M metagenome (GOLD analysis project Ga0315278, IMG submission 203880) | Sediment microbial communities from Yellowstone Lake, YNP, Wyoming, USA - YL17G06_0 | ecosystem: Environmental > Aquatic > Freshwater > Lake > Sediment | place: USA: Wyoming | collected... | reverse complement strand
GGATTGACGACCAGCGTCGCCGATCCGCTCCGCCCCTCGCAGCTCGCGGTCAGGGAGACGGAGCCCGGCGTGAGCGTGGTCACCAGGCCGTTCCCGTCCACCGTCGCCACCGCCGTGTTGCCCGACGACCAGGTGACGGTGCGACCGGTGAGGACGTTCCCGTTCGCGTCCCGCACCGTCGCCGTGGCCTGCGCGGTCTGCCCGGCGATCACGCTCGCCACCGGGAGCGCCGCGCCCACGGTGGCCACGGGAATCGGATTGACGACCAGCGTCGCCGATCCGCTCCGCCCCTCGCAGCTCGCGGTCAGGGAGACGGAGCCCGGCGTGAGCGTGGTCACCAGGCCGTTCCCGTCCACCGTCGCCACCGCACCGTTGCTCGAGACCCAGGATACGGCACGGCCAGTGAGGACGTTCCCGTTCGCGTCCCGCACCGTCGCCGTGGCCTGCGCGGTCTGCCCGGCGATCACGCTCGTCGCGGAAAGCGCGACGCCCGCGGTGGCCACGGGAACCGGATTGACGACCAGCGCCGCCGATCCGCTCCGCCCCTCGCAGCTCGCGGTCAGGGAGACGGAGCCCGGCGTGAGCGTGGTCACCAGGCCGTTCCCGTCCACCGTCGCCACCGCCGTGTTGCTCGACGACCAGGTGACGGTACGACTGGTGAGGACGTTCCCGTTCGCGTCCCGCACCGTCGCCGTGGCCTGGGTGGTCTGCCCGACGGTGACGCTTCCGGACGACAACGTCACCTCGACGGCGGCGACCGGCACCATTGTCGCTGTCAGAGCGGCCCATCCCGTGATGCCCTCGCAGGTGGCGCTGACGAGGGCGGTTCCCTCGGCCAGGACCGTGACCTGCCCGCTTCCATCGACGGCGGCCACCGAAGGGTCGCTCGACCACCATGTCACCGCACGGTCGCCGAGAACGGTCCCGCCTGCGGCGCGCACCGTGGCGGAGGCAAGAACCGTCTGTCCGACGAAGGCAGCCGCTGAGGAGAGCGTGACCTCGACGCCCGCAGCGGGAATGGGCGAGACCGCCAGCACCGCCGACCCGCTCTGGCCCTCGCTGGTTCCGGTTATGACGGCGGACCCCACGGACACAGCGGCGACAAGGCCGCTCCCGTCGACCATCGCCACCGAAGGGTCGCTGGAGGCCCAGTTCACGCTGCGGCCGGCGAGGATGTTCTCGCTCGCGTCGCGCACGACGGCCGTGGCCTGGGTGCTCTGCCCGATGTGGATGGTCCCCGACGACAGGGTGACGACGATTGCGCCGACGGGCACCGGCCGCACGGTCAGCTGGACGAATCCCGTTCGATCCTCGCTCACCGCGGTGACGGTAGCGCTGCCGACGGCGACCCCTGCGATGACGCCGCTCCAGTCCACGGTGGCCACGGAGAGGTCGCTGGACGACCAGTTGACCGCGCGGCCCTCGAGCAGGTTGCCGCTCGCGTCCAGGAGACTCGCCCTCGCTTGCACCGTCTTCCCGACGGTCAGAGGCTCGGAGAGGAGGTCGATCTCGATGCGCGCCACCGACGCGGGCTTGCCCGGCACGTGGACGAAGGGGTTTCCGCCACACGCCGCGTGAACCAGCATCGCGGCCAGCATCCATCTCGTCGAGCGCTGCTTCATGGGCTACGGACGTCCTCCGCCACGTGGGGCCTCCCATTCGGGAGCGACCTTTGGGGGACGCCTCCGGGCTCCCTGAGAGTGTACGGAAAGTCGTGAGAAAGGAACGGCCCCGTGATTCATTGACACCCGAACGGGGCATGCTGGGTCCAGCGTGTATGCCGTGGGCGCCGAGGGCGGCCTGTCCGTCCTGGCTGTGCCCCGGAAACCTCAGGGTTCGGGCGCCGCCGCCGGGGGAGGTCCGGCCTGGTCCCAGCCGCCCCCGCTCTTTCTTCGTCCGAACTGCCAGAATCCGACGGCGAGCCAGGGGATGATCGCCACTCCGGTCGCCACGACGAGGGCGGGGAGCTTCCCTGGGAACCGCTCCCCGGTCAGCGACCCGAGCGCGAACCCGGCGCCCGAGGTTGCCGCGACCAGCATGGTGAGGATCGCGTCCCTCCCGAAGCCTCGGAGGCCCGCCGTGGCCGCCCCCCAGGCGGACGCCAGGTACTTGAGGAGTTCGGAACCGACGAGGCCCACCAGCGCGCCGGGGAAGCCCCCGTAGTGGAAACCGGCCGGGATGAGAACGACCATGCTCGCGAACTTGATTCCGCTGCCGAGGGCCACCCACCTCACGTGCCCCTTGGCGAGGAGCGCGGCGCCGTTCGTGCACTCGAGGACCTGGAACCAGGCCATCGCCGACAGGTACTGCATGATCCAGCCCGCGTCCTCGTACCTCCGGTCGTAAAGGAACCTGATCAGGAATGGGCCCGATGCGATCATGGCGGTGACGATCGAGGCGCCGCCCACGAGCAGCGGCGATCGCACGCGCCAGAAGAGTTCCTTGAAGTCGGCCCGGCCCACCAGGCGGCTGTAGGCGGGGAAGACCACGGCGCCGCCTAGCTTCAGGACCGCTTGCGTCGGCAGTGCGGCCAGCATCGCCGCGATGGAGTAGACGCCGAAGAGGGCAATGGGGATCTTCTTGGCGAAGATGAGCCGATCCGATTGGGCGGCGAGGAAGGTCAGCAGCGTGCTGACGAAGATCCACCGACCGAAGCGCATCAGTTGCCGGGTGGCCTCGGGGTCCAGCCGGAAGCGGTTGCGAATCCCCGGAAGGTAGGTGTGGCTGAGCGCGAGCCGGGTCAGGGTGGAGAGGACGCTGCCGACGACGATGGCCCACACCGCGCTCGGGTCGTTGGCGCCGAACGCCCAACGGTTAGCGAGTGCGAGGAGCACGGTGGACGCGATGCCGACGACCTGCGCGGCTACCTCGAGGATGGTGAGCCGCTCCAGCCGAAGGTGGCGCTGGAGCGTGGCCGTGGCGGTGGACTCGAATCCGAGAACCACCGCAGTGAGGCCCGCGGCAGGAACGAGCCAGCGATACATGGGCTGGCCATAGAACTCCGCCACGGGCCAGGCGATCGCCCATGAAGCAAGCCAGAGCACCACCCCGCGAAGCCCCTGGATGGTCCAGGCGGTGTTGAGGAAGTCGGCCTCGTCCCCTCGCTCGTTCTGCACGATGGCCGGGCCCGTCCCCACGTCGGAGAACATCTGCAATCCCTGGATGAAGATGAAGACCAGCGCCATCTCCCCGAACACGGCCGGAAAGAGCAACCTCGTCAGGATGAGATTGCCGGCGAGGCGGAGGATCTGGCTAGCGGCATACCCCCCCATGGTCCAGATGGAGCCCCGGAGGGCCGGGGCGCCGATCGAGGCTCCGATCGTCACCGTCGGCGAAGCCGGCTCGTTGGCAGGCGAATCCATCGCGTCCTTGCTCCCCAGGAGATCCACTCGACGAGTCCCCGACGAAGGCGGGCAGTGGGTTCGGCGCTGCACAGTACTCGGCGGGCGAGCACGGGGAAAGGGCCCGCATTGACAGGGAACGCTCCGGGGGCAATGTTTGGCGCCGGCCTGCGCGTGCACCCGTATCCAAAGTGACTTGAATGAGAATTGTGTTCGTGGTCCCTCTAGCCGACGCGACAGGTGGTGTCCGGACGGTCGCCACCTATGCCCGGCTCCTCTCAAGGCGGGGCCACGAGGTGGTGATCGTGTCGGCGCCCCGGCCGCCCCCGTCGCTCGAGACGCGCGTCAAGTCGGTGCTGCGCGGACGAGGATGGCCCCGCACGCAGCCCGACGGCCCGTCGCACGTAGACCAGGCGGGCGTAGAGCACCGCCGCCTGGATCGCTACCGCCCCGTCGTGGACGGCGACCTGCCGGACGCCGACGTCGTGGTCGCGACCTGGTGGCGCACCGCCGAGTGGGTGGCTGCGCTCTCCCCGCGCAAGGGCGCGAAGGTCCAATTCGTTCAGGGGCACGATTCCGACATTCCCGGCCAGCCAGCGGAGCGCGTCGCGGCCACCTGGCGCCTCCCGCTGCACCGGATCGTGTGCTCGCGCTGGCTCCTAGGCCTGGCCCGGGACCTCTACGGCGACTCCACGGCGTCCTACGTCCCCAACGGCGTCGACCTGGAGCAGTTCTCGACCCCGCCCCGCGGCCGGCAGGCGCGGCCGACGCTCGGGCTACTGTATTCCCACGACTGGATCAAGGGCTGCGACGTGGCGGTCGCCGCACTCCGAACGGTGGGGCTCCGGTTCCCCGACCTTCGAGTGATCTCCTTCAGCAGCCTGCCTCAGGGCACGGCGGTCCGCTTGCCGGCGGGCGCGGAGTTCACCATGCTGCCCGGTCAGGATCAGATCCCGCGCCTCTATGCCGGCTGCGACGCCTGGCTCTGGCCGAGCCGCCGCGAAGGATTCGGATTGCCGATCCTGGAGGCAATGGCCTGTCGAACGCCGGTCATCGCCGCGCCGGCCGGGGCCGCCCCGGACCTGCTCCACGACGGTGGCGGCGTCCTGCTTCCCTCGGCCGACCCCTCGGCCATGGCCGAGGCTGCGGAACGGATCCTCGCGCTCCCGGACCAGGAGTGGCGCGCGATGTCGGACCAGGCTCGGGCCATCGCTGCCCGGCACGGATGGGCGGAATCCATGCGCCTGTTCGAGGCGGCGCTGGAGCTTGCCGCCCGGGGCGCCCCGCGTCGCGGGAAAGGGGCGACGGCCGGGGCGAAGTGAAGGCGAGCCCGGGCTATTCCCGGAGCGACTCGAGGAGCGCCGCCCGGAGCAGCTTTCCCGCCTCGTTCCGCGGGAGTGCATCCACGAAGGTGACGCTGGCCGGAACCTTGTACGCCGGCATTCGATCCCGGCAGAAGCGGCGAACATCCTCCACCGCCGGCGCGCGACCGGCCCGGAGGACGACGAAGGCAGCGGGCACTTCCCCCATGAGGTCGTCCTTCACCCCGATCACGGCCGCCTCGGCGACGTCCGGGTGCTCGGCGACGACGTGCTCGATCTCGTTGGGGCTGACCCTGTGGCCGCCGACCTTGAGGATCTCCTTGGAGCGCCCCCGGTGGAAGAAGAACCCGTCGGCGTCCCGGCGGGCGAGGTCTCCGGTCCACAACCAGTCATCGTGCAGGATGGCGGAAGTCTCCTCGGGCTCGTCCAGGTAGCCCGGCGTGACGTTGTCGCCCCGCGCCACGAGGTGACCGGTCTCGCCGGGCGCCAGCGGAACCCCGCGCTCATCGACCACCTGGAGCTCCACTCCGGGTATGGGGATCCCGATCGAGCCCTTCTTGTCCTCGGCGCGCTCCGGGGGCAGGTAGGAGAGGCGCGCCGTGGCCTCGGTCTGCCCGTACATCACGAAGAGTCGAGCCGGCTGGAACGCCTCGCGAACCCAGGCGATGGTCTCCGGCGCCATCGCGCCTCCGGCCTGTGTGAGGTAGCGAAGCCGCGAGAAGGCGATCGTGGATACGTCCACCTGACGCCGGATGATCTCGTAGGTCAGGGGTACGCCCGCAAACCCGGTGCATCCCTCCGACGCGATGGTCTCGAGCACCACCCGCGGAAAAGCCGATCGGTTTTCGAGGAAGACCGAGCCCCCTGCGAACAGGTGGGTCTGCAGCACGCTCCGGCCGTAGCAGTAGTAGAGCGGGAGCACCACGAGCGCCCGGTCGTCCGGCCCCAGCTTCAGGTACTCGACGATGGAGCGCGTGTTCGCGTCCACGTTCCGGAAGGTCTGGACGACGCCGCGCGGCCGACCGGTACTTCCCGAGGTGTAGAGGATCAGGGCGGGTGCATCCGGCCGAAGCACCGTACGAGGAGCCGGCCCCGCCGACCCGAGCCCGGGGTCGACCCGGCCGTCCTCGAGGATCAGGGAGGACCCCGGCGACCCGAGGGCGCCGAGCAGCGCCTCGGGAAGCGGCCCCGGGTGGACGACCCACAGCCTTTCCAGCGGGTGGGCCGCCGCAATCGTTCCCCAGATGCGAGCGTCCCGCCCCCAGATCACCGCGTGGCGTACCCCGCTCTGCGCGACGATGGCCCCCAGGATCTCCGGGCCCCACTCCCGGTTCACCTCGACGGTCGTGGCTCCGAGGGAGTTGACCGCCAGACCCGCGACCACGGTGGCGGGCAGGTTGGGCAGTGCCAGCAGGACGCGGTCGCCAGGGCGGACGCCGGCGGAGGCGAAGTGCCCGGCGAGGGCTCGCACGCGCCCGGCCAGCTCGCCGTAAGTGAGGCGCACCGACGGCGTCGCGACCGCCGGAACTCCCGGCCGCAGCTCGGCGTGCTCGAGCATCCAGTCGTGGAGAAAGGGTGATTTCACGCGGTGTCACTCCTGCGGCAGCCCCGGTGGGCCGGCCGACTTCGCGCATTGTAGTCGCGTCGGCAACGGGGCGCCCGCCCCCTCGCCGCGTGACAACACTCCGCTCGGCGCCTGTGCGAGAATCGAGACCTGTCCATCGTTCTCGGTAACCGAGAACGTGGGACCTAGTCTACGCACCGCAGTCGGACATATGGTGGGCCCTGCCATGTTCAACAAGGACGTCCTTCGCATCGATGCGCCGCGCGTGGCCGAGCAGGCCCAGGGCGCGATCCGGGAGCAGGTGCTCGGAACCCTGCGCCGACGCGGTGCGGTGGTCGGCATGTCGGGAGGCATCGACAGCTCCGTGGTCGCCTCGCTGTGCACCCGTGCCCTGGGGCCGGAGCGCGTCGTCGGGCTCCTCATGCCGGAGCGGGACTCTTCCAGTGACGCCCTGCGGCTGGGGCGGATGCTCGCCGAGCACCTCGGGATCCGGTACGTCGTGGAGGACATCGCGCCCGCGCTCGAGGGGCTGGGGTGCTATGCCCGGCAGCTCGAGGCGATCCGGATGGTGGTTCCCGAGTACGGGGACGGGTGGAAATGCAAGCTCAGCATCCCCTCCCTCCTGGAAGGCGACCGGCTCAACATCACCTCGCTGACGGTGGCCGATCCGTCCGGGGCCCAGCGCACGGTCCGCATGACGCTCGCCGGCTACCTCCAGATGGTGGCGGCCACGAACTTCAAGCAGCGGACGCGGAAGATGATGGAGTACTACCACGCTGATCGGCTGAACTTCGCCGTGTCCGGGACGCCGAACCTCCTCGAGTACGACCAGGGGTTCTTCGTGAAGCAGGGGGACGGGGCCGCCGATTTCAAGCCCATCGCCCATCTCTACAAGACCCAGGTCTACGCGCTCGCCGAGCACCTCGGTGTTCCCGCGGAGATCCGGAGCCGGCCACCCACCACCGACACCTTCTCGCTCGCGCAGAGCCAGGAGGAGTTCTACTTCGCCCTCCCGTACGACAAGATGGACCTCTGCCTGTGGGCCTACAATCACCGGACTCCTGCGAAGGAGGTCGGCGAGGGTCTAGGCCTGTCCGCCGAGCAGGTGGAACGGGTGTACCGCGACATCGAGGCGAAGCGCCGCGTGACTCGCTACCTTCACCAGGCCCCGTTGCTCGTGGAACCAGGGCGAGGGGCGTAGGGATGTGTGGCATCGCCGGCGTCGTCGCGCTCCGCGAGGGGTTGCCCCCACCGGCCATCGACGACCTGAAGGCCATGGCCGGGGCGATCCGCCACCGGGGACCGGACGAGTTCGGCCTCTACCGGGACGAGCGCGCCGGGCTGGCGCACACACGGCTCTCCATCATCGACCTCACCACCGGCCAGCAGCCGCTGTGCAACGAGGACGGCACGCTCTGGGTGGTCTTCAACGGGGAGATATTCAACTACCTCGAGCTGCGGCAGGAGCTCATCGCGCTGGGGCACCGGTTTCGCACCCGGAGCGACACCGAGGTCATCGTCCACGCCTGGGAGGCGTGGGGGAGCGCCGCGTTCGAGCGCTTCAACGGTCAGTTCGCCATCGCCCTCTGGGACTCGGCGAACGAGACGATGGTCCTGGCCCGCGACCGCATGGGGGTGCGCCCGCTCTACCTGTGTCAGCACGGTGGACGGCTCTGGTTCGCCAGCGAGGTGAAGGCCATCTTCGCGGGCGACCCCGGCATCCCTCGGGCCCTGGACCCGGTGGGTCTCTCCGAGACCTTCACCTTCTGGACGGTGGTGCCGCCCCAGTCGGTGTTCCAGGGCGTGACCGAGCTCGAGCCCGGCCACGTCCGGACGGTGTCCCGGGAAGGCACGGAGGATCGGACCTTCTGGTCCCCTCGCTATCCCTCCGGGCCGGAGGACGGGTTCCAGGGTTCGCTAGAGGAGGCGACCGCCCAGGTGGGCTCGGCGCTCGAGGAGGCCGTCCGCCTCCGCATGCTTCGCGCCGACGTGCCGGTGGGAAGCTATCTCTCTGGCGGGCTCGACAGCTCGCTGATCGCGGCTCTGGGCCGCCGCGCCAAGGGCGAGAGATTCATGACGTTCTCGATCCGCTTCGAGGACGCGGAGTACGACGAGACGCCGTATCAGCGGTCGGTGGCGGCGCTCATCGGCAGCGATCACCGGGACATCGTCGTTCGACGGCGCGACATCGCGGATGCCTTTCCGGCCGTCGTCGCCCACGCCGAGCGCCCCCTGCTGCGCACGGCGCCGGCTCCCCTGTTTCTCCTGTCCCGGCTGGTCCGCGACTCCGGCATCAAGGTCGTTCTCACCGGGGAGGGCGCGGACGAGATGTTCGCCGGCTATGACCTGTTCCGCGAGGGCAAGGTGCGCCGCTTCTGGGGGCGACAGCCGGCGTCGACGTGGCGTCCGAGGCTCCTCGAGCGGCTCTACCCCTACCTGCGTCGTTCCCCGGTCGCACAGCAGGCGATGTCGCGGGAGTTCTTCGGGCGGGGGAGGGAGCAGTGGCCCGAGCCGGGCTTCTCACACCAGACGCGGTGGCAGGGAGCGGCGGCGCTGCAGCGGCTCTTCCGTCCCGACGTGCGCGCCGGGGCGAGCCGGGTCGACGTGGTGGGTCGGCTGATGGACTCGTTGCCGGGGGGCTTTGGCCGCTGGTCCTTCCTGGCGCAGGACCAGTACCTGGAGGCCCGGACCCTCCTCTCCGGATACCTCCTTTCCTCCCAGGGCGACCGGATGTTGATGGCGCATTCGGTCGAGGGAAGGTTCCCGTTCCTGGACGCGGACGTCGTCGAGCTCGCGAACTCGCTGCCCGCTGCCTTCAAGCTCCGTGGCCTCGACGAGAAGCACGTGCTGAAGCGAGTCGCTCGGGGGCTCGTTCCGGACGAGGTGATCGAGCGTCCGAAACAGCCCTACCGTTCGCCCGATGCGCTGTCCTTCGTGGGGACCGATGCTCCCGACTGGATCGGGGCGTTGATGACGGCGGAGTCGGTCCGGGATGCGGGGGTATTCGAGCCGGGCGCCGTCGAGCGGCTCTGGCGGAAATGCCAGGCCTCCGGGGGGGAAGGGCAGTTCTCGAACGCGGACAACATGGCGCTGGTGGGCGTGCTCTCGACCGGCCTTCTCCACCAGCAGCTCGTCCGGACGACGCCGACCCGGAGCGCGCCCGGCCCGTTCCTGACCAGCATCGACCGGCTTTCCGCCCGGAACCCGGGCAACGCCCTCGGAGAGAGGGCAGAACCGAGGCTCGCCACATGACCGACCAGACGCCCGACGCCGTCGCCCAGAGGGTGCGGCAGTTCATCGCCGAGAACTTCTTCGTCAGCGACCTCTCATCGCTCGCCGACGACGCATCGCTCATCACCGGCGGCGTGGTGGACTCCACGGGGCTCCTCGAGGTCATCGCGTTCCTCGAGTCAGAGTACGGGATCAGCATCGTGGACCAGGAGATGATCCCGGACAACCTCGAGACTGTCGGCCGCATCAGCGCGTTCGTGGGGCGGAAGCGGAGGAGCGCGGCGGCCTGAGACCGGGCCGCGAGCGGCTGGCTTCCTGGGTCGTGGTGAGCGTCGCTCTCCCTCATTCCCGGATGTCCCCGGGCTCGATGTGCCGGGTTCGCGAACGGGCATCGTGGGTTACCCGCGCGGGTCGAGCCGCTCCGCCATTCAACGCCGCGGAATTCTTGCCGCGACCGAACGCGGACATCCCCGGCTTGGTGGGCCGGTGTGCGAGAGAAGTGCTGTACCGCTGACTCGGTACTGCTTGATTCACCTCGTTGCGACCAAACGTGCGTAGAATGCTCGTCTACGTCCAGGCAATAGGGCCTATCCCAGTTGTTCAATGCAGAGCCGCCGTCGCGCCGATGAGTCGCACCGCTCCATCCGGAGCATCCGTCGTGCCGACCAGGAGAGGTGACATGTTGAAGGCAACGACCGTATTCGCCGCGTTCATGCTCGTCTGGGCAACGGGTTGCAGCAGCAACTCCACCAGTTCGACCTGCACGGGCACCTCCCAGCTCTGCAACGGGACCTGCGTCGAGTTCGCCAGCGACAATCACAACTGCGGCGCCTGCGGCACGGCGTGCGCCGCCGGCACGGTCTGCAGCGCCGGCACCTGCCAGGTCACCTGTCAGGCGGGCCTCGTCAACTGCGGAGGCCAGTGCGTCGACCCCCTGATCAGCCCCGCCCACTGCGGCGCCAGCGGCACCTGCAGCGGCGCCTCGGCCGGCACTGCCTGCGGCTCGGGCCAGACCTGCACGTCGGGCGTGTGCGTGTCCTCCGGCACCTGCCCGGCGGGCATGGTCCAGTGCTCGACGGGCTGCGTTGACCCGAACACGGACCGCACCCACTGCGGCGCCAGCGGGGCCTGCAGCGGCACGACCTCGGGCACGGCCTGCACTTCCGGCCAGGTCTGCAGTGCCGGCACCTGCGCTCTTTCCTGCCAGCCGGGCCTCGTCAACTGCGGCGGCACCTGCGTGAACCCGGCCACCGACCGCGCCAACTGCGGGGCGAGCGGAACCTGTGGCGGCGCCAGCGCGGGCGCGGTCTGCGGGGCGGGCCAGGTCTGCAGCGCCGGCGCATGCCAGGTCTCCTGCCAGGCGGGCCTCGTCAACTGCGGAGGCCAGTGCGTCGACCCCCTGATCAGCCCGGCCCACTGCGGCGCCAGCGGCACCTGCAGCGGCGCCTCGGCCGGCACTGCCTGCGGCTCGGGCCAGACCTGCACGTCGGGCGTGTGCGTGTCCTCCGGCACCTGCCCGGCGGGCATGGTCCAGTGCT
>Ga0315278_10006033_pt1 | contig 10997 bp, 10 predicted proteins | sample YL17G06_0_MG_FD_203880 | JGI IMG/M metagenome (GOLD analysis project Ga0315278, IMG submission 203880) | Sediment microbial communities from Yellowstone Lake, YNP, Wyoming, USA - YL17G06_0 | ecosystem: Environmental > Aquatic > Freshwater > Lake > Sediment | place: USA: Wyoming | collected... | reverse complement strand
TAATTCGCGCCCTTGGCGAACTAGCTCAGCTGGTTAGAGCAGAGGAATCATAATCCTTTGGTCCGGGGTTCGAGTCCCTGGTTCGCCACCAGACAAATCAACGGGTTAGGAAGCATTTCCTGGCCCGTTTTCCTTTTGCGGGACGCTGGCGGGACACGCACCCGAAGAAAATCTGGCGGCGGACCGTCAACGAATGGCTCCCGCCAAGCGACACGATCATGACGACGGCCGTTCGGTCGGTCGGCAACGTCGCGCGGCATGCCGCTATCGTGCCCGCTTGAATGCCGCGCGCTCTCCGCAACGCTTCAACCAGTCTGCCACCCGTGGATGGCTGTCGAGCTTGACGCCGAGCATGGTGCCCAACAGCAGCCAGCTCGCGGCAGGAATATCGACGAGCGAGAAGGCGCCAAGCAGGTGCTCGCCATTCTGGAGCCGCGCTTGCAGCGCATCGAGCCCGCGGATGAATTGCGATTGGTTGTACTCGGCGCACGCCTTGCTGCGGTCCTCGGACTTGTACGAGAACGGCGTGTCGAGCCCGTGGTATAGATACTGCATCATGTAATTGCCCAGCTCGGCCATCGCCCATACGGTCCAACAAACGGCGTCGGCACGGGCCTGGCCAGGGCCGGCGGGCCAAAGCCCCTTCTCTACGCCGTACTTGTCGCCGAGATACAGCAGAATCGCACCCGACTCGAAAAGGGTAAGTTCACCATCAACCAGCCCGGGCACCTTCCCGTGCGGATTGATCGCAAGGTGTCGGGGCGTTCGATGCTCGAGCTTCTTGGCATCGAGTTCGACGTACTCATAGGGGACGCCGAGTTCTTCGAGCGCCCACGCAACGCGAGTGCCGGAGCTGCGCGGCCAAGAATAGAGTTTGATTGCCATCTTTGCCTCCTGAGGCACGGTCGTGAAAATAAGAAGTCGGCAACGATCCTACACCTCCGACGCGTCGGTATTGAGCAACGGGGCGGAGACCGTCAAAGATTGTGCGATGCCTGCCCTGACGCGCAGAGGTGCGGCGACGTGACGACGCGGCGCGGGCGGGCGTCGTGCAAGCCTCAACGATAGTGTGAGTTCGCGACGGCGACCGTAAGCCGCCCTTCGCCGCAAGGGCGTGGTTTTCCAAAGGCGGGTAATGGCGACCATGGGGAACCGCGGCGGTCGGCCACGAGCGGGCGTGCCGCATCGCGCTCCACAAGCGGCCGTTGATCGGTGTTTGCCGACCATTTCCAGCCGTTCAGAGGATCCGGTAGCGTCCTTCGCTTGCGCATCTCACGGCGGGACAATGGGAACGCGTGCCCTAAGCCCGTTGATTTGATCCAGGTGGTTCACAAGTTCGGCTTCGACCCGTGCTCGCTGGCCCTCGCAAAGGGGGTTGGAACATACCGGATCGGAAGCTTTGCAGGGCCACGGATGGCAAGACTCTCGGATCCTCGCGCGCTTCGCGTCGGCTTTGGCTTCGACCTTGGCCTTGAACGAAGCGAAATACGCGTCGCATGCCAACTCGGAGTCGAACATGGCCGGGGCCAACAGGATCTCCGGCAGCTGCCGGAACGCATAAGGTTGGTCCATCATCGCCGCTGTTGCAAGCGCGACCACCCCAATCCCAATGCCGACCGGCGGAAAGAATGTGGCGAGGGCCCGCGCACCAATATCGACGAGGACCCCCCTGCGACATCGACCGCCGAGGGCTCGCGTTTCGGGCACTCCTGTGACAGGTCACCTTGCGCTTCGACCTCGTGCGCCGACACGGCCACAAACGTCAAGCGTTGCTCGAGATAGCCCTCTTTGCGGCAGACGACCTGGATGGCTTCCTTGCGCCGTGGTACATCCGCGATGCCGGGCGTCGCGTCGACCGATGCCACGACGATACCGTCGCGCGAGACAGCGCAGCTCGCACCCGCAGGATCGGTCCGCAGCAGTAACGGCTGCGTCACGCCTCGCGGCGCCGGAGGGCATGAAGAAGGAGGGCTCGTTGCGCACGATGTGAGCACAACAACGACCGCAAGCGTCAACAGATGCACGTCTGCCCGCATCTCCCATAGCCCCCCTTCTGCCTGATACTCTAGGGTGGGCCGGGCGAATCACGTTGATTTAGCTCAACGGGAAGATCGATGCAACCGCCGCGGACCGGATCGGCGCGGGCATGTGATGGGCTCAACGGCTGCTCGGCGTCGTTCGGCGAAGTCCGCGACCGGCTGCTTCTCCAGTGCGCGAAAGGCTGCAACGGGGCGATCTGCGCCCGTCGAAGATCGGGCCGCTCGCGCTCAGGCTCGATGGTCGCTGAACGCCCGGTGGCTTCCCGGAAGACGCCGCCGCCCATCGCCGTGGGCTTGGACACCCGTGCTCGGCTCCCATTTGTTCCCTCGCCCGAGGCGGATGTGGCGACGGCTAATCCCAACGGGACTTTGGGAACCCATTCAATCCGCGATCCTCATTCAGCTCCCTTTCTGCGACAATGTCTTATGCGCCCCAAGGTCGCCAAGCCGTATGCCGATCACAATCCGGTGACGGAGGTGGCGCAGGCTTACGGCCGTGCGTTGTGGGCACGCCGACGCTTGCCGCCGGGCGACCTCATCGATATCGTCGACCTCGAGCGCCGCAATCGGACGGTGCTGATGGATTTCGCCTCGCAGTACGGCCCGGTGTTCAAGGCGATCATGCATCGCCGGCTCGTGGTCTGCGTCTTCGGTCACTCCCTGGGCCGACGAGTGTTGAAGGAGCACGCGAAATCTCTCCGCCCGCTTTCGATCGAGCTTGAGTCACTGTTTCCGATCGGCTTCATGCGCGGGATGGAGGGCGAGACCCATCGCAAGTACCGCAGGGCTCTTGTGCAAGCGATCTCGGTGGCCGACCTTGGCGCTCTCGCAGGAAAGTTCGAGGAAATCGCCGCTGCGGCCCTCGGGGCGTACGCTGCAAACCCCATCCAGGGAAGCTCGGCTCACGCGTGGGCCGACGTTCTTGAGCAAATCACCACGAGCTGCCTCATCGTCCTGGTTTTCGGGGTCAGTCCAGCGAGTGCCGTTCACGCTCGGCTGGTGGCTGCTTACCACGATCTCGGTCCGCACGGCGTGGTGTGGAACATAACGGATCAGCAGGCAACAGCATTCCGCGTATTAGCCGCGGAACTTGCTGCGCTTCGTCCGGACGCCGGCGGCTTGCTGGGGCAGATGTCGGCGCAAGGTCCCGTCGACGAGACGATGCTGGGAAACCTTATCTACATGGTAGAACTTGGCCGCTACGACCTCCGCGGCCTGCTACGGTGGATCTCCCGCTATGCAGCGGACAACGCCGAATGGCTCGACCGAATTGCAGCGGAAACCCCGACACCAGGGAGCGGCATGACGAGCGCTGAAGCCTTCGTCCTCGAGACGCTGCGCATGGAGCAAAGCGAGCGCCTCATGCGTGACGTGAAGGGCGACTTCGTCTTCGATGGCTGGCTGATACCGAAGGGTGCGCTCCTGCGGGTGTGCATGTGGGAAGCGCACAAGGATCCGGATACCTTTCCGCGGCCGTTCGTCTTCGACCCGACCCGCTTCCTTGGCAATGCACCGCCGACCGACCGGTTCTCTCCCTTCGGGCTCGACCATCACCATTGCCCGTTGGCCGGACTTTCCATCCAAATGTCCATGGCCTTTTTGCGCGCCCTCGCGGAGGGATACGACGTCCGGGGTCATGGTGCCGAGCCGGCCATGCGCGGCCCGTATCATTGGGAGCCCTCGTCAAAGTTCACGGTCGGGCTCGGGTGCCGCCGTGGATCCGAAGGAAAGAAATGACGAAAGAGGTATTCGGCGCGCCGCCTCCGTCCTCAGATGCCGTCGACCGGCCCGGATCGGCGATGCATCGGGGACCAAACAGGCCGCCATCCGAATCGGTTCCCGGCAAGTTGAGCGTGACGACCAGCGATTTGACGGATACCGAGCAGGCATTGGCGCAGATATGGCAGCGGATGTTCGGTGTCCCTTCGGTGGCTCGCGACGACCACTTCTTTGGCCTGGGTGGAGACTCGATAACCGCCGTGCAGATGATCGGCGAGGTGGAGGGCCTGTTCGATCTGGTGCTGCCATCGTTCCTCGTGTTCGAAGCGCCGACGCTCGGATCGCTTGGCGAGCGCATCGACCGGGCACGCAAGCAACTAGACGACGAGTCGAGCCGCGGGTTCATCTTCCCGTTGGTGCCCTCCGGCATCGGTGCGCCGATGTTTTTCAGTGGCATCGACCTGGCGTTGGCGCGTCGGGATCTTTGGACCGTGCCTTGCCCCGTATTCGCGATCGCGAACTGGGCCGCCGGAAGCAATTTCGTAAACGCCAGGTCATTGGAGGACCTCGCCACTTTCTATCTGGATAGAGTCCGCCGAATTCAGCACAAAGGCCCTTACCGGCTGGGTGGATTTTCGCTCGGTGCCCCGGTCGCTTTCGAAATGGCACAGCAGCTTCGCATGGCCGGCGACGAGGTCGACGCGCTCTTCCTGCTTGATCCGGCATTGCGAGGAGACATGGGCACGCAAGCACCGGGTCATTCACCAACGTCCGCGAACGGAATGTTCGAGTTGCTGTTTCCTCCCGATCGCTGGGACGCATTTTGGCTTGCGTCGCACCGATTGTTGAAAGGCTACGTGGCGCGACCCTACGATGGTCGAGCATTGGCGGTGTTCTCCCGCGAGAGAGATCGCTCGGAAGCCTGGTCATCATTGCTGCGGCCCGAGGCGCCGCTGCGCGTACTCGACGTTTCCCACCGAGCGCTTTTCGAGCAGCCTGCGCTGGGCAAATGGATGGACTGGCTGTCCGCGATCATGCGTTGAGAGGCGGGGTGATCGCTTTCGCGAAGATCACCACGGATTTCCTCGCTCAACCTTGCATCGCGATCCTATTGTCCCTCTAGCCGGGTCCTCCGATCGGCGCGCTGCCGGTGCGTTGGTCAGAAGCGCGAGCTCGGCGAGGATGCCGTCGACCCGGCGGTCACCGATCCTCCTGCAGCACCGTCACTTCGCGACAGAGCTCGGCGATCGTGGGCGATTCGAACAGTGTCCGCACGGGCAATTCGACGCCGAAAACGTCGCGCACGCGCGCGACGACGCGCATGGCGAGCAGCGAGTGGCCTCCGATGTCGAAGAAGTTGTCGTGAATCCCGACCTGTGGCAGGTGCAGCAGCTCGCACCATATGCGCGCCAGAACATCCTCCACCGCGCTGCGAGGGGGATGCGCAGTCGCTCCCGATTCGCCGTACTCAGGTGACGGCAGAGCCTTGCGGTCGATCTTGCCGCTCGGAGCGAGCGGCAGGGCCGCCAGGCGCACGAACGCCGCCGGGAGCATGTAGTCGGGGAGTTTCCGCTTGAGCGCAGAGCGAAGTTCGGCGTCCCGGATGGAATCGGAAACGACCACGTACGCGACAAGGCGCGGATCGCCCGGAACGTCGTCACGCAGCAGCACCGTCGCTTCATGTACGCTTGGCTGCTGAGCGAGCACCGCCTCGATCTCGCCGAGCTCGATCCGGTAGCCGCGCAGCTTGACCTGGTCGTCGAGGCGCCCGAGGAACTCGACGGTGCCGTCAGCCCGATACCGGACCCGATCGCCGGTGCGGTAGAGCCGCGATCCGGACGCGGTGCTGAAGGGATCGGGGCCAAAGCGTTCGGCCGTAAGTTCCGGGCGGTTCCAATAGCCACGGGCGATACCCTCGCCGCCGACGTACAGCTCACCGGGCGTGCCAATGGGAACCGGTTGGCGGAATTCGTCAAGCACGTACAGCCGGGCGTTTGCGATCGGTCGGCCAATCGGCGGCAGGATCGGCCATGAACGGGAAGGCGCCTCCAACGCGGAGTGCGCAGTGACGACGTGGGTTTCGGTGGGCCCGTACTGATTGTACAAGCGACAACCGGGAAGGGCATCGAGCCAGCGGGCGATGGCGGGGGTGATCCGCAGCTGTTCGCCTGCGGCAATCACTTCCCGCAACTGTCGTGGAGCGCATCGGCGCACGTCCGCCGATTCCGCGATTTGCTGCAGAGCGGTGAAGGTGAGAAACAGCCGTGCTACCGAGGACTTGTCGAGGGTCTCGAGCAGTGCTTCGGGATCCCGACGCATTTCGTCAGGAATGAGGACCAGCGTGCCTCCCATCCACAACGTCGAGAATATTTCCTGAACGGAAACGTCGAAACCCACCGGCGCGAGCTGCAGGGTGCGAGGTGCGTTGATCACCGATGAGGTCCGCGTCTGCCACGCAAGCAGATTGCAGATCGGACCGTGCGGCATCATCACGCCCTTGGGTCTGCCGGTGGAACCGGAGGTGTAGATGACGTAGGCAAGGTGTTGCGGGCCGGCTGCGGGAGCGGGATTGTCGACCGACGCATCGGACCAGGTCGGCGCATCGCGATCCAGGCATAGCACCCGAGCGGTGCCGGCGGGCAGGCGGTCTCGAAGCATGGCCTGCGTCAGCACGACCGGGGCTTGCGTGTCGCCAAGCATGAAAGCCAGCCGCTCCGCCGGATAGCCCGGGTCGAGCGGGACGTAGGCCCCCCCGGCCTTGAGGATGGCGAGCAGGGCGACGACCAGCTCGAGCGAGCGCTCGACGCAAACCCCGACCAGGACGTCGGCGCCGACACCGAACGTGCGCAGGTGATGCGCGAGCCGATTGGCGCGGGCGTTGAGTTCGGCGTAGGTGAGGGCCGCCCCTTCGTACTCCACCGCGACCGCATTCGGGGTGCGCGCGGCCTGCTGCTCGACCCGCTGATGCACGCACTGGTCGCGCGGATGCTCGACAGCGGTGGCGTTCCACTCGACCAGCAGCTGCTCACGCTCCCCCGAGGTGAGCAGCGGCAGCATCCCGATCGGCGTCTCCGGCGCGGCGATGATGCCTTCCAGCAGGGTGGTGAAGTGCCCGGCCATCCGCTCGACCGTCGACTCATCGAACAGGTCAGCGGCGTACTCGAACCCGCCGCGCAATTCGCCGTCGGTCTCCGTCAGCGAAAGCAGGAGATCGAATTTGGCGAGCGGCGCGTCGAACTCGATGTTCGCGACGCTGACACCGTCAAACTGCAGCGGATGTGCACTTCTGGGGCTGAAGTTCAGCATGACATCAAACAGCGGGTTGCGTCCGGGAACGCGTTTGGGCCGCAAGGCCTCGACAAGTTTCTCGAACGGCAGCTCCTGGTGGGAATAGGCTCCCAGACAGACGTCGCGTACACGATGCACAAGGTCGACGAACGCCGGATTGCCGGATGTATCCGTCCTGAGGACAAGCGTATTGACGAACAACCCGATCAAGCCCTCCAGCTCCGGCCGAAGCCGGCCCGCGACCGGAGCGCCAACCGCGATGTCGTCCTGTCCGGTATGGCGCGCCAGAACGACCTGATACGCGGCCAGTATCGTCATGAACAGGGTGACGCCCTCTCGCCGGGAAAACGCCTTGAGGGCGGAGGTCAGCGGACTGCCTAGTCGCAGAGCCACCCGCCCACCAGCATGACGGCGTGCCAACGGGCGGGGCCGATCCGTGGGTAAGTCCAGAACTGCCAGGCCGGCCAAGGCGCTGGTCCAATACGCCAGATGCTCGGCAAGCATCTCGCCCTGCAGCAGCTCCCGCTGCCACAGCACATAGTCTCCGTATTGCGCAGGCAACGCCGCGAGCGGGGACGGCCGACCTCGGTGGAACGCGTTATAGAGCGCGGACACGTCCGACCGCAATATCCCGCCGGACCAGGCATCCGAAATGATGTGATGCCACGTCAGCATCAGCCAATGGTTATTGGGACCCAGACGTAACAGACGGCAACGAATGAGCGGCCCCTGTTCCAGGTCGAAGGGAACCGCCCACTCGTTCCACAGACGACGCCGCGCCTCGTCCTCTCGACCATCCTCGGGCAGTGCCTCGAGCCCCTCAACGTCAAGCGCCGTAACGCTTTCGCTGCGGATCACTTGCAGGGGATTGCCACGCTCGGTGTCGAAATGCGTGCGCAGGATCTCGTGCCGCCCGATGAGCTCGTCGAGGGCACGCCGCAACGCCTCCACGTCCAGATCGCCAGTCAATCGAAACGCCCGCGCCAAATTGTAGAGCGGGACGCGCGGCTCCAACTTGTCGATCAGCCACAGCCGCTGCTGGGCGAAGGAGACCGGGAACACCGCGCGCCGCCCACGGGGCGGACATTCGCAGGCATCGCGTGCCGCGGAATGCAGTTGGTCTTGCGATCGCATTTGCGTCATTGCTTGGGCTTCGAGAGCGGCAACGTGATGAGAACTCGACGGCACGCCGGCGGATCGAGTGCGGCCGGCAGGGCGAATGGACAGGAGACACGACGCCGCTTCGGAGAAACGGACAGGAAAGGACAGCGCCCGATTGTGGTGGGGTCGGTGGGGCGGGTCAAGTGTCGATTGTCGGTGGCTACCGCCCGCTCCGCACGGATGTCGTCTCGCCTTGACGCAGGCGCCGACGCCAGAGCGGCCGCCCGCGGGCAGGATGACGGCCGCGGGCCCCCGTCTGCGTGGCGTCGCGCAGCTGCGACCGTCGACGGTAGTGGCGACCAGGCGATGCGCTGGTCGAACGCGCAGTCCCCGATGGGCGGGAGTGCCGGATCGGCGGAAGGATGGTTCTCGGTCCCGGTGGCCTCCCTGGTGGACCGCGGGTGTCCGCGCTCCTTGCCCTCCCTGGCTTGCGACCGCTGCATCGATCAACGCGAGCGCGAGACAGTTTCGCCCGCGTTCGGCCAACGGGGCACTCACCGGCAGACACTCCGCTGTCGTTCCGTCTGATGGATAACTCGTCGGCAAATGAGTGATACTTCCGACATGCAACGGATAAGCCTCCGCCGCACGCTCCGCGCGGCGCCGCGCATGGCAATGACGCTTGTCGAGATCGCGCTTCCCGGGCCGTTCGAGGGCGCGATGGCAGCCTAAAGGGGCGGCGACTACGCGACCGCGTTGCGGCTCTTGCGCCCGCTTGCCCATAAGGGTCACCGGGCTGCCCAGAACAGCCTCGGCACGATGTACAGCCAAGAGAAAGGCGTGTCGCAGGACTATGCCGAGGCCTTGAAGTGGTATCGCGATGCCGCCGACCAGGGTGATGCTGCCGCTCAGGACAACCTCGGCGTCATGTACGCGTCCGGCAAGGGCGTAGCGCAGGACTACGTCGAAGCGCACAAGTGGTTCGATCTTGCGGCCTCACGTTTGCCGGGATCGAAGGCAGCGGATCGCGAAAAGACGGCACAGCACCGCGAGTGGGTCGCGCACAAGATGACGCCGACACAGATCGCCGAGGCGGGAGAGCTCGCCCGCGAGTGAAAGCCGACGAAGTAGCGCGGCCAGCGTTCCCTGGGCCGTCGATCCCGGCGGCAAGGCCTGCATCGGCCAACAGCGCGCGGAAAGCGTCAACTGCTTCGGCAGCGCCGCACCGGGCGGCCGCTGTTCGAGGGTGACGAGTTTCGTCTCGTTGATATCGACCACGAAGCTGCGATGATCACGCCGGGAACCAGGGTTCGGGTGCATACCCCGTCGCAAGAACGACCCACCGCTCAGACGCATACCCCACCGGAAGGCGCTGCCTATTGACGCCAGGCGCCGCCTGAACGTATGTTTGCGTCCATCTCGCCATGAGCGCCCTTCCCGCAATTGATCCCAGCCTGCTCCGGGTCGATCCGCCAAAGCCGGAGACACGCGCCACCCCCCAAGAAGCGCCGGTGCCGAAGGCGCCGGATCCAGCCATGATCCGACTACGCAAGGCGCAGCCGAGCAATGAGCCACTGCCATGCACGTTCAGGTGGATGGCGACCCTCCCGCACAACGTCGAGCCGCTTGCCCTGCTCCGTCGGTATCCGCGCATTGCCAACGCCATCGCGTTGACGTGGAACGAACCGCATTCCCTGCAGACGTACTTTGAAGAGTTGCTGGTCGACCACCGGGGACACCGTCAGGGCCTCCCGAAAGCGATCCGGCAGGAATTGCTCGCGCTCCGCGCATTCCGGGAGCCGACGCTCCCGGCACTGGACTGGCACGAACAATTCGGCAAACGGGGCTGAGGCGGAAATCATTGCGGATCGCGCCCGCTTGCGTCAGACGAATCCTGATCGTCTGGACCGGGGTTCAGGTTCCTGGTTCGCCCCCCATTCGAGCAGGGGGCCACGCGAGAACGCGGCCCCTTTCCACTTGTCCATCCGGCGCGTTCGCCCCGGCGCCGCACGCGGCGCGATGCCGGGCGTTGTCCCGCTAGCGGGGTGCGCTGTTATATTGGGCAGACCGCCGGGCCCGAACGCCGGCGCCGGGAACAACGGTAACGTGGGGGTGACCAGATGAACGCGACTGCTTTCGCATTGGCCGGGTACATCGGCTGGATGTTGGTTCTGCTGGGCGTGCTTGCGGTGCTTCGCGTCTCGGTAACGGTCTTGAAGGGAAAACCCGCGAACAGCTTCAAACCGGATGGCACCGATGTCTCCCCTCTCTCGGTTCGAGTTGTCAGGGCACATGCCAATTGCTACGAGAGCTTTCCGTTCATTGGGGGGGTGCTGCTCCTGGCGCTGGCCACGAACAACACGGCAATTACCAATCCCCTCGCCCTGGCGGTATTGGCCAGCCGCATCGCCCAATCCTCGATTCATCTCGTTTCCACGAGCGTCGTTGCGGTGCAGCTACGGTTCGCCTTCTTCGTGTTTCAGGTCGCAATTGCCGCCTACTGGGTGATTCAGTTCCTGGAGCGATCCGCAACCGGAAGGCTCGCCGGTTGACGATAACCGGATTCTCGGCGCCATTGAGGTGGCGGGGCGCCGTCCGTATGATGGAGAACCTCCGGACGGCATGGTCCGGTCATTTCCTCTGAGGCATTCCCGTGGAAAATCTCGCGGACTTCGGCAGTCTTTCCCGATGGGTGGGAGGGCTGGGACTGTTGGTCGTCATCGCCCTCGTGCTTGCGCGCTTCCGGCGATCCGGGGCCTCTGCGGCGTCGGCGCCCGCGCCGGAACCGCCTGCCTCGGCCGATGACGCCGCCTATCTCGATTCTTCACACATTATCAATGGCCCGCTCAC
>Ga0315278_10006030_pt1 | contig 10998 bp, 7 predicted proteins | sample YL17G06_0_MG_FD_203880 | JGI IMG/M metagenome (GOLD analysis project Ga0315278, IMG submission 203880) | Sediment microbial communities from Yellowstone Lake, YNP, Wyoming, USA - YL17G06_0 | ecosystem: Environmental > Aquatic > Freshwater > Lake > Sediment | place: USA: Wyoming | collected... | reverse complement strand
CTCCTCGGGCCTGGCGGTGAGGAGCTGCTGGTAGGAGTTGATGCGCGCCTTGCCCTTGGCGTGGCGCGCCTTGGGCGCCATGTGGATCCAGTCGAGCTCGCGCTGCAGCGTCTTCTGCCGCTCGCTCTCGGTCTTCTGCTCGACGCGCAGCTTCTCCTGCTTCTGCTCCAGCCACGACGAGTAGTTGCCCTTCCACGGGATGCCGGCGCCGCGGTCGAGCTCGAGGATCCACCCCGCCACGTTGTCGAGGAAGTAGCGGTCGTGGGTGACCGCGATGACGGTGCCCTCGTAGCGCTGCAGGTGCTGCTCGAGCCACTGCACGGTCTCGGCGTCGAGGTGGTTGGTGGGCTCGTCGAGGAGCAGGATGTCGGGCTTCTGCAGCAGCAGCCGGCAGAGCGCGACGCGGCGCAGCTCGCCGCCGGAGAGCACGCTGATCGACGCGTCGCCGGGCGGGCAGCGGAGCGCGTCCATCGCCAGCTCCAGGCGCGAGTCGAGGTCCCAGGCGTCGAGCGCGTCGAGGCGCTCCTGCACATTGCCCTGGCGCTCGAGCAGCTTGTCCATCTCGTCGCCGTCGAGCGGCTCGGCGAAGCGGTCGCTGATCGCCTCGAACTCCGCCAGCAGCGCGACGGTCTCGCTTGCGCCTTCCTTCACAATCTCCATGACCGTCTTCGTCGGGTCGAGCCTGGGCTCCTGCTCGAGGTAGCCGACGGTGAACCCGGGCGAGATCGCCACCTGGCCGAGGAACGACGTCTCGACGCCGGCCATGATGCGCAGCAGCGTCGACTTGCCCGAGCCGTTGAGACCGATCACGCCGATCTTGGCGCCGTAGAAGTAGCCGAGGTAGATGTCCTTGAGCACCTGCTTCTGCCCGTAGACCTTTCCCACCCCGACCATCGAGTAGATGACCTTGTTCGGTTCGTCCTGCTTCGCCATGGGTGAAGTGTAGCCCGGTCCGGCGGCGCGAAAGCAGGATGTCACTGTCCTGAAAGTCTCTCCGCAGGCAGTGTCGTTGCGAGGCGCTCGGTCCGCCGCAGGCGGGCCGGGCAACCCCGTCCCGCGGCCGAACGAAGTGACGCCGCGGGGGAAGCAACCTCGCTGTTTGGGGGAGACTGCTTCGTCGGCCTGCGGCCTCCTCGCAGTGACACTGACTTTCATGGTCCGGGGTGAGCCGCGACTCACGAGGATTCCGGGGAGGGCTCGGCCCGACAAGGGATCCCGAGACGCGGGGAGCGCGGGTGTCCGCCCTCGCTGCGCGGCGAGATCCTCCACTGCGCCCGCGGTGATCGTTTGCAGGCCAGCAGGAATGGGCCTAATGTAGTCGTAGAAACTGCAGGTTGAGACACGAGACGGTCAGGGGAGGTCTTGATGGCCGGCGCTGGAGCTCTCTCACACAGCGAAGTCACGGCTCGTCCGGCGATCGATGCAGCGTTGGCGGACCTTAAGCAGGCGCGCGGCCGCTGGGCCGGCCTCGGCACGCCGGCGAAAGTCGAGCTGCTGGGTCGCCTCCTCCGCGACTGTCACGCGGTAGCCGAGCCCTGGGCCCAGGCGGGCGCCGACGCGAAGGGCGTGGACCGCCAGTCCGTTGCCGCGGGCGAGGAGTCGGTGACGTTCGCGTTCCTGCTCAAGGCGGTGGCCGTGCTCAGGCGTTCCCTCACGGACATCGCACGAAGCGGCCGCCCGCGCATCCCGGGGCCGATCCGGCCGTGCGGCGACGGGCAGTTGAGCGTGCGGGTGTTCCCGCAAACTCTCTACGACCGTATCTTCCTGCCGGGCACGACCAGCGAGATCTGGACCGAGCCGGGCGTCACCGAGGCCATGATCGCGGCCGAGCAGGCCGCGCTCTATCGCAACCCCGCCGGCGCGGGCAAGACCGCGCTGGTCCTCGGCGCCGGCAACGTCTCCATCCTGGGGCCGTGCGACATCCTCGACAAGCTCTTCTGCGAGGGCGCCGTCGTCGTTTACAAGACCCACCCGGTCACCGACTACCTGACCCCGTGGCTCGAGCGAGGGTTCGCCGCCCTGATCGAGGGCGGCTTCCTCCGCATCGTGCGCGGCGGCGCGGACGAGGGCTCGTACCTGGCCGGCCACGAGCTGGTGGACGAGCTGCACCTCACCGGCTCGGACCGGACGTATAACGCGATCGCATTCGGCGCCGGCGAGGATGGGGCGCGGCGGCGGGCGGCCGGCGAGCGCCTGGTCGCCAAACGCTTCACGTGCGAGCTGGGCAACGTCAGCCCGGTGATCGTTGTGCCGGGACCGTGGCGCCCCTCCGACCTCGCGTATCAAGCCGAGCACCTCGCCGCCATGCAGGTCGTCAATGCCGGCTTCAACTGCCTCTCGACGCGGGTCATCATCCAGCACGCCGGCTGGGCACTGCGGGACGAGCTGCTCGACGCCGTGCGCTCGGTGTTCGCCCACACCCCCGCGCGGCCTGCCTACTATCCGGGCGCGCATGCGATTCACCGTAGCTTCCTGGACGCCCACCCGGAGGCCGAGCGGATCGGTGAGGTGCATGGATCCAACCTTCCGTGGACTTTGATAGCAGGCGTCGACTCGGCGCGGCGCGACGACATCTGCTTCACCACCGAGGCCTTCTGCTCCCTGTTTGCGGAAACCGCCCTCGCGGCGGACGATATCCCGGCCTTCATCGAGCGCGCGGTGGAGCTCGCCAACGAGACCATTTGGGGCTCGCTGACCAGCACCATCCTGGTCCATCCGGCATCGCTGAAGGACAACCGCGTGGCGGCGGCGGTCGAGGGCGCCATTCGCGATCTGCGCTACGGCACCGTGGGTGTCAACGTCTGGGGGGTGATCAACTACCTCACGATGACGGGCTCTTGGGGCGCGTTCCCCGGCCACCCGCATACCGACATTCGTTCCGGTCAGGGAACGGTCCACAACTACCTGATGATCCCCAGGCCGCAGAAGACGGTGTGCCGCGCGCCGTTCCGGCAATGGCCGAAGCCGCTCGTCTTCCCCAGCCACCGCACGCTGCCGGAGATGGGCCGCCGGCTCGCAGACTTCGAGGCGGCGCCTTCGCCGCTGAAGCTCCCTGGCATCCTGCTCACCGCGGCGAAATCCTAGGCTAGCCGGCGGCGGTCTCGACGTCCGCCATGATGCGCAGCAGCGTCGGCTCGCCCGACCCGTCGAGGCCGATGTTCGTCACGACCTGCTTCTGCCCGCGGACCTTCCCTACCCCGACCATGGAGTAGATGACTTTGTTCGGTTCGTCCTGTTTCGCCATGGAGGTAGTGTTGCCGGGTCCGACACGGCCGAGGCGGGACCACGAGAGACGCCGGCGAGCCCGGAGCGCCGCCCACCGCCCTCGCCGCGCCACGAGATCCCTCACTGCGCTCGCCTGTCCTGCCGAAGGCAGGGGGATGACACAGAAGAGCGTGTCATTCCGAGGAGGGCGCAGCCCGACGAGGAATCCCGGCGCACCTGAGGCCCGCCATTCAGCAGATCCGCCGGGATCCCTCGCTGCGCTCGGGATGACAGCAGGGGCGCTCGGGATGACAGCAGGGGCGCTCGGGATGACAGCAGGGGCGCTCGGGATGACAGCGTTGAGAGCTCAAGCCAAGCTCCACACGGCCGTCCTTGCGTCGCACAAGCCGTGGGTCTATGGTGAGAGGTCACACCCGGGGGGGAATGTGAAAACCTTCAACAAGGCGAGTGCCTGCTTACCGATAGCTCTATCGATCCTCGTGGTGGCTGCAGCGACTGCGCACGCATCGCCCGGCCCAGCGCCGGAGACGCCGCAGCAGCCCGACCGGCAGCCCCATCGCTCGCTCCGCCGAGCGCCGGGGCCGGCAGCGGTCATACCGCCCGGCGGCGGCACGATCGGCTTGCCCGGGTACGCGACCGTCCTGTTCGCTCCCGGCACGTTTCCCTGGCCGCAGCTTGCCAAGGTCGAGAAGACAAGCTCGTCGGCGACCGCCCAGGCGTTCGCGGACTCGGCGGAGATCTTCCAGCCTGGTTCGACGCCCGGATACGAGATCCGGATCAACACGGGCCTGTCGAAGCCGCAGGTTTCCGTCGAGGTGACCGTCGTGGTTCCCGCAGATTTCGCGATCCCCGCGGGCAGCCGGGTGGAGGCGTTCGCGCAGTTCTGGGAGCAGGACGAGCTGGACGCGCTCGACAGCTTCGAGCTGATCCCTTCGACCTTCGACGAGCCGACGCGGGCCGTGACGTTGACCCTTCCGCCCGCCGCCTTCACGTCGCAGCGGCGAGGCGACGGCACGTTCGAGGCCATCGTCATGCTGGCCGCCACGCCGGGCGCTGTACCGCCACAGGTGCTGTCGTTCTCGCTCGCGACCGCCGCGGCCACCATCCTGCCGCCGCTGGAGACGACTCAGGTGCGCAGCCCGTTCAACCCCACCCGCCAGGTCACCGTGGGCGGCGTCGTCTACACGGGGCACTGGGGAACCGACTTCATCGCGGCGAACGGCACGCCGATCTTCGCGACGGGAGACGGGGAGGTGCTCCGCGCGTACAACAGCGGCGACAAGTCGTTCGGGGAGTCGGTCCTGTTCCGGATGAAGGACAACGGTGTCGTGCGCTACGCCCACCTGCAATCGTATGACGTGGAAAATGGCGACAAGATCCTGGCCGGGCAGGAAATCGGGCTCACCGACAACACCGGGCTGTCGACCGGAGCGCACCTTCACTTCGAGCTCGCCCCGGACGGCAAGTTCGCGAGCAACAAGAGCAAGGTGGATCCGGCGCCGCTGATTCACGATCGGCCGCTCACCTGGCACCTCACCGCCCACGCCGTCTACGACGCCCATTCGACGGTGCCTGAGATCGTCAACTATTTCCGCTTGCAGCTCATGGCCGAGGCTGATCTGCTGATGGAGAGCGATGGCCCAAGTGGGATGCGCCTGACGCTCGTGAGCGGTGTCCTCTTCGTCCAAAGCTACACGGGAGGCTACAACGACTGCACCATCTCGTACGTCTTGCCGCGGTCATACCCCTTGAAGATGCACGAGGGCGTCGTAATTCCGGCAGAGGGAGACACGCTGGGAGGCGCCGGGTTCCAGCGCGAATTCACCCATCCGCCGCCGAGGATGTACACCTGCTATGGCGGGTTCTACACGAATGAACGACCCGAGGGCACCGAGAATTGCCCCGGCCATACTGCCCCCGTCAACCTGGACCTTTCCAACCTTCCCTGGTGGTACATCGTGGGGCCTCGGCCCTTCCGTCTCGACCCGGAGTTCGACGTCACCGAGGGCACCGTGACGGTCGACAACTCCACCCCCGGCATCTCGCACATGACGGTGACCTACGACTGGACGCTGACGAAGACCTACTAGCGGCGCGACGACGATGTATCCGGGCCGGACCCGTGGCCGTAGGCCCTCCGCCCAAGCTCAACGCTGTGCTCGGAATCACCATGAGCCGCGGGCTCACCCCGGGTGATGAAGATCACTGTCACTGCGAGGAGCGAGCGCAGCCAGCGACCCTGTCCCGCGAGGGAGCGAGGCGAGCGAGTGGGGGAAGTAGCCTCTCCCATCACGGTGAGATTGCTCAGATGGGACGACCCAATAGCCGATGCCCATGCTGGGCGCACGAAAAGCGTGCGCGGAGCGCGCGCCCCACAGGTTGGGGGCTTGATCCCGCCTCACCGCAACCCTCAACGGACGATGTCATGGTGGTATCAGCTACCGCCGGAGGGCGATGAGAAGTCGGTATGGCGCGAGCAGGCACCTGAGTGCCAGGGTTCGGAGGGCGCCGTAGTGCTTGGAGTAATACTTGACCAGGCTCTGGTGGTACAGCCGACCTGCGGCGCGACGATGCGGCAGGCTCCGGCCGCCCAGGTGGGTCACCGGGAACCGCGGGTCGTAGGACACCTTCCACCCGGCCCGGCGGATGCGCAGACACCAGTCGGCGTCCTCGAAGTACAGCCCGAAGCGCTCGTCCAGCAGCCCGACCTGACGGATGGCGGTGCCGCGCACGCCCATGCACGCGCCGGAGACCCACCCTGTCTCGACCGGCTGATCGACGCTCCGGTCGTGCAGCGGCCCGCGCCCTGCGAGCGCGCGGCTGCCGCGCCGCAGGAGGTACGCCAGCGTGGGGTCGTCGCCGTACGCGAACGCCTGGGGCTCGCCATCAGCCGTCCGCAGCCCCGGCGAGATCACGCCGAGGTCGGGCCGGATGTCGAACTGGCGCGCCAGCGCCAGTAGCGTCTCCGCGGCGGCCGCCACGTCGCTGTTGACCAGGAAGACCACGTCGCCCGCGGCCCGGCGCAGCCCGAGGTTGTTGCCGCCGGCGAAGCCGAGGTTGCGCTCGCTCGCGACGACCTCGACGAACGGGAAGCGCGCGCGGATCGCCTCGACCGTCCCGTCGCTCGACGCGTTGTCGACGGCGACGAGCTGCCAGCCGAGGCGATCGAGCTCCGGTGCGAACGACGACAGGCAGTGCAGCGTCAGCTCGCGCGTGTCGTGGCTCAGAACGATGACGGAGGCGGGCGGCCGGCTCATGTCAGAAACCGCCAGTAGAGCTCGAGCGTCCGCTGCGCGATGCGTTCCTGCGTGAAATGCGCCTGCACGCGGGCGGCGCCGCGCCGGGACAGCTCCGCCCGCAGCTCGGGCGAGGCGCTCAGGCGGCGCAGCGTGTCCGCCAGGGCTCCCGCGTCTCCCTCGGGGAAGGTCAGGCCCGCGTCGCCGATCACCTCGGGGATCGCGCCGGAGTCGGAGCCGACGACCGCGACGCCGCACGCCATCGCCTCGACCAGGACGCGGCCGAACTGCTCCTTCCAGACGGGCGTGGTGCGCGAAGGCAGCACCAGGACGTCGAGCTGTCGATAGAACGCCGGCAGATGATTGGGTGTCACCGGCTCGACGAAGGCGACGTCGGCGCTGGCGGACCCGGCGAGCTCCTGAAGTTCCGCGCGCAGTGGCCCGCCACCGATCAGGCGGACTCGCACCGGCGAAGCCAGCCGGCGCACCGCGTCGAGCAGCACGTCGATCCCCTTCTCGGACACGAACCGTCCCACGAAGCCAATGGTGAAGACGTCCTGCGGCGACCTCGGACCGGTCGCGTGAAAGATCGCGGTGTCGACGCCCTGCGGCGGGACGACCGGGGCGGGACGGGTGAAGCCCATCCGGCGCAGTACGTCGACCGCCTCCCGGTTCGCACACAGAACTGCCGTGGCCTCGCGCAGGTTGAGCCGCGTGACCGCCCGGACCGGCCAGGTCCTGGGGCGATCGACGTTCTGCCAGGTGTGCCACAGCAACCTGGCGCGCGGCGCGAGCAGCCGGCGGGCGACGGCGATCTGCAGCGCGGCCAGGCTGTCCGGCTCCTCCTCGGCGTGGACCAGGTCGGGCCGGCACGCGCGCATCGCGAAGGTGAGCGAGCGGTACAGCGCCCGGTGCGGGTCGGTGGGCCTCCCGATCATCGGCGCGCTCACCACCCGATACGCCGAGCCGGCGCCGGTGACGGGCCGCGCCACCCCGTATTCGTCGCGCCACTCGCTGGGGCGGAACAGCCAGATCCGCCAGTCGGGCTCGGACGCCATGAGCGCGATCTTCTTCTCCATCGAGTGGTGGTGGTAGCGGGCGACGTAGAGGACCCGGGGCACGGGATCACATCAGGACGCGCCGCGCCAGGCAGGGCAGCGCCGCCCAGACCCGACGAACGGGATGGAGGCCAGCCTCGCGCGTGGCGTCGAACACGGCGTCGAGCATGTGCAGATGAGTGTACACAGCGAGCCGCGCTTCCAGCCGCGCCGCCCGGTCGGCGAAGCGCATCGGCGCGCCCCGGCGGAAAGCGGACGCTGCACACGCCTCCAGCATCTGCCGGACACGATGGGTGTAGAGGTGCTCCCCCACGGTGCGCCGCTGCCCCGCGCGGGCGATGCGGTTGCGCTCGTCGTCGTGCGCGAGATAGTGGGCGATCAGGGCGAGCAGATCGTCGTCGTCGCGGTACACGACGATCTCCTCTCCGATCTCGAAAAGCCGGTCCAGCCGGTTGGCGGTCGAGTCGGTCAGCACCAGCGCGCCGCAGGCCGTGCCCTCGAAGATGCGCATGGTCACGTCGCCGGCGATGCTGGTGTTGAAAACGATGCGCGACCGGCTGTAGACGTCGCCGACCTCGGCGGGCGTGTACTGGCGGTAGAAGTCGTTGGTCTCGAAGCGCCGCGCGACCTTCCGCAACCGCCGCGCGCGCGCCGTCCCGCGGTGGGCGAGCGCGAGGTTGCCGACGAAGCCCACGTCGAGCGAGCGGGGGCGATCGAGCTGGCGGTGCACGTCGGGCGCGGCGGCCAGTGGCAGCCAGTGAACCCGATCGTGGCCGACGGCCTGCCGGAAGCGGTCGAGGTGGTCGGCCTGCGCGACGAACACCGCGTCGAAGAAGCGCGCGGCCTGCTCGCGCCAGCGGCCGAGGTGGACGTCGATCAGCCAGCAGGCGGTCGGCACCGGGCAGTCCTCCAGCCCGACCGGGAAGTAGCCGCCCGCGGGATCGACCCAGAGAAACAGATCGACCGGCTGCGGGAGCGCGGCCAGCACGGCGGGCAGAGGGACGCCGTGGTCGTAGCCGCGCCGCGCCGCGGAGGGCAGGCCCACGTAGGTGACGGCATGACCCGATGCGGACAGGGCACGCTCCAGGTGGAATCCCGCCGCGGTCTCGAACCAGCGATAGCCGATGGCCACGTGCATGGCGCGCTCACCCCCCCGGCCGACCGACGAGACCAGCATAGAGCGCTTCCAGCCGGTCGATCAGGCGCGGCCACGCGAAGTCGGACTCGGCGGCTCGGCGCGCGTTGCGCCCGCACTCCTCCCGCAAGTCGCGATCCTCCAGGAGCCGGGCGGTGGCGGCGGCGAACCCCGTGTCATCGGCGAGGAGACCGGTGCGGTAAGTGTCGACGATGGCCCGCACGTCGCCGACGGGGCTGGCCACCACCGGGCGGCCCGCCGCCATGTAGTCGAGGAGCTTGTTGGGCAGGCGCCCGCGGTTGGCCGCCCGGTCGGTCATCGGCATCGCCATCACCTCGGCGCAGGCCAGGTATCGGCCGACCTGGTGGTCGGGAACGAAGCCGGTCTGCCACAGCCGATCGGCCGTGCCGTGCTCCCTGGCCAGTGCGAGCACCCGAGGCGACGCGTGACCGACGACCATCAGCCACAGCCCGCGGATCGCCTGCTGCGCGCGCATGACGATCTCGAGGTCGCCCTGGCCCATGCCGATGAAGCCCACCATCCGTCGCTCGAGGGGAACACCGAGGCTCCGCCGCGCTTCCCCGATCGGCACCGGTGAGATGCGATCGAGCGCGGCGCCGCTGGGCAGGTGCAGCACGCGGTCGGCCGGGACGCCGAGATCCAGCGCGCGCCGGCGCAGCACCGTGCTGATCGTGGTCACCCGGTCGGCCCACATCTTCGAGCGGACCTCCCACCACGCCTCGAACCGGCCGATCGCCGGTATCCGCCGGCGGGGCACGTCGTTGATCCCGCCTGGACCGCCCCACCAGTCGGCCCAGTCCGCGACCAGCCTGGCCCGGCGCAGGCGGCCGGTGAAGCCGGCGAAGGTGGCGTTGGGCTTGTGGTCGAACATGTGGATGACGTCGTAACGGTTCGCCGCACTGTGGACGATGCGCCGCAGAACGTCGAGCGAACCGTACCCTTCACCACTGTTTCCCTGGTTGAGATTGGGCATCTCACCCAGACGGATGCCGCTGACCGTTGACCAGGCAGCGGTCCAGCGGCGGTCGCGCGAGACCGTCAGCACCGTCACCCGATGTCCGCGCGCGGCCAGGTGCTCGGCGATCGGCATCACGCGATAGTAGGTGCCGCCGAAGCGATAGTTGTGGTTGAGGAGGAGCAGGCGCATCAAGGGTCACCTGGTGAGAGGTGGCTTCTCCGGGCGCCCCGGTGGTAACACCGCCGGGAGCGCGGACCCCAGCGCGGCGGCGAGCACCTGGGCGACCACCTGGTGCCCCGCGGGGGTCCAGTGGTCGTCGTACACGGCATCACCGTGCTGCAGCCGGGCCAACAAGGCGGCACTCGGGTCGATCAGCGTCACACCCAGAGATGCGCACGAGGCACGCAGCCACGGCAGCCAGGTGCTCGCGACGGGCAGCTTCCCGGTGAGCTGATCCTCCCCGCGCGGGACGTAAAGCACGAAGAACCGGGCGTCGCGCCTGGCGGCCGCGTCCCGCCACTCTCTCAGGAGCAGCTCTCCGAGGCGTCCGGCCCGCTCGACATAGGGCGCCGGCCATGTGGAGGGCAGGTCGCTGACGTCCGGCACCGCGCCCGAGACGCCGGACATCTGGGCGTCGCCCGGCCGCGCCGCTACCTGGACGCCACGCCGGTGGAGGAGATCGAGCCGAGCGCGGACGACCTGAGCCAGCAGCGAGTGGCGCTGGACGACCTTCGCGGGGCCGTACCACCACGGCTCGTCGCCGGGCCTCACGATCCAGCGCAGCTCGTAACCCTGCCCGTCCGCGTGGAGCGCGGCGTACGGCATCCCCGACGAGACGAGCGCCGGCTGCGCGGCCATGTCGAAGCAGTTGTCTCCCGGGTCGTTCTCCGCGAAGACGTAGACCGCCGCGTCGAGGCCGTAGCGCGGGCCGAAGACATCGAAGGCGCGCTCCGTCTGCAGGGTGCCCCACCCGGAGATGCCGAAACCGAACGTCTCGACCTCGCCTCGGAGCATGGCGGGGAGAATCCTGAAGAAGGCACTCTCCTGGGGCACCATCATGGCCTCGACGTAGGAGTCACCAAAGAACCCGATGCGAACGACTCCCGGGGGCTTGGCGACTGCATGGTCGATGTCGAGGAACCCATCGTGGTTGGGATCGCGCTCGACCAGGCGAACCTTGTTGTAGACGACACGCATGCCGTGAACGATCATGCCCAGCTCGCGACTCCGGACGCCCGCCCTGTAGACGCCTGTGGGGAGAAGCCTGGCTGGAGCGAGTCGGAAAGCGGCTTCCAGGAGGGCCGCCACGGCAACCGTCGACAAGAGCACGAGCGCAACGCCCGCGACCGTTGTCTTGACGCGTCT
>Ga0315278_10006024_pt1 | contig 11001 bp, 7 predicted proteins | sample YL17G06_0_MG_FD_203880 | JGI IMG/M metagenome (GOLD analysis project Ga0315278, IMG submission 203880) | Sediment microbial communities from Yellowstone Lake, YNP, Wyoming, USA - YL17G06_0 | ecosystem: Environmental > Aquatic > Freshwater > Lake > Sediment | place: USA: Wyoming | collected... | reverse complement strand
TTCGATCAGGCGATGCGGAACATCCGGATCTTCCTGGCGAAGGATCGCGTCCACGGCGACCTGTCGCCCTACAACATGCTTCTGTGGAAGGCCCGGCTCGTGATCATCGACCTGCCGCAGGTCGTGCACGCGCGCTGGAACGACGAGGCGTTCAACGTGCTCAAACGGGACATCGAGAACATCCTGCAGTTCTTCAGTCGGCGGGGCGTGAAGGCATCGGCAACGGAGCTGGCGATTGACCTCTGGACGAGGTATCGGCGGGGGGAGCTAGATCGCGAGGTCGGCATGTAGCGTGTGGCTTGTGGCTCGTAGGTGAGGCAGGAGGAAGCGTTCGTTGGGTTCCTTGAGTTCGTTGAGTTCGTAGGGTTCGTTGGGTTCGTTGGGTTGACGACGTGTGGACTTAGTGTGTTAGGGCGGGAGGATGGCAGCTGGAGCGTTCTGCCGGCCCCAGCTGCTAGGGAGTCTGCTGCGCAGACTCCTGGCTCCATCGCCATCCGCGGCGCTCCAGTCGCTTGGGAGTCTGCTTCGCAGACTCCTTCCTCGGTGTCGGAGGTTGGCGACTGAAGCGACCGGATGGCTCTTCAGTCGCTGGGGACTCTGCCGGTTGGCTGGCTGCAGACTCCTGGCTCCATCGCCATCCATGGTTCTCCAGTCGCTTGGGAGTCTGCTTCGCAGACTCCTTCCTCGGCCTCCGCTTCGCGGACGGAGGTTCTCAGCCCCCCCCAACGTGGAAGCCCGAAGGGTCCCTTTGACCCTTCGGGCTTGCAGTTAGGGCGGGGGGATGGCCACCGGAGGAGTCATGCGAGTCTCCGGCGGCTTGGGAGTTTGCCGGTCGGGCAGCCGCAAACTCCGGCCTTGTCGCGTCGCTTCTCACCACGCGGCCCCAAGAAGCAGCCCAGGGCACTACGCCCTGGGCCGCGTCTTAGGGCGGGGGGATTCGAACCTCCGAATGGCGGCTCCAAAGGCCGCTGCCTTTCCGCTTGGCGACGCCCTAGAACGTCACATCTTCCGTCGGCCATCCCGAGACGCCACCACCCTGGCCGACGACTTCAATGTACTTGGCCAGGATAGCGTTCTCCATGCGCAGGCGGAGATCGCTGTTCGATCGATCTTAGCGGCCCGCTCAAGGTGTTTCAATTCCCAGCGCGGTCGCCGGCCAGTTCGATCTCCGTGACCCCGTCTCCGCCAAGCTGGGGCCGGGCGTACACAAACGAGGACACGAACGAGCAGGATGCCAAGTAGGCGCGCACGCCATCCCGCAGCGCGCCGGTCCCCTTTCCGTGGATGATTCGCGCGTTGCGGATGTCGGCCCGCAGGAGTTCGTCGAGGTACGCTTCGACCTGCCGCAGCGCCTCGCTTACCGTCAACCCCCGCAGATCGAGTTGCAGCGGCACTTGGCTCGGCCGCGGCCTCCTCATGGTCACCGGCTGCTCTCGGCGCTCGACCCGCCGCTTCGCCGGCCGCGGCATATCGAGGTCGCCCACCTCGGTGGACACGCGAATGCCGCCGTCGAGATCGACGATGACCTTGCCGCGCGCGTCGACGTGCACGATCCGCCCGCCTGCGTCGACACTTCGAACGTGAACGAGGCGACCCACGTCGACCATCTCCGCCGGAAGCGGCTCCGGCCGGAGGGCCTCTTCGATCACGTCCCGTGCCTCGGTCACGTCGGCCCGAAGCTCCACCATCTCTCGCAGGTCAGCCTTCGCCTCCTCGGCGGACCGCCCCTCCGCGCTGCGCAGCCGAGCGAGCGCCTCCTCCGCCTTCTTCTGCCCATCGCGCAGGAATCCCTCGAGGGCTCGCGCCTTGTCCGATAGGACACTCTCTCGGTCGCGCTCGAACGCGCCGAGCTGCGCCTCGTAGGTCTCACGAGTGTCGCGCGCCGCGCGGCGGTCCCGTTCGGCGGCCTCTCGTTGCTCGACGAGGATCCGCCGCTCACGGTGCAGCTCGTCGATGATGTCCTCGGCGCGAATCTCTCCGGCCGAAAGGAACTCGCGCGCGCGTTCGATCATCGATGGGGCGAGTCCCAGTCGCTCGGCGATGATGAACGCGTTCGACCGTCCCGGGACTCCCTCGATCACGCGGAAGGTCGGACTGAGCGAGATAAGGTCGAACTCCATCGACGCCGTCTTGATCTCGGGATGTCGAATGGCGAAGTACTTGAGCGGCGTCAGGTGGGTCGAGACGGCGACGAACGCCCCGGTCCCAAGCAGCGCCTCGATGATCGAGAGCCCCAGCGCGGCCCCCTCCTGCGGATCCGTGCCCGCCCCCAGCTCGTCCAGCAAGACGAGCGTCTCCGCGTCCGCGTCGGCGAGGATGGCGACGATGTTCTTCATATGACCCGAGAACGTCGATAGACTCTGCTCGATCGACTGCTCGTCGCCGATGTCGGTGCGCACCTTGGTCATGATGCGCACCTGAGAATCCGCTGCGGCCGGGATGGGGATTCCGGATTGCGTCATCAGCGTCAAGAGGCCAAGCGTCTTCAGAGTCACCGTCTTGCCGCCGGTGTTCGGGCCGGTGATCACCGTCATGCGCCGCTCGCCGCCCAAGGAAAGTGTGACCGGCACGGCACGATCGCGATCGAGAAGCGGGTGCCGCGCGTCGCGGAGCGCAACCGAGCTCCCGATTTGCGGCGCGGCGCAGCGGTAGGCCACGGCGAACCCCGCCCGCGCAAACAGGCCGTCGAGGTGCGCGAGGACGGCGCGGTCACGCAACAGGGTCGCCTCACTCCCGAGAAACGCCTCCGTCAGTTCGCGAAGGATGCGGCGGATCTCGTCGCGAAGGGCATCCGCGAGTTCGGCAAGGACGTTGTTCTCCGGCACGAGCCACGTCGGCTCGGCGTACAGCGTCTGCCCCGTCGCCGACCGATCGTGGATGACGTAGTCGGCCATGCCGATGGTGCCGCTCTTGACCGGTACGACGAGACGGCCGCGCCGACGCGTGATCATCGGCTCGCTCACGATGTCCGGGTTGCGCTCCAGGAGAGCGCGAAGCTTCGTCTCGACTCGCGCCTCGATCGTTCGGCGCTTGCGGATGAGGTCCGCCAGTTCCTGAGATGCGTCGTCGCGGACCTCGCCCCGTTCGTCGATCGTCTGGCGGATCTGGCGACCGAGGGCGTCTCCTCCCGCCGTCAGGCGCTCGGCGTGGGAACGCAAGAGCGGTGACCCCTCCTGCTTCACGAGGACGTCGCGAACGGCCAGCGTCGCGTCGAGGGTTTGGAGGATCAGGAGGAACTCCTCGCCGCTCAGCCCGCCGTGACGGGCACGATCGAGAAGCGGCGCGAGGTCGCGCACGCCGCCAAGCGAGAAGCGGCCGGAGCCTCCAAGGAACCTGACGGCCTCCCCCACTTCGGCGAACGCGGCGCCGATGGCCGCGCGGTCGATGACGGGGACGAGCGCATCGACCGCCTCTTCGCCAAGCGACGAGGACGCGTAGGCGCGCACGATGGCTTTCAGGCGATCGAACTCAAGATCGCGCAGTGCCTTCTCGTCCGCCACGTGGGTCATCACAGACCTCCGCTCCCTTTCCGTTCCCCGCGCCCTCAGTCAAGGCGCCCCGTCACACCGTGCCCTTTGTCAAGGCGCGACCCGTACACTGCGCCCTTCGTCCAAGGCGCGGCCCGTCACCGCGCCCTTTGTCAAGGCGCGACCCGTACACTGCGCCCTTCGTCCAAGGCGCGGCCCGTCACCGCGCCCTTCGTCCAAGGCGCGGCCCGTCACCGCGCCCTTCGTCCAAGGCGGCGGCCCGTCACCGCGCCCTTCGTCCAAGGCGCGCCCCGCCACCGCGCCCTCGATGCGGGTTGTAGCCCATCGTCGAGCCCGCTTCCATGCGAACCCTCGCTCCTTGTGGGAGCTACCGGGTTTCAACCATCATAGGGGGACATGCGGCAGTGGCACATCCGCCGCGAAGGGAAGGTGAATCCGTGGACTCGCGATCGTCCGCTCGCACCTCTGGTGCCCGTGCCTCTGGCGCTCGCGCCTATGGCGCCCTGGTGGGCGCCATGGTGATCTGGGGCCTCTCGTTCCTCGCGACCAAGGAGTTGCTCCCGACCGTGCCCGTGTTGTCCCTCCTCTTCGCACGATTCGCCATCGCCGCCGCGCTACTCGCCGCGCTCGGGTTCGTCCGCGGCCGCCGAGGCCGCGCGTTGCGCGTCTCGCGCCGAGACTTCGCCATGCTGGCAGCGCTATCGATTCTCAGTCCCGTCGGCTACTACCTGTTCGAGACCTACGGCGTCGCCTGGACCCAGGCCGGCCACGTCTCCGTCCTCATCGCCACGATCCCCATCGGCGTCTACATGATTGCCTTCGCCCGCCGCATGGAACGCGTCACGTGGCGCCGCACACTCGGCATCCTGCTCGCGTTCGGCGGCGTCGTGCTCCTGATCGATTCCTCGCACGGCGAGGCCGGCGCGAGCCTTGCCGGCGACCTTCTCGTGCTCGGCGCCGTTGCTTGCGCCGCCGTCCAGACGATTCTGCTTAAGGATGCCCTCCGTCGCGTGACGCCCCTCCAGCTCACGTTCTACCAAGCGCTCCTGTCGCTCGCCGTCTTCGGGCCGCTCGCGTCAATCGACGGGTTCTCGTGGGTCGGACGGCTATCGCCGGCAGGCTGGGTGCAGCTCCTGTTCCTCGCCATCTTCTGTTCGGGCATCGCCTTCCTCGCCATGAATTACGCACTCGTTCGCCTCTCCGTAACGAGCGTCGCCGTGTCGGTCAATCTCGTCCCCGTGATCACACTGCTCGCGGAGGCGCTGCTGCTCAGCGTCGCCCTGACGCCGGCCAAGCTCGGGGGCACGTTGCTCGTCCTCTTCGGCGTCCTCGTCACGCAGACCGCAACGCCGTCGGCTGTCCAGACACTAGGAGCGGGCGGATGAGATTGCCAGGCCTTCTCCAGCCCCTCCTCGTCCGCCGCGAGCCGGCGGAACGCGTGCTCCGCCTTGCGTTCCCCGTGATCCTCGGGTCGCTGTCCTACACCCTCCTGAGCGCCGTCGACACGATCATGCTCGGCCGCCTCGGCGAGGCGCCGCTTGCGGCGTCCGGGATCGCCGGGGTCTTCTTCTTCGCGATCGTGTTTGCTTTCGGATCTCTCTCCGTCGGCGTGCAGGTGCTGACGGCACGGCGCTTCGGCGAGGGAGAGATGACGCGTTGCGGCGACGTATTGCGCGCCGGCCTTGTGCTCTCCGCCGCGATCGGGCTGCCGCTTGTGGCAGCCGCCCCGTGGATCGCCAAGCTCGCGTCTCCCCTTCTCTCGCACGATCCGCTCGTCGCCCACCTTGGAGTGGAGTACCTCCAGTTCCGACTGTACGGATCCGCATTCTCGTTCCTCGGGTGGACGTACGCTGCGTTCTTCGCGGGGATCGGTGAGACGCGCTACCAGTTGCAGAGCTCCATCGTCATCACAATCGTGAACGTCGTCCTCGACTACGGCCTGATCTTCGGCCGCCTCGGCCTCCCGCGCATGGAGGTTGCGGGCGCCGCGCTCGCCTCGACCCTGGCGGTCGCCGCAGGCGCGGCGTACTACGTGGCCATCTCGCTCACACCGCGGATCCGGAGACTCTATGCGCCGTATCGAGGCAGGACGGCGCTCGCCCTTTGGGTCGGGCCCATTCTTCGCCTGTCTTCGCCCATCGCCGCGCAACGTCTGATCTCCCACGGAAGCTGGTTCGCATTCTTCTTCGTCGTGTCGCGCATCGGCACCGTCGAACTCGCGGCGACGAACGTCATCCGATCGATCTACTCGCTCACCATCATGCTTGCCGTCGGCATGGGCACCGCGGCCTCCGCCCTCGTCGGACAGAGCATGGGCGCCCGACGGCCGAACGACGCCGAGCGCTACGCGTGGGAAGCGACGAAGCTCTGCGCGTACACGATGGGCGCCATGGGCCTCCTGTTCGTCCTCGCACCCGGTGCGCTCCTGCGCCTCTACACCGCAGAACCCACCGTCATCGCCGCCGGCCGCGGCCCACTCCTCTACCTCGGATTCGTTCAGATCTTCGCCGGCACCGCGCTCGTCTTGTCGCAGTCGCTTCAGGGGGCCGGCAACACGCGCTTCGTCTTCTGGACCGAGTTCTTCGTGTGCATGTTCCTGTATCTCCCGACCGTCTACTTCCTTGGGCTGAGGACGCCCCTCGGCTTGGCTGGAGCGTGGGTCGGCGAGTACGTCTACTGGATCGCCCTCTCGATCGTGATGGCCCTCAAGTTCCGGCAGGGGGATTGGAAACGCATCCAGGTCTAGAGTGTCCAGTTTCACCAGTGTGGACAGCAAATCACCGCGGAGACCGCAGAGGAACGCAGAGGACGCAGAGAAAGCAGGGTCACTGAACAACACTCCAGGGTCTCATGATGAACCCTGGAACGACGCCCGATGGCGCCAAGACACAAGCGTCTGGGCCTTCATCGGCTCCATGCCCTTCTCCCCACGACTCTGCGCGCTCTGCGGTAGAAACAGCTTGTGGACAGAAAGTCACCGCAGAGGACGCAGAGAAAGCAGAGTCACAGAGCAACACCCCGGGGCTCATGATGAAACCTGGAACGACGCCAGATGGCGCTAAGGCACAAAGACCTGCGCCCTCATCGGCTTCATGTCTTTCTCCCCACAACTCTGCGCGCTCTGCGGTAGAGACCGGTTGTCGTTCGCAACGTAGGCCCGCGGAGACCGCAGAGCGCGCAGAGGACGCAGAGAAAGCAGAGTTACGAACCCATACTCCACGACCTTACGGTGAAACCTAGAACAACGCCCGAGGACTCTCCAAGATGGGGGTTGCCCGACCTCCGCGCGCTCTGCGCTCTCTGCGGTAAAGACCGCTTGTCGTTCGCAGCGTAGGCCCGCAGAGGACGCAGAGGACGCAGAGAAAGCAGGGTCACTGAACAAGACTCCAAGGCCTCATGATGGACCCTGGAGCGACGCCCGATGGCGCCACATGGATTTGGGCCCTCATCGGCTTCATGTCTTTCTCCCCACAACTCTGCGCGCTCTGCGGTAGAGACCGGTTGTCGTTCGCAACGTAGGCCCACGGAGACCGCAGAGGACGCAGAGAAAGCAGGGTCACTGAACAAGACTCCAAGGCCTCATGATGAAACCTGGAACGACGCCTGAGGACTCTCCAAGATGGGGATTGCCCGGCTTCCGCGCGCTCTGCGGTAGAGATAGGGGACAGTCTTGAGGCCGTTCGGGAGGCGGGTGCTTACTTGTCTGCGAGGAAGTCGCTGATGGCGTCAAGCACGGCGGCGGCGATTCTGGCCTGGACGGCGGGGTCCTGCAACATGCGAGCGTCGGCCTTCTCGGTGACGAAGCCCAGCTCTACCAGGGACGCCGGCATCGTCGCCTTCGCGATGTACAGGGACGCCGTGCGCACGCCTCGATCCTTCGAGCGCGTCGCCGCGACGACGCCGTCCTGAAGAGCACTCGCCAGGCGTTCGCTACCCTCATCGTTTCGCGCCCCTTGGGCAACGTACGTCTCGACGCCCCGCGCAGTCGAGTCCGCAGCCGCGTTCGCGTGCAGACTCACGTAGACTGCGGCGTGCACCTCGCGGGTTCGCGCGATGCGCTCGGTCAATTCGAGGAATCGATCGTCGGTCCGAGTGAACACGACGTACAGGCCGGGATATCGAACCGCTTCGAGCGCGATGCGACGTGCGACCGCGAGGGTGATGTCCTTCTCGAGGACCCCGGACTGGCCGATGGCCCCCGGATCCTCGCCCCCATGGCCGGCGTCGATGACGACCACGACGGGCGACTCACCGATCACCCCACCGCCTCCGATCGCCACGGATCCAAAGACAATGCCGATCAGGCTCATGGCGACGGCCACGCGGTACGGTCCTCTCACTCTTTGGTTCCTCCTTGCTTGCCGAGGAGCGTAGCCGCACGGCCACAGCCTACAGCCGCCTCTGATCGTCAGGCAGGCGACATTTGGGGCGCCGATCCCGCCTCGGTGTCCTTTCGCATCGCCGCCGTCCTAGAAGACGGCGAGGGCGTCAACGCTGCGGGCGACATCGTCCCTCATTCACCAACGTCGGAGACAAGCTCTTGGCGTGAGACGGCACGTGCATCACGCAAAGCGCGCCAAGATCGCCAAGCGGCTCGCGGCAATTCCACCTCTCCACTGTAGCGTCGTAAGCTTGGCTCCCGGCGTTCGTTGGTGCCGGGCGCTAGGGCTTGCGGCGGTTCGGCGATGCCGCAAGCTTGTCTCCGACGTCTACGATACGAACCAGGTCAGGAGAAGCCGGCACCCACCACGGCTTCTCCCTAGCGGCTCGACAAGCGAGACCGTCGAGCCGCCTCGCACACAATGGGTGCGGTGCGCTCTCTCGGAAGAACCGAGCGTGCGCGCCTCCATAGAAGAGCGCGTAGCACTCTCTTCTTAACCCCGAGTGCGACGCTACAGCGAACCTTCGCCGCGGCGTTCGCGCGACCGCTTGCGGAGGATCTCCGCGCGCAGCTTCCGCGCGTCATCCTGGCGATCGCGCAGATCGGCATCGCACGCCCCGAGCGCCGCAGCCCGCGCGCCGTCGTCGCCGGCACGCTCCGAGTCTTCGAACCAGCGCAGAACGAAGTCGGCGAGCGACGTCTCGAGGCTCACGTCGCTGTGCAGGCGGCCGAACGCGCGAGCATTCACGCGCGCCCGAAGGCCGTCGGCGTACTCGACGCGGAGGTAGATCGCGCCCGGGTCCTCCGGGCGGTCCGATCTCCCCTCCCAGCGAATGTCGCTGATGCGTCCGGCACCCCACCGACAATCCCGGGGGGACACGGTACAGTCGGCGAGCGCGCGCCAGCGCGTGAGATCGGACGCCGCGAATCGACAGAAGAGATCGGCGGGCACTGCTTTCCTCTCCATCCTGACGCACCCCCAGTCAGGCGATCCTAGCCAAGCTCGCCCGAGTCTTCCACCTGAGCCCGGCGCATGGCACAATCGCTGCGCGGCCGCTCGTCGCTCCTCGACCGGCCACATGGTCGCGCGGCTCACGGGGCTACGCCGTACGCTCTTCGCGACTCGAAAGGAGAGACCGTGAGACTGCCGCGTCCGCATCTGTTGTTCGCCGCCTTGGCCGTCCTCGCGTTGCTCGCCCTGGGCGGATGCACGCTCACCCCGAGCGGCGGCCGCGCGCCGACGGCCGTCATCGACGCGAGCCGTCTCGGCGGTCTGGCTCCCCTCGTCGTGAGCTTCGATGCGTCGCGGTCACGCGACGATGGCGAGATCGTCGACGTCGAATGGTCGTTTGAAGGGGGAGCGTCGACGCTCCACGGCGCGCGCTGTGCGTACGTGTTTCGCACCCCAGGCGCGTGCGCCGTCGACCTCACGGTAGTGGATGACGAAGGGAATGTGGGAACAGCACACGTCAACATCGTCGTCGAGAACTCGCCGCCCGTCGCCAACTTACGCCTGTCCGACGACGCCCCACTTGTCGGCGAATGGGTGACCGTCGACGGCTCGGGCTCGTACGACCCCGAGGGGCTGCCCATCGAGCTCGCCTGGGACTTCGGCGACGGGGCCACCGCTCTCGGCGCGACCGCCGGGCACTCCTACGACTCCGTCGGCCTCTACACCATCACTCTCGTTGTGCGCGACGCCTCGGGCGGCGTGTCGACTGCGCGTCACGGCCTGCTTGTCCAAGAAAGCACTCCGGGCGGCGGATGCTCGGGCGGCGAGGGCGTCCTCCTGGGCTGGATGCGGACGCAGGCAGCAGGACCACTTACCTCGCCAGTCGCTCTCGACGTATGATGAGTCTTGCCGACACGGGAAGGAGGCCTACGTGGAGCGCACCCTACGAACGCTCGCCATTCTGGCCACCGTGGGATTGCTCGTTGCCATCCTCGTCTTCGTTATCTCCGTCAGCCGCAACGGCATCCACATCTCCTACTCGGGCGACGTCCGCATCGTCGGAATTCCGCAGGAGATCGCGCTGCGCATGGACGAGCCCATTCTTCTTTCCATGCCCGACGGCACGACGCTGGCCGCAACCGTGACCGGAGCCGAGACCGGACCGGTCACCCTCGCCTTTGCCACTGCCCTATGCCCGGCGTGCGGCTCGTCGATGCTCCCCGTGCGGTTCAACGTCCTCACCGGCAAGATCGAGTGGGCGTGCCCGCAGTGCGAGGCGGCTCGACGGTCTCGCTTGTCGAACCGCTAGGGAGAAGCCGTGGTGGGTGCCGGCTTCTCCTGACCGGGTTCGTATCGTAGACGTCGGAGGCAAGCTCCGACGCTACAGCAAATCACCGCAGAGGTCGCAGAGAAAGCAGGGTCACAGAGCAACACCCCGGGCCTCATGATGAGCCCTGGAACGACGCCTGATGGGTCGGCGCGGCCGGCCGCTTGTCTCGATCGGAGGGCACAGCCATAATCGGGGACGCGAAAGGAGAGACTGTGGCCGTCCACCAGATCCGAAGTGTCGTGCGACCGGTGACCATAGAAGAGGCATGGGAGCGCCGGCGCAGCGAACCGGGCGCCTCTCGATTCCTTGCGGGCGGCATCGATCTCGTCCTCTACGTTCCGCCGACCGTATCGACCCTGATCGACCTCTCGTCCCTCGGGATCGATGCCGTGCGTCAAGAGGGTGCGGACGTGGTGATTGGCGCGATGGCGACCCTCACGGACGTGCTGGAGGCTCCTCTCGTTCGCGGGTTCGCGGGGGGGCTTCTGTGCGGCGTACTGCGTCGCGTGGCCTCGCCTCTGCAACGGAACGCCGCGACGCTCGGGGGCGCCGCAGTGCGCGCACATCCGTGGTCCGATGTCATTCCGGCGTTGCTCGTTCTGGGTGCGCGGCTTGATGTGTTTGACGGGAAACGCTCGACAGTCGAGCTGTCCGATGCCCGCGCGCGGAGCGAGAGCCCGTCTCCGCTCGTGCTCGCGGTGCGGCTGCCCGGGGCGTCACGCGACGGCAGGGGGGCGTTTGAGAAGTTCGCGAGGACGGGCTTTGACGTCGGAGTCTTGAATTGCGCGTGTTTTGCGGTCATCGAGCGAGGCCTGTGTCGGACAGCCCGTGTGGCGGTTGGGGGCACGCC
>Ga0315278_10006023_pt1 | contig 11002 bp, 8 predicted proteins | sample YL17G06_0_MG_FD_203880 | JGI IMG/M metagenome (GOLD analysis project Ga0315278, IMG submission 203880) | Sediment microbial communities from Yellowstone Lake, YNP, Wyoming, USA - YL17G06_0 | ecosystem: Environmental > Aquatic > Freshwater > Lake > Sediment | place: USA: Wyoming | collected... | reverse complement strand
AAGTCCGATTGGACGGCTGAGGCGATGGTGCTTACAGGCGTCTTGCGCGATTTGCAGCATGCGATGAAGTGCTGGTAGTGGTTTGCCTCATGGAAGAGGCGCTGGTCGGTCGGCTTGAGGACGAGGGAGAGGAGTGATTTCGGCTCCGCGTCAATCCCACCGCGCGACGCGGCCACCCAGCCGTCTGTGCCGACGAAGGTTGTCTTGTCGGGACCGGCGGTGAAGGTGAACTCGACGCCGCTGGCGTAGCGGCCGCGGACATTCCAGTCGAGCACGGTGTCGAACAGGCCGGTGGTGGGTATTCTGCCGGTGCCCTGGTATTCGACAGGCACATGGGGATAGCCCCAGTGGGCGATGTCAAGCGGATGGGCGCCCCAGCCGGCAATGAAACCAAGTGCATAATCGTAGATGTGCCATCGGCCGGTGCTGAGGACGCGGTCGTGCGTGTAGGGTGTCACGGGAGCAGGGCCGAGCCAGAGGTCGTAGTCAAGCCCGGCCGGCACGGGTTGCGGCGCGGGATTGCCGCCCGACTCGCCGTTGGGTGCAATGACATTGACTGCCTTCAGTGTGCCAATATAACCGTTGCGCACGAGCTCGCATGCCGTTGCGCAATGGCCGCAGAACGAGCGCTGCTGCGTGCCATACTGGAAGACCGCGTTATAGCGGCGAACCGCTTCGCGCAGTGCCTTGTTCTGCTCGATGCTGATGCCGAGCGGCTTCTCGACATAGACGTCCTTGCCTGCCTTGACCGCCGCGATGCCGATGGACACATGCCAGTGGTCAGGCGTGGCGATGACAACGGCATCAATATCGTCGCGGGCAATCAGCTCGCGGAAATCGGTGTAGGCGCGTGCCGCGGCATACGAGTCCTTGGCATACCGTCCGGCGTAATGGGCGTCGATGGTCTGTGCAGCAGCCTCGCGCCGGTCCTTCAATGGGTCGCATGTCGCGACGCACTGTGAGTCCTCGAGTGCAAGGAAGCAGGACAGCAAGCCGTTCCCCTGGCCTCCCACGCCGATGTGACCGAGCGAGATCCGCTTGCTCGGCGCGTTCGCGCCAAAGACGGTCGAGGGCAGAATGGTAGGAAAGCCAACAGCGGCGCCCGCAAGGGCAGTGCGCTTCAGGAGCGAGCGGCGGGAGAGGCGGGGAAGCATAGGGTTCAGGGTCCAGGGTTCAGGGTTCAGGGTGTAAAGCATTCGCTTCGCTTCCCAGGTTCAGGAATGGGGATGGAGCAAGGGCGTACTGGAGTAGTGGAGATGGAATACCAGGGTGATGGCTGCATACCCCACCACTCCAGCACTCCACTTCTCCACATCTTCATCTCTATGCTCCCCATTCGCGCAGCCTTTTGAGTGAGAGGCGGACATTGTCCGCGCCGGCGATTTCGAGGGTAGTGGAGCCGTTGAAGCCGGCTTGTTTGAGTGCGGCGACAATAGCCTTCACATTGACCACGCCGTCGCCCAGGGGGATGAGAGCCATGCCGCAGCCATACTGTGTGCCGCGTTTCTGCTCCCATGCCGCAGGCATGTCCTTCCAGTGGACATGGCCGATGCGCGGGCCGAAGGTGCGGACGTATTCGACCGGCTCAGCGCCACCCAGCCAACTGTTGCCGGTGTCAAGGCAGATGCCCACGGTCTTCTCGTGACCAAGGGCGGTGAGGAGGTCGCCCATCCTCTGGACGGAATCGGTGACGATGCCGTGTGTCTCGATCAGGAGCTTGACGCCAAGTTCCTCGGCCCACTCGATGGGCGACTGAAGCTTCTCGCGGATGGAGAACAGGCGCTCGGCATCGGTGAGCCCATGGCCGAACCCGGTCTTGGGATCGCCCTCGGTCGTGATCACCTCGGGAATGCCGAGAAAATGGGCAAGGCGGATGGCCTTGATGACCTGGAACGTGCCGTAGGTGTCGGGACTTGCCGGATCAAGCAGGTTGGCATGGGCGCATACCGCGCTCAGGGTGAGTGCATGCCGCTTTGCCATTGCCCGGATCTTTGCCGGATTGCTGTCAAGGCTTATTGACGCGGCGAAGCCGAACTCGACCCCGAGCGATGCGCCGTCGTGGCTGTCCGTAAGGTCGGCATGCTGAATGCCCATCTCGCGGATCGCCTCGAACTGGCGGTCCATGCCGGAGAACGGTTCGATCAATGCGAAACAGCCAATGTTCATGGTCTTCTCCCGAGCAGTTCAAGTTCACAGATTGCCGGACTGGGCCCGGTGACGCCGGTGATCTTCAGTTCGATGGACGTGCAGCGCGTGTTGCGGAGCGGCACGATGCACTGGTCGTTCTCGTATGCCGCGTCGCGCAGCGATGCAACCTGTGTGCCATCACAGACAACGGCAAAGTCTCTTGGCGAATAGCCCGGGCTGAACCGAGTGATCCGAAGGGCGAACAAAGTCTCTGCGCGGTCAAGCGTGATGCGCAGGCAATAGGGCCCGCGGTTGTCAGTCTCGTCCCAGAAGGTCGTGGGGTCGCCGTCAATCGCGGCTGCATCGCCGCCGGATGCACCGTCGGCATCGAGATTGTCCGGGCTGTCCGCGGTGGCGCCGATAGCGACATTGGTCAGCATGTCAAGTGCGATCATCATGCGGAGCACAGGCTCTTGTGCGGCTGCGGGGAAGTCGTTGGTCAGAAGCATGGCGCATCCATCACGCGTGATGGTGCGCAGCACGGGTGGAAGCGTTTCCGCCAGGCGCGCAACGGCGCCCAATCCCTCTGCGCCGGCCGGATCGGTTGCGGAGGCAATGGCAGCGGGGAGGACAGAGGTGACGATGCCGACGACCATCGCAGGCGGCAGGTTGGTTGTCGCGGAGGCGAGCCGGGCAATGCCGCGCAAGGCGAGCACGCGTTCCGTGCGGTCTCCCTTCGGCGCGGCCAGCGCGACAAGATCGTCAATGGCTGCGACATCGCGCCACTGGACCAGGGCACGCACGGCAGCGCGGCGTGTGCCAGGCGCGCGCAACGCGGCGCGTACTGCGGCAAGCGCATCGGCGCCGCCGACGCAGGCAAGCACGCCGACCAGCGATTCCTTGGGCGCACTGTTGGACGAAGCCAATGCATCGAGCACCGGGACGACATCGCCCGCATTGAGGCAGAGCGTGGCAAGCGTGGTGACAAGCGCGCGGTCCTGCGTCTCGGCGCCGGAGAGCAGGGCGATAAGCGGCGCACGCATGTCGGCGGTGCCGACTGCCGCCAGTTCCTTGATGCACGCGGTGCGCAGGGCGGGATCGTTGCCGGCTTCACGGGCCAGGGCCAGCAGTTCCGGTGCGGGAGGCGGCGTCCCGCGTGCGGCAAGCACCTTCAGCACCTCGCCGCGCGCCGCGATGGAGCGGTTCGTCAATGCGGCAGTCAACAGCGCGTCAACGTCGCGGTCGGCAATGCTGCAGAGCGTGCAGCATACGGCTTCACGTTCGGCTCGATCCGCGCTGCCCAGCCGTGCGAGCAGCGGCTGGACACACGCTGCACTGCCCAGCGTGGCAAGCGCCGCGATTGCCGCACAGCGCACCTCGGTCGAATCGGACGAGAGCGCGGCGACGACAGGCGACATGGTCGCCCGGTCGCCCCGGCCGCCCAGCACGGCGATCATCTGGACGGCGAGATCAGGCGGCATCGAGGCGAGGCGTGCAGCAGCTTGGCGCACCATCTGGGTCGAGCCGGCATCAGCCAGTGCGCGCACGGCGGCTGTACGCATCCGTGGATCGTCACAGGAGAGCGCGGCGAACAAAAGATCTGCTCCAGCCTCGCCCACGCAGGCGACATAGCCTGCCAATGCGGCGCATCTGACGGCACGGGGCTGGTCGTTGCCAATCAGGCGCGTGAACAGGGGAGCCGCGGCAGGCGGGTGTGCTGCCCGGACGTCATCCGCGCACGAAAGCAGCGCCGCGGCCACGTCGGCGCGCAGTGTGACGGGCACTTCGCTGCCACAGGCCAGGAGTATCTGCACGGCATCGTCGCCGCCGATCCGGCCGAGCCCGGCAATCGCGGCAGAGGCAACGTCGGCGTTCTTGTTCGAGACAAGCCGCTCAAGCAACGGCACCGCCGCCCGGTCCCGCCGTGCCGCGAGCGAGTTGACAAGGCCAATGCGGTCAACGGCCGTTGCCGAGCCGAGGGCAGTGCGGAGTGCGATGAGCGCCTTGTCGCCAGGGATTCGTTCCAGGGCCGTCCGGGCTGCGAACGCACGATCCTTGTTGCGCAGCAACGGAGACAATGCGGCCACCTCGGCATTGCCGCCCACAATGCCCAGGGCGTTGCAGAGAGCTGCACGCGCCTCGACCGCGGCATTCGACGACAGGACTGCGGCGAGTTGTTTTGCCATCATCGCGCGCGCCTTGGGCGTCACGGCCGTTTCCTGGGCCATGGAGGCCAGTGTCTCGATCGGCCGCCGGTCTTCACCGTGGCGCCAAGCCAGCACGGCGGAAACCACACGCTTCACCGCCGCGGCCAGCAGGGAGTCTGTGGCCTGTGCCGTTACCTTCCCCGTTGCAGCCCATTCGGTCCCGCGCACCAGCAGTGCGCGGAACCCGCCGGCATTCATGGCGTCTGCATCGTCACCGAGCACGAGGTTGAAGCAGCGGCCCTTGCCCCATTGCGTGACAAAAGCAACAGGCTCGTCCAGGCCGGAGCCTCCCTTGTCCTTCGCGGAAAAAGCCGTGGCCAGCACATGCACTTCGTTGTTCGTCATCATCCGATGCCAGAGTTCGTCCGTGATGTTGAATGACGCCATGCCGGCGGTGACGGGGTGGTTGGTGTCGGCAATGGCAACGGAGAACATGTGTTTCGGCCCATGGCCGGTGGCCGAGCCCCACGTGGCGCCGACAAGGCGCTGAAAGTCGGGCCAGTCGTACAACGTGCTGCCACCGGCATGCACCACGACGAGTCCGCCGCCCCGCCGGATGAAGTTGGTGAACGCGTCCATGAGCGGCTGCGGCCAGTGCCCGGGCGTCGCGGCACCGAAGGTGTTCCAGTTTCCGACCAGGACATCATACTTGTCAAGGTCGCTGGGCGGGATGAGCGCGGGCGACTCGGTAATTCCGATGGAGAACAGGCCGCTGTCCTCAAGCGTCTGCTTCAACGCAGGCGTGGTGGTGCGCCAGTCGTGGTTGTTCGCGCCGCTGAGGATAAGGACGCGGAGGGGCGCAGCCGTTGCGGCGGGCACAGCCGCGACCGCAGGCCACGCACTGCACGCGCTCAACGTGGCCACCATCCACAACCACGCGGCCGTGCCGCAGGTTGTCTGAAGTCTCATGCCTATATGACGCAAATGAAACCGCATTATTCAAACCAGTCCTTCCTATTGTACAACAGTTCACCCTATAATGCAAGAACAGATGGCATCTGGACTTAACGGAGCTGATTTGGTAACATGATTGAAGATATGGAGCATTGCGATTGAAAGTATCGGCTGACAACAGGATTCATGCAAGATGACAACGTCCGTGTCAGATATCAAGGAACGGTTAGCCAGATGGCGTTCATTCATGGATGGAGAGAGGTCCTCCGGCTTCATGTTCCATGTGCACTTTCCCTTGCCTGAATGGGAGGCAAAGCTGCCTCCCGATGTTCCGCTCTGGCCGGACAGGGTCAAGCAGCGCATCGAGCGGCGGTGGGCTGATTACGAGCTGATGTGCCGGAAGGCGGAACTGGTTGACGACGACCGCGTTCCCTACCTCAACAACATGACCGGCACCGAGATCTTTGCCGAGGCGTTCGGGTGCAGGGTTCACCGGCCGCCCGACAACATGCCGTTTGCTCTCCCGTTCATCCATTCAGCCGCTGAAGCGGATGCGCTGAAGATCCCCGGGCTGAGCACGTCGTCCCTCGCCTGCCTGTTTGACATTGCCGATGAATTGTTCCGGCGCGGCGGGCCGGACGCGGTGATGAAACTCGTCGATGTCCAAAGCCCGATGGATATCGTCGCACTCATCTGGAACAAGGCAGACCTGTTCGTTGCGATGATCGAGGTTCCGGACGCCGTACACGCCCTTGCCGAGAAGGTGCGCGCGTTGATGGTCGCCTTCTTTGACGAGTGGTTCAGACGCTACGGAACGACCTTCGTCGCCCACTGTCCCGACTACGTGATGAAAGGCGGCGTCACGATGTCCGTGGACGAGGTCGGCGCAGTGAGCAACGAGATGTTCCGCGCTTTCTTCCGTGACGAGTTGATCTCCCTGTCCGAGCACTTCGGTGGGCTCGGCATACACTGCTGCGCCGATGCGCGTCACCAGTGGGGCAATTTCCGCGACCTTCCCGGCCTGAAGCTGATCAACCACTTTCCCCCGCCCACACGCAACGCCCAGGAGTACATCGTGGACTCATTGCGCTTCTACGGCTCAAAGACAGCCCAGATGCCCTGCGGCTGGAACCCGGACGGGCCACCCGAGACCTGGCCGTCCCAGTTCTCCGAGGGGATAAGAGTGGTGTTCGAGGTCGGAGCCGAAAACGCCGGCCAGGCCGCCGCGATCGCAGAACGGCTGCAGGACCTTCGTTAGGCGATCCCGCTATATGCCCCGGCGGATGTGGGCGATGAAGGTGTCAATATCTGCCCGGGTGGTTGCGGGATTCATGAACACGGCCTTCTCGCCCGGGAGTTTCCTGTACCGCTGCCTGTCATCGTAGTCAGTATGCGCAATGAACTCGATCCAGTTGGTGAACAGGCCGACCATGGCGCCGTAGATGCCGGGATCGCTGGGCATGGTGACAACGTTCTCGACACTGGCGGGATTTTCCCAGTCTTTGGACAAGGCGCCTGCGAAGGTGAGCAGGTCGTGCGGCGTGCCGTCCGGGATGGTCATCCGGGCCGGCACGGCTGATTCGCGCAGCAGGTCGGCGTGCAGGCGCCCGCCGTCAGGATAGGCGGCTATGCGCTCGCCGGGCGGGAGACACCGACGGCGGAAGGACGTGATCGCCGCAAGGGCGTGGGGGTCTGCCGCCGGATTTAGGCCAGGCGAAGGCCAGGCGATGCCTTGACACAACTGCGCGAATGTGGTATGATTAATGCATGAGAACTATGCACAACGAATTCACGGCGATCATAGAGCGTGATGGTAAATGGTTCATCGCGTATTGCCCTGAGATTCCGGGAGCCAACGGACAGGGTAAGACCAAGGCTGAATGCTTGAAAAGCCTATCCGAGGCTATTGACCTGATTCTGGAAGACCGCCGGGATGACGCTTTGCGCGGCTTGCCTGCGAATGCAAAGTGGGAACTGATTGCAGCACAAACACGGTGATAAGGTATTCGGAAAGGCATCGTTATTTAAGAGATTGTCGCAATCACAGCAGCAGGATTTTATGAGTCGATTTACGGTGGCAGAGTTTTGCGTCGGAGGCGGTGGCCAGGCTCTTGGACTGGAGGCTGCCGGGTTCGATTGTGTCGGAGCCGTAGAGATCGACGGCCATTGCTGCACCACGCTGCGCCTGAACCGTCCAGGATGGGATGTCCGTCAAGATGACATGCGCCTGGTGGACGGCCGGAGATGGCACAACGTGGATCTCTTTGCGGCGGGGGTTCCCTGCCCGCCATTTTCAATTGCAGGCAAACAACTTGGGATCAATGACGACCGAGATATGTTTCCCGATGCACTTCGCCTTATCAAGGAGATGCAACCAAGGGCCGTCTTATTGGAAAACGTGCCTGGATTTGCTTCGGAGAAGTTCAAGCAATATCGCACGACCCTCCTTGCGACCTTGCACGGCCTCGGCTATGAACCCGAATGGAGGATACTACAGGCCGCAGATTACGGCGTCCCGCAATTGCGCCCCCGCTTCATCTTGGTCGCTCTTCCTAAGGATCGCATGCCATTCTTTGAGTGGCCTGCGCCAAATCCCAACAAGGTAACTGTCGGCAATACCCTGAAAGACCTCATGGCTTCGAGAGGTTGGAAGGGTGCTGAGCGTTGGCGGCAACGGGCACAGCAGACAGCGCCAACCATAGTTGGTGGATCAAAGAAGCACGGTGGCCCTGACTTGGGACCGACTCGCGCCAGAGAACAATGGCGTGAACTCGGTGTGGATGGCCTCGGTATCGCTGATGAGCCGCCGCCGCCTGATTTCCCGGTCGATGGCCGACCGCGCCTTACCGTCCGAATGGTCGCCCGCATCCAAGGCTTTCCTGATTTCTGGAAGTTCAGTGGCAAGAAGACTACCGCTTACCGACAAGTTGGCAATGCATTCCCTCCACCAGTTGCAGCCGCCGTCGGACGCGCTATTGCAGACGCACTCGACGGCAGATATTCTGCGACTAGATCGCGAACAGCCACCCAAATGCGGCTCCTCGAGTCGCCTGTGCCGTACTGCTGATCAACGCAGATCAACGTCCCACAATGACAACAAGGGGTGAACGATGAGGCCTATCGGATCGAAGGAGAAGATCAGACAGTTCTTGCTCGCAAACATTGGTCGCGTAATCGAGTCGCATGAATTGCAGGAGGCCGCCGATGGTGCAGTGCAATACAGCCGCCGCTTGAGGGAACTTCGCGACGAGGAGGGCTGGGCAATTCTTTCGCACAATGACAGCACCGACCTAAAGCCAGGCCAATATCTTCTGCGTGTGAAGCCACCCCGGAAAAAACTTCCTCAGTTTGCGCGCACCATATCGTCTTCGTGCAGAAGTTCTTGATCGGAACGGGTTCACCTGCCAGATGTGCGGGCTTGCCCCCGGCGAGATAGATCCGATAACAAATCGCAAAGTCCGGCTTCATATTGGTCACATCAAGGACAAGACACTAGGAGGCAAGGACGAATTATCAAATCTTAGGGCGCTTTGCTCGTCCTGCAATCAAGGCGCAAAAAATATCACAAGTGAAAAACCCAGCGCAATCTGGTTGCTCACGCAAATCAGGCGAGCAGGGCAAGATGAACAACGAGCCGTTTACGACTGGTTACGGAAGAAGTTTGCTGGATCGGGTCAGTAAGACAGATTGCCCAACCATCGGCTGCACTTGCGGTTCGCCAGCAGCGGGTTCACCGAACGGTTGATACTGCCGCTGAGCGTTGGCTACTTCCCCGCGATGCCGTAGACTTCCACCTCGGTGCAGTGGTTCTGGTCGCCCGAGGTGCTGCCGTTGCTGTAGAGCCGGACGTACCGCGCCTTCTCGCCCTTGAGCGGGATCAGCCGGCCTTCGTACGTCTCGATGTACTCGTAGTCCGTCCCCTTGCCCTGCTTGGATGAATTGTCAACGTCGTTGTTGTAGACCGTGCGCACATTCTCGATGAAGTCGGCATCGTCGGCAACCTGGATGACAACATCGCGATAGATCCGGGCCTGGCTGTGATAGTGCCAGACGGCGATTGCATAGAGCTGGCACGGCGCGCCGAGATTGATCGTGACCTGCTGCGGTCCCGGGCCGAACTCGACATAGGATCCTTCCGTGCCGTCCTTGACGCCATCGGTCACCATCTCGAGCTCGCCGATGACGGGCATGGTGTCGCTTGCGGTGACGGGCTTGCCCGCGGCGAGATTGGTGCAGCCCGCAGGCGCCTGAAACTGCTGTTTGCCGGTCATCTTCCGGCTTGGCTCGAGATGGGAGGTCTTGAGGTTCTGGGGCGTGCCGGCAAACATCGGCTTCGGCAACGGCACGGAATAGGTGGTTGATGAACCGGCTGCGGCAGGCGCGGGCGTTGCCGCGGGCTCGTTCGACACGGCTGGTTTCGCCGCCGGGGCAGGGGGCGCAGGCGCGGCATGCACAATGAAAGCAAGAACGATAACGGCAACAGTCAGTTTGCAGAACGTGTTCATGGGTGGTCTGTCATTGGGTGGTTAGAGAACGTCACATCGAGTTGTACTTCGGGCCGCCACCGCCCTCGGGCAGGAGCCACTCGATGTTGTCGAGGGGATCCTTGATCCGGCAGGTCTTGCAGTGGAGGCAGTTGGCAAAATCAATCCTGATCCTGGTGCCGTCATCGTCGAGCGAATAGACCTGGCCGGGACAGAACCTCGTGCATGGCACGCCAAACACGGGCAGGCACTCGCTGATGCAACGGTCAGGGGCGACAATCTTGAGATGGCACGGCTGGTCTTCATTGTGGGTGACACCCGAGTGGAACACGTCGGTCAGCCTGTCCAACTGGAGTTTTGGATCGAGTGCGGGAACAGCGGGGGGCGTCATCAGGGCGCGCACCTTGTCGGGCGTGATTCCGGCTTTCTTCTTCATTTCCTTGGAATCGAGTGCGGTGGCAAACCGGCCGGGCGGCAGGGCGCCAAAGGTCGTCACGGCCATCCCCGCGGCCATCATGCCCGGCAGCTCGCCATGGCGGAACCAGGCGCGGACATTGCGGACCCGTTTCATCTGTGCCCAGCCAGGCATGGCCTGCATGCGGGCGGTATAGCCTGCGAGCTTCGCCTCGGAGAAATCAGCGGATTTCCAGCAGTCAAACAAGGTGTCACCCGCGGCAATGCCGGACTGCATGGCGATATGGATGCCTTTGAGCCTGAGGCAATCGAGCAATCCGGCTCCATCGCCCACGATCAGGACGCCCTTGGCGCTGAGCCCGGGAACCGCAAAATAACCGCCCTCGGGCAATACCTTCGCGCCATAGCCGACTGCCGTGCCGCCCTCGATGACCCAGCGGATCCGCGGATGGGCCTTGAACGCCCGGAACAGGTCGTGCGGATTAATGAGCGGATCATGGTAATCCAGGGCGATGACAAGGCCAACGGCAACATGGGTGGCATCCATCGCATAGACAAACCCGCCGCCGTACGTGGTGCCAAGCGGATAGCCGAAGGAATGGATGATGGAGCCGGCGAGCTCGGGCCGGGAAGGAGTCTCGATCAGCTCCTTGATGCCGATGGCGTAGGTTTGATGATTTGCCTGCGCGTTGAGCCGGTGTGCCGGGATGAACTGTTCGGTGAGGAAGCCGCAGCCGCCCTCTCCAAGGACGACCGCCTTGGCTTTGACGACGGGCCCTGGCTCGAACCGCGGCGTGCGGTTGCCGTGCTTGTCAATGCCCTTGTCCCCTATCTGGACGCCCGTGACGCGGCCTCCGTCCTCGACCAGTCCCGCGG
>Ga0315278_10006022_pt1 | contig 11003 bp, 12 predicted proteins | sample YL17G06_0_MG_FD_203880 | JGI IMG/M metagenome (GOLD analysis project Ga0315278, IMG submission 203880) | Sediment microbial communities from Yellowstone Lake, YNP, Wyoming, USA - YL17G06_0 | ecosystem: Environmental > Aquatic > Freshwater > Lake > Sediment | place: USA: Wyoming | collected... | reverse complement strand
GTCCTTTTCGACCGGAATGGAATTGAGAAGCTCAAGACCTATCTTGCCTTAATGGGAGTTCAAAGGATCTTCATAAAAAGTCAGGGCAAGAAATATTATATTTTTTTTGAAATTTAAAAATCCTTCCATTTCAGGGCGTGGAGATCCGGGTCTTTTTCTTCTGGTCTGAGATAGGATTCAATTTTGGGAGATCGGAGCGAATGTTTGATGTAAAAGGGTTTGCCGGCAGCCCTCAATTTATTTACCGCTTCGATGGTGAAAGCATCCCAGTCGACGCCATGGCCAAGCTCGGGCATATGGTTGATCTTGCCGATCTTGTATTCGTCGATGAAGGGGATGGTGAAGTTAATGATCGAAAGAGTTTCTTCGGGATCTATTACCGGTTCGAGGCTTGCCCAGGTTCGGATTCCTTTTCGATGGAAGAGATCCAGGGCACCCATTCTTGCTGTCGGCAGGGGCGCAAAAGGTTCAAATTTGATACTTTGGACTTGCGAGAAGAAAGTTAGGCTGGAACCTATCTTCAGATTTGGGCCAAACTTTTTAAAGAGTTCCGCATCTGCGATCGCATTATCCGGGGCCTTGGTCAGGATAGCGACCGGGACTTTAAATCGTAGAAGCATCGAGAGGACCAGCGATGTGATCCCGTTGGCGTGTTTGTTGTAGGGATCCCCAATGAAACTTAGAAGCACCTGGTTTTTTGGAGACGACTTGATGAGTTCCTTTTCGAGCAGGTTCAGGAGGTTTGCTTTTGGCTGGATCGATTCAAAATAATCTTTCTTCTTCAGGACTGCCGGTCCGAAACAGTAAACGCATCCATGCGGGCAGCCGGAGAAGATATTTAGGGCCAACGGAGAATATTCCCTGGCCTTTCCTCTGGGTTCGTAGATTAGTGACATGGCTTCTCCTTTCTTTAATTTATAGCCAGGGTCAAGCCCTGGGCGGCGGATTGACATTCGTTTCTCTTAAAAGGTTTTCCAATCAAATCCCATTCTTTGGCGGATTGTTCCCAAAAATTGATTTGATTCTTAATAATCTGCTGCATGGTTCGCCCGATCTTTGGAGGGATGGTCGTTGCCGGATGTGGAGGTTCAGGGATAATGTGGTTATTGATTTCTATTTTTTCAAGCCCATCAAAAAGCGGACCCTTAAAAAGAACGCCTTGATCCTGTTTTTGTTTAAGGTCAAGAACGACATTCCTGAACCATCCCGGGGTCGGTTTAGGATTATCTCTTTTCAATACTTTTGTCAAGACAATTCGTCACCAAAAACGACCTTGTGCAAAGAAAAACACCTTTGAAATTCGTTAAACATTTTAAGGGGTTACGGTGCAGTTTATGACCTGGACATGGTTTTTGACCTTATTTTCAGTGATTGGGGTGATTTTAAACATCCAAAAAAAGAAATCGTGTTTTTATATTTGGGCAGTAACCAACCTTTCATGGGTCGTCGTTGATTACCAGGTCGGTCTTTATTCCCAAGCCGTGCTGTTCGGAATCTATTTTCTTCTGGCTGTGTGGGGCATCATTGCATGGCGAACGAGGTAGAAATTAAAATTAATGATTTTGATTTACCAGTCGAGGATTATGGGGATTTAAATTTTTTTAAACATCCCGAAGAAGGGTTTGTTTTGAAAAACAAAAAGAAACTCCAGATTCATCATCATAAACGGTGTTTCTGGGGTTGTTTTTCTCTATACACAAAGGACAACCTTAAATGGGTAGAGTTTAAAAAATGGAAAGATACAATCGACAAGAATATCACCGTTGAAATTGGTTTCCATCTCCTTCCTTTTATTTCTAATTATTATGATTTGATTACTACCGCGCCACCTTCAAAGAACAGGAAAGAAACTTTCTATTGCTGTGATTATTTATGTCAATGGCTATCGGAACGTTCTGGAATACCATTTAAAAAGGCATTTAAAAAGAGGCGGTTCAAATCAAGGCATGGTGTCCATGAAAGTCTTAATCAAGAAAAGCCATTACTAAGGGAAGATTTCAAATATTCTCATAAATCAATTCTTTTTATAGATGACTTTTTAAATACCGGAATGACGGCAAAACTATGTTATGAAGCATTGCGGGTAAGAAAAAATCATATTGATGGTTTGGTCTTTTGTGATTGGTCATAATGGCGAACGAGATAGAACTTGAAAGGGTTGCAAAGCCCGTCTTCGGCATTACATCACGCCGTTATCGTCAGATGGCAACGGATGAGATTGCGCCTGCTGTCATTAATGGCAAAATTGATTTTATCGCGGCCTCAAAGGCTCTTATCGCCTATTATCGCAAGCTCTCCGAAGGACAGGGATCTCTCAACCTCACCGATGTTCGGACCCGCAAAGAAGCGGCCCGGGCGGAGCGGGAGGAGATCCTTGTCAAAAAACTTAAAGAAGAGCTGGTTCCTAAAAATGCCTCTATCGGGTGGCTTGTCGCTCTCGGATCTGCGGCGAAGCAGGCCTTTCAAGGACTTCCTAAAAGACTTGCGTCCACGGTTCTTCTTTGTGATGACGAAAAAGAAATCGAAGTTATCATCCGAAATGAGATCTATAAAATCATCCGCGAATTGGAGAAGCCCTTAAATGTTTCCAAATCTATACGCCGAAAGAAAAAAGGTGCCAAGTGAGGCCTGGGAAATAATCTGGAGGCTGCCGGATGATATTTCGTTGCCGGATTGGGTTGAAGCCAACGTTAAGCTTTCAGATAAGATGGCTGCTGAGCCCGGACCTCTCCGCATCTCCCGCACCCCTTATATTCGAGGGCCACTCGAAGCCCTGGGGAATATCTTTATTGAGGAAATTGTTCTGGTCTGGGGCCGCCAGCTTGGGAAATCGACCGGCGTGCAATATGCTTTTGCCTGTTATGTGGTGGCCCAGGATCCCGGGCCTGCGACCTTTCTTCTTCCAACGCGGGATAAAGCGAAAGAGATCTCCGAAACCAAACTCGATCCGATCTTTCGGGCCTGTCCGGAGGTGGCAAGGAGGATGCCCGATAATCCGGATGACTATACCAAACTCCGGATGAACTTTCAGACCATGATCTTTGCCATGGCCTGGGCCGGATCGGATACGCAGACCACAACAAGGTCGAATCGTTATCTTTTTGTGGATGAAGCTGATGAAATAAAAAAAACGGTCGGAGAAAATGCCATTGATCCGATCAAGGGGATCGAACAGACGACCACTACCTTTTCAAATAGGAAAATCGTGAAGACTTCCACTCCCACCACTCCCGAAGGAAACATCTGGCAGGCGCTCAAGCAATGTCAGCGCATCTTTGAATACTGGGTAGCCTGTCCTCATTGCGGGGTCTATCAGATTCTTTACTGGGAAAATGTGAGATTCGGAGAAGACCATGACCCGGTGGTGGTGGAAGAGAACGCTTATTATGATTGCGAAGCCTGCCAGAAAGAAATCTCCAATCTTGATAAAATAAGAATCCTTGCCGGAGGTCAGTGGCGGGCCAGGTTGACCGAGGGTCCCTGTGATCAAATTATGAAGAATATCAGGGCCAAGATAGAAGAGACCATCGACCTTGAAACGCTTTTAACCGATCCGAAATATCGAAGGATTAAGAAAATAGGCTTCCATCTCCCTAAATGGTATTCTCCTTTTTCCGGTGGGACCTTCGGGGTCATTGCTAAAGAATTTTTAGAAGCGAACAAGGATCTCCAGGAGGGAGGCGACTTCGCCCCGATGCGTAACTGGAGGATCTATAACGCCGCCCGACCGTGGATGGAAGAATCTCTTTCCAAGACAGAACTTGAATTGATGGAAAACCTAATTGACCTTGAGCCGAATGTCTGTCCGGCGAACACGGTCGCCGTCACTTGCGGGATCGACCCGAGCGAGGGAGGCTTCTTCGTTGACGTGCTGGCCTGGCACATGGTCAACCAAACGATCAGCGCCCACCTCATTGATTACCGGAAGATTTTTGACTGGGATGAACTTGCGAATTTTATAAAAAATACGGCCTACCCCGTTGTGGGAGGGGCAAATAAGAAGCCTATCCTGGTGTCTGGGCTTGATACCGGCGGGTCTGAATATGAGGGCGAAGATACGACAATGACTGAGGCCGCCTATCAATGGCTTTTAAAAATGCGGAAGATGGGTCTCAATGTCTTTGGAACGAAGGGTATGTCTCATCCGTCAAAAAACAGGGCGAAGCAGACAAAGATTGAGAAGATGCCTGGTCGATCCGGAAAACCTATCCCCGGAGGTCTCGTTCTCTGGGAGATTAATACTGGAGAGATGAAACGGGTGCTCTGGTTTCATCTGAAAATTGAAAAAGATAATCCAGGTCGATTTACATTCCATTCCCAGACGGATGCCGATTATATCAAACAAATCCTCGCGGAGAAGGAAGTTCGGGATAAAACCGGAAATTGGGAATGGGTAAGAAGGGGCCGGAACCATCACCTTGATGGAACTGTTATCGCCATGACCCTGGCCGAAAGAGACTGCTATGGTCTCCAGATATTCAGCGGGGTCGGATCAAAGGCTGTTGCCAGGAGAACAATCTCGAAGGGGGTAGAGTGATGGAGAAGTGCTGGATCTTACACAAAAATAGTTTAGAGGAAACACGCGGGGAGATAAATTCTAAAAATCATGCATGGGTTACCTTGGAAAATGGTCACAATATTTTTAGGCATAATGTTTCTTTCTCAGAAAGAAAAGGGTTAAAAAAAGTTCTCCACGGGATAAGGTTCGAGATCGAATTTTTAAAAAGAAGAAAGTGTGAAATAAGAAAACGCTTAAAAATATTAAAATGAGGTCGTTTTATTGAAAGCCCTTTATCGCATTGATGAAGTTATGGAAATTTTGAGCTGTTCGAGGGGGACTGTTTATAATCTCCTCGCAGAAGGGAAATTAAAAGGTCATAACGATAAGCCGAAGATGACAGGAATAAGAATCACCGTAAAGTCGGTGAATGAATACATCGAAAATTATGAGTTGCCAGCCGAATATTTTACAGATAAAGAAATCCCAATAGAAACTTCTCAAAGGAAAATCATCTCAAAAGGCGTCGAATAGCCTTCCTTCCAAATCATTTTCCTTCCAAAAGCCACCAAAAGCCCACAAAAGCTATCTTGTAAAACCTAAAAATACCTCTATCCTGAAATCATAATGGCGCGCACCCTCGTTCAGGCCGAAGAGGAATACACTGCTGTCAGGGCGGCTTACTTGAAGGCCCTCAATGCTGAATCTTATGGCGTTGGGGGCCGATCTGTTTCAAGGCCGAGGTCAACAGACCTACGAAAGCAGATGGATCAGCTTGCCGAGGAGATAGCACGTTTTGAGGGTTCTGGAATCAAAGTTGTGGCTATAACCCCAATAGGATGAACATGATTTGAGACAATCCATTCCATTGCAGTTGAACCCGATCACTGGTCAATGGGAGAAAGCCTCTCCCGTGACGATTCTCTATGACGCACATGGGCGGGCAATGGCTATCTCTTCGGGTGCCTACACGGGGGCCTCCACTTCCCGCCGTGCTCTCCGATATTTTAACCCCAAACATCTTGACGCCGATTCTGCTCTCCTTCCCGAACTCCCCCGTTTGAGAGACATATCCGAAGACCTTGCCCGCAATTCTCCCCTTGCTCTCGGTGCCATCAATACTGCCGTGACAAATGTTGTCGGAGCCGGGCTGAAACTCCAGTGCCGTGTAGACCGAGAATTTTTGAAGATGGAAGAGGGGCAGGCCGATGAATGGGAGACCACAACAGAACGGGAATGGCATTTATGGGCCGATTCTCAGGATTGCGATGTTGCCAGAACCATCCCATTCCCCGAAGGGCAGGACTTGGTTTTTAGAAAAGTTCTTATCGATGGCGATATTTTCGTTTTGATGACCCGAAAAGAAGTCAAATTTTCTCCGTATGCTCTCAGGCTTCAATACATCGAAGGGGATCGGGTCAAAAATAAAGACAACATTTCTGAGACAAAGACTCTACGGGCAGGAATTGAAAAAGACGAATACGGCGCTCCCATAAATTATCACGTCATGAAAGATTCACCTGGATCTATGTTCGCTCCGATCCGGCAGGAATGGGATGTTATTCCTGCCTTTTCTGATAAAACTGGTCTCCGAAACATGATTCACCTTTATCGAATGCTAAGACCTGGGCAATCCAGGGGTCTTCCCTATCTTTCTCCAGTTATCGAATTGCTGAAACAACTGACCAGATATTCGGAAGCCGAGATCATGGCCGCCGTTGTCGCCTCTTATTTTACTGGAGTTATTGAAACCGAATCTGGAAGCCAGGGAATGATTGGGAACATGGTCGGAGATGATGATGTTGATTCTGCTGTTGCGGGTAGTTCATCGGATCAGGATATAAAACTCGGCCCAGGGGCTTTAATTGGGCTTAAAATGGGCGAGAAGATCACCTTCGGCAATCCTGGGCGTCCCAATACGGGTTTTGACTCATTTGTAAAATCCATCCTTCAACAGATCGGTGTTGCTCTCGAAATTCCCTTTGAGATATTGATTGGCCACTTTTCGGCTTCTTATTCAGCTTCAAGAGCGGCCCTATTGGAGGCCTGGCGCTTCTTTAGGGGTCGTCGGGCATGGATCGCACGGAACTTCTGTCAACTCGTCTATGAAAATTGGCTTTACGAGGCCGTGGCGATTGGTCGGGTCAAGGCTCCTGGATTTTTTAAGGATTTTATGATTCGGAAAGCCTTCTCGAATGCTATTTGGATTGGCGAGGCTCCAAGTCAAATTGATCCCGTGAAAGAAGTCGATGCGGCGGAGAAGAGATTGGGTCTTTTCCTTACCACGAGGGATGAAGAGACGGTGGCGCTTACGGGTGGCGATTTTGAGGCGAACTGGCCGAGAATCAAAAAAGAGAAAAAGATGCTTAAAGAATTGCAACCCGAACCCCAATCCTTGAAAAATGTGAACGATAAAGGGGAACCCGAAAACATGGGGAACGATTTGGAAGACGAAACGATACAGGAGGCACAGCAATGAGGATCATAGATATTCTGACCTCAGCCTGGGCGATTGTCCCTTCAAAGCTCGTTGAAATAGTTGAAATCTATAATGTACATCTAAAGGGTGAGAAAATTGATCTGAAAATCATTGAGGCACAGGTTGGGAGGCCTCTGAACCGAGAGGAGCAGGGCTATGAAGTCATTGACGGTGTGGCTGTGATCCCCATTGATGGTGTGATCTCAAAAAAAATGAATATGTTCACAAAGATTTCTGGTGGAGCTTCAACTCAGATGGTTGGAAGAGATTTCCAGCAGGCCCTTCACGATCCATTTGTCAGGGCGATTGTTCTGAATATTGATTCTCCTGGGGGTTCGGTCGACGGAACCTTTGAACTTGCAAATATGATCTATGAATCTCGTGGTCAAAAACCGATTCTTGCTCATACGGACGGAATGATGGCTTCGGCTGCTTATGCTATCGGATCGGCTGCCGATAAAATTTATATTTCAGGAAATACGACTCAGGTTGGGTCTATCGGTGTGATGGTCACTCATTACGATTATTCGGCTCAGGATGAAAAGAGGGGGATTAAAATAACTCATATCACCGCTGGAAAATACAAAGCCGTGGGTGTTGATTCGCAACCCCTATCGAAAGAGGACAGGGAAATAATTCAAGCCGAGATTGACTATCTTTACACTGGATTTGTTCAGGACGTTGCCCGCAATCGCGGGGTATCCGCTGAGCAAGTCCTTTCTGATATGGCAGAGGGAAGAATCTTTATTGGCAAAACGGCGATTCAGGCCGGATTGGTGGACGGTGTGCTACCTCTTGACAAACTGATTTACGAATATAGTTCCGCAAATCTTCCCTCCATTACCAGGGCGGTAGTGGAGGCCAAAATCAGAGCCTTTATTCCAGAGGCTTAAAAGAAAGAAAGGAGAAATGATATGGACGGTATTGTGACAAAAGAAACTTTTTCAAAAGCATACCCTGATCTTTTTGCCGAGATCCAGAAGGAAGCCATCTCAGTTGGCATTTCTGAAGGAATCGAAAAGGGCAAAAAAGAAGGTTTTGCAATCGGTGCAGAGGCAGAACGGGAGAGAATTAAGGCAGTTCAGAATCAATTGCTTCCCGGACACGAAGCATTGATCGAAATTCTGAAATTTGATGGAAAGACCACGGGACCAGAGGCGGCAGTTCAGGTTCTCGGTGCAGAAAAGGCGCTTCTGGATGGGAAGAAAAAGGAGTTGATGGGAGGGGCGCAGCAACCGATTTCCCAGACCAATATTGGGACGGGGAAAAAGGAGGAGATCGACCCTAATCTCCCGATTGAAGATCAGGCCAAAGCAACCTGGCAGAAAAACCCTGAACTGAGAAAAGAGTTTGGGGATAATTTCGACTCCTATCTTGCCTTCTCTAAAGCCAGTGCGGAAGGCAGGGTTCGGATCTGGAACAAAGAAAAGCCGAAGGGAGGTAACGAATAATGACAACTTTAGCAGCAGATACGAGAAGGGATATTGTTATTGGGGATGTTAATGAGATCCCCGTTATCATCGCTGAGATCATCTATGAGGGTGCAGCGGTCGGGATTATTAAAGCGAGCGGGCACGCATGGCCCCTTGCATTTCCGAATAAGTTCGCCGGATTTTGCGAACAAAAATGTGATAACTCCCTTGGGGCAGCCGCCGCCAAGAATGTGCGCGTGATTTCAAAAGGAGTTGCGAAACTTTCAATCTCCGGGGCGGTGATTACGGATGTGGGATTGCCTGTCTATGCCACGGATGACGATACATTTGTTTTTCTTCCAACAGGAGGAATTTTCATCGGCATGACCAGGAGATTCGTTTCCTCTGGCATCATGGAAGTAGAATTTGATGCCATCGGAATGAAAGATCCGTGGGAAGGAAGATTAGCTGAAACGGCTGGAGCGACTCTCACCCTTGACATTCAGGATTCCGGGAAAGTGATTTGTGCAACGGTAGACACCACCATCACAATTCCTGCAACGGCAGTGGCTATGGATACGATTCTCCTCAACTGCGGACCGTATGGCACGGTTCAAATCACTTGTGATCCTGGTTCAAGTGATAAGATCCAGGGACCGGATATCGCAGGGAGTGACAATACCAATCTTGCCAACACAAAGGCAACTGCTCAGAGAGGAGACTTTATCCATCTTCGAAACGGTGAGACCAACGGGGCCGTTATTCTCAGAATGAGAGGGGTCTGGGCCTAATCCATAGATTCCCTTTGAAAGAGAGGTGAAACAAGAATGACAACTTTATCAGCGGATAAAAGAAGGGACTTAGTTCTCGGAGAAGTGAATGAGATTCCGATAATCATAGCAGAAATAATTTATGAGGGAGCAGCCGTGGGTACGGTGAAGGCTTCCGGGCACGCATGTCCTCTGGCATTTGGTTATAAGTTCATAGGATTCGCAGAACAAAAGCGTGACAACAGCACAGGGGCGGCAGCGGCAAAGGAGGTGCGGGTAGTAACAAAAGGGACGGCGAAACTGTCTGTATCGGGCGCGGTGATCACCGATGTTGGGGCGGCTGTCTATGCCACGGATGACGATACCTTTGTTTTCCTTCCGACGGGCGGGGTGTTCATCGGATTCGTCAAAAAGTTTGTGTCATCGGGTATCGTGGAAGTTCAGTTTGATTCGATCAATTATGGAGATCCCTGGGCGGGACGGTTGGCTGAAACTCTTGCAGGTCCGACAAAGACCTTGGCCATTACGGACAGCGGAAAGGTGATGTGTGTAACAGGCGATTGCGTAGTCACAGTTCCGGCTTACACCGTGAATCTCGATACGATTGTTTTAAACTGCGGTGCATATTCTACGGTCAAAATCAGCATCGATCCGGATTCGGGGTCTCTTGTGCAAGGGCCAAACCTTGCGGGGACCACGGACAAAGATTTGATCAATACGAAAGCCACCGCACAGCGAGGGGATTACGTCAGATTAAAGGGCGGGGATACCGGCGGTTTTATCGCCGCGGAATTAAAAGGTGTCTGGGCTACAGAATTATAAAATAAACTAAAAACCAGGGGTTTTCTCTTGGTCTGATCAATCGAGAGAGACGCAAGAATTTAAAAGGCGCACGGTAAGGTGCTTACCCACTTTACTATGTGCCTTTTTTATTGCCCCTGAACTTTAAAAAGGAGGTAACACAAAATGTCTGGAATTGGATTAACCACATCAAGAGCAATTATAGGCGAGTTTTACAATCGCCTTTCCCAGAATGTCGGAGCCGAATGGGTGCCGCAGATTTCCATGCTGATGCCATCGGTTCAGGAAACGGAAAATTATAAATGGCTTGGAATGTCTCCCCAGATGAGACAGTGGATCGGAGGGAGAAACGCCAAGGGTTTCAAAGACCAGGGGATGACCATCACCAACCTGGAATATGAGGCGACCCTTGAAGTCCTCACCCGTGAACTCCGCAGGGACAAAACGGGCCAGATCATGACAAGGGTAAGGGAATTAGCTGATCGGGCAAATTCCCACTGGGCAAAACTTCTTACGGCCCTGATTGTAGCGGGTGCAGCTGCTACCTGCTACGACACACAGTATTTCTTCGATACCGATCATGCCGATCCAGGGGCAGTTTATACAACCAGTCAGGACAACGATCTCACCTGGGACATTTCAGGTGTAGGGGCTTCTGTTCACAGCGCCACTGCTGCGCAGGCTACGGTAGAGGAAATGCGTTTTGCCATTCTTGCTGCGATTTCAGCTATCGTTGGATTTCTGGATGACCAGGGTGAGCCAATGAATGAAAATGCCAATAGTTTTCTCGTTATGACTCCCTTGAATCTCTATCCTTCAGCGCTTGCTGCCTGTTCTCTACCTGTTGTAGCTGGAGGAGAACAAAACATTCTGCAAAGGGGAGGATTCAATTTAACTGCTGTCCCCAATGCAAGATTAACCAATAACACGGGCATTTTTTATGTGTTCAGGACTGATGGACAGACGAAACCCTTTATCCGTCAGGAGGAAGTGCCCATTACTATCGAGGCAATCGCAGAGGGGTCGGAGTTGGAGTTCAATGA
>Ga0315278_10006020_pt1 | contig 11005 bp, 18 predicted proteins | sample YL17G06_0_MG_FD_203880 | JGI IMG/M metagenome (GOLD analysis project Ga0315278, IMG submission 203880) | Sediment microbial communities from Yellowstone Lake, YNP, Wyoming, USA - YL17G06_0 | ecosystem: Environmental > Aquatic > Freshwater > Lake > Sediment | place: USA: Wyoming | collected... | reverse complement strand
TGTGGAGCTGGTGCCGGTCGTCGCGGTGCCGGCCGATCAGGCCTGGTTCTGGACGGATCGCTGGCAGGCAATGGAACGAGAGGCCGACGCCGACATCGCGGCGGGTCGCAGCACCGTCGTCGATGGCTTGGACGAGCTGATCGCACACCTCGACAAGGCCTGACGACAGCACATGAAGTTCGAGGTGCTCGACTCCTTTCGCGCCGACTACGCACGCTTGTCGGAAGCCGAGAAGAAGCGCTTCAGGAAGACCCTGCCGGTCTTTGTCGCCGCCTGTGACCGCTACGCTGCGAACCCGTCGGTATCGTGGCCGGCGTCGCTGCGCGTGAAGGACGTTGAAGGGGCCCCGGGAGTCTTCGAGATGACGTGGAGCTTTGCGGGACCCGATGGGCGCGCCACCTTCGAATGGACGGCCGTCGGAGCAGTGCTCGGCCTTCGCTGGCGTCGGATCGGGGGCCACCGGATCCTGAAGGAGCCGTAGTCGCGGGGCGTCTTCCCGAAGTCCTGCGTCGAGGGCCATCGCCCTCGCAGGATCCCGGCAACCTCACGGCGCCATCCGGTCTCGACCGGGTCGGGTACGAGCTACCGCTCGGACTCCGGCACCGGCTCGAGAGCCTCCTCGTACAGCCACTCCACGAAGGCCGCGTTGGACAGGGCCCACGCGCCGCGGGCAGCCCGCACCTTGGCAATGGCCTCCGCGACGGGCACGCCCATGAACATCAGGGCCCGGGCGGAGACGACGCCGGACCGGTTGAGGCCGGCCCAGCAGTGGACGAGCACACGGTTGCCCGCGGTCACCCTGTCGGCCACCGTCCGCGCCGCGTCCCGGACGCCGCTCGGGTTCTCCATTTCGCCGTCCCAGATCGGGACGTGGAGCCAGAGGCCGCCGACCTTCCGCCGGACGCTCGGCCGATCCTCCGTCATGGTGACGACGTCGTCGAACCGGCTCCAGTCGACCGGTCCCTCGGGGAAGTCGCCCTGGAAGAGGCCCGGAACGACCTCGTCGAAGGTGAACGGCGAGCTCCCGAGGGAGCCCGCCGTCGTCGTGCGCGTCTGCTTCAGGGTCAGAGACCCCCGCCGTTCGGGTTCTTCATCGCCGTCCCGTTTTCCATCCGCGACCGCATCTGGTACGAGCTTCGCGCGAAGATGTCCTTGCGGTTCATCTCCATCATCGGGGCGGCGAACTCCTGGAGCTGGCGCTCGAGCTCATTGACGATCTCGCGCAGCTCCGGGTCCCGCCCGGCGTAGGAGCGGATCCGGCGGGCCGTCGCCTCCACGACGTGGCGGGCTCCGTTGTAGTCGCCGTGGCGGTTCAGCCCGACGGCCTCCTGACGGGCGCGGGCGGCGAAGATCCGGGCCACCGCCCGATCCACGACTCGGTCGCGTTCCTGGTGGTCGTTGGCCCCATTGTCGGCGTACGCCCAGCCGAGCTTCGCCTCGCCGGTCACGACGCCGTCGCGGTCGGAGAGGGTGAAGGCCGCCCCCGTCGACCGGCCCAGCTCGCCGTACGGGAAGTTCAGGCGCAGGACGACCTCGACCCGCTCGTCCGACGTGAGGTCGCCCAGGGTGACCTCGGTCCGGCCGCGTCGGTCGCTGACCGGGTAGGGGCTGAGCGACTCGACCCGGATGCCTTCGGCTGCGCCGATCTCAAGGGTCACGCCGCGGGCGACGATCTCGAGGGTCTCGCCCACCTCGCTCGTGATGTGGTCGCGGATCGAGGCAGCCGTGGCGATGAAGTAGAAGTGGCCGCCGCCGGCCGCGGCCATCGCCTGGAGGAGCACCTCGTCGAAGTCCTCGCCGACCCCGAAGGTCGTCGTAGAGACCCCCCGTGCGCGCAGCTCGCCGGCGTGCCGGGCGAGCTCGTCGCGGTCGGTGATCCCGACGTTCGCGAGGCCGTCCGTCAGGAGGAGACAGCGGTTGACGCCCTCGTCGGTGACGGCTTCGGCGACCTGCTGGGCTCCCCGCAGCCAGCCCTCGCCGAGGTTCGTGGAGCCGCGGGCGTCGATTGCGCTGAGCCGGTCGAGCGCGGTTCGGCGCGCGTCGGGGCTGGCGAGCGTGCCGGGCACGACCACGTCGATATGGTCGTCATAGGTGACGATCGCGAACCGGTCGTCGTCGTGGAGGCGGCCGATGCCCTCCACGATCGCCTGCTTGGCGAGGCGGATCTTGTCGCCGCCCATCGAGCCAGACCGGTCGAGGACGAAGGCGAGGTTGACGGGCGGTCGCACCCGCTCCGTTCGCGCGGGGGGCGCCGTGACCTCGACGAGGACGAAGCGGTTGCTCCGGTGGATGGGGCGGATGAAGTGGCGGTCGGGTCGGATGTTGAAGGTCATGGCTGGTCCTCCTCAAGGAGCTCTCGAGCGATTTCGATCAGGCGCTCGACCCGCTTGTGCTGGCGGCGGCCGAGGGGTCGGCGGACGTGAAGCTCGACGTCCGTGGCGAGGAGGATGCGGTCCCACTGGGAACGGTCCGGGGCAGGCGTTGGGGATGGGGTCTCCGCGTAGAGCGCGCTTGGCTCGGCCAGCCGGTACCGGGGGACCTCGAGGGCGATCGCGTTTCTGGTGGGCGGCGGGCTCGCCGGGGGGGCGGTCGGGCTGCCGGCCGAGCTTGCCGCGACGGCGGGGTTCCACAGCATCCCGTCGGGAGAGCTGACGCCCCCGAGGACGCCGCGGATGTAGTCGATGGCGGAGTCGGCCGGCGGTTCGCTTGCCGGGATTTCGACCAGGGCCGCGACGGTCGCGTCGTCGAGCGCCGCGAGGCGGGCGCGGATCTCGGCGAGCGGGAGGTGCTCGCGCTGGAGCCTCCGGATCAGGCGGAGGCGATTGAGGTGGCCGTCCGTGTAGGTGGTGCCGGGACCCGCCTTGCCGGGCGACGGCAGGAGGCCTTGGGCGATGTAGTAGCGGATCGTCCGGGGCGTGACGCCGCCCAGATCGACGAGGTCCTGAAGGCTGTACTCGCTCTCGGGTGGCATGGCGGTATTGTGACAGTATTACGCGTCACTGTCAATACGTGGACTTGTGCGACCGGGGCACCGCAGCCGGCGCCCTTGCCCCGGCGCGTGACGGGATATCGCGCCAGCCGATGGAATCCGGGCACCACACGCTCCGAGTCGCGGCCTACCTGCAGGTTCGCTGCATCTCGGAGCGCGGAGTCAGCCGATTTCATCGCCCTGCGCGATATTCCAGCCCCGACCAGGGAGCTGGTCAGCGACACCATGCACGCCGTCAGGTGCGGGGCCTGGCGAGCGGGTAGAGATCCGAGCAGTCGACGCCGTGGACGCCGGCGTAGGTCCGCAGGAACTCGGCTCGCGCTTCCTCGAGGAGAACCCGGTGGCTTCGGAAGTGGAGCCGAGCGTCGCTGCCGCGCTCCGAGCAGTGGGCGTGATACACGGGCTCCCGGCCGCTCCAACGCAGGGGGTGCCAGTGGTACTCACGGTGGCCCAGGCCCGTCCGCGACGCCATGACGTAGACGTATTCGACCAGAACCCAGTCCGCCCCGCCCTCGCGCTCGTATGTCTCCGCGTAGCGGAAGGACATGTCGTGGCCGGCTCGGCCGCCTGGTGCCTCGACGCGGAAGTCAACCATGACGAGGCTGATCTCGGGTGCCGAGTGACGCGCGCTCACATCACCGTCGCCGCGCAGCAGGTCCACGAGCGTCTCGATCCGGTCCTCGAGAGCCCCGGACGTCAGGCGCACCGCCTACCTCGCGACGAGCCGGTCGTCGGGAACCTCAACGTCCTCGCTGCGCAGCTCGCTTCGCGCCTCTTCCACCTCGCCGGCGGTCAGCTTCCCCCGCGAGACGGATAGCGGCTGACCGACCAGGCGCATGAGCGTGCCGTAGGAGATGCGGATGATTCGCGGCGACAGGCGAACAGCCTCGATGGAGCCGCTGTTGATCATGTTCGTGATGTGGGAGTCGCTCACGTCGAGGATGTGCGCGACCTCGGCCGGGCTGTAGAAGGCCTTGGCCGGGAACTGCTCGGACATCGACCGTCCTCTTGTTTGGTATCTCGTAGGATACCAAACAGGGTCCAGCCGTCAATCTGCGGGCGGGTCGGGATCTGCGGGCGGGTCGGGATCAGCGGGACCGCCAGCGTTCGCGGAGCGCGGCTTCCGCGTCTGCTGCGTCGGCCGCGTCATCCGCGCCGGCGCCGATCGACCGTGGCCGAGTGCGGTGGGCCTCCCACGCGGCCCGAGCCTCGTCGGCCGTCATCAACCGGACGTCGGCTTCGGGGAGGCCGACCGTCAGGAGCAGTCTCTCGACGAGCCAGCCGGGTATTGCCTCCGTCTCGGGCGGGAGCAGCGCGGCCTCGGCGGTAGATCCGCGCACGACTGCCCAGAACCGTTCCTCCGTCACCCGCAGCTGGTCGCGGAGGATGTGCCGGAAGAGATCCGCGCCGATGTCGTCGCGGAGACCGTGCGGGACCTTCGTGCGAAGGATCGTCCCGTCGACGAGCTCCTTGCGGTAGTGCCGGTGATCGCCGGTCCGCGCTCGCCCGCGGGCGAGGCCCGGCTCCTCGTTCCAGCCATCGCGGAGGACGTAGGCGCGGAGGTCCTCGAAGGTCGCCACGCGACGATGTCAGGCCGGCGATGCGGCGGGCGTCGAGAACAGGATGGCCCGGCGTTGGTCACCGTCCTCGGCGAGCATCAGGCGATAGAGCCAGGGCAGTCGCTGGAGCATGTTGGGCGCCGATCGGAGTCGCGCATCGTCCACGACGAGGGCCAGGAGTTGGTCGACTTCGTCCATGAGGTCTTCCTGGGCGTCGGCGAACGCCGCCCCTCGCCCCCAGATCGCCAGCTCCGGGAGCCAGATGGAAACGGATGACGCCTCGAAGCGCACTTCCGGCGTGAACGCGAACCGCTCCACCAACCTTCCGAAGTCCTCGAGCGACATCAGCACGGCGGGCTCGGCTCGGCGACGCGTGATCCGGGTGGGAAGGTGCCCCAACGCCTCGTCGTAGATGTCGGCCAGGTCCGCGCGAGCCTGCGAATAGGGGATCACTCTCACTCCCTCAGCATCGGCCGAGACGATGTTGTTGTCAATCAGTACGTGTTGTACAACTTTGCCAAGAACGATCCTGGTCGAGCGAGACACGGCGGCCGTGCGGTGCAACGCAGTCGGTGCGCCTCACCAGCCACGTATCGCGGACTTCACCGGACCTCGACGACTGCCTGCCACACGGGCAAGGACCGCCTGCCGATCAGCCCGCTGCATAGATGTCCCTCCCCTCGCGGATCGCAGGCCCCACGGCGTCCGGCCGTCGAACTTCCTGCGCGACTGGGCCAGCCGCCCGGACTTCCCTACCCCGGCCGCCCGACTGCGCAGTGGGCGAGTCTGGGATGGCAGCGCGCTCGAGGCGTACCGGGTCCGGAGTCGCCCGCGACGCGCTGGTGCGATGAAGGACGTGCCGCTCTCGCCGCTGGCCGCGCGGTGGCTCCCGGTGATCAAGCGACGGATCGTCCGCGGCTTCCACCCCACGCGGATCATCCTCTTCGGCTCGCAGGCGCGGGGCGATGCGCGTCCCGACAGCGACGTCGACCTCCTGGTGATCCTGCCCCGAACAGACCATCGACGCCGTGCGGCCGCAAGGATCGAGGCTGCCCTCGCGGGCATCCCCCTCGCGACCGACATCGTCGTGGCCACCCCGACCGACGTGGACGCCCTCGCACGCCTCCTGGGACGACCCGAGCGCTGCAACTCTCGATCACCGAAGCCACCGGATGCCGAGTGACCTATTGACAGTCGAGCGATAGCCATTGACACTCGATAGATGACCAAGTTCGCAAGTCGGCTTCTCCGCTTCGCTCTTGTCATCCTCCTGCTGGGAACCGTCCTCACACAGGTCCTCGTGCCCGTGTTGGCGTCCGAGGAAGCGGGGATCTTCCCCGAAGTCGCCTACCTCGCCGTCCCGTACTCGGTGGCCCTCATCCTTGTCATCGCCTGCGTCCAGGTGGCGCTGCTCGTCGTCTGGCGGCTGCTGTCCCTGGTCGACGGCGGGGTCATCTTCACCCGCCGCGCCTTGCGCTGGGTCGACGTCATCACGGCCTGCGCGGTGGTCGCCACGGTCCTGAGCGCAGGCGTCCTGATCCACCTGCTCTTCGTCGTCGGCGTCGGCGGACCAAGCGTCGCCCTCGCGCTGCCCGCCTCCCTCGCCGGCGGGCTGGCGTTCGTGCTCCTCATGGTCGTCATGCGAGGCCTGCTCGAGTTGGCGATCGCCGACCGCACCGAGCTCGACGAGGTGATCTGATGGCAGTCATCGTCGAGCTCGACGTCATGCTCGCCCGGCGCAAGATGTCCGTGGGCGACTTCGCCAACGCCGTCGGCATCACCCCGGCGAACGTCGCCGTCCTGAAGAACGGGCGCGCCCGAGCGATCCGGTTCACCACCCTGGACTCGATCTGCCGGGTACTCGATTGCCAGCCGGGTGACATCCTCCGGTGGACGGCCGACCCGCCCGCCTAGCGGGAACGCGCTCCAGGTTGGCACAAGACTCTGGTCTCGGAGGCACCGTTCGGCAGCGAGCTCCCGCTGCCCGGGGGTTCACACGCGGGAGGGCGTGCGCTCCAGCCGCAGGACGCGCGGCGGGCGAAGGGCCGGATCCCGTGGCACAGGGCCGCCCCAGATCAGGACGTCGGGGTCCAGGTCGGCGTCGCCCGGCCAGGCCACCGTGCCGGCCCGCACGATCACCTGGCGAAACAGCGCGTCGTCGGCGCGGAGCGGCTCGAAGACGGGCCCCCACAGGAGTGCGCCGATGTCGCGCTCGACGATGTCGCCGTTCGTCAGCGTGAGGCGAAGGCGATGGCCGTCGAGAGCGTTGGCGCGGCGGATTCGGAGCATGACCTGATCAGGCTCGCACGGTCTTGCGCGACATCGCGAATCCGGCGGCCTCGAGGACGTCGTCCTCGGGAACGCCGAGCAGCGTCCAGACGCCGATGTGCTCGTCGATCGCCGGCCACTCCACGTGGGTGCCCGCCCCGCCGACGTTCCAGATCGCCCGCTCGGTGGGGGTGGCGCGGGACAGGCGCAGCGACCAGATCGTGGGCGCGGACACCTCGCGACCGTCTGCCAGGACGAACCTGATGAGGTCATCGTCCACCTTGACGTCCCTGATGATCGCCGGGCTGATCATGGTGATGCCGTCCCGCATTCGTCGTTCCAGCGCCGGATGAGCTCTGTTCGCTTGTCGCGCGCAATTCGCTCGATCCGGTCGAGCTCGTGGCGAGTGTACCCGCGGTTGGCCGCGACCTCCACCGCCGGGACGAGCCAGCACTTGGCGTCGCCCCCGACCCCGCCAGTTGCCACTCAGCGGCGCATGGGCGCGGGCGAGCGCCCAGTCCTCGCTCACGCTCGAAGCGTTGCGGCCAGCTCGCCGATGGTGATGACGTCGATCCCGTCGCCGCGGAGCACGAGCAGGTCGCGGTCGCCCGTGACGATCGTCGCCAGTTCGCGCAGTGCGAGCGCCACGAGGTAGTCATCGGCCGGATCCCGGCACACAGGAACGATCGCGTCTGGGTCCGACACAACGCGGGACCCACCGACGATCCACTTCATCACGCCGGGCACCTCGTCGGCGCGGACCCACTTCATGAGGCGCCGGCTTCGAAGGCTGCGCTCTACCTCGGACAGGAGGAGCGGGCACGTGAAGACGACGACCGCACCCCCGAGAGCCCGGTCGACGGTTGGCCCCAGCACTGATCCTGACGGGCGACTCGAGGCGATGACCGCGGAGACGAGGATGTTGGCATCGAGGATGATCCGCGCCGGCCCGGCCGGCGCCGTGCCCATCAGCCGGGCGTCTCGCGACGCACGTCGTTGAGCGCGGACCGGGCGACGGCCATGGCCGCCTCGTCGGTGAGGTCACTCCGCGACTGGATCCGCGCGACGATGACGGCCCCCTCACGGTGGGCCTGCCAGGCGGCCTGGCGGCTCACCCCGAGCGCGGCGGCGATCGTCTGCCACGAAGCGCGCTCGGCTCGAGCGTCCGCGATGAGCCTGTCGCGCTCGCGCTGGAGGCGCCGGATGCGTGCCTCCACCGTGGCAAGGCGCCGCACCGTCTCGCCGGGCGGGGTGTTCGGGGACCGTGACATCGTGCGACCTCCGGGGCGTGTCGCGAGACTATCGTGGGGAGCAGGTGGGCGTCAACATATCTTGACACTCGGCACTCCACCAGACGGTAGCGCCGGACGCTCACCGGGCGCTTACCTGCGACTTCACCCGCAGTTCACCGCGACTCCACGCCGTGCCACCCAAGCTGGCACGCCCAGCCGTCAGCTCCCCTCGTGAGGACCGTGCCCGCCGTTCCGCCGTGACCCTCCACGCCGATCGTGCCCCCAGGTCGGGGGCCACCGTGGAGGGTCCCATGCGCCTCGCCTACGACGCGACGGCCGACGTCGCCTACCTGTCCCTGCGCGCCGTGCGCCGCGGCGAGCCGCTCGGGCCGACGCTTCTCGTCGAGCCCGACCGCGAGTTCCCCGGCCTCGTCACCCTCGACTTCTCGGCCGAGGCCCGCAAGTTCGGCATCGGATTGATCCTGGCGACGCAGCTGGCCTTCGAACGCAGGGATGGCTCCCCACAGCGTCTGCTTCGATTGGCCAACTCGGACCCTGGCCGAGTCTCCACGGGCCGAACTGGGGTCCCCTCGCCCGCAGTCGGCGGGTGGGTCAGGTTGGGCCCCCGCCCGTGCCTCGGCGGCCTCCGTTGAAGGGTGCGTTCATATGCGCCATCACACGAAGGGAGTATGATCCAGCATATGAGCGACTTGCGGGCCTGGCTGCTCGGATTGCCCGGTCATGGGCAGTACACGTTCACGACCCTGGAGGCGCGCGGGCGGCAACCTGCCGTGAGCGCAGCGAGCAGGACAGCCGCCCTCGCCCGGGCAGAGGCTGCGGGCCTCATCGTCACGCCGGTGCGCGGCTTCCACGTCGTCGTCCCGCTCGAGGACCGCGGAGTCGGCGCGCCGTCCTGGCGCCTCTTCCTCGACCCGATGATGGAGTACCTCGGGCTCGCATACTACGTCGGCCTCCTGGCCGCGGCCGCCCATCACGGCGCGTCCCCGCAGGCGGCCCAGGTCGTGCAGGTCGTCGTGCTGCACCAGCGCAGGCAGATCGAGGTCGGCCGAAGTCGGATCGAGTTTGTCGTCAACCGCGACATGGCGAGGGCGCCTGTCGAGCTGGTCAACGCGCCGTCGGGCCGATACCGCATCGCGACGTCGGAGCTCACCGCGCTCGATCTAGTCCGCTACAGCGCCCGCGCGGGCGGGTGGGGGAACGTCGTCACTGTCCTGCGCGACTTCGCACCGGCACTCCGTCCGAGTCGCTTCCGGCCTGTCCTCGCGACAGAACCCGCGGTGGCCGATGTCGCGCGGCTGGGCTACCTGCTCGAGTGGCTGGAGGTACCCGACATCGCGGCACCACTCCACCGTTGGATCGAGGCGCGCCCGGAGCGCTGGGTGCCGCTCGTGCCGGGTGCAGGCCGGGCCGGCATCCGCAATCCGCGCTGGCGGATCGTCATCAACGAATCGATCGAGCCCGATTGATGCTGCCGCGCGCGGAGATCCTGGCCTGGCGGGCGGACCACGCGCCGTGGGCCGACGAAGACGACGTCGAGCAGGACCTCCTCCTCACGCGCGCCCTGTGCGACGTCTTCGCCGATGAGTTCCTTCGCGAGCACCTCGCCTTTCGGGGCGGTACAGCGCTCCACAAGCTGCATATTCCTCCCGCAGCGCGCTACTCGGACGACCTCGATTTCGTACAGCGCGAGCCGGAGCCGATCGGGCCGACGCTCGATCGGCTGCGCGCGGTCCTGGGCTGGCTCGGCCGGGGCCGGTCGGAGATCGGCGAGCACCCGAAACTGACGTTCGCGTTCATCACCGAGGCGACCGGGCAGACCCGGCGGATCAAGATCGAGATCAACACCCACGAGCACTTCGGCAGCGTGGTCGAACGGCCGTTCTCCGTGAGATCGCGCCCGCTGACCGCCACTGTCGCGATCCCAACCTATGTGCTCGAGGAGCTCCTGGCGACCAAGCTCCGCGCGCTGTACCAGCGGCGCAAGGGCCGCGACCTGTTCGATCTGTGGTACGCCAACGAGCGGGAGACGATCGCGCCTCGGGAGATCGTTCGGCTCTTCGGCGTCTACATGGCGCGCGCCGGGCTCGCCGTGCCGAGCCAGGCGAGTTTCGAACGGAACCTCGCGGCCAAGGCTTCGTCCAGCGCGTTCGTGGAGGTTTCCCCGCTCCTCCGACCGGGAGTCGCCTGGGACCCGAAGAGCGCCCTCGAGTGGCTCCGCACGGCGCTGCTGCCATTCCTCGAAAGTTGAGAAGAGTGCGAGATCGCGCACATGGATGAGCGCGACGCCTCGAGTCCGGATGCGCTGCGCAACGAGATCGAGCGCCTCCGCGCCGAGAACCGGCGACTTCGCTCGCTGCTCGGGTCGGATGTCCTCGAACCCGCGACCGCCCATCCGCAGCCGCCGACGCCTGCCTGGGAGCCCACGCTCTTCCGCGATCCATCGGCGGCCACCGACCGCGTGGCGGTGGGCGGCCATTCGTCGCCGGAGGCCAAGATCGCGCTCTTCCGGTCGTTGCTCGCCGGGCGCGAGGACATCTACGCCGCCCGCTGGGAGAACGAGCGCAGCAGGAAGTCGGGATGGAGCCCCGTCGTCGTCGGCGGGCCCGCCAACGCGCGGAGACCGGATCGCGAGTACGTGCTCCTGGGCGACGGGATCATCGAGGCGCACCTGACGGGTCGGGTGCACGTCGGCCTGTACCCGCTGTTACGCGACGACGCCTGCCGGCTCCTGGCCTGCGACTTCGACGGCCCGACCTGGCCCCTCGACGCGGGCGCGTTCGTCGACGCAGCCCAGGCCGCCGGTATCCCCGTGGCCCTGGAGCGCTCGCGATCGGGCGAGGGCGCCCACGTCTGGATGTTCTTCAGCGCGCCGGCCCCAGCATCTGCCGCGCGGCGGGTCGGCGCATACGTCCTGCGCGAGGCGATGACCGTGCGAG
>Ga0315278_10006019_pt1 | contig 11005 bp, 8 predicted proteins | sample YL17G06_0_MG_FD_203880 | JGI IMG/M metagenome (GOLD analysis project Ga0315278, IMG submission 203880) | Sediment microbial communities from Yellowstone Lake, YNP, Wyoming, USA - YL17G06_0 | ecosystem: Environmental > Aquatic > Freshwater > Lake > Sediment | place: USA: Wyoming | collected... | reverse complement strand
GCCGGTCCAAGAGGATCAGCCGGCTGAACGCGGTGTACCGCCCGGGGAACGTGGCGGATCGCCTGCTGGCCCAGATCTTTCCCAACCCGAGACCGGACGCCACGACCACGAGGTCGATCGGCCCGCCCCCCGCGACCTGATAGGCGATGTGCACGCCGTCGACGGTGCGCGCGTACCGGACCTCGGGGGTCTCCACGGTCACACCGCCGCCCGTTCCACGCCGCGCATCATGCCACGCGGCGATCCGATTCACGCCCGGACAACGACCCTCTCTATGATGCGGAGCACATCGACGAAGGTGGGCTGCATGCTCGACGACGACGCGCCGCGGATCCGCTCGTACCCCCGTGAGGTCCGGGTCGAGGTGCTCACCCGCGAGGACGAGGACCTGATCCACCGACGGTCACTCGACATCCTCGAGCGCGCCGGCGTCAGCACGACGAACGAGCGCGTGCTGAAGCTGCTCGCCGAGCACGGTCAGGACGTCGACCTCGAGGCCAAGCGCGTTCGTTTCGATCCCGCGTTCGTCGAGGAGCGGCTCGCGATGGCAGGTCGCACGTTCACCCTCGCGGGCCGTGAGCCCGATCTCGATCTCGTGATCGACGGCGAGCGCGGATACCTCTCGACCGACGGCTGCCCCGCCGACGTGCTCGACCTCGATACGAAGCGCCGCCGCCCCGGCACGAAGCAGGACCTGATGGACCTCACGCGGATCGGCGACGCACTCCCGCAGGTGGGATTCTTCTGGCAGCCGGTCTCCGCGAACGACACGCCCGTGCCGGTTCGCCCGATCCACGAGACGCACGCACAGCTCGTCTCGACGTCGAAGCACATCCAGCAGATGACCGCGATCGACGGCTTCAACGCGAAGGGCATCCTCGAGATGGCCGCGGCGATCGCCGGGTCCACCGAGGCGTTCGCCGCTCGGCCGTTCCTCTCGAACTTCCAGTGCGCGATCAGCCCGCTGCACTGGGACCACGGACCGCTCGACGCGATGGAGCTGTTCGCGAAGGCCGGCATGGCGGTGGGGATCTGCTCGATGCCGCTCGCGGCCGCGTCGGCGCCCGTCACGATGGCCGGCACGATCACGATGGTGAACGCCGAGGTGCTCAGCGGCATCGCGATCCTCGAGACGCTCTCGCCCGGCGCCGACGCCTTCTACGTCGGCTACCCCACCACGATCGACCTGCAGTCGGGCGCGTTGAACCCGGCGTGGGGCGCCGAGGAGACGTTCGCACAGATGGCGAACACCCAGATGGCGCGCCGCTACGGCCTGCCGTGCACCGCCACGTGCATGGCCACCGGCTCGAAGGCGTCGGATTGGCAGGCCGGCGTGCAATCGATGCTGATGACGATGGCCAACATGCTGATGCCGGCCGACATGCTCACCGGGGTCGGGTCGCTCGACGGCGACAACGTGTTCTCCGCGGTCGAGATGCTGCTGGACGCCGAGATCTACGACATCGCCCTCGACTGGACGAACGGCTTCCGGATCAGCGAGGAGGACATCGCCCTCGACGTGATCCTGGAGGTCGGTCCCGGGGGGCACTTCCTGGACTCCGAGCACACGCTCACGAACATGAAGGAGATCTGGCGCACGTCCCTGATGAACCGCAGGAACTGGGACGCGTGGGAGGCGGCGGGGCGCCCGGACCCTGCAGTAGCCGCCGAGGCCGAGGTACGCCGGATCCTCGCGGAGCACCATCCGGAGCCGGTCGCGCCCGAGATAGCCACCGAACTCCAGCGGATCGTCGACGCGTACCAAGCGCAGGCGGTGTCGGAGGCGAGCTGACCCATGACCCGGTTCGTGCCCGACGACTTCGATCCGCCCGCCGGACTCGAGCTGCCCGGGATGCGCCTGGAGCCGCTCGGGCCGCAGCACAACGAGCGTGACCACGCCGCGTGGATGTCGAGCATGGCGCACATCCACGCGACCCCGGGGTTCCTCCACGCCGACACGGACGACGACGGCGGCGAGTCGTGGCCACGGCCGATGACGCTCGAGGAGAACCTGAGCGACCTAGAGGGCCACGCCGCGGACTTCGGCGCGCGGCGGGGCTTCACGTACTCCGTGCTCGACCCCGACACCGACGAGGTGGTCGGCTGCGTCTACATCTACCCCGCGAAGGACGAGGATCACGACGCGCGCGTGGCGTCGTGGGTTCGCGCCTCTCGGGCCGAGTTGGATACGGACCTTTGGCATGCGGTCAGCGACTGGCTGGCGTCCCATTGGCCCTTCACGAACGCCGACTACGCGCCGCGCGCGTGAAAGGCCTCGCGTAGGCTCGGTCGCATGAGCCGGGACGACGTGCGTACGAACCTCGGGAGCTGGGAGGCCGACAGCGCTGACTACCAGGCGCGGAACGCCTCGCAGCTGAACCGCTGGGACGGGGTGGTCTGGGGCACCTGGGCGATCCCCGAGGACGAGATCCATGCCCTGGGTGACGTCTCGGGCCTTCGCACGCTGGAGCTCGGTTGCGGCGCCGGCCAGTTCGGCATCAACCTCGTGAAGCTCGGGGCGAAGGTGATCGGGCTCGACTTCTCCGCGAACCAGCTCGCCGCGGCGCGGGCCAACGTGGCCGAGACCGGCGAGCGATTCCCGCTGGTACGTGCGAGCGCCGAGGAGCTGCCGTTCGCCGACGAGAGCTTCGACCTCGTGGTGTGCGATCACGGCGCGACCTCGTTCACAGATCCGCACGTCACGATCCCCGAGTGCGCGCGGGTACTGCGCCCCGGGGGGATGCTCGCGTTCAACATCGCGACGCCTTGGGTCGCGATGTGCTGGCCCGACGACGAGAACCCACCCGACCGGATGTTGCACCGCCCGTACTTCGAGCTCGGCCGATCCGAGACCTCGGACGAGACGGGGACGAGCGTCGATTGGTACCTGGGCTACGGCGACATGATCCGGATCTTCCGCGTGGTTGGCTTCGAGATCGAGGACCTCATCGAGCTCCGCCCGCGCCCGACCGCGACGACCACCTACACGACGTACACCACGGTCGAGTGGGCCCGCGACTTCCCAGGCGAGCACATCTGGAGGGTCCGGAAGCCTCGGTAGTCCGTCCTGGGCCTACAGATCCTGTGCTCGGTCGAAGAGCAAGTTCATGATCTGCTGTAGGGGCCAGCGTCTGTCGACCCTTCGCCAGTCCGAGTTCGCGAGGGCGATCACGCCGATCTCCTCGGCCGGGTCGAAGAACGCCACCGTCGCGACGCCCTGATCGCCACCGTTGTGGCCGATCACGAGCCGCCCCTGGGTATGGGCCCGGTACCAGATGAGTCCTTGCCCGACGGTGATGTCGGGAACCTGCGAGCGCAGGATCTCCCGGACCGTCTCGGACCGAAGCACCCGCGTTCCCTGCCAGCTCCCGCCGTTCAGCATCATGCCCATGTGCCGGGCGAGCTGAGGCGCGGTCGTGCGGAGCGCGCCGTCGGGGTAGTCGGGGTAGCCGTACTGGCCGAACCCGACATATCGCTGCCTCGGCCCCGACCACCGGTACGGCATGGCGACGTCCTCGGCAGGAACGTCGGCCAGGTGCCAGCCGGCCCGCGTCATGCCGAGAGGCGCGAAGATCCGGTCGCGGCACCACGTGTCGAACCCGATGCCGCTCGCGGCCTCGACCACGAACGCGGCCAGCGACGCACCGATGTTCGAGTACCGATAGACCGAGCCGGGCTTCTTCCCGAGGAAGTTGTCCAGGTCATAGTCCTCACCGCCGGGCACGAGATAGCCCTGTAGGAACGCCCCGAGCGCGATCGGGGAGTCACCGCGGACGTAGAGGTCATCCCAGACGGGCCAGCGATCCCGGATGCTCGAGGTGTGGGTGAGCAGTTGCCGCAGGGTGATCGCCCGGTGGGGGTGCTCGGGCGTGCGCACCGGGAACGGCAGGATGCCGTTCACGTCCTCGTCCAGGTCGACGACCCCGGCTTCCACGGCCTGCATCACAGCGGTGCAGATGAACGTCTTCGAGATCGAGGCCAGCATGAACAGCGTGTCGCGACGAACGCGGTCGTGCCGCCAGAGGTTGGCCGATCCGAACGCCCCGGTCCACACGAGGTGCTGCCGGCGGATCACGGCCGCCGAAAGTCCGGGGATCTTCCCCATGTCCATCAGCGCGGCGATCTGCGCATCGAGCCCGGGCGGGATGAGCGAGGGCGCCCCCCCGCTCGCCGCCCGCCCGAGCGCGAACGCGCGGGCAGGTCCCACCGCCGCGGCGCCCCCCGCCACGAGGCTCGCGGCCAACGCCTGTCGGCGGGTGAGGGTGGGCGGCCCCAGGGGTCTCGCGTCCGACGCGGTGCGCTGTTCTCGTCCTGCCTGCATCCGAGGCATCTTCACACGGGCACGCGTCACGACGTGCGGACGGATCGTGTCCCGTCAGTTAGACCACTCGAAAGGTTCACTATCCAGCAGCCTCGACATACGTGAGCGACGGTGCCGGCTCCGGTTCGTCGACGATCGCCGGCCGGTCGCGGGGGACCGACCCGAACGGCGCGGCAGCTGCGATGGACCATCTGACCCCTTGAGTTACTGCACCCGAAAGGTTTACGTTTGCGGCACCCCCCCCACGTGGGTGGGGCAACCAGCATGAGCGGTCGCGGCGATGAGAGCCGGTGGGTCACATGAAGATCGCGGAACGGGACCACCCGAAGGTGCCTCGAGCGCGCCCGCGGAAGGGATCTGCGGGGCGGCGGGCCGAGGGTCCTTCGGCCAACCCCGGGGTTCGAAGATCTACCGGCGGCGCCCTCCGCCGAGCACTCTCGGATCCGTTCGTGCAGGACGCGCTGATCGCGTCCCTGCTGACGGCGGCGTCGCTGGTGGGTCTGTGGAACCACCTGCATCTCGACCTCCCGGAAGGCGGCCTGGACGCGAGGAACCGCACCCTCGACACCCTCGGGGTCACGCTCGCGCTGCTGCAGACGGTGCCGCTGCTGTGGCGGCGCGTGGCGCCGGTCGCCGTTCTCGCCGTAACCGCCTCGGCGATGTTGCTGTACTTCGCGCTCGGCTTCTTCCCCTCGTTCGCTTCGTTCGGCTTCCTCCTGGCGCTCTATACGGTGGCGGCGCACCGCGACCGCCGGATCTCGATCCCGGCCGCCGTCGCGAGCGCCGCGGTCGTGCTCATGATCCTGGTCATCTCGAGGGAGCCGATCGAGGTCGACACCATCTTCGCCGAGGGTCTGGTCGTCGGCGCCGTCTGGTTCATCGGCGACGGCCTGCGGGTCAAGCGCAGCCAGGTGATCAGCCTCGAGGATCGGGCGACGCGACTCGAACGCGAACGAGAGGAGGCGGCACAGCAGGCGGCGGCGGAGGAACGCCGTGTGATCGCCCGGGAGCTCCACGACATGGTGGCGCACAACGTCAGCGTGATCGTGGCCCAGTCGGCCGCGGCGCAGCGCGTGTTCGACGCCGATCCCGAGGAAGGACGCGTCGCCCTGCGTTCGATCGAGGACTCGGGTCGTGAGGCGCTCGTGGAGATGCGCAGACTCCTCGGGCTCCTCCGGACGGACGACGATCGGACCGATGTGCGGCATCCTCAACGGGGGCTGGGCGATATCGAGGTGCTCCTGTCGCAGGTGCGAGAGGCCGGGCTCCCCGTCGAGCTGAGGGTCGAAGGCAGGCCGCGGCCCCTGCCCGCCGGTCTCGACCTCTCGGCATTCCGCATCGTCCAGGAGGCGCTGACCAACGTGCGGAAACACGCCGGGCCGGCGAGTGCGACGGTGGTGATCCGCTACGGAGGGCGCAGCCTCGATCTGTCGATCGTCGACGACGGCTGGGGCGCCGACGTCCGAGGCTCCGACTCCCTTCGGGCGAGGTACGGACATCTCGGCATGCGCGAGCGTGTCGGGCTCTTCCAGGGTCAGTTGCGCGTGGGGCCGAGGCGCGGTGGCGGCTACGAGGTCGTTGCCTCGCTGCCGCTGGACGCGAACGCGACGTGACGATCCGCGTGCTGGTCGTCGACGATCAACCGCTCATGCGGGCCGCCTTCGAGATGACGCTGCGGGCGGAGGACGACATCGAGCACGTCGGCGAGGCGGCCGACGGGCGCGAGGCGGTCGAGCAGGCCCGCCTGCTCCGCCCCGACGTGATCCTGATGGACATCAGGATGCCCGAGCTCGATGGTGTCGAGGCCACCAGGATCCTGGCGGCCGAGGACGCCACCACGAAGATCCTGATCCTCACGACCTTCGACATCGACGAGTACGTGCTCGCGGCGCTGCAGGCCGGCGCGAGCGGCTTCCTGCTCAAAGACGTCCGCCCGGAAGAGCTCGTCCACGCCATCAGGTCCGTCGCCGACGGGGACACGCTCCTGGCGCCCTCGGTGACCCGCCGCCTGCTCGAGAGGTTCATCGAGCCTCGCCCGCCGGGTCCGGAGCTGGCGCTCGAGCTCCGAACGCTCACCCCGACCGAGCGCACTGTGCTCACGCTGATCGGGCGAGGGCGTTCGAACGCCGAGATCGCGGCTGAGCTCTTCGTCGCGGATACGACCGTGCGCACCCACGTGCGACACATCTTCGAGAAGCTCGGGCTCCGCGACCGCGTGCAGGCGGTCGTGCTCGCCTACAGCACCGGTCTGGTCACACCCACTCCGCGGTAAGGCCGCTCGCGCCTCGCGTCGTCGTCTCCGGCGACGACGGGGGTTCGTCCAGCGGGACGATGTCACCAGAACCTCCTGTTCCTAGTGTCGGACTCGGACGAGCGAAGAGGGGGTTCCGCACCATGATGCGTTGGATCATCGGATCGAGTCTCAAGGCGCGAGGGTTCGTGCTCTTCCTCGCGGCGCTGATGATCACCGTGGGTTTCGTGCAGCTCCGCAGCGTGCCGAAGGACGTCCTCCCCGAGTTCATTCCTCCCACGGTCGAGGTGCAGACGGAGGCCCTGGGACTCTCGGCAGTAGAGGTCGAGGAACTGATCACGGTGCCGCTCGAGCAAGACCTCCTGAACGGCGTGGCGTTCCTGCACACGATCCGCTCCTCGTCGCTGCCGGGTCTCTCGTCGATCGAGATGGTGTTCGAGCCCGGCACCGACATCTTGGATGCCCGCCAGGTGGTGGAGGAGCGACTCACGCAGGCGCACGCGCTGCCGCAGGTGTCGAAGCCCCCTCAGATGCTGCAGCCCGTCGGATCGACGAGCCGCGTCATGATGGTGCAGCTCTCCTCGGAAGAGCTGTCGTTGATCGACATGTCTCTGCTCGCCCGCTGGAACATCAGGCCGCGCCTGATGGGCGTCCCGGGCGTGGCGAACGTGTCGATCTGGGGCCAGCGGGAACGTCAGCTGCAGGTGCTGGTCGACCCCGCACGGCTCCGCGCAAACGGTGTCTCGCTGCAGCAGATCATCGAGACGGCCGCGAACGCACAGTTCGTGTCCAACCTGACCTTCGTCGAGGCGTCCACGCCGGGCACGGGGGGGATCATCGAGACGGCCAACCAGCGATTCGGGGTCCAGCACGCCGTGCCGTTCGCCTCGCCTGCCGACCTCGCGAAGGTGATCATCGAGGGCGCAGGGGGGGGCGGGAGCTCCACCGGCGCTCCGCTGCGACTGGGCGACGTCGCCGACATCGTCGAGGACCATCAGCCGCTGATCGGCGACGCGGTGTCCGCAGACGGGCCCGGCTTGTTGATGGTGATCGAGAAGCTCCCCGGGGCGAACCCCGTGGACGTGACTCGCGAGGTCGAGAGCGCGCTCGATGACCTGCGCCCCGGTCTCACCGGCATCACGATGGATACCTCCCTGTTCCGACCCGTCACCTACATCGAGTCCTCGAGCAACAACCTGAGCACCGCGCTGATCATCGGTGCGTTCCTCCTCCTGCTTGCCCTGGGCGCCCTCCTCTTCTCTTGGAGGACCGCGTTGATCGCGATCGTCGCGATGCTCACGTCGCTCGCGGCCGCGGTCCTCGTGCTCTTCTGGACCCGCACGACGTTCAACTCCATGATCGTGGCGGGGCTGGTGCTCGCACTCGTCGTCGTGATCGACGACGCGGTGGGGGACACCGAGAACGTCGCGAGGCGCCTGCGCGAGCGGCGCGACGACCACAACAACGGCGGGCCCGCCTCGGTCGCGCGGACGGTCCGTGACGCCTTCCTCGAGACGCGCAGCGCCGGCCTCTACGCCGTGCTGATCTCGCTCGCCGTGTTCGTGCCCGTCTACTTCACGCGAGGCGCGTTCGGGGCGTTCTTCCCTTCCATCGCCGTTTCCTACTCGCTGGTCGTGGTGGTGTCCATGCTGGTCGCCCTCGTGGTGACGCCGGCGCTGGGCCTGACGCTGCTCGCGAAGGCGCCGACCGAGTCTCGCGAGTCGCCGATCGTTCGCTGGCTCCGCCCGCGCTATGAACGGGGCCTCTCACGGGCTGTCGGTTCGCCCCGCCCGGCCTTCGCGATGGTGGGCGTGATCCTCGTGATCGGTCTCGCCACGCTGCCCTTCCTCGAGCGGGCGCTCACCCCCGAGTTCAAGGACACGGGTCTTGTGGTCCGGCTCAGCGGCTCACCCGGCACGTCTCTGCCTGAGATGGACCGGATCACGGCGCTCATGAGCAACGAGATCCGGACGATCCCCGGAGTGTTGAACGTTGGCGGACACGCCGGGCGTGCGCTGCTCTCGGATCAGGTCGTCGGCACCGAGGGGAGCGAATTGTGGGTCACGCTCGACCCTGAGGCCGACTACGACGCGACCAGTGCCGCGATCGACGAGGTCGTGCACGGCTACCCCGGGCTCAATCGCGACGTGGTGACCTATCCCTCGGCACGGATCGCTGAGGTCCTGTCGGCGGGATCGAACGCCCCGGTCACGGTTCGCATCTTCGGTCAGGACCTCGCGATCCTCCGAGACAAGGCCGAAGAGGTGCAGCAGGTTCTCTCGGGTATCGAGGGGATCGAGGATCCGCGCGTCGCCCCCCAGTCCGAGGAGCCGACGCTCGAGATCGAGGTCGACAACGACGCGGCCGCGCGGTACGGGATCGTCCCGGGCTACGTTCGGCGGGCGGCCGCCACGTTGCTGTCGGGCATCCAGGTCGGCAGTCTCTTCGACGACCAGAAGGTGTTCGACGTCGTGGTGTGGGGAACGCCCGAGGTCCGGCACGATCTCTCGAGCGTCGAGGACCTGCTGATCGACACCCCGTCTGGTGAGCAGGTCCGACTGGGCGACGTGGCCGCCGTCCGGATCGGATCCTCCCCCACGATCATCCGGCACGTCGACGTGTCCCGGAGCATCGATGTCACCGCGGCGGTGTCGGGCCGCGATCTGGGCGCCGTGATCGACGACGTGCAAGAGGGGCTGCGCCAGGTCGAGTTCCCGATGGAGTACCACTCGGCGCTCGTCGGCGACTTCGCGGCCGGCAGGGCGAGAGACCGACAGGCGCTCGGCTTCGCGATCGCCGCCGCGATCGCCATCCTCCTGCTGGTGCAGGCGGCCATCGGTAACTGGCGCCTCGCGGCGCTCGTCTTCCTGATGCTGCCTCTCAGCCTGGCCGGGGGTGCGGTCGGCGCCCTGATCGACGGCCGGACCGTCTCGATCGGGTCGGTCGCCGGATTCCTCGCGATCTTCGGGCTGGCCGCCCGACAGGCCGTCATGCAGATCCGGCACTGCCAGCACCTCGAACGGCACGAGGGCCAGGCCTTCGGCGACGAGCTCGTGCTGCGTGGCGCCGGGGAACGTTTCGCGCCGGTGTTGACCTCGGTCGTCCTGACCGCGCTGCTGTTCGCGCCCCTCGCGATCGCGGGCCGGATCGCCGGTCTCGAGATCGTCCAACCGATGGCCGTCGTGGTCCTCGGGGGCTTGGTCTCGACCACGTTGCTCACGCTGTTCGTCGTCCCGCCGCTCTACCAGCGGTTCGGGGCCAGCTCGGAACCCGACCTTTCCCTGGTGTTCGACGAGCCGACGGTGGACCTCACCGAGCTCGAGCGATCCCAGCTCACGACCTCATAGGAGGAGAACGAGATGCCGCACGGTCGTCGATGGATAGCGGGGCTCCTGATCCTCTCCGGCGTAGTGCTGTCGGCATGTTCGGCGGTGCCGGAGGAAGAGGAGGCGCTGAACGAGCCGGCCACGCTGGAGGCGGTCGACGGGTCGGACGTGTCGCGCATCACGTTGACCGCGGAGGCGGTCGAGCGGGTGGACATCCAGTCCGATCCCACGCTCGACGCCCGGACCGGCGTGGTGATCCCGTATTCCGCCCTGTTCTACACCGCCACCGGCGACACCTGGGCGTACACGAACCCGGAGCCTCTTACGTTCGTGCGCGTGCCCGTCGTCGTGGACCACATCCGCGGTGATCGCGCATTCCTCTCGGATGGTCCGCCCGCGGGCATGGAGGTCGTGACCCAGGGCGCGACCGAGCTCTACGGCACCGAGACCGACGTCGAAGAGTGACCACGGAAGGATCGCTTCGACCATGATGCGCTGGATCGTCGCCTCGAGCATCAAGCTCCGGTTCATCGTCGTCGCGATGGCGGCCGGGATGATGCTCTACGGAGCCACCCAGCTGCGCACCACGCCGCTGGACGTGTTCCCGGAGTTCGCACCGCCCCAGGTCGAGATCCAGACGATCAGCCTCGGGCTCTCCTCGACCGACGTGGAGGCCCTCGTCACCGTGCCCCTCGAGGAAGCGCTGAACGGCGTGCCCGGCCTCGAGACGATCCGCTCGAGGTCGGTGGCGGACCTGTCGTCGATCCAGCTGCTCTTCGAGCCGGGAACCGATCTCCTCGAGGCGCGTCAGCTGGTCTCCGAGCGCGTCCGGATCATCACGCCGAGCCTGCCGACCTGGGCGGCTCCGCCGGTGATGATGCCGCCGGTGTCGGCGACCCGCAGGGTGATGCACATCGGCGTCTCCTCCGATTCCGTGTCGATGATCGAGATGTCGACCACCGCGTACTGGAAGATCCGCGCTCGCCTCCTGCGTGTCCCCGGCGTGGCCAACGTCGCGATCTGGGGTGAGCAGCTGCAACAGCAGCACGTCCGGGTCATCCCGAAGAAGCTCCGCCAGTACCACGTGTCGCTCGACGAGGTCATGAC
>Ga0315278_10006013_pt1 | contig 11008 bp, 10 predicted proteins | sample YL17G06_0_MG_FD_203880 | JGI IMG/M metagenome (GOLD analysis project Ga0315278, IMG submission 203880) | Sediment microbial communities from Yellowstone Lake, YNP, Wyoming, USA - YL17G06_0 | ecosystem: Environmental > Aquatic > Freshwater > Lake > Sediment | place: USA: Wyoming | collected... | reverse complement strand
CAACGGGGCCGGAAGTCCGTAGAATAGCCTCAGATCGCTGGTCTAAGCTGCTGAAATGATTGGCCTTATGCTTGAGGGACGCAACCGCGAGGTCTTGGCCGCGACGATTCGCAGCTTCATCCTGACCGGTGAGCCGGTCGGCTCCAGGACCATTTCGCGCAAGCGCCGGGACAACTTGAGCGCGGCCACCATCCGCAACATCATGGCCGACCTGGAAGCGGCCGGCTACCTGGAGCAGCCGCACACCTCGGCGGGCCGGGTGCCCACCGAGAAGGCCTATCGCTTCTACGTCGCGCACGTGGCGCGCCCGGAGCGGTATCAGAACTCAAACGACGCGGAGCTGATCCGCCGGCAGTTGAGAGGGGATGAATCCCGGCCGCCGCAGACCATCCTGGAGCGTGCCTCGCACGTGCTGGCCACCATTTCGCGGAACGTGGGAGTGGTGGTGGCGCCCACGGCCGCCGACCTGGTGCTGCACCACATCCAGTTGGTGGCGCTGAGCGACAACCGCGTCCTGGTGCTGGTCGAACCGCGGGGCGCGCCGGCGCGCAGCCGCATGGTGCGCATGGACGAGGAGATCCCGCAGGACGAGCTGGGCCGCATCGCCAACTACCTGAACCAGAACTTCACCGGCTGGCGCCTGGAGGCGGCCCGCGCCGAGATCGTCCGCCGGCTGGAGGAAGAGCGCGCGCTCTACGACGCATTGCTGCGGGGCCTGGCCCTGCTGTGGCGCAAGGGCTTTCTGCCGCCGGAAGGCGCCGCCGAAATCTACCTGGACGGCGCGTCCAACCTGATGGACCGCCCTGAACTGGCCGACCCCGGCATGCTGCGCGAGCTGCTCCGCACTTTGGAGGAGAAGCAGCGGCTGGTCGAGCTGTTGCTTCGCTACATTCAGACCGAAGACGTGCAACAGACCCTGCAGGCGCGCGTGGTCATCGGACTCGATGCCGATCCGCCGGTCAGCGGTTTCGCGCTGATCGGCGCCGTCTGCACCACGGAGCAGGGGCTGGCAGGGCGCGTCGCGGTGTTGGGGCCGCCGCGCATGGCCTACGAGCGCGTCATCTCGGCCGTGGCGCAGGTGGCGCGCATCGTGGGCGACGCCATGAACGAAAAGAGTTAAGAGTTATGAGTTATGAGTTGTGAATGGAGACAAGGACCGGTAATTCATAACTCATAATTCGCAATCTCGGTATGGGCGAACAGGACAACGAGCAGGTCGACCAGACCCTGGAGAGGTTGACGGAGGTGGGCGAACTGCCGGCTCCGGGACAGGGACAGGCGCCCTCGGTTGAGGCCGTGCAGGCCGAATGCGAACGGCTGACCGGCCAGAATGCGGAGCTGGCCGACCAGTTGCTGCGCCGGCGCGCCGACCTCGAGAATCTCCGCAAGCGGGTGGAGCGCGAGCGCCAGGAAGTCCACGTTCGGGCGGCGATGGATGCCGCCGCCTCTGCTTTGCCGGTGCTCGACGGCCTGGAGCGGGCCCTGGCCGGCGATCAGAGCGCCGCCTCGGAGTTCCACGCCGGCGTGGAATTAATCGCCCGCCAATTGCGTGAAACCCTGATAAAATCGGGGTTGGAGCCGATCGAAGCTCTGGGCAGGAAATTCGATCCGCACATCCACGAGGCGGTGGAGCGAGTAGAAACTGCCGAGCACGAAGACCAGACCGTCGTCGAGGAATGGCAGCGCGGTTACCGGTTTCGGGGGCGGTTGCTGCGCCCGGCCATGGTCAAGGTCGCGGTTCGGCCTGAATCCCGGTGAACAACCACAAGCGAGATTATTACGAGGTCCTCGGTGTGCCGCGCTCGGCCACCGAGCAGGAGATCAAGAGCGCCTACCGCAAGAAGGCGCTGGAGTGGCATCCGGACCGCAATCCCGAGCGGCGCGAGCAGGCCGAGGAGCGGTTCAAGGAAGCGGCCGAAGCCTATGGCGTGCTGAGCGATCAGCAAAAGCGCGCCGCCTATGACCGCTCTGGACACGCGGGCCTCGGCGGGGCGGGTGCCGGCGGCTTCGATCCCTCCATTTTCACCGAGTTCCAGGACATCTTTGGGGGGATGGGTTTCGGCACCATTTTCGACGACCTGTTGGGGATGGGCGGCCGCGGCCCGCGCCGCCGCTCCAACCGCGGTTCCGACCTGCGCTACGACCTGGAAATCGATTTCGAAGAGGCGGTCTTTGGGCTGGACACGCAGATCAAGGTGCCCCGCCTGGAGACCTGCCTGGCCTGCGGCGGCTCCGGCGCCCGGCGCGGCACCGCGGCCACGGTCTGCCACACCTGCGGCGGGCGCGGCCAGTTGCGCTACAACCAAGGGTTCTTCTCCATCAGCCGTCCCTGCTCCACCTGTCACGGCGCGGGCCAGATCATCAAGCACCCCTGCCCGGACTGCCGCGGCGAAAGCCGGGCGCGCAAGGAGAAGACACTGAAAGTGCGCATGCCCGGCGGCGTGGACACCGGCACGCGGCTGCGCATCCAGGGAGAGGGGGAAGCGGGCGTGCAGAACGGGCCCCCCGGCGACCTGTACGTGGTGCTCTCGGTCCGCGACCACCCCTTCTTCGAGCGCCAGGAGCAGAACCTGGCCTGCACCGTGCCCATCTCCATCTGGCAGGCGGCGCTGGGCGCCGAAATCCAGGTGCCCACTCTACAGGGCGAGGAGAGCCTCAAGATTCCCGAGGGCACCCAGACCGGCACCCTGTTCCGCATCCGCGGGCAGGGTGTGCCGAATGTCAACGGCGGCGGCCGCGGCGACCTGTTCGTGAAAGTCGTGGTCCGCACTCCCAGCAGGCTGACCAAGGAACAGCGCAGACTGCTGCAGCAGCTCGCCGAAATCTCTCCCCAGGACAACCGGCCCGAAGAGAAGAGCGTCTTCGAGAAGGTCAAGGATTACTTCAGTTAACCGCTGTTTTTCACCGCGCAGTCCTGCGGCGGCACGGCCCAAAAAGGCACGGCGACCCCAGGTGCTACTTGGGATGGGCAACGATGTCCAGGAGGATGTAGCACTCGCCTTCGATGCGGAAATACAACCGCCAGCCGTGATCCACGCGTGCTTGCCAGCGTGTCTCGTCGTATTTCTTGGCCCGCAGTGAAGGATGACGAAGGTCTCTCAAGAGGTGGGCAAGCTGCTTACCGAAAAGTCTCTGAATTTCGGGTGGAGCAGCAATCAGGCTATCGGCAAAAGTCTCAGTCAGGATGGCGCGCATCGGCTCGTCGCCTTACGGCATACAGTGCCGCGGTTGCCGATGGAAACGGTCCCAGTACCCGACCGGCCTGGACGTCCGCTTCCGCAGCGGCCAGCCGCCGCTGGATTTCCAAGCGCTTCTTGGACTTGGTTTTCGGCCGCAGGACAATCGCATCTTGTTGCACGGAGGCTTCCATCAGGTCGCCCACCTTGAGGCCTATCGACTCGCGGGCGCTTTTCGGAATCACCACTTCATATCCGGCACCTACCCGAAGCATTGCCATTGGTCGCACTCCATCTACCCCACGCTTAGTATAAGCTCACAGCCTTTGTTCCGCCAGCGCGCTCTGGCCACCCCCCGGCCCGGCTGACGGATGAAGCTCTCTTCAACTCAAGAGCGCAAAGAAAGAACCGCGAGCGTGCCATGGTTTGGAGTGCTTTGGTGTCTTTGTGTTGAAGTCCCCGTTCAGTATTCGGCGAGTGCGAGGATGGCGGCTTCGACGTCGCGGGCCTGGGGCAGGATCTCGTCCTCGATCAGCGGCTGGTAGGCCACGAAGGTGTCGAGCGCGGCCACGCGGCGCACCGGGGCATCCAGTTGATCGAATAATTCTTCGGCGATGCGCGCGGCGATTTCCGCGCCGTAGCCCCACGACCGGCAGTCTTCGTACACCACCAGCGCGCGGTTGGTCCTGGCCACCGAGGCGGCGATCGTCTCCCAGTCGTAGGGGTTGAGCGAGCGCAGGTCGATGATCTCGGTCCGGATGCCCGACTCGCGATCCATGCGCGCCGCGGCCTGCAGCGAGCGCTGCACCAGCGCGCCGTAGGTGACGATGGTCAAGTCGGTTCCTTCGCGCACCACCTGCGCCTTGCCGAACGGCACCATGTATTCCGGCCCGGCATCGGGGGCGCGGTTGTAGGTGGCGCGGTACAGGTGCTTGTGCTCCAGGAACAGCACCGGGTCGTCGCAGCGGATGGCGGTGCGCAGCAGGCCCATGGCGTCCTGCGCGTTGGACGGCATCACCACCCGCAGTCCGGGGGTGTGCGTGAAGATGCTTTCGCCCGACTGGCTGTGATACAGGGCGCCGCCCGCCAGATACCCGCCGATGGGCACGCGCAGCACCAGCGGGCAGGTGAAGGCGTTGTTCGAGCGCCAGCGCATGGGGGCCAGCTCGTTGCGGATCTGCATCATGGCCGGCCAGATGTAATCCAGGAACTGGATCTCGACCACGGGCTTCAGGCCGCGCGTGGCCATGCCGATGGCGCGCCCCACGATGCCGGCCTCGGCCAGCGGCGTGTTGAAGGCGCGCCGGCCGCCGAACAGCGTCTGCAGGCCGTGGGTGCACTTGAAGACGCCGCCCTTGCCCTTGACCTTGCCCAGGTGTTCCTCGCGGCTGCAGTCGGCCACGTCCTCGCCGAAAACGACGACCCGGGCGTCGCGGTGCATTTCGTCTTTCAGGCACTCGTTGATCAGCTCGACCATGGTTTTCGGCTCGCCGCCGGGACGCGCCGGCGTGGAAAACTGGGGCGAGTCGGGATCGACGTCGGGCGAGTAAACATAGAGCCGCGCGGAGCCCGGTGGCGGAGGCGCGGCGGCCAGCGCGCGGTCGGTGGCCTCCTGGAGCTCGCGGTCCACATCGCGCTCCAGCGCCCGGATGCCCTGTTCCTCCAGCAAGCCTTCTTCCACCAGGAAGCGCGCCAAGCGCGGAATCGGATCGCGGGCCGCCTCCTCCTGGCGTTCCTGTTCGGGCTTATAGAGCCGCTCGTCGTCGGACAGCGAGTGGGAATAGGGGCGGGTCACGTGGCCGTGCACCAGCGCCGGGCCGCGGCCGGAACGGCACCAGGCCGCCGCTTCGCGCAGCGCGCCGTAGCTGGCCAACAGGTCGGTGCCGTCCACTTCATTCACGTACAGGCCGGGGAAGTTCCGTACCAGGCGCGAGACGTTGCCGCCGGCCGTCTGCACTTCCCCAGGCACGGATATGGCGTAGCCGTTGTCTTCGATCAGGAACAGCACCGGCAGGCGTCCCAGGCAGGCCAGGTTGAGCGCCTCGTAGAACTCGCCCTGGCTGGCGGCCCCCTCGCCGCCGGAAACGTACACGATCTCGTCGTTTTCGAAGCGCGGGCGGGGTGCGGCGGCCATCACGGCCTGCGGGAAATCGCGGAAGTAGCGGCCGGCCTCGGCGCACCCCACCGCCTGCAGCCACTGCGTGCCGGTGGGGCTGGATTGCGAGACGATGTTGAGGCGGCGGCTGCCCCAGTGCGACGGCATCTGCCGCCCCCCCGAGGCCGGGTCCTCCGCCGCACCCACTGCTTCCAGCAGCATTTCCAGCGGGGTGACGCCGAGGGCCAGGCACAAGGCGCGGTCGCGATAGTAGGGATAGAACCAGTCGTGCGCCGGCTTCAGGGTGACGGCCGCCGCCGCCAGCAGCGCTTCGTGCCCGGCGCCGCTGATCTGGAAGAAAATCCTGTTCTGCCGCTTCAGCATCACCTCGCGGTCGTCGAGCCGCCGCGACTGATACATGACGCGGTAGATTTGAACGAGGCTATCCCGCGACAGGCCCTCGTACGGTTCGAGTGCCGGTGTTCGCCCTATGTCGATCGCGGTGGCCATCCGAGTTCCTGGGCGGCTTCGTTTGCCGTCCTTACCCAAACTGATTGGATGTGCGCCCAGGTGTGGCGGCTTCAGGGATTGCAGGCGGAAGGCTGCAGACTACAGGCTGCAGGCTACAGCCCACAGCCTACATCTCGCGGCGGATGGCCTCCGGATCGGGCAGGGGAGGCCGGCCCAGGCGCCGCTGATGCGCGAATTTGCGCTCATTCCATGCCGTGGCAAAGCAGTTGGTTGCCTCACCAGCCCGCCCCTGGCCGCGCAGGCTCTTGCCCAGCCCCAGCCATGCCGCCACGGAATGCGGTTCGCTGACCAGCACCTGGCGGAAGGCCCGCTCGGCTGCGGCATGGCGACCCTGGCGAAGCTTCAGCTCCCCCAGGCCCAGGCCGGCGTCGGCCAGGTCGGTGACGGCGAGGGCGCGAATGAAATACTGTTCGGCCTGCGCGTCGCGCCCCTGCTCTGCCTCCAGCCGCCCCATGGCCGCCAGCGCTTCGGCATAGAAGGGCTTGATCTCCAGCGCCCGCTGGTACTGCCGCCGGGCCTCATCGGGCTGGCCGAGCTCGCGGTAAACGTCGCCGCGCGCCAGAAAGCTCTCCGGATACCTCGGCCATATCTCCAGACTGCGGTCGAGGGCGCGCAGCGCCTCGTCGTAGCGGCGCAGCTCGCCCAGCGCCAGGCCCATGTCCAGGTGGTACTCATGCGATTCCGGCGCCCACCGCGCGCATTCGCGAAACAACTCCAGCGCCAGTTCGGGCCGGCCGAAGCCGTCCAGGAAGGTCTTGCCCAGGTTGTCCCGGATCAGGTTGGACTCGGGGGACACCTGCAAGGTCACGGTGTACAGCAGCACATTGTCATGCCAGTCGGCATTCCGAAAGCGGGTCAGCAGGCCATAGTTGAGCGCCAGCAAAGCCGCCAGCGCGCAGGCCGTCAGGAAGTGCCGCCGGCCAAGACGTGCCAGGGCGGCGGCCAGTAACAGGCAGAAGCCGGCGGCCGGCAGGTAGAGGTACCGCTCGGCGAAAATGTTGTGGCCGATGGCCCGCACGTCCAGCACCGGAACCAGCGGCAGGAAGAGGATGGCCAGGGCCAAGGCCAGCGGTTCGCGCCGTTTCCACAGCAGCCACGCCGCGGCCGCGGCCGCCGCCAGGATGGCCAAACCGCCCAGCACGCGCCAGTCACCCAGGCCGCGAGCCGGATGGAACACGTGAAAAATGTTGAACGGCGCCGGCGCAAACAGCTTGCCCACGTACTTCCCGGCCAGGTAGATGGCGGAAAGCGCGAATTGGCCGGGCGGCATCACACCGTAAGGGTTGGTCGCCACCTGGAAACCGCCCAGGGAATGAATCCGCATGGCCAGGTAGAAGCCGGTGGCGGCCACGTGCCCGGCGTAAAACGGCATCGACCGAGCCGCGACCGTAAGGGAGCGTCCCCAACTCCTTGGCTCATCCAGACCGACTCGGTTCTGGGGACGCTCCCTCACGGTCGCGGCTCGGATGCCGTGCTCGTAGATGATGATGGCCGGCGCCAGCATCAGCCCCGTTTCCTTGCTGAACAGCGCGGCCAGAGCCGCGGCCACCGAAGCCACGAGCCAGAGGCGCGAAGGACGCGGCGCCCCGGCGGGCGGCCGCGCCCGCGCGTAAAGCCAGAACGACAGCAGGAAAAAGAAAGCGTAAGTAAGTTCCGGGATGCCCGCCGCCCAGGCCACCGACTCGGTGGTGATGGGATGCACGGCAAACAGCGCCGCGCCCAGCATGGCCGCGGCCGGCGCCAGGCCCATCGCCTCGGCCACCAGCAGCACCAGCACCGCGTTCAGCGCATGGAACAGGATGCTGGCGGCGTGGTAGCCGGCCGGCTGGTAGCCAAACAGCGCGTAGTCGGCCATGTAAACCAGGTGCATCACCGGCCGGTAGTAGTTGCTGACCGCGTGCGGCCCCAGGAAACTCCAGACGTTGGTGGTGAAGATGGCGCGCAGATGGCTGGTGTCGCGGATGTAGTAGTTGCGGAGGATCTGCGCCCCGTCGTCGTAGACGAACTCGTTGCCCAGGATGTTCAGGTAGGCGGTGACCGCCAGCGCCGCCACGGCTGCGAAGACAGCCAGCCGTGGGGCCCATTTCAACGCAGAGGCGCAAGCCTGCCCCGGCGCGCCGGGGAGGACGCCGAGATGCGCAGAGAAGTTCTCTGCGTTTTCTTCGCGTACGCCGCGTCTCTGCGTTGAACCTCCGGTTGCACCCATCATCCGAACCGCAACTGCGTTCTCTTTTCCACTTTTGCTTCGTCGAGCTCGATGCCGAAGCCGGGACGCTCGGGCAGCGCGATTCGCCCTTTGTCCAGGCGCGGCGGATACTTTTCGAAATGGTGCCACGACTCCATCTTGAGAATCAGATACTCGACGAGCGGGCAGGTCATGGGCGACTGGCTGGCCACCACGTGCAGGGCGGCGTGCAGCGCGTGCCCGTGGGGGATCACCTGGGCGTCGAACAGCGAGGCCAGCGCGCAGATTCTCACCAGCTCGCTCACCCCGCCGCACCATTCCGGATCGGCCTGCACCACCGAAATCGCCCCCGCTTTCAGATAATCGTGCACCTCCCAGCGCCCGTACAGGTGCTCGCCCGTGGCCACGGGGATGGAGGTGCTCTGGCGCAGCCGGACGAAGCTGTCGATCTTGTCGGCGTGGAACGCTTCCTCGATCCAGCGCGGCCGATAGCGCTCGGCCTGCTTGGCCCAGGCAATGGCGCAGTCGAGGTTCCAGCCCATGTAGGCATCGAACATCAGCTCGGCTTCATCGCCCAGCGCCTCGCGCAGGGTGCGCACCAGCTCGACGTTCTTGAGCAGGCCGGCCGCGCCATCCCCCGGCCCGTAGGCCATGAACCATTTCTGAGAGCGGAAGCCCTGGCGCTGGAACTCCAGGGCGCGGGCGCGCGCCTTATCCGGCTCGACGGAGTAGCCGAGCGTGCTGCCATAGGCTTCCACGGCAGGGCGCGTGGGGCCGCCCAAAAGCCGGTACACGGGCACGCCAAAGAAGCGGCCGCGCAGGTCCCACACGGCGTTGTCTACGGCGCTGATCCCCATCATGAAATGGCCGCGGCGCGAATGCCGGTTGGAGCGGTGCATCTGGTCCCAGAGCGCCTCGCCGGCCAGCGCGTCCTTGCCGCGCACGAAGCTTTTCAGTTGCCCGTCCACAACGGCGGCGGCTTCGCGGTCGATCGGCCCGTACAGGCCCTCCAGCCCGCCGTCGGTTTTCACCTTGATGTAGATGGCGGAGGTGGAAACCGTGGCCGGCTTGCCGTCCGCCGGCTCGTGATACGGCGCCGGCCGGTGCTCGTCGTAGACGTGCAGCGGGTTGACCTGGTGCTGGCGGTTGATGCCGGTGACTGTCTGGCGGCGCCCCTCGACCCGCCACAACTCCACGTCCGTGATCTTCTGCGGCGGGCCGGGGGCGGCCGCCACGAGGGCCGGCGCGGTGAACACCCCCGCCGCCGCGCCCGCCACCGAGCCGAGAAACGTACGTCTGCGCATGCCGGGATTCTACAGGAATTCATCACTGCTGTACCGCGGTTTGGGCGACAGGTTCCCATGTGCGATTACGGACCTGGACCTCCGCTCTGCCTGCTTTTCACCCGTTTTAGCAGGTGACGGCGTTGTCCGCGGCCAACTGAGCCACCGGGATAAAGGCCAAGGGCGGCGGCCTGGGCGCCGTGGCCATCGACCCCGCCTGCCCGCCGGCGTTCCGGCCGAGTTTCAAGCCACTCCAAGGCCAGAGGGCTTGACAAGCGCGATGGTGACCGCCAGGGTCACCGTGCTTCAAACGGCGCGCGGTGGGCGTAGAATAGAGCCATGACGCTGAAGCCCCCATACGACCGCATCACGATCGACCCGGAGCAAATGAACGGGCAGCCGTGCATCCGTGGCATGCGGCTCACAGTGCGGCGCGTCCTGCTGCTGATGGCCCAGTACCCTGACCGCGCGGAACTGTTCCGGGAATACCCAGAGCTGGAAGAGGAAGACTTGCGGCAAGCCCTGGAGTTTTCGGCGGCCAACCTCGACGACCAAGTGACCATTCTGGAAACCGCCTGACCCCGACGACAGGGAGGGTTGTTGCACCGAGTTCTGCTCGATCCCGAAACAGCCGGCCTCATCCTGAAGGTGCTGGCTGAAACAGGGGCGGCGCTGGCAGAGGGGGCGGCTGTGACCGTTACACGCCGGGCAGTCCGCGTGCGTTGCTTGCCGCTCACAACTCGAAAATGAAGGGAAAGCGCTCGCCGGCATGAATGTTGCAGCGCCGGTACCCCGGCAGCGGGGCCTTGCCGGCGGGACCCCGGTGCTGCGGCATCAGCGGGCGGCGGTGTGGGCGCCGTTGCCCTGGCGCATCTTGCCGGCGATGAACAGGGCGGTCTCCAGGGCCTGCTCGTAGTTCAGCCGGGGATCGAGCTGAGAGCGGTAGGCGCGTTTCAGGTCCGATTCATTGAGGCGGCGGGCGCCCCCCACGCACTCGGTCACGTCTTCGCCCGTCAGCTCGATGTGGACGCCGCCCAGGCGGCTGCCGTGGGCCGCGTGCAGATCGAAGGCCTGATCCAGCTCGCTGAGGATTTCTTCAAACTGGCGGGTCTTGGTGCCGTCGGCCGTCGTCCGCGTGTTGCCGTGCATGGGGTCGCAGCTCCACAGCACCGTCCTGCCCGTGGCGCGCGCCGCCTCAATCAGCGGCGGCAGGCAGGAGCCGATCTGCTCGCAGCCGAGCCGGTGAATCAGGGTGAGGCGGCCGGGCTCGTTGTCCGGGTCCAGGATGTCGATGAGGCGCTTCAACGTCTCGGGGGTCATGGCCGGCCCCACCTTCATTCCGATCGGGTTACGGATGCCTCGAAAATACTCGGCATGCGCGCCATCCGGGTCCGCGGTGCGCATCCCGATCCACGGGAAGTGGGTGGAGAGGTTGTACCAGCCCTCCTGGCGGGGCACGCGGCGTGTCTGCGCCTGCTCATAGGGAAGAACCAGGCCCTCGTGACTGGTAAAGAAGTCGATCCAGTGCAGCTCGCCGGGATGGGCGCCGACCAGGTTCTCCATGAACCGGAGCGACTCGCCGATGCTGCGCGCCATGCGCCGGTATTCAGCAGCCATGGGCGAATCCGTCACCCAGTCGAGGTTCCAGTAATCGAGGCGGTGGGGATCGACGAGGCCCCCGCCGATCAGGGTGCGGATGAAATTCAGCGTCAGCGCCGCCCGCTCATAGCCGCGCAAC
>Ga0315278_10006011_pt1 | contig 11011 bp, 7 predicted proteins | sample YL17G06_0_MG_FD_203880 | JGI IMG/M metagenome (GOLD analysis project Ga0315278, IMG submission 203880) | Sediment microbial communities from Yellowstone Lake, YNP, Wyoming, USA - YL17G06_0 | ecosystem: Environmental > Aquatic > Freshwater > Lake > Sediment | place: USA: Wyoming | collected... | reverse complement strand
GCGCCCGTGCGGGGCGCGGGGGGGGGAAGACGGGGAGCTCGATATTTTCTGGCTCGATCTCCTTCACCCACGAGGCAAGCTCGTGGGGGTCGGTACAAGGGAAACAGCCTTATATCGGAATTTCAGGGCAGAAGTCCCAGTTCCGGCGACTCAATGAGCGCGCAACGCCCGATGCCGGTGGCGTCTGGATTCTGAGAGCCCCACCGGGCTTGTCCCGGTGGGTGGAGAAGAGGTGAGAAAAGATGCCCGCCATATCTCACCTCTTCTTCACCCACGCCGCAAGGGCGTGGGGGTCGTCGCCGGAACTGGGGAAGTGACGTCCCTTGACAGTTTCCCCCAAGCCTGCTATCATAGGAGCATCATGGCAGCAGACCACAACAGCAGGTGCGCCGCGCGGCATTGCGGCTCAGTCGGCTAATCTGTATCCGGCATTCATCCACCGTGTCCAAGCAAAAGACCCAGTACCTCTGCCAGGAATGCGGCCACGCAAGCTCAAAATGGCTTGGCCAGTGCCCCGCATGCTCGACCTGGAACTCGTTTGTGGCCGAGGCGGTGCATGAGAGCTCGGGCCGGTCCGATGCCTTGCCCACGTCGATCGAGGCCATCGCCCTCTCCAGCATTCCCGCCGACAGCGGCATACGGCAGAAGACCGGCATCGAGGAGTTTGACCGGATCGTGGGCGGCGGGATCGTGCCGGGCCAGGTCACCCTTGTCGGCGGCGATCCGGGCATCGGCAAGTCAACCATACTTCTCCAGGTCGCCCAGAAGCTGGGCAAGGAGGACAGCGCGGTTCTGTATGTGAGCGGCGAGGAATCGGTGACCCAGGCAAAGATCCGGGCACAGCGGCTGAACGTTGACAACCCGCACATCCTGGTCCTGGCTGCAACGGACATCCGCGGCATCTTGGGCGAGGCGGCGAGGAAGAAGCCGGGCGTCCTGATGATTGACTCGATCCAGGTGATGTATGACGAGGAAATCCCGAGCGCGCCCGGGAGCGTCACCCAGGTCCGCGAGTGCGCGGCGGAACTTGTCCGCTATGCCAAGAAGGAGCAGGTCGCCGTCGTCATTGTCGGCCATGTCACCAAGACCGGGGCAATCGCCGGACCGCGCGTGGTCGAGCACCTGGTTGACACGGTCCTGTACTTCGAGGGCGAGCGGCACAATGTCTACCGCATCCTCCGCGCGGTCAAGAACCGGTTCGGATCCACGGACGAGATCGGCGTATTCGAGATGACGGGCCACGGCCTGCTCGAGGTGCCGAATCCGTCGGCGTTGTTCCTGGCCCAGCGGCAGATGCAGCGGAGCGGGTCTGCGGTCGGCTCGGCCCTCGAGGGCACGAGGCCTTTGTTGCTCGAGGTCCAGGCGCTGGTCGCGACGACGCCGTTCGGCATGCCGGCACGGAAGGCGGTGGGAGTAGACCAGAACAGGCTTGCGATGCTGCTTGCCGTGCTCGAGAAGCGGGTGGGCATCCGGGTCAGCACCCAGGACGTCTTCGTCAACCTCGCCGGCGGCATGAAGATCACGGAGCCCGGGCTCGATCTCGCCTGCATCGCCGCGATCGCCTCGAGCTTCTATGACAAGCCTGTTGGAGACGACACGGTGGTCATGGGCGAAGTAGGCCTGGGCGGCGAAGTCCGCGCGGTCAGCCAGGTCGAGCGGCGGGTGATGGAGGCCAAGCGGCTCGGGTTCAAGACCTGCATCCTTCCTGCCCACAACCTGAAGACCTTCCGCGAGAAAGGCAAGGCTCAGGTCGTCTGGCAGGGCGTCCGGCTGGTGGGGTGCGAGGACGTCCAGAGCGCCCTCCAAGAGGCCATCATCCTTTAACCGTCATGAGCGGCATGACGTACGTGTTCGGCCCGGTAGCCTCGCGAAGGCTCGGCCGGTCGCTCGGCGTCGATCTCGTGCCGTTCAAGACCTGCTCGTTCGACTGCGTGTTCTGCGAATGCGGCGGCACGACCAGCCATACCGTTGTCCGGAAGGAGTATGTGCCGGCAAAGGCGGTGAGTGCGGAGATCGAGGCATGGAGTGGCATGGGTGGCAGCGCGGACTACATCACCATCGCCGGCTCGGGCGAGCCGACGCTTCACAGCCGGTTCGGCGACATCATCCGTGCAATCAAGAAGGTGACACAGATCCCGGTCTGCCTGCTGACGAACGGTTCACTCCTCCATCTGCCCGAAGTCCGCGCGGACGCCTCGTGCGCCGATGTGGTCATCCCGTCATTGAATGCCGCGGATGAACGCACCTTCAACCGTGTCTGCCGGCCGTGCCGGCTGTGCACGTTCGCACAGCACATCGAGGGCCTCCGCGTGTTCGCCGCGGAATACCGGGGCAGCCTGTGGCTGGAGGTGTTCATCGTGCCCGGCATGAACGACAGTGCTGAGAGCATCAAGGCCATCGCCGAGCTCGCCAAGGGGCTCGCGCCGCGGCGGATCCAGCTCAACACGGCAGTGCGGCCTCCCGCCGTCGGCTCGATTCGTGCGGCCTCCCGCCCGGAACTCGAGGAACTCGCCCCGCGGTTCACACCCAAGGCGGAGGTAATCGCCTCATTCCCCGGCTCGGCATCCCCCGGCTCGGCCGACTCGATTGGCGCGGTGCGCCAGATGCTTGAACGCAGGCCGTGCACCACAGCCGATGTTGCCCACGGCCTGGGCATCACTGCCGAGGATGCCAGACGCCACATCGAGGAATTGCGCAGCACGGGCGTTCTCAACACCGAACTGCGGGGCGAAGCGGTGTATTACTCCGCACGGCGCGGGTAGACAAGGGCTGAAGGCTGAAGCGCGGAAGGCGTTACTTCGACCTGATCACGATCATCTTGATGAAGCTGACCGAGTCGCGGATCTTGTCCGTGACATCCTCGAGCCGGTCGGCAAGATGATAGCAGAGGAGGAGGTTCTGCGGCGAGAGCTCGGCGTGGAAGATGGCTTCGAGCAGCATGGACTTCTGATCGTCCGCGGTATGCTCGATCCGGACGATCTCCTTGCACTGCTCGAGCGCCAGGTCGAGGTCGTTCCTGATCGCCGCATCGATTGTCTGGGTGAGCACACCCATGGCGTTGACCACCTGCTCCGTCGCGGCTGAGATGTTCTTGAGGACGGCATGGGGCGGCGGCTGCTCGATGAAGGCCAGGAGCTTCGCAGCCGTCTTGGTCCTGTTGGCGATGCTGTCTATGGCCTTGACAAAGGCAAACAAATCCTCGCGGTCAGGCGGATGGAGGATGCCCTTGGTAAGGTGGTCTATAATCATCACTTTCTGGATGTCGGCACGGTGTTCGCTTTCCTTGACCTTCTCGATCGCGGCGGTCTGGGTCTGGAGATCGCCGGCGATGAAGGCGCGGATGGCCTCGGCGAAGCACTCGACGGTCGTCTTGACCTCGGCAATGTGCTTCTGGGCGTCGGCGAGGATGCTCTGCTCCTGCTGCATGGCCAGCCAGCCGAATATGTTTCGTGTTTCTTTCATGACTCGCTCCTTGCTGTTCACGTAAGGTGCAGTAGCAGCACCATGACCTTCAACATGCCAAAGCTGATGACGCCCGAGACAAACGGCGTTGCCAGCCAGCATACGACTATCTCGCGCATGATGCCCGCGTTCACCACGCGGGCGCCGCGGACAAGCCCGACACCCACCACCGCTCCCACGATCGAGTGGCTGGTGGACACCGGCACTCCCAGGACCGTGTACAAATGAACGTTGATGGCGCTCGCAAGCTGGGCCGAGAACGCCATCAGGGGCAGCAGGTCAACCAGTTCCGAGCCGATCGTCTCGATCACCTTGTACCCCCACGTCACCACCCCGAGCACGATCGCTATTCCGCCCAGGATCAGGCTCGTTGTCGGATTCAGGATGCCGCAGAACGATATGACGCCCACGGTATTGGCCACATCGTTTGCTCCCCACGTGAAGGCGACATAGCAGCCGCTTACCACAATCAGGACGCCGAGAATCTTCTCCGCATGCCGCACGGGCACTATCTTGTGGAACACCCGGCTCAGCACGAAATACAGGGCGAAGGCGATGACCGCGGAACCCAAGGGCGTCGCAATCCAGCAGACAAACACGCCGCCCAAGACCTTCCAGTTGACGGGCTCGTGAATGGCCAGGCCCGCCCCGGCAACCGCGCCAACAATCGAGTGGCTCGTCGAGATCGGCATCTTCCAGTATGTCGCCAGCAGCACCCACACAAATGCGCCAAAGGCAGCCACCATCGCCATATGGCCTTTCATCGACGGGCTGAGTTTGTCGATTGCCACAATCTCCGTGCCAATGGTCTGGCAGACGTATTGGCCCTGGAGCACCGCGCCGAGGAACCCGAAGATGCAGATCAGCACCAATGCCTTCCGCAAGGTCAGTACTTTCGACCCTACGGCAACGCCAAGCGAGTTCGCCGCGTCGTTCGCACCGATCGACCAGCCCACCGCGCAGCCCATCAGGACTGCTATGCCCACGATCACAATATTCATACACTGTCTGTCTGACCATGATACCGAAAGCCGCGGGAAAAAGCAACTATGGACGGCAAACCCGCCGAACAAAGTGGCCACGGCTATGCCGCATACGCACTCAAATAAGGTTCGTAGTGTGCTCGTGAGAGCATAGTCTGTCGGGGATAGCGTCTTACGACGCCACTACAAACACCTGTGTTCGCGTCTTGTTTGAGCGCGTATGCTACGGGGTGTTGGTGTACAACAGCTCGGGGATGATCTGAGACTGGAGGTAGGCGTTGAGCTGCATCATGTTGTTCGTATACCTCGGCTGAGCCACCTCGCCGGGTGGATACGACGCGCTGCGGGTGTACCACGCCACGTCCGACACCACCGCGCGCCGCACCCTGATGGGCTTGCTCTTGTCCGCAGAGATATTGACCACCATCAGGTCCGTGGCAAGCGAGACTGGGCCCGAGTACCATGAACGGATATCGGAGAGCACCTGGCCGATGGTGTCATCGTTGTTCTGGAAATGAGTTGCCACGGCGAGCCGCGGCGCCGCGTTGCTCAACTGGTTGCAGATGTAGCCGAACGCCTTTGCCGGCGTATGGGAGCAGTCCTGGATCTCCGTGGCCGTGGCGACGGCATTCGAGTAGCCCGGGTCGCCCGGATGGAGGCCCGAGTTCTTCGTTGCCCACACCTCCGGCGACAGGGTGAGCTCATGCACCAGCACATCGAGATTGGTTGCATTGCGCAACATGAAGTAGTTCGGCCTCGAGTCGCCCGAGAAGACCATCGAGATGCCCTGCCACTCGAGCCGGTAGCTGATCGCGCCGTCCCGGTCGTGGATGGCCGGGAAATGGGTGATCTGGACGCCATTGCTGCTGTAGGCAACCGCGCCCTCGTTGGAGTAAATGCATTCGTGCGGCACAATCGTATAGGCATCCTGGCCGTTGGTGAGGCCGGTGGACAGGAAGCTGAAGCTCTCGGTGTGCCACTTCGACGCCGCCTTGGTGAACCCGCACAAGTCGACAACGCTCTCGCCGTTCGTTGGCCCGGTCGGCCCCCAGACATGGAGGTCGGTGAGCCGGTCCACTGACGGGCCGAAGCAGTAGATGAACATCAGGTCGCTCATGTGGTCGGCATGGAGATGGGTCAGGAAGATCTTGGTCATGCGCGAGTAGGCCACGCCCATGGCGACATACTTGGCAATGACGCCCGCGCCGCAGTCGAAGACAAAGGTCTCGTTGGTGCCGCACTCGACAAAGACGCTGTTGGCCGCCTGGGCGATGCGGGGCAGGAAGGACGAGCCCATGAACGATATCCGCATTTCGTTTGACGCGAGCGGCTCGCCCGGGTAGAAGAAGGAATCGTCCACGATGACATCGACGCCCTTCTCTGCCTTGGCCGGGCCGCCGGCCTTCACGGGCGAAGCCGGTGCGGCTGCATATGCCATTGTGGCGAGGACGAGGGCGGTGCCTGTGATCGTTTTCACTGCGTTCATGGGAGGAGGTCTCCTGTGGTTGTAGCCGCATCATTGTGCGGCAGGATCAGATAACCGGTCACGGGCTCGCCGGCAGGCAAAGCCGGAAGCCGTAGTCGTCCTGGGTGTAGTCCTGGCTATAGTACCTGCGCGCGGCGGAGCGGCAGGCTGCTGCATCGAAGCACCAGCTCCCTCCCCGGACCACGCGGTACGTGTTGGTGCCCGACTGCGCGCCGTGCGGATCCGTTGCATTGCCCCCATAGGCGTCGTACAGGTCAAGACACCATTCGTTCACATTCCCGTGCATGTCGTACAGGCCCGCGTTGTTGGGCTCGTACAAGCCCACCGCGGCATCGGCGCCATTGGTGGGGTCGGCGACATAGGTGCCGCCGCCGTTGTAGAAGTAACGGCCCAGTTCGTCCATGTTGCCGTCGCTGTACTCATTGGTCAGGTTGGTGTCGTTATTGAGGGCGTTTGTCGTTCCCGCGCGGCAGGCGAACTCCCATTGCGCCTCGGTCGGCAGGTCGAACAGGCGGCTGGTCTTCGCGCGCAACCTGCCCATGAACGCGGCGCTGTCCGGCGCGCCGGCGGGCCATGTGCCGCCTCGTGCGGCAGTCCAGGACACCATCTCGACCGGCCGTGTGGGGCTTTGTGCTCCCTTGCTGTTGAAGCTCGGGTTTGCTCCCATTACATTCAAGTACTGGGCCTGGGTGATCTCGAACAGGCCCATGTAGAAGCTCCGCGAAACCGTCACCGTGTGCTGCGTCTCGTCGGTACCGCGGCCCAGCTCGTCCAGGGGAGAGCCCATGGTGAATGTGCCGCCCGCGATCCGGGCCAGCGCAATCTTTGTCGTCTTGTGCTCGTTGTCCGCCGGCGGCGCAATGGAAGTGAAGGACACTGGATAGCTGACCGCAGCCGGGCCTGCCGAAACATCTATGATGCAGAACAAATCCGTATACACGCCATCCTCGGCCGTCACCTTCACGCGAACGTTCGTCGAGCTGAACAGCGGCAGGTCGGCCGTCGCATCCCAGACGATGTGCTTCGCAGCGCCCGTGAGGACGCCCGAGCCGGCATCGCCGGACACGTTTGTGGTGGTGATGTCGTAGCGGCCGCCCGAGTTCGTGGACACGGCCACAAACACAGTCTGTGTGTCGGCCTGTGCGTCAAACAGGCTGTAATAGATGTCCACAAGTCCCGATTCGTTCGTGCGCTGGAGCGCAGTCACATTCGTCACCACGGGCGGCGCGGCGAAGGCCTGAACCGCAACAGCGCACGGCACCAACAGGAGACTGGAGGCGGACTGGATCAGTCGTTTCATCGGATCATCCTTTGACCGGGGTGTGAGTCAGAGGGCCGGGCGGCGTCTCATGGCGCAGAACGCAAGCACGGCGGCCGCGACCAATGTTGCGGGCTCCGGAATCGTGTTCACGGTGAAATCCTGCGACTCGCCCGAGCCGGTCTCGCCCAGTGCCTGCAGCGCGCACAGAACAAGGCCAACCATGAACAGAAACATCAAATGTTTCGCTGTCGAACGCATATCACCATCTCCTTCTGGGTGTTATCGTCTTGCGAGTAATAATATCATATTTGCTTGTTTCATGTCAAGGCACGAACAAAAACTCCTAAAATCCCGATACAAGGAAGAGACCCCCGTGATCCCGCCTCGGCGGCGGGATGAATCAGAGTGAGGCAGGCACGCCAGGGCAAGCCGCCCTTCCTCTCTCTTTTTCCCCCGCCCCCCCTCGCCAAGCTGATGCGAGGGGGGGCGGGGGAAAAAGAGAGGGGCGGCTGGCTCTGCTGCCTCACTCTGATTCACCCACGAGGCAAGCTCGTGGGGGTCTCAAACCCTTATAGCGGAATCTTAATCGAACGCCACGACGCCAAGGTCGCCAAGAGGGAAGAGCGGAATGTGTTGCCAGCATGCTCCAATCCATACTCTTCCTACCTGCCATGGACAAGCCAGTGTTCGAGCAAGTCGGCGACTTCGCGAGCCTTTTGTTCGTCTCCGGTTCGGCTCAGAGCCAATTCAATGACGCGGTGCGAATACGACGAAAGCCGATGCGCAAGTTGATTGTTAAGCTGCAGTGCGGAAGCATCGGTGCGTGGCAATGTCACGGGGCCCCTGACGCCCACTTCCGCGAGCCTGAAAAGCATCTCCGCGTGGGCGCGGGACGGCAGTTCAACCCGTTCGCTTCTGGCGCCCTGTGCCGTCTTGGTCCGGAAGCTGAGAATATTCGCCTCGAACATGTCCGTGGCGTCGGGAATGGAGGGCACACCATCGGGAATGACAAACTGGCATCCATCGGCAGTGAGGCCTGCGAGCCAATGCTGTGGTGGCACGCGTTCGTCCCCGAGGAGACCATCCCAGATGTCGGCGGCGAGTTCATCGGTGCGGAACTCGCGATCGAGGGCTTCCGCGCGCTGTTCCTGCTTTTGAATCTCGACCACGCGAATACGTCTGAAATGAAGGCTTGTCTCGCGGTAGAGCTCGTCGCACAGCGCCTCGCGTTCCGCCGCACTCTTCACACCAATGAGTTCGAACACAGTGAGATCCAACGCCCGCCGGTCCGCCATGCACAGTTCAAGGGGGAGCCCAACGGGTTCTTCGGCCAGTTTCAGGGCCCGCTCGTATGAATGGCACTCCATGAACGATCCCTCGACCAGTGGCTGCGTATCACGCCGGGAAAGCTCCGCGAACGCTGTCACCAGTTTGCGCACGACGGATCTGGGAGCGCGCCGCGGATCGGGGATCTCGAGCAGATTAACGTCGACTATTTCCGTCTTGAGGTTCCCTTCTGTGCCGGCGTAACGACCATAGAACGATTTGAAGTTGGCAACAAGTGTCGAGTTGACCACTGCTTTAAGGACTTCCACATCCGTTTCCGCAAGGGACATTGGATGGACATCGTACAGATTGCAGTTGCAGATCAGTGAATCTGGGTTGGTGGGGATCACGTGACGGTACTGTTGGGCTTTGGGCCAGAAGAAGACGCCTGGCTTAAGTCCTGTCAAGTCATACCAAAGTGGGCGTGTCGCACATGTTGATCGCCGAGACACCGGAACCGATCTGCTTTTCTTCGATGCAAAGGTTGTCTTCTCGCCGTACCGCAGATATTTCTGGACAAGCGTTCCCTTCAGTTTGTCCATAGGCACCGATACCTGCAACACAAGCCGGTCAACCTCATTGGTTCTTATCACCGGTTTGCTCACGTTCATCAAGCTGTGGACCTCAGGCGCGAGATACTGAGCCTCGACTGGATGGACAGTTGTGTCGCCGGCCTGTATCAATTTCATCCTGCCCGATACCACGTCTGCGCGTTTGCAATGGGTATACAGTGGTGCATCGTTCCATGTGGCGGCCGAGTACTTCTCGAGGTAAAGCGCGCTGACGTTGCGGGGCATGAAGAATGCGTCGCAGCCACTGGTTATGCCACGTCGCACCGCTACAATCTCGCCGAGCGGAACAAAGCGTGCGCCGTACCGCTCCATGATGCGGAAGTAGAAGTCCGGTGCACGGAGATATTTCCCCCATTTGCCGCCGCCGTACCGTCCGCCGTAGGCTGCACGCGCTTCATGGAGGGCGGCGGCGGCCGGCTCGCACGTCACACTGCTGGATCCGCCATAGTCATCGTCGCCGGAGTCGTGCATCACTGCGGTGCCGTCTGCATCCCGCTGCCGCTGTTCGTCGAACAATCTGCCCGCGCGCACTCCTTCCTTCCACAGCTCTTCCTGTCGGACAACAACGACACGCCAGTTCGGCTGCGTTGCGGTCTTGGCACTTGCCAGCAGGGCGTCGCGGAACCTGTCGGCAGCCGTCTGGCGCGCGTTCTCGTCGGGCCGTTCGCCCAGGATCGAGCGCAACGGCGCGTCCAACCGCACAAACTTCACAAGCTGGGCCATGCGCGTCTTTTGATCTGAACAACGCTGGAGGATGACGGCGCAAGTCTTGACGCGCGCATCCTCGAACCACGGCTCGGCTGTGCTCTCGAGAATCGCGTGCAGGCGGAAGTTGCCGAGAATCCATTCCTGCAGCGCAAATCCATATTCAACGTCGAGCCAACTTGAAGAAACCAGGAATCCCAACCATCCGCCTTCCGACAGGAATCGCGCGGCGGCAGGCCAGAAGAAACAGTGCAGGTCGCTACGCCCGGACAACTTGCATCCCGTCCAGAACCGTGTGCACAGGTCCACCATGTCTTCCTTTGCCTGGAAAGGCTTGACACCAGCCTGGCCGCGCCTGGGGATCAATTCCTGGCGCACATAGGGTGGATTGCCGACAACCGCATCCACTTTTGTCAGATGAACCGGACTAAGCTGGCGATGGCGTTCCGGCCCCTCGGGCACCAGGCAGAACGGCTTGTGGCCATCGAGGTCATGGGCCACCTCGAAGAAATTGCCGCGGCGGATGCGCGGATAGTTCTCCACGTCCCGAATGTCGCGGGCGGCAAGGTTAACTGTGGAAAGATGCGCGGCAAAGAAGGAAAGGTCAACGCCGTAAATGTCCGCAAGGCGCGACAGGTGTGTAAGCGCACCGTGACCGCCGCGAGGCTTTGAAGGGAGCCATGCCTTCCGATGATAGGCGCGCACGAGGAAACTGCCTGAGCCGCACGCAGGATCGAGCACGGCGTCTTCCGCCTGGCGGATGCAAAAGGAATTGACTACATCCACCAAGTCCTCGTTGGTGTAGTGCTGCCCAAACTTGTGGCGCTCCTCGGGGTCAATCAGGCGGCGGAAGATGCCACCGAGAATATCGGTGGGGATCAGCTTGAAGTTGAACGGTTCGAGGTTTTGTATGACGGAACGCCACGCTTCCGCCGCGTCGGGATGGCTGAAGATGAGAGGGCCGGCCCAGTCGCGCTCTTGGGGATAGAACAAGGTCTCATAGTCACCGGTTGCCTCGACCGCGTGCTGGAAGGCCTTCTGGAACCAACGGCAAAGGTCGGTGGGGGAATGGCAGTCCTGCGGGATGTCCAACGGCTGCAATTCAGGGAACTTTGCACAGACCGATTCGTAGAACAGGAGCCTGTTCGCAAACACGTAGCACAACGTCCGCGCCGCGCGGTCAAGTGTATCGCGCCACTGGCGGGGATCGTTCCGT
>Ga0315278_10006009_pt1 | contig 11013 bp, 4 predicted proteins | sample YL17G06_0_MG_FD_203880 | JGI IMG/M metagenome (GOLD analysis project Ga0315278, IMG submission 203880) | Sediment microbial communities from Yellowstone Lake, YNP, Wyoming, USA - YL17G06_0 | ecosystem: Environmental > Aquatic > Freshwater > Lake > Sediment | place: USA: Wyoming | collected... | reverse complement strand
TCGTAATCTGCGCCCGATACGTCCCCCCCGCAAACGCCGCATCATATGACCCGATCTGCTGGTAACGGCCGAACGGCGCTCCAGCGCACTGCACCGCCACGCTCACCACATCGCCCGCGCGCGTGAACTCCAACGCCTTGCCATTCACCGTCACCGCCTGCACGGCCTTGCCCACCGGCATCAGCACACCCAGTTCGCGCCTGTTCCCCGTCTCCCCCACGAACTCGCGGACCTCCAGCTTCCCATCCTGCAATGCCACCGACCCCGCCCCATTGAACAGCATCGCCTGCGCAATTTGCTCTGGCGCCGGCCCGACCTCGAGCACCAACGCCTCCGTCCCCGGCATCGCCAGCGCCACTTGATCGCCAAAGTCCCAGAATGGCTTCGACTTCGACCCGACCACCTTGCCCTTCTCGCCGTCGGGATAGAGCTGCCGAATCACAAACGACTTCCCCTCGTTCAATCCAATCGACTTATCCAGCGCAAACTCCGCCTCCAATGCTCGATAGTTCGGATTGAACAGGAACACGAACCCCCGCTCTCCCTTGAACGCCGCCCACCCGTCCACTCTTCCCACCATCGGCTGTCCAATGATCGGCTTGACGTTCTTCAGAATCTCAAAGTTCACGTCCGTAAAGTCCAACCACTCTCTGAACCACTTCTTGTCCACCTCGCTGAACGTTCGATACTCATTCATGTCCCTCGCCGGGATCATGTTCACCACATGATTGAACGGCGCCGAGGCGATCGACGACAGCAGCGAATACCGCCACCCCAGAATATCCCAATCCGTCGCCCGGAACCGATCTCGCCGCGTTCCCTTCCCCGGCTCGTTCCGCTGCGTCTGATGCCCGATATACCCCGGCATGATCTCCGGCGGCACAAAGCAGTTCACCCGATACCACCACGAAATGTATCGCTGCCGATCTGCTGAAACACGATCAAACCGCAGATCCGGAAACGCCTTAAAACTTGCCGGCTGCTCGTCGGAGTTCAGCGGATGCGGATACGACCCCGCCAGCCACGTCCATACCCCAAAATAATGATACTGCTGCCTCCCATCGATCACCCCCTCTGGCGATCGCCGCCTCAGCTCGTGCAGAATTCGCCGGCACCCATACCACTGCGCATAATGGCTGCTCGGCGTCTCGTCGTACGCGATCCACCAGTGGTCAAACGAATACCCCCCTCCGCCGGTTTTCTCGGAAAACGTGACCAGCTTATCGAGCAGCCAATCCTGAAAACTCCGCTGGCCCGTGTCCGCCCCCAAGTATCCGCCCGGCTCGCCTTTCACCCAGCTCGTCCACTCCGGCTTCTGCATGAACGGCAACGACGGATACACATACGCCATCAACTTCACGCCCTTGGATTTCGCATACTCCAGCATCTCCGCCGTCACCCCCGGCACCGGGTCCTTGGCCGGATCCCACTGCCCCTTCCGAATCTTCTGCCCCAGATCCATCCACAGCAGATTCTCCCACCCCCACGCGTCCCGATTCTCACCCTGCGTCGCCAGATCACTGTTGGCCGGGGTGTACAACACATACTGACACCCCATCTCCGCCGCCCGCTCGATGATGCGCTTGTACTCTTCCTTGCCCTCGGGCTTGGCCACGTCGATCTGGTAATCATTCTCGCACCACGGAATATGCACCCGGATGCTTTTCGTCGGCCGATACAGCAAGAACGCCCTCACGCACGCCACCAGCGAATCGACCTCCGCCATGTCGATCGTCGCCCCCTCCTGCTTTGCCCCCGGCACATACCTCCACTCGGGCACCATCCCCGCCGCATACTTCACACCGCTCATCCCATACATCCCTAAGCACAGCCGATCCGATTCAAACGCCCCATCCCCCACCTTCCACTCCATGTTCGGCGAATACGCCAGCGAAAACAGCCCCTGGCGCTCTTTGAGCTGCAAGAACGGGTTTTGCACAACCACAAACATCCCGTGCGTCGGCTTCCCGCCAGCCTCGTCCGCAAACCGCCACAGCGCCCCGTCCCGAATCCGCTGCTGTTCCGCAATCCCTTCCACCCGCCCCCGGAACATCTCAATCCGCCCCACGCGAAAATCCTTCTTCCCCGTCGTCGCGATGAAGATCTGCTTGCTGACGAACCGCCACCCCGGCCTCAGCTCGTACACAACCCTCACCGCAAACCCCCCGCCCTCGACGCGGTAAGCTCGCGTCGTTTCCGTTGGTTTCTCCGCTACTGACGTGACAAACGCGCCGTCAATTGCCTGATCCCCCACGAACACCGCGAAGCCATCTTCCGCGAACCGGATCGTCTTCCCTGTCCCCTTGTCATGGATCCCCACCAACCCCCGCCCATCCAATTCCACACGCAGCAGGTCATTCTCCATGACATCTGCCGCCACCGCCGAGCAGACCACCGCAACCACCCAGGCAGCGAAGCCAAGGCCGCGCCCTCGTTCTCGAATGGTCACGTTCTCACCTTACTCCTTCTTCATCACCCTCACGCCAAACACCCCACCTGCCCAACTGATCCCCGCCGCCGCAAACTTCACTGTTATCTTCTCTTTCCCCTTGATCATCTCCGCCGGAATCGCATACACCTCGTCGTAAAACTTGTCCGGCTTATTGCTCGACAGCGTCTGCGTCGCCAGCTTCTGCCCGTCAATCATCACGTCAAACGTCCGCCCCACGTCGCTGCCCCAGTACGTCACCCAAAGTTCATGAGGCTTGTCCGCCAGAATCTTCATCTCCCACTGAAACCACCCGCCATCCGTCGCATGCCGATACTTCCGCTCCCCAAAATCCCCCGACGATGTTCGCTCACCTTTCATCTTGTGATCCCGCTCATTCTGCTCAAAACCCGGCTTCACCGCGTCCACAGTCCGCGCCTCCAGCGCCTTCTCCCTGGCCATTTCCGCTTGGTAGGCCTCCTCCTTCGCCTTCCACCGCTCCGGCGTGAACGCGTCAAAATACACCATGTACGGCCGATTCCCGTGCATCCTGTAGAACGGCTCCAGCACCACGCTGTCTCCGCTGCTCACGCCTGGAATCCGGAACACATCCGCCGGCCCCGCAAACGTCGACGCCTTCCCGGCCACCGGCTTCAAGCTCCCCAGCACCTTCCCCTGCTCCGCCACGATCGCCGGGAATGGCTTCTTCGTATCCACCTGCGCACTGAGCACCAACGGCCCGTGCATGAACGCAAACCGGTTCGCATTGTCCTTGAACCCTTCCGTCCGCAACCCGAACGGCATCACCACCTCAACCGTATCCCCACTCTTCCACGTCCGCGCGATCGCCACATAGCTCCCCGCCGCCGACGCAACGCTCTGCTTCTGGCCATTCACCTTCACCTCAAAGGCCCCCGTCGCCCAGTACGGCCGCCGGATGCTCACGCTCAGTTCCGTTGGCTTCTCACACGCAAACACCAGTTTCGTCCCTTGTTCCTCCGGATATGTCGTCTCCTGCCGGACCTTGATGCCCTTCGCCTTCCAATTCAGTTCCGACGCGATGAACAGGTTCACCCACAGCGCCTTCCCGCCATCGTGGAAATAAATGCTGTCCCCGTATTTCGCATGGTTTTCAACGCCCGTCCCCGTGCAGCACCAGAACGCGTCGAGCGGCCCGTTGTAGTTCTTCCGAGACCCCGAACGCAGCGGCACGTAATAACACATCATCCCGGTTTCCGGATTCTGCGAAGATAGAATATGATTGTACAGCGCCCGCTCGTAATAGTCCGCGTACTCGGCCTTCGGGTCCCACGCATACAAATGCCGCGTGAGCTTCAGCACGTTATACGTATTGCACGTCTCTGTCGTGTTCGGCCCCAGCGCCGTCGACAGCCTCTCCTTCGGCGAAAACCCCTCTCCGTCGCTGTGTCCGCCGATGACGTACGACCGCTCATTGACCACCGTATCCCAGAAAAAGATCGACGCCGTCTTCAGCGGCTCCTCCCCCGTCAACTCATACTGCACCGCCGTTCCCACAAACTTCGGAATCTGCGTGTTCGCGTGCAGCCCGGTGAGCTTGTCCTGCTTCTGCATCGCCGGCCCGATCACCGCCATGTGGTTGAACCGCTTTGAGATCGCCAGGTACTTCGCCTCCCCCGTCAGCGCATACAGATTCGCCAGCGTCTCGTTCATGCCGCCATGCTCGTTGCCGAGCATCCTCTGCATGTGCTCGTCGGTCAGCTTGCCGTTGCGGGCGATGACCCAATCCGCGAACTTCCTACACGTATCGAGCGCCTGCTGGTTGTCGCAATAGACGTACATGTCCTGCAGGCCCGCGTAGATCTTGTGCAACGTGTAGTACGGCGCCCAGACACGCTGCTGCTTCTCGACACGGTCAAAAAACTCCTCCGGATATGCGCTCAGATACCCCGTCCCGATCTTCGCCTGGCATTCCGCCAGCCCCTTCACCACCGCGTCGCCCTTCGCCTTCAACCGCTCGTCGCCGGTGCTGGCATACATCAGCGCGCACGCCGTCAGATAATGCCCCACGAAATGCCCGCGCAGCTCGCCCTTGGGCTCCTCCCACCCGCCCAGCGGCTGCGCGCTCGACGGCAGCCCCGCGTTCAGGCGAAACGTGTGCAGCAGCCGATCCACGTCCAGCGACAACAGATACGCCCTGTCCAGCTCCTGCGCGTGTTTGAACGGCCCGTCCAGGAGCTTCACATCCTTCAATGCAAACGCCTGCGCCTGGATCGCCACGACCGGCTTGACCTTGTCCGTCGCATGATCGTCCGCCGTCACCGCAGCCTGCGACGAGCACGCCATCGCCACCAAAATCAGCGCCAACGCCGATAATTCAGGAAGATGCCTCATGGTTCCCTTGCCTCGGTTTGAATTACTTGCCTTTCAGTCTCATGATGCTCAGCGAATGCGCCGGAAATTCGTGCTTGAAGCTGGTCCCGGCGCCGCCGATCTCGCTCGTGACCGGCACAACCTTTCTCGGATTCTCCATCGAGTTGTTATCATCCAGCCGATCCGACTTGAGCACCGTAATCTGCCCTCGGGCGTCGATCCCATCAACCCCGCCGATGTTCAGCGTCCCCGCAACCGCCTCGTCCGACGTGTTGATCACCTTCACGACCAGTTCGCCCGTCTTTTCATCCCGCCCGGCGCTGGCGAAGAACCTGTCTGTCCCTGCCGCCTCCTCATCATGCACCAGCTTACCATCCAGATAGCATTGTATCCGCCGCCCCTTCAATTCCACCTTGATCTCATACCACCGCCCCGTCTCCACCGTCCCAGCCACGCGTCGCCCCACTGGCGAACGGTTGAACTCAATCCCTTGCTCCCGGTTATACCACCCGCCGATGTTCCACCAGTATTTGTCCTCCCCCTTCCGCCCGAACACCACTAAGAACCCCTCCCCGCCGCTGATCTTCCTCGCCTTCAACGTCAGCGTATACTCCGACCAGTTCTCATCCCCAAAATAGCTCAATCCCACCACCCGATCGCTCTGCCGCCACGCCCCGCCTTCCACCGCCCACTTCCCGCCGTCCGTCCTCCACCCTTTCGCCTCGCTCGCGAAATCTGAGCTGTACAGAACCTTCCCCTCCTTCTCCACGCGAATGTCCTTATACTCCGCCGCCGTGTCCCACGTCCCCACCCCAATCTCCCCCGCGATCGCCGGCTGTTTCCCCGGCGTGTACTGCACATCCGTCTTCACGGTATACGTCGGCACATTCGTCCCAAACAGCTTCCACAGGTAATACGACACCGTCCCAAACGACCGCGTCGTGTCGAAATAGATCATCCCATGCCACCCCGTCCGCCCCTTCACATTCGCCAGGAGCGGCGCATACGACACCATCTTCACCACGTCCGCGTTCTTCTCCAGCCCCATCAGATACGCCCCCTCTGACAACGCCGAGATCGTGTTCCCTTTCAGATCCCCACCCTCCCCCGACGTCACCGCCACCTCCCCCACATACACCGGCGGCCCTTTCCGGTCCCGCCGGTCATACATCCCCTGATTCGACATGAACCAGCTCGGGTTGTTGTAGAAGTGATTGTCCTCAATGTCGAACTGGCAATCCTTCATCTCGTTGGGCCCGATCCACGACAGATCCGCGATGTACTTCACCTCCGGGTACTTCGCCTTCACCTGCTTATGCACAAACTGATACCGTGGCGGAAACTCGTTCGTCCCGTTCTCATTGCCGATCTCCACCAGCTTCAGATCAAACGGCTTTGTCCGCCCATGCTCCGCCCGAAGCTTCCCCCACGTCGTCGTCGCATCCCCATTCGCATACTCAATCGCATCCAGAAAGTTCTGCGCCACCCACTGCATCTGATCCATCGGCACGTTCTCCAACTGCCGGAACAGACACGTCTGCCCCGCAAACCCCACGTGCAGCGGCTCCGCCCCCATGTCCTCACAGAACTGCAAGTACTCCAGGAATCCCATCCCATGCGTCCGCCGGTAATTCCACGCCCCCCACGTCTCCAACCGCTCCTCCATCCGTCCGATCGTGTACTTCCAGTTGTACGCCGTCTCCACGCTTCCCCCCTCCACCACGCATCCCCCCGGAAACCGCACAAACCCCGGCTTCAGATCCGCCAGCATCTGCGCCAGATCCGCCCTCAACCCATGGGCCCGATCCTTGAACGTCTTGGCCGGAAACAGCGATACCAGATCCAACCAGAACTTCCCCTTCGACCCCGCCAGGATCACCAGCCGCGCCTTCGCCGTGTCCCTGGTCGCTCGCAGCGACGATTTGTACTGCCTCCACTCCCCACCCAACCCATCGATCCCCGCCAGCGAACTGCACGGCCCCCGTTCATCCTCCAGCCAGACCCTCAACACCCCCTCCGACCCCTCCGACCGCGCAAACAGCGACAACCGATACTCCTCCCCCTGCGCCAGCCCCATCCCCCAGAAACCCTCGTTGGCCACTCCCACCGACCCCGACGCAACATCCTCCACCTCCAACCGCAACGACCTCGGCGTCGCCTTGTTCAACGGCTTGCCCTGATCCAAAAACATCGCCCCCTTCCCCTCGCCCTTCTTCACCAACGCCCAGTACGGCAACCCATCCGTCTTGTGCCGAAACTCAGCGTTGTACCCCTTCTCATCCACCCACTGACCGTTCTTCAGCGTAAACCCCTCCGGCGGCTTGGCATCCTCAAACCCGCGATTTCTCACCAACTCCGCATACAACCCCCCATCCACCCCATGATTGATCTCCTCCAGGAAAATCCCATACATCCCCGGACTCAACTTCGGCCCCGCCTTTCCCGAATCAATGTTGATGCTCGCCGTCCCCGCCAAGACCTGCCCCGTCACCCATGCCATCACCGCCAGGAAAAGACTCCTCATGTTCTCTCCTACCACCCCGCTTTTTCCCGTGTTCACCCCGCCATGGCTTACTTAATAAACTTCATTAACTAACATAACTCCTGCTCCCGCCACGTCAAGCCATGGGAAAGCCTGAGGTTTGGCGCGGCTAGTTCCCATGGTACAGTGTTTACAGTCAAAGCAGGCGAGCAAGGCAGACAGGACCAGCTGTAGGCCCTTGACATAACCGTTGACGACTCAGCCACAAGAGAGGTGGGAGTGATGGGAAAGCAAAACACGCCGGAGTTCTCGGGCATCCCTTCGACCTGCAACAGGGGATCAAGCCGGTACAGATGCTTGCGCCAGATGTCATGGGGGATCGTTGCCGCGGCTCTTCTGTGTGTTTCCCAAAGCGCTCCTGCATGGGGCTGGGCGTCCTCGCAGAAATCCCGCAATGCCGCTCATGACTATCGGCAAGCCTTCGAGGAAATTGCTCGGTTGCCGGACGCTGATGCCGCCTTGCCCGGACCCAACGAACCGCTCCCCCCGACCAGCAAGAGCGAACAGATCGTCACCCGACTGGGACCGGCTCTGAAGCGCCTGCACGAGGCAACGGCAAAGCAAGAATGCGACTGGGAGAGCGACCTGCACCGCCGAGGAGCTGCGGCAACATTTCCGCATCTGCCGACATCTCGGGACCTTGCCGGACGAGCCATCCTTCGGGCTCGCTGCTACTGGCAATCGGGCAAGAGAGATCAAGCGATCGAAGACGTACGGGCGGTCGTTGTCTTGGCTCGCCGCGTCGGAGACGAGGGGAGAATAGGGCTGGTCGGCCTGACGGAACGGTATAAGATCGAACAAACCGTCGTCGATGTCCTCCGCCAGTGGCTCACTGACGCGGAGTCGGCACGGTCACTGGACGGCCTGTGCCGACTCGCTCTCCAGCCCGAAGGGAATCTACCGAAGACAGGCCTCCTGCTTGAGCGGGAGACCATTCTGCCTTGGACGCGCCGACTGGTCACCGCCTCTAATCTCACCACGGAAGAACAGAACTGGCGCGACCAGTTCTTCGGCCAGCTCTTGGCCGAACGCGGTGCGCCCTGGATCCTGCAAAAAACTGACGAAACGAAAGTGCACTATACCGAAGTGGGTGAACTGCTCGACCTGCCCATCGACCAGTTCATCCCCAAGTTTCGCCAATACCTCCGTAAGCTCGATGGCGCCGGGAATCCGTTCAGCCAGGTCGCCATCGTCGAGTGTCCGGGCATTCCGGGTGCTTATCTGCAATCGCGGAACCTGCGTGCGCAATGGACAATACTGCAGGCGGCGTCGATCGTCTTTCAACGCGGACCGGGCGCCGTGAAGGAAACCGCCGATCCCTACGGCGACGGACCTCTCAAATATGAAGCGTCGGCAGACGGGTTCACCATCCGCTCGGCACTCGTGATTGATGGGAAGCCCGTCGTGCTCAGGTTCACAAGAGTTGCTCGAAGTCAGCAGTCATCAGACCTGCCGAAGGACCCTCGCGTATGGGCGAAGCCCGCAACTTGGGCTAGAATCCGGCCATGCCCAACATCAAACGAATCGGCGTGCTGACCGGCGGGGGCGACTGCCCGGGCCTCAACGCGGTCATCCGCGCCGTCACCAAGTCGGCGATGCACCAGCACAAGCTGGAAGTGTACGGCGTGGAGGACGGCTTTCTGGGGCTTATCCAGAACCGCATGCGCCGCCTGTCGTGGGGCGATGTCTCGAACATCCTCACGCAGGGCGGAACAATCCTCGGCACGAGCAACCAGGCCAACCCCGAACGCTACGCCGTCGTGAAGGACGGCAAGACCGACTGGGTCAATATCACCGATCGCGTCATCGAACACGTGCGCGCTAACCGGCTGGATGCGCTCGTCTGCATCGGCGGGGACGGGACCATGACGGGGGCGGCCAACCTCATCAGGAACGGGATCAACTGCATCGGCGTGCCGAAAACCATCGACAACGACCTCGAAGGCTGCGAACAGACGTTTGGCTTTGACACGGCGATGACGACGGCGGCGGAATGCCTGGACAAAATCCACACGACCGCGATGAGCCATCACCGCGTCATGGTCGTGGAGGTGATGGGCCGAAACGCGGGGTGGCTGGCCCTGCACGCGGGCGTGGCGTCGGGGTCGGATGTCATCCTGATCCCCGAGATCCCCTATGAGTTGGACAAGGTCTGCGAGGTTCTGGATCGGCGGAGCCGCAACGGCAAGCGATTCAGCATCGTGTGCGTGAGCGAAGGGGCCAAGCCCAAGGGCGGGAAGGTTGTGGTCCAGCGTGTCGTCGAAACCAGCCCCGATCCCATCCGCCTCGGCGGCATCGGCAACAAGCTGGTCGCCGACATCGAGGCCGCGGCCAAGCTCGAGGCGAGGGCGACCATCCTGGGGCACATACAGCGTGGCGGGACGCCGACGCCGGCGGATCGCGTCCTGGCCACGATGTTCGGCCACCACGCCCTGGATCTGCTGATGGCAGGCGCGACCGGCCAGCTTGTGGTGTGGAAGGCCGGGAGGCTGAATCACCTGCCCATCGAGAGCGTTGCGGGCAAGCAGCGGAAAGTGCCGGCCGATCACGCCCTGGTCCACACCGCGCGCGCGGTGGGGACGAGCTTCGGGGATTGACGACGTTCCCAAGCAGGTCTGAGGGTCTATCATTATGGGCGCCATGCGCATCGCCCACATCGACCTCCCCCTCCCCTTCTGCCAGGCCGGCCTCGCCGGCTACTCCGATCGCGCCATGCGCCTCGTCGCTCGCCGGCGGGGATGCCCCTACGCCGTCACCGAAGCCCTGCTCGACATCACCATGCTCAGCGGCGGCAAAGGCCTCAAACGCTCCATCGATATCAACGACGAGGACCACCCCATCGCCGGCCAGATTATCGGCTCGGAGCCGGATCAGATGGCCAGGGCGGCCTGCCTGCTTCGCCAGGCGGGCTATGACGTCATCGACCTGAACTTCGCCTGCCCGGTCAAGAAGATCAGGAACAAGGCCAGGGGCGGGCATATGCTCGATGACGTGCCGCGGGCGATCGCCATACTCAAGGCCGTGCGCGATGCCCTGCCGAGCCAGACCCCGACGACGCTCAAGCTGCGGCGGGGATTCGATGAGTCGGCCGAGGCGGAGGATGGCTTCTACCGTATCTTCGACTCGGCCTGGGACAACGGCTACGCGGCCGTGTGCGTGCATGCGCGCACGGTGGATCAGAAGTACATCGGGCCCAGCGATCGGTCGTTCCTCAAGTCGCTCAAGGCGCGGTATCCCGACAGAATAATCCTGGGCTCCGGCGATGTGTTCGCGGCGGAGGATGTGGTGCGAATGCTCAGCGAGACACGGGTCGACGGCTGCTGGATTGCCCGCGGGGCCATCGGCAACCCATGGATCTTCCGGCAGGCCGAGCACCTGCTGCGCGGGGGGGCGGCGGCGGACCTGCGGCCGCCGAGCATTCACGACCAGCGCGACGCGCTCTGCGAGCATTTTGCGATCGCCATGGAGATACACGGCGAGCAGCTCGCCGCACGCCGCATGCGCAAAATGGGCATCAAGTATGCCCGGTTCCATCCGCAGGCCACGCTGGTGAAGACCGATTTCATCGCCGTGACGGGGCTGCGAACCTGGAAGGCCGTGCTGCAGAAGTGGTATACGCACGACGGGCCTGGCGTGTGGCCGGACCCGAAGGCGGCTGATGAAGTGAACACGGATGACCATCCACAGGCCT
>Ga0315278_10006008_pt1 | contig 11013 bp, 11 predicted proteins | sample YL17G06_0_MG_FD_203880 | JGI IMG/M metagenome (GOLD analysis project Ga0315278, IMG submission 203880) | Sediment microbial communities from Yellowstone Lake, YNP, Wyoming, USA - YL17G06_0 | ecosystem: Environmental > Aquatic > Freshwater > Lake > Sediment | place: USA: Wyoming | collected... | reverse complement strand
CGGGCAGCGCCAGACGACGTATGTGTGGTTCGATGCCCTGCCCAACTACTGGACCGCGACGCGCCTGCCCGATGCCAGTGCCGTGTGGCCGGCGCAGCTGCACGTGATCGGCAAGGACATTACCCGCTTCCACTGCGTCATCTGGCCGGCCATGCTCGAGGCGGCGGGGTTGCCCCTGCCGGAGCGGGTGTGGGCTCACGGGTTTGTGCACCTGGGCGGCGAGCGCTTCAGCAAGAGCGCCGGGGTTAAGCTGGACCTCGCGGAAGCGATCGACCGCTTCGGGCCCGATGCCTTCCGCTACTACCTGCTGCGCGAGATTCCGTGGGAGAGCGACGGCAACTTCAGCTGGGAGCGCTTCGAGGAGCGCTACCTGTCCGAACTCGCGGATGGCCTGGGCAACCTCGCGTCCCGCTCGCTGGCCATGATCGTCCGGTACCGCGAAGGCATCGTCCCGGCAACCGCCGCCGATACGTTGCTCGACGCCAAAGGTGCTGAGCTCGTGGAGGCCTACGCGACAGCGATGGACGCGCTGGACCTCCGGCGTGGGGCCGAGGTGATGGGCGAGCTGGTCACGGCCGCAAACCTGTTCATCGTACAGACCGCCCCGTGGACGCTGGCGAAGAATGGCGACGCCGTGGCGCTCGATACAGCACTCGGAGCGCTGGCGCGGTGCCTCGCCCGCCTCGCCGTGCTCTCGGCCCCTTACATGCCAGGAAAGAGCGCCGAACTGTGGGACCTCGCTGGTGGCGCAGGCGCCGCGCAATCATTGGCATGGGAAACGGCCATGTGGCCTGCGGTCGACGGTTGGGTGGCGAAAAAGCCTGAAGGACTCTTCCCCAAGCCCCAATCTGGCACGTGCTGAGGTAAATATGGTTAACTGATTATCCCGTAATGAGTTAGGTGCAAGTGCAGCTCCTTGACATCACTTGGGCTGGGGCTATCTTACCCTCGGCCTTTTTCTTGCCCGTCAAGGGGGAAGCAGTTCCCCTAATTGTCCCTGTTATTCGGAGATCGATGGCCAAGCGTCGCTGGACTGTCATGCTCATCCCGCATGGGACGGAGCGGTCGAGGATTCTCGAAGTCACTGGCTCCTGGTTGCGCCTCGGCGCCATTGGGTTGGCGGTGATTCTTGGGCTCGCGACCCTGACTGGCTACGCCATTGCCTATCGCGCCGCTCGCGCCGGTTTCGACGAAGGCCTGCTGACCCGTCGCAATCGCCTGGCTGATGAACTGGGCCGCCTCAACGCCCGCTTGGGCGCGCTGACCGACACGATCAACACCATTTCCCGGCACGACGCGCAGATCCGGGTGCTGGCCGGCCTGGAGCCGCTCAAGCCCGAGGTGCACGCAGCCGGCATCGGCGGTCCCGCGGCACCGCGCCCGAGCTGGGTCGATGCCGATCCGCTCTCCGAGCACGCCGACCAAGTACGGGTGGACATCAACGCGCTGGTGCGCCGTGCCGACCTCCTGTCCCGGTCCTTCGGCGAAGCCGCAGACAGCCTGGCCTCGCACCGCGACCGGCTAGCCGCGACGCCGTCGATCATGCCGACCCAGGGTTGGCTCACGAGCGCGTTCCAGTCGATGCGGGAGCACCCGATTCTGCACGTGGCCCGGCCGCACGAGGGTATCGATGTCTCGACCCCGATGGGTACGCCGATCGAGGCACCGGCGGCGGGTACCGTGGTGTTCTCCGGCCGCGAAACCGGCTACGGCAACGTCGTCATCATCGACCACGGGTTCGGCATCCGCACCAAGTACGCGCACTGCTCCAAGCTGATCGTCGGTACGGGCGCCAAGGTCACGCGCGGCCAGCCGATCGCGCTCGTGGGCAACACCGGCCTCTCCACCGGTCCGCACCTGCACTACGAGGTGCTGGTGAACGGCCAGCCGGTGGATCCGCTGCGGTACGTCCTTTCCGACCGGGCGATTGTGGATTAGGACGTGAGCACGTGAGGGCCTGAAGAGAAAGCGAGGCCCCGGCAGTGCTGCCGGGGCCTCGTTGTTTTCTGTCTCGCTTTACCTCACGCCCTCACGTCTTCAGGTCCTCACGTTCACTGAACTCTCATCGCCTTCTTCACCTGTTCTGGCGTGAGCATCATCCCCGCAATCGCCACCGCATCATCACTGCCTGCCGGGAACGGATTGGTCGGCAGGAACAGGGCAACGAACACCCGACCGCGGCCTTCGCTGACGACCGTGCCGCCGGGCTTGCCCGACCCGGAACTGACGGCCTTCCAGTCGGCCTGCGAGTACTGGATGATCGTGAGCAGCGTCGGCGGGGTGCCGCCCGAAAGCGCCAGGAACATGAACTCGGAGACCGTCTTCGAGCGGGGATACTCCGGAGCATTGGCGCGCTCGGTGGCCGTGTAGCGCTGCTCCCAGACATCGGGCACGGCGAACTGGAAATCGCTGAGCTGGGAATAAAACGTCCGGCTCGAGGCGAGTTCACTGGCAGCCTGGGGCGGAGCTGGTGCCGCCGCCGGCGCGGCGGCGGCTGTCGTATCCGCAGCGCCCGACTGGGTGCCGCGGCCACATGCCGCGAGCACCGCCGTCATCGCGACGTACCCGATGCGCTGCATGCGTGGCATGACTAGAACTTCACCTTCGGCGCTTCTTGCGCACCGGCCTCGGCCTCGAAGTATGGACGCGGCTTGTCCATGCCGAAGACCTTCGCCGTCAGGTTCGTCGGGAACTGCCGAATGTAGGCGTTGAAGTCGTTCGCGGCCGCGTTGTAGTCCTGCCGGGCCACCTGGATGCGATTCTCGGTTCCCTCCAGCTGGTCCTGCAGCTGGCGGAACGCATCGCTCGACTTGAGCGTCGGGTAGTTCTCGACGATCGCGAGGAGCCGGCCGAGATCGGAGCGGACCGCGGCATTGGCCGCGGCCATCTGCGAGACATCGCCCGACTGGATGGCGCCGGAGAGCTTGGCCCGGGACGCCGCGATACCGTTGAAGACCGTCGTCTCCTGCGCCGCCGCGCCCTTCACGGTCTCGACCAGGTTGGGAATCAGGTCGACCCGGCGCTGGAGCTGGGTCTCGATGTTGCCCTTGGCGTTGTTGACCGCCTCGTCCTTGGTCTGGATCTGGTTGTAGCCGCACCCCGTTGTCGCGAACGCAACAAGCAGTGCCGCCCCCAGCACACGCACACGCGTCATGACCCTGCTCCAAGCTGAAGGTGATTCACAAATCGCGCGGCCGTTTCCACAGCCGCCAGATACGATTCGAACTGGTCCCGTGACGCCATCCACTTCTGGTCGGCGCGATGCCGCACGAATTCAAGCTGTGCCGCGGGATGCGCGCCCACCGCGAGCGAGGCCTCCTGCACCACTGCTTCGATCCCCCGCGGCACGCTCCTGCCAAGCAGCGCGAGCAGGGCTCGCTGCAGGAGGACGATGGTGGAGATGCTTGCGGTACCGAGCTGGGCCAGCGCAGCCCGCTCATCGGCGAGTGCCACGTAGCCACGGCGCAGCTGCAGGAGCTTGCCGAGAAACTCGTGCTCGAGCAGCGTGCGGAGGTCGGCGGGCGCCACCCACATGCCCACCACCGGATCGGCACCCTTCAGCACCTTGTAGGCGTGCAGGATGTCGGTCACCTCGATGGGGAAGGCATCGGCCGCGCCCGCCCACTCCTCGCGGCTCAGCACCATCGGCGGCGCATTGCCGCTCCTGCGCCAGCCGGCGAACGGCTGGGCGAGGCCCCGCAGCGCCGCCGGTGCGGTGTCGTCGAGCACCAGCAGCAGGTTGACGTCGGAGACGCCCGCCACCCAGTCGCCCCGCGCGGCGGAGCCATAGAGCACCGCGCTGTAGCGCCCGCCCAGGGCCTGGTCGAGGTCATTCAACAGACCCTGCACGGGCACTTCCCACGAATCCGCCATCTAGAAATCCCCTCCTGCCCCGCCGCCGCTGAAGCCACCACCGCCGCCGAAGCCCCCGAACCCTCCGCCACCACCGCCGCCGAAGCCACCGCCGCCACCCCAGCCACCGCCACCGATGCCCGGGCCCCAATATACCCGAGGCCGACGGCCCCGAGCCCCGCCCCGCTGCCGCGAACCGGCCAGCGCCATCCTGATGGCGAGGAAGACGAACACGAGGAGCAGGCCGAGAAAAATCGGCGGACCGGCGCCCGGGGCAGCGGCCTGGGGCGGGACGAGTGCCGAGTCGCGCACACCCAGCTCTTGCGCCACCAGCGCGGCGACGGTCTCGACGCCGGTCACCAGCCCCGGTCCATACTCGCCGGCCGCGAGTTGCGGCCGCATGGCGTCGCGAATACGCCCGGAGGTGGCGTCGGTGAGTATGCCCTGCAGACCGTTGCCCACCTCGAGCCGGATCTTGCCGGCCTGTCCCTCGCGGCGCGGCACCAGCAGCATGACCAGCCCGGCGTTCCGGATCTTGTCGCCGACTTGAGCCTTGGCCCCCACGCCCCAGCGGCGCCCGATAACCAGGGCGACGTCGGACGCCTCGTACCGGCCAATGGTGGGAAGGGTGACCACCGCCAGCTCGGCGCCGGTTTGCTCGCGCAGCGTCCGGGCGATGTTCTCGATGCGGGCGGCGCTCGCGGGATCCACCACACCGGCGACATCGGTGAGGTAGCCAGTGGGCTGGGCCGGGAAGAGCTTCTCCACACCCTCCTGCGCCGCGACCGGCGCCGTGAGGAGCATGAGTTGAAGCACCACCACCGCCAGCATACCTTTGCGCCGTGCCACGCTCACTCCCAGTACTCCTCCTCGTCCTTGCGGCCTGCCAGAGTACCACTCGCGTTCATGTCCGCGCGCTTATTCCGGCGGCCGATGGGCGGGCCGAACCGGCGCCTGGCGTCGCGGTGGTGGCGCTGCCCTACGATCGCGACTCGATCATCGCAGCGCTGACGGTGAGGGCGATCACGCCGCGCCCGGACGTCGCCTTGCTTGACAGCCTCTTTGCCCGCTTCCGGCGGCCCTTCGCCGCCTATGCCATGGCGGCGGACAAGGCGGCGCGGCTCCAGGATTCGCTCGGTCGCGTCAAGGTCGGGCTCGATTCCCTGCCGCGCGAGTCGCCGGCCTACCGGATGCTGTACGGTACATTCGTCGCGCTCGGCATAGAGCGAGCCGCCGCCGACAAGCAGCGCGATTCGCTGCAACGGGCCCTCAAGAGTGCGCGGGCCGCCTTCGGCACTCGATCCGACAGTACGCGGGCGGCGCTTCGGGCGTGGGAAGATAGCACCTACCGGGATTACGAGAAGATCACCCAGCAGCTGTCGCGCGACGCCGGCCTGCAGCCCGCAACGGACACGACCGGCGTCGAGGGCACTGCCGCCCTTGTGCTGAAAAAGGGGCGCTGGTGGATCTACGCCCGGTCGTGGGACGCGCTCGACCCGAATGCGGAGTGGTACTGGAATATCCCCGTGCGGGGTGACAGCGTGTCGCTGTCGCCGGAGAACGCCCGCCGCCGTCCCCGCTACTGAACCGGAACCTCGAATGTCGATTGCGCCGAACATCTACCGCGGTGTGGCCTGCGCGTTGTTCCTGATCCCGGCGCCGCTTGTGGCGCAGACGGCGGCGGAGGCGGCGGCCTCGCTCGCGCCCCGGACCCGCGGCGCCGCGACCGCACCGATCACCATCTACGAGATGTCGGACTTCCAGTGCCCCTACTGCCGACGCTTCGCGCTCAACACTTTCCCCGACCTCGACCGGGAATACATCGCCACCGGCAAGGTGCGCTGGGTATTCATCAACTTCCCGCTCACGATGATCCACCCGAACGCCACCGCGGCCGCCGAGGTGGCCTTGTGCGCGGCGAAGAGCGGCAAGTTCTGGGAAGTGCACGACCTGTTGTACCGGAACCAGCCGACTTGGGCGCCGCTGACGGAGCCCGGCGCGTTCTTCCTGACGCTGGCCGATTCCGCGTCGATACCACCAGCCGCCTTCCGGAAATGCCTGGTCGACCGGGCGACCCTGGACGAGGTGGCGAGCGACGCCAAGGGGTCGGTGCAGGCCGGCGCCTCCAGCACACCCAGCTTCTACATTGAGGGTGGCCTGCTGCCGGGCGCGCAGCCGGTGGCTGTTTTCCGGCAGATCCTCGATTCCATCTACACCGCGAAGGCGACGCCGACGCCGTAGTCAGCGCATCCGCTCGACCATGTCGCTGGCCATCGTGATCCGGTCCGCCGCGCGCTGCAGCGCGGCCGCCACCACGAGGACCTGCGCTTCCGCCGTGGACCATTGCCCCAGCTCGATCGCTTCCCGGATGCCGGGAAGCGTCTTGACGCCGTACCCGGTATAGAGCCCCGGCGCATAGATGGTGTGCTGGTACCATGGCCGGCCCGGCAGGCCCGCGGGCTCCGTGAGCGCGCGTTCCACCTGCACGAGCTGCGCGTTGACGGCGGCCAGATCGGCGGCACTGACCGGCGCGCCCTGCACGAGCCGCGCAGCGGCCACGGAATCGTAGCGTCCCGCCGCGCTGCGCAGTGTTGCCAGCGCGTTGTCGAGCGGCGCGAAGTTGAGGAACGGGGGCACCGAATCGCGGGCGGGCGCCATCATGGGTGCGCGCGGATCCTGCGTGGCCTGGAACACGCCCTCGTCGAGCTGGCGGTTGCGCTCCCGCGCCGCATCGCCCTTCGAGGCCAGCAGTTGCTTCACCTCGGTGGTGTACCCGTCCACGGCATCAGCGAGCGCGCCGAACTGGTAGGGCACGACATCCGCCGAGGCGAGGCGCATGACCGAAAGTCCGGTCGCCAGCGCCAGCGCCCGTCCGTAGGCAAAGCTGGAATCGGCAAATTGTCCGTACCAGGTGAAGGTGTCATAGATCGAGTGGTAGACGCCACCGCTGCCCGGCTGCTCACCGCCAAAGCCAAGATTCGCCGACGGGATCCCGAGGTGCTGGAGAAACGGCGTAAAGTCGGAGCCCGACCCGAGCGCATCGAGACGCAGGTCGGGGCGGCTGCGGATGTCGGCGCGTTCCGGCGCCGGGGCGTTGCCGATGCGCGCCAGGCGCAGGCGGCGTTCTACCGTCAAGCCCGTCTCCGGATCGGTGATCGCACCCGCCACCTGGTTGAGCAGCCGCTCGAGCACGTGCGACCCGCTGAGGTCGAGGAAGCCGCGGTCGTTGACGTCGGTGTTGAGATACGCCACCGCTTTCGCGCGCAGGTCGTCAGCGTGCTGTTCGGCCCATTCCGTGGACCCGAGCAGGATCGGCTCCTCACCGTCCCAGGCGGCGTAGACAACCGTTCGCCGGGGGCGCCATCCCTCCCGGTAGAGCGCGCCGAGTGCACGCGCTTCCTCCAGCTCGGCGACAAGCCCCGACACCGGATCTGCCGCTCCGTTGACCCAGGCGTCGTGGTGATTGCCGCGCACCACCCAGAGATCGGGCTCGACGGCACCGGGCAGGCGAGCAATGACGTCGTAGGCCGGCGCCAGCTGCCAGTCGAACTGCACGGCGAGCCGCACGCGCGCAGGCCCCGGGCCGACGTGGTAGGTAAACGGCAGCCCTCCCTGCCAGTCCCCGGGTGCCCCGCGCCCACCGATCGCCATGAGGAGCGGGCGGGCATCGCTCCAGGAAATCGGCAACACCGGAATCCGGGTGATCGTCTCGGCCTGGGAGCGATCCAGACGCGGCGCGCTGTCGGTTGCACCCACGTTCGGGGTCAGCGGATCGCCGGTGCGCACCGGCATGTCCATGACGCTGCCGCGCTGCACACCGTCCGCGGGGCGCATGCCTCCCCTGGGATAGTCCTCGCCCGCGTGATAGCCGTCGTCGTTCGGATCGGAGTACAGGATGCACCCGATCGCCCCATGCTCGGCGGCCACCTTCGGCTTGATGCCGCGCCACGACAGCCCGTACTTGGCGATGACGATGGCGCCCTTCACCGAGATGCCCAGTCGCTCGAGGCGCTCATAGTCCGCAGGGATGCCGTAGTTCACGTACACGAGCGGCGCCGTCACGTCGCCGTCGATCGAATAGGCGTTGTAGGTCGGGAGCTGTCCGCGCTGCGAGGTCGACGGGTCGCCGGGGATCGCCGGCTCCTGCAGCTTCGCGACGAAGTGCGTTGGCGCCACCAGCTCGAGCCGACGGAACTTCGGCACCGGGAACAGGACATGGAACACCTCGATGTCGGCGGTCCAGCCCCATGCGCGGAACTGGTCCCGGATCCACTCCGCATTGGCCCGCCCGCCAGGTGACCCCAGGTGATGCGGCTGTCCGCTGAGGTGCCGCATGTAGCTGCGGGCACTATCGGGCGATGGGATGGCGGAGAACCTCGCCTCCCATTCCCGCTGCACCCGCGACGCCTCGGGCGTGAACCCCCAGATCGATTCGTCCGTGAATGAAGTCGGTGCCATGGCGAGCAGGCTGGTGCCGAGGAAGAGCGATCGAATCATGGTTCATCCGATGGTGAGGAAGAGCAGCTCCTCGTAGATCCCGGCCCCGAGCGAAATCATGAGCTGCGTGGGCAGATCGAATGCGCCGGCCATGCCGGCGGCCATCGGTGCCGCCCGGAGCAACGCCGACGTGAGCAGGCCCGTCACCGAGCCAAAGGCGAGGGCGTAGTCAACGGATTCTGCGGCCATGCCGAGGAAGCATCGCGGCGTCACACCGCCGGCCCGCCGGAAATCGCGCACCACGAGGATGGTGCCGGCGCCAATCAGCGCGCCGCCGAACCAGAGCACCCCGTTGCGCCCGCCGAGCCAGACGAACGCGCTCTTGAGCAGGCCGTCAGCGCCATTACGCACCCCGGCGTAGGCGTCGTGGGTCAGGACAAACGCCAGCGTCTCGTAGGCCAGCAGCAGCGGCAGGACGAAGAGCAGGCTGTAGCGTGGCGCCCGCGTGGCGCCCGCGTGGCGGGCCAGCAGGTATCATGGGGCACGCCGTAAGCTAGTGGGCGGCACCAGCCCTGACCCCATCTTCCGCCGGCCGCGCGAGGACCGCCCCGAGGCACCAGACGCAGTTACTTCGGCGGCAGCACCACGGCATCGATGATGTGCACCACGCCGTTGCTGGCGCGTGCGGAGCCGAGGATCTTCGCATCGCCGATGTAGGTGTCGCTCCCCTTCTTCGAGATCGTCGCCGGCGTGCCGTCCACCATCGACAGCACCTCCCCGTCCTTCAGCTCGCTGGTTTCATAGACCGACGTGATGACGTGGTGGGAGAGAATGCGACGCAGCGTCGCCTTGTTCTCCGGCTTGAGCAGTTCTTCCACGGTGCCCTTGGGCAGCGCGTCGAACGCGGCGTTGGTCGGGGCGAAGACGGTGTACGGCCCCGAGCTTGCCAGTACATCGAGCAGCCCTGCCGCCGTCACCGCGGCCACCAGCGTCGAATGATCGGGAGATGCCGCGGCGATCCCGACCACGTTCTTCTGGGACTGGTCGTCCCGAACGGTGGCCAGACCGCCGGCGAGCGCCCCGCTCGCCGAGGGCGCCTCGGCGGCCTTCGGCTTGTCCGCGGCCGGAGCGCAGGCCGTGGCGGCGGATACCAGGGTGGCCAAGATGATCTTCATCGCGTCCTTCATGCGGGTCGCCTCCTCGGCAGGTTGTCGGTCGGGGCCAGCGGCGCACCCACGACACGCTGGATGGCGGGCGCGATCCCTGCTTGCAGCGCCCGGGCAAACATGAAGGGCGGTTCTTGAAGAACTTGCGAATCGCGCGTGAAGGTGCGTGACCACCCTCGGTCCGGCGGCGGGGATGGGCGATCGCCTCAGGGGCTCATCCGATGGTGAGGAAGACATCGTACAGCGCGTGGGTCCATGCGGTGACGCCGAACCCGCGCGTGAGGTAGAGGCCGCTGAAGATCAGGCCCGCGATGGTGCGAAAGATGAAGGAGCCGAGCTTGAGCGGGTCACCGAACGGGCCGATGTAGTGGAAGGCGCTGAACACGAGCGCGCCCACCACGGCGGCAAGCATGCCGGCCGGCACGGGCCCCAGCTTGAGGACGCGGCGAGCGAGTGCGGCGAGGCCCGACACGAGGATGACCCGGAAGAGCAGCTCCTCGTAGATCCCGGCTCCCAGCGAAATCATGAGTTGCGTGGGAAGGTCGAACGCGCCCGGCATCCCGGCCGCCATCGGTGCGGCACGCAGCAGGGCTGACGTGAGCAGTCCCGTCACGGATCCCAGCGCCAGGGCATACGCCACCGACTCGGCTGCCATGCCGAGGAAGTAGCGCGGTGCAATGCCGCCGGCGCGGCGGAAGTCGCGCACCACAAGGATGGCGCCGGCACCCAGCAGCACGCCGCCGAACCAGAGCACCCCGTTCCGTCCGCCGAGCCAGACGAACGCGCTCTTGAGCAGCACATCGGCCCCGTTCCGGACCCCGGCATAGGCGTCGTGCGAGAGGGCGAAGGCCAGCGCCTCGTACGCCAGCAGCAGCGGCAGGACGAAGAGCAGGCTGTAGCGTGGCGCCCGCGTGGCGGACCAGTAGCGTTCTGTGGGCACGCCGCAAGTTAGTGGACGGCACCAGCCCCCGAACCTATCTTCTGCGGGTGATCGTCCTCTTCCTCGTGCTGCTGCAGGCGCCAGCCGATACGGCGTACGCCACGCCCGCGCTTCGCGCCCTCATCAGTCGCGCCGCCGACCTCAATGCCGTCGTTCCGGCCCTCAGCTACCGCGCGCATTTCGAGTCGGAAATCGCGATGAACAAGGCGATGCCCAACCGGGTGGAAGGCATCTCGAGCGTGGAGCAGTACGCCGGGACGCTGACCTGGAGCGGTGACAGCGCCAACCAGCACAACCAGGGCTACCGTGCCGTGACCACCGGCCTGCCCTTGCCTGCGGGCTACGTGCTCGGCTCGGCGTGGATCGTTCCCAACCTGTATGGCGACCGGTTCACGCTGCTGAGCGATCCGAAGGCGAAGGGGACCGATGCCGCCAGCGCGCAGGACAGCCTGGACGTACGCGCTGAGAACGTGGTGCACCCGCTGGCGAGCGACCGGGACCGCTACTACCGGTTCTCTGGCGGAGACACCGTCGAGGTGCAGGATGCGCGGGGCCGGAACCAGCGCGTGGTCGTCGTGCACGTCATGCCGCACGCGACATACAGCGAGGCCGCCCGCC
>Ga0315278_10006006_pt1 | contig 11015 bp, 10 predicted proteins | sample YL17G06_0_MG_FD_203880 | JGI IMG/M metagenome (GOLD analysis project Ga0315278, IMG submission 203880) | Sediment microbial communities from Yellowstone Lake, YNP, Wyoming, USA - YL17G06_0 | ecosystem: Environmental > Aquatic > Freshwater > Lake > Sediment | place: USA: Wyoming | collected... | reverse complement strand
GTCGAATACGACAACCTGACGGGTGCTTTTTCAGCCCCCGACCTCGCCGTTCACATGATGGAAACGAGCTACGGCTCGAGACATCACAGGCAGACAGCGAACACTCCCGAAGCAATCCTCTCCCCCACGCTGTCACGGGACGAGTACCTGACGAGAATAGAGCGCGTGAAATGGCATATCCGCGAGGGGAATATCTATCAGGCGAATTTCACGTGTCGCTTCGACGGCCGCTGCCGGCTCGACCCGTTTGTAGCCTATCTGCGATTGCGACGACTCAATCCGTGCTTCTATGGGGCCTATCTTGACTTCGGTGACTACCAGATACTCTCTTCGTCACCGGAGCGGATGTTCCACTGGTACGATGACCGGATCGCAAGTTCCCCGATCAAAGGCACCATCGCCCGCGGGGTGGCGCCCGCAGAGACCGAGCGCAATCTACAACAACTTTTGCACTCCGAAAAAGACCGCGCCGAGCTGCTGATGATTGTCGATCTGGTGCGCAACGACCTGGGGCGGTTCGCTTCCACGGGAAGCGTGGTGGTGGAGAACCTGTATCGCACTGAAGTGCTGTCGTCACTAATTCATCTGGTAGCCGATGTCTCGGCTCGAACACGGGCGGGGTGCACTCTGGGCGATGTTTTCAGGTCGATACTTCCGGGTGGCTCTGTCACGGGCGCTCCGAAACGACGGGCGGTCGAGATTCTGAGAGAATTGGAAGCTGCTCCCCGTTGGGTTTACACCGGGGCGATTGGATACGTCGGCGCCGGTCGGGCGGATTTCAACGTTGCCATTCGCACCATGATTCGCCAGAATAATTGTTATCATATTTACGCCGGTGGCGGGATTGTTGCCGACAGTCAGCCTGAAGCGGAATACGAGGAGATGCTGTTGAAGGCGCACAACCTGTTTGCATCGATAGGGGCGACCCTGTGACTTCAAAGAGAGCTTTGACTGTCACCACAATCAACGGCAGGCAGGTCTCTGGGAACGACGCGAAGATATCCGTTTTTGATAACGCTCTCCTCTACGCGGAAGGGCTGTTCGAGACGTTTCTCGCGTGCGATGATCGGGTACTGTTCCTTGATGAGCATCTCGATCGCCTTTACCGGGGCGCCAAAATCATCAATCTCACTCCGCCCTCGAACCGAGACAAGCTGGCCCGGTGGATGAAATCCACGATAGCCGCCCATCCCGCGCGGATCAAGAAACTGCGCCTGACAATTACTTCGGGCGAGGCGTCCAAGTGGTTGGGGATACAGGGCAAGCCGCAGGTTATCCTGTCCGCCGCTCCTCACACCATACCCACCGAACCGTTCCGGCTGCAAGTGTCTGATTTTCGGGTGGATCAGGATTCGGAGTTTCGACGAATCAAGACGATTTCATATGCCATTCACGCCGTCGCTCTCAAGCGAGCGCTCCAGGACGGTTTTGATGACGCTCTTATGATCAACCAGAAGGGTCGGGTGGCAGAGGTTACGTCGTCGAACATTTTCTGGCGACGAGGTCGCACCGTCTATACGCCGCCGCTGTCGGCCGGCTGTCTAGAAGGGGTGACTCGGTATGTGGTTTTGAACAGTGCGAGAAAGCATGGGGTGAGGATAGTCGAGCGAACAGAGCCGCTGGAGCGCATGACCACCGCGGACGAAGTGTTTATCAGTAGTTCACTCAAACTCGTAATCGGGGTTTCCGAGATCGTCCATGGGCGAAAGCGTTTTCGTTTTGCGGCCGGTGATACTACACGGCAATTGAGCGAGTGGCTGCGGCGCGTAACTGGGATATGAGCGCCCGTTCGCTCAAGGCTTGTTGAAAAACCTCCAAACCCGTCATCGCGAGTCTCGACCGCGTTTCGCGGACGAGACGTGGCGATCTCAAATTGCACTGCGGTAACAACTTTTCCGTGGGCGGCAGACCTCCCGGTCTGCCCCTTGTACGGGGCACACGGGGACGTGTGCCGCCCACGATGGTGCGAGATTGCCACGCTGCGATGTCACACCTGTCGGCGTTCATCTCCGCTCGCAATGACACGCAAAGGACTTTTTCAACACTCACCTCGACAGACATGATAGGTTTTAGGTTGACTTGCCGGTATATCTGCGGATATCATCAGCCATAACCCAGACGCGACCGCAAGTCGCCCGTTGGAAGGTGTCGTTATGAATAAACCGTATGCAATTGCCGTAAGCCTGCTGATCAGTCTGGCTCTGATAGGAGCGCCCAAGGCTCAGACTGAAACACCGGAGACCACTCACACATTATATGACATCCCCCCCCGCGCCCTGGTAGACCTCCCCACGGCCGGCACTCTGCCGCGCGGCGCTTATCAGATTGGGCTGCGCCTGTATTCCGGAGGAGGTGCGAACGGATACACCGATATCGGCTTGTCGAGCCGATTCATGATGGGGATATCATACGGCGGGACAGAGATCGTGTCGTCCGAGGATCCTGACTGGAATCCTCGAATCGGGTTCAGTCTGAAGTTCCGAGTGATCGACGAAATGGAGTACTTCCCCGCGGTCGCCATCGGTTTTTCCGACCAGGGTTATGGTTTGTTTAAGTCTAATTTTAACCGCTACACTTACAAGGCGCGTGGTTTCTACGCGGTGGCCAGCCGGGGATTCTATTTCTACAAGTGGACATCAGGGTGGCATTTCGGGGTGAACTATTCGCTTGAAGACGAAGGAGACGGCGATTCCGATGTCAATCTATTCGGCGGATTCGATGCCACATTCAACTACAACCTGGCACTGCTTTTGGAATACGATGCGGGATTCAACGATGATCGGGGCGAAACTACCGAAGTATCCGGCAAAGGACGAGGTTATCTGAACCTGTCGATCAAGTGGCTTTTTGCCCAGAACCTGGAACTGGAGTTTCTTCTGAAGGATTTGCTGGTCAACCGGCGGGAATCATCGACAGTGACCCGTGAGGTCAGGATGATGTATATCGATCAATTCTGATTGGGTTCTTCTTACAGTCCGAATTTTCGCCAGCGCTCCAGCACCTGTTCGGTAAAGTCCCCCACCTCTTTGATGACCGCCTCGCGATACTGACGCGCCTTTTCGATATCGAACTCGGGATAACCGGTGTTCTCTTCGTAAAGCAAGATCGTACCGGGTGCCGGATAGATATCGGCCCCCGGACGAAACCACCAGGCCATCTCCTTGTTGTAAGCTACCTGATCGAGGTAAGCCGGGTCCACCGCCTGAGCGATGGCGCACTCGTTGGTACCGGCATGACCACCCGGGTGCCCCCAGAATTTGCGGTCAAGCTGATCACACAGCTCCCACCAGTGAATGACGGCGACGTTGTGGCCCGATACAGCATGGAAGTCGAAGGCAACATCCTTCAGCACAGAGTTGTTGCCGCCGTGGCCGTTCATAACTATCAAGTTGTGGAAACCCAGTTTGGCCAGCGAGGCCAGCACGTCACGGACATAGCCACCGAAAGCTTCGGGACTGACGGTCATGCCACCAGGATAGCGGTATAATGACCGGGTGATGCCGTAGCTTATCGTCGGCGCGACCAGAGCATTGATGCGCTCGGCGATGCCTTCGGCAATGGTCTCGGGGATTACGTTGTCAGTACCTATACAAGCGGTTCCGTGTGGCTCAACGGTGCCGACCGGCAGAATGACCGTGTCTATCTGGTTGAGGACTATTTCTTTGACCTTAAGCCAGTGCAGCTTTTGCAGGTGTCGTTCCATTCAAGTATCCAGCTTGGAGATGAGACGTTCCATCACCAGTTCGGTCTCACGGGCAGTGGTATCATCAGCCTCAAACCGGAACTGGTTGATATCTCGCGCCATAAGATCGAGTTCTTCCTCACTTTCAACCGCATACCAGATTTCAAGCTCGGACCAGCTCAGGTTCTCTCCGGTGAAGGCGGAGGCAACTTCAGCGTAGATCGAAGGCGACTTCCAGTCGAATTCGGCCAGGTTGACGCGATAGGAACCGGTCATGCCGATAACATAGTACCGGCCTTCGGGGGTCGGTCCGAAGACCGCATCCGACTGCTGCAACAGGCGCAGAGCAGTACGCATCATGCCGGCTGTAAACGTGGGGGTCCGACTGCCCACCACGAGGACGTTCTTGTAGCCGCTGTCAAAGCAAGTCTTGAATACCTTCTCAATCCGCAATCCCCAACCCTCTGACGCCATACCGATAGCCGAGAAATGTTCCGCCAGATCGTTCTTCTTCCTTGCGACCATTTTCTTGGCGACATAGTCGGTGACGATCTTGACCAGGCGGACCCGCTCCGGATCATCAATATAATAGAGGCGAACATCGACCGACGGAACTTGTAAGGCGTTGAGGAGCGTGTCGGTGACGAAGGCCTGGTGGAGAAATTTCAGAGCGTCGCCCTGAATGGCGCCAAGCTCCATTTTCGATCCATCTTCTGTCGGTTCCTGGACACAGACGGCAATTACAGTGGCGTTGTTTTTCTTCGGCATGACTATCCGCGTGTTCGATCCCTGTTTACCATAGCTGCCTGCCAATATAGAAATCGGGTAGCGGGACGTCAAGCGAGTGCAAGATGAAAGAGAAGATTGTTTTCCCCGGAGCCATTCATTATTGTAGTACGGCCAAGAGACGGGGATCGAGCGCATGGGACTGCGCAGGCGAATGCAGTGCGCTTAGCGCACTTTCTTCATTTCGCCGAGCAGTTCGTCCGGTCCGATCACGCCGGTGATAATCTTGATGATATTCCCCTGCGAATCGAGCAGGAGGGTGGTCGGCAGGGAGTAGGTCTTCAAGCCAAAGCGTGTTTTGAAAGCAACCGTTTGGGGGGAGCTTTCTTTCTCGAGTTGAACTTTCACCGGCACGAAGCGTTCGGCCTCGCGGCCGACTTCCGGATTGCTGAAGGTCCTCTTCTCCAATACCCTGCAATTGGCGCACCAGGTGGCCCAGGTGTCTATCAGCACCGGTTTGCCTTCGTTCCTGGCGCGAGCCAAAGCGGCCTCAAGATCGGTTTCCCATCCCCGGATACCGGTTTCCTCTCGCACCGACACACCCTCTGACATTGGTAGCCACGATGAAGCAGCCGGCAGGATAAATCCCTCTGAAAAGAGTATTGCCAGGACCAGATAGCCCCCCACGAGTATTGCCAGGAGGCCGACGAGCTTCTTGAGACGGAGAAAGAATCCGGCCTCCGGATTCAGTCGATCCACTCCGCCACCGAATACTCCGAAAGCAAGCAGGAGCAACGCCGTGAGGCTCGCCGTCACGACCGGTGAAACCAGCGTACGCAGGAAATAGACGGCCATCATCAGCAACACAAAGCCGAAGAATTTCTTGACTGACTCCATCCATTCGCCTGAACGCGGGAGACGCGTAATAGCTGAGGAGAACGTTCCAATCACTACAAACAGAGTGCCCAGTCCCAGGGCGAAAACAAAGAGGGTCAGAAAGCCGACTACCGGCGAACCGCTGGTGGCGATATATAATAGTATCCCGGCCACGAACGGACCCACGCAGGGCGAAACTACCAATGCGGCCACCACGCCGAGCACAATTGAACCCAGCACTCCCCCCCCGCCTCGCGCCGTGCCAAGTCTCTGACGCAGCGCGCCTGGCACATTGAGGTCGTATAATCCGAACATGGACAGAGCGAAGACAACAAAGATCAGAACCATGCCGATCACAACTGTCGGACTTGCCAGCCAGGCGCCAAAAACACCACCAACCAATGACACGATCAGCCCCATGACGCCGTACACCACAGCCATCGTACCGACATACACGAGCGACAGGAAAAACCCGCGCGCGACCGTGCGATCCTGACCTGCAAAGATGCTGACCGTGATCGGGATCATCGGGTAAGTACAGGGCGAGAAAGACAGTAACAGACCGGTTACGAAAGCCAGCCCAAGAACGAGGAAGTACCCCCAGAAGCCGTGGTTAGCAATAAGTTCCTCCAATTCCGAACGAGGCACCTCATGCGAAATCGGGGTGTCCTGAGATTCGGGACTGCTTTCGGCTGAGACGACCTGAGAGAAGATCGTCTGATTGGCGGGTTGGCCGCCAGAACGAATCGATATCTTAAGGGGAATATCAGCTGTGTGTGGAGCGCGACACTCGCGATCATTGCAGGGCTGATAAGTGAATCTCACCGGAAGGCGGTACTCACCCTGAGCGAGAGTAGCACTGATCGAAACCTTGAATGAAATGACTGCTCGGTCGGAGTAAACCGACATCCGCTCGCCGGCAAGGGTGGCGTCTTTTCCGTCCGGGTATCGGATATTCGAGGGCACTATGCCTTCAAGCGTATCGAACTGAACCTCAGCGGGAATGAGATAATCCTGGTATGGCCTCGCTGAGTTAATGTGCCAGCCTGGGACGATGTCGGCAACCACCGCGCCGGCGTATTCTCCACCAGGCTCGGCAGCCGAAATCGAAAAGACCGAAAATGCGGTGACAAGGTCCTCTTCGCCACCTCCCAAACTAAAAGAGGCGACATCAGCCGAAGTCTTCGCCCCAGCCAGAACAACAACCAAGCCGAGCAGGATTCTCAAGTGATGCATGGAAAGCACAGTTCCTTCAGGCAACAGCATCGATTATTAGATTATAACCCGCAAGGAAAAGGCGGGTTCAGAACTTTATCAGCTCTTGTTTCGGCGTTCAACTATTTCAGCCTTGATGAGGCGCATGAGCTTGTCGGGGTCGATCTTGGCCGCGATAATCTCGGCCACGCGGCGGCCCAGTTCCTGAGCAAACACCCTCGTAAACATCTCCATCTCGCTGGGACCGAGTTGTTCCAAGTTTTCTTCCCAACCGAGTTTGTCTTTGGGCAGGTCCGGACCGATAGTCTTCACGTCCGGGATCAGACGATCCGAATCGGTATCCCGGATTTGCTCCATCTCTTTTTTGAATTCGTCGATAAACTTCTCGACACCTGGCGAATTGCTGGAACGTCTCGGAGAAACCGGGGCTTTCGGTCCGTGTGTTATCGGGTCAACCCCTTCAGAATTCGGATCGATAGTCAGTTTGCCGGAATCGTGCAGCCGCGGGGCACCGGTGACAGCCGGGTCGTTGTCTTTGCGGATAGCATCGACGAACCAGTTGTAGTCGTGGTTAGTGTTTTCATCACGGGCACCGGCTTCCGGAGCGGCCAAACCGTACTGGTCGGTAAGAATATCAAGTTTACCCGTGCCCTCCATAGACGGCGCTTTCCGGCCCGGAACCTGGTGAACGGCGCGCCCGCTGGCTTCGTCAAGAACCAGTGATTCGACGTTGACTGACGTGCGGCCGGTATCATTAGGATTCGATCCGCCTTCAAGTCCGATCAGCTTTTCATCGGATTGAGCGCCCTGCGGTCGCCGCCCTGCTACCGTCTGGTCCATGACTTCGGATTCAGTGACTTTGATGTCGTCCAGACCGAGCGCGGCGTTAAGAAAATCATCGTCCACTTCAGAGAAACTCGGTGTTCCGGCCGGTGATGACGTTACGGCGCTCCGCGAGCCTATGAATACGGACACCTGATCAAGCAGATCTTTGGGATCGAAGGGCCGCGGAATTATCACCTCGTTGGGAAACGGCAGATCGGACTTGTCAGACGGTTGGAACAGCAGCATCGGGATGCGGCCGGAGCGCGGATCAACACGCAGCTTTTCGTAGTAGGGTATGCCGTCCGGGGCCATCAGATCAGCACCGACGATAATCAAGTCCGGCCGCGACAGCTCCAGCACCTCGCGGGCCTTCTCGGCCGCCGTGACTGCAATCACGTCGTACCCGTTCTGACGAAGCACCGTCTCCGCGATCGATCTGACGGTATCAGCTTGCTCAGCAATTAGGATTTTTCGACGCATGGCAGTCAATGGTTTCGGCCGGAGTGATGGTCTTTTTCGGAGAGTCGGCTCGATGCTTCCTCCAGAACCCGGCGTTCTTCCGGAGTCAGATTCTCGATCCCGACCTCGTTAATCTTGTCAAGGATCGCGTCCACTCTCTTCATGATACTCTCAGCCTGCCGCCGATTACGTTCCAGCTTAGCCAGTTGCCTCTTGTACCGCAAGTTTTTAATCCAACTGCCCGGACGGAACAGGCGCCAGTCGAGTTTCAGATATAGCAATCCGAACAGCGCTCCACCCAGGTGCGCCATATGGGCGACATCGCCGCCGCCAAACAACAGACCCAGCAGCATGAATCCGGGAATGGCCCACTTGACTTTCAGCGGAATCGGAATCGGGAAGAAAAACATGCTGCGGTTGGGAAACATTAACCAGTAAGCCACCAAAACACCGTAGATGGCCCCTGATGCACCTATCACCGGTCCCAGGCTTGACGGCATCACGATAAGCGTCAAGAGACCACCTGCTACCCCGGCCAGCAGATAGAACTTAGCGAATGCGCGGCTTCCCCAGGCCTGTTCGATCTCTGTGCCGAACATCCAGAGGGACAGCATGTTAAACAGCAGGTGAAAGAAGGGGAACGACGGCAAGTGCAGAAACATGTAGGTCCCCAACTGGTATACGAGTCGGGGAAAATCGGCGAAAAACTGCTGCGGGGTAAGTCCAAACAGCACCTCCAATTGACCGCGCATCAAGAGCTGAAGGACCAGCACGCCGCCATTGATTATCAGCACCCACTTTATAAATGGCAACGGGGCGCCTGGGCCGATTCTAAGGCTGCGATAACCGCCGGTATCGTATGACTGATACTGACTCATATGTTACCGTTTATCGGCAGGATGTCATCGACAGTTAGGCTGATCGGGTGGCTGTTTGTGATCGACTCCCTCCGGGGGTCGCGGATTCGGATTGAGTCAGGTCCCGACCCCGAACCTGGGGAGTATTCGCGTCACCAGAAGATACCAGGCTCCCGAAAAAAGGACGAGGGGCAAAAGAGTCAGCCAGTCCATGAGACCGTCACCCTCAAACAATGACCTGCATTGTCATAAAGACCGGCCGGACCAATGGAGGATTTTATCAAGATAGAACCTTCTGAAGCCGGGCCACTAACTGAGCCTTGGGCATCGCCCCGACCACCTGGTCAACTACTTCGCCATTCTTAAAGAACAGGAGCGAGGGGATTGACATGATGTTGTACTTACCGGCGGTCTTGTTGTTGGAGTCTACGTCGAGTTTGGTAATCTTGACTTTCCCGTCGAGTTCCTGAGCTACTTCTTCGAGGATTGGGGCAATCATTTTGCACGGCCCACACCAGGTGGCCCAAAAATCGACAATAACCGGCATGTCCGACTGAAGAACTTCAGCCTCAAAGGTATCGTCAGTGATGTTAATCGGCTTGCTCATTAATTATCCTCCAACAGGTCGTCTTGTTTTCACTTCCGCTTTCTTGTAACGCCCGGAGTCAAGTGAAGTTCCTGCCCAGTTAGGACAGCTAACGGCACTTGTCCGGCTGCCGAATATAGGCTCCCCGTCATCCTGGAACCAAGTGGAAAATCCGCAAACCTGTAAACGAGTTTCGCCCATCGCAGGGGCGCAGGTATTTCCCTTCTTTGTCTTGGCATACGCCTCCGGCAAGGCTATATTAGGCGCTTTCCAGAAGGTCGTCATGAGATTAGTGCTGCAGAGAACCAAAGGTGTTGAGGTTTGGATCGACGGCAAGCGCCACAGCGCCACCGCTCCCGGGTTGCTGATTCTATTTGGAACCCGGAACGGCGATCGCGAGGAATCATGCAGTTACCTAGCTGACAAGTCGATCAATTTGCGCATCTTCGAGGACGCCGAGGACAAGATGAACCTCTCAGCGCTTGACATCGGCGCGGAGTTAATGGTCGTCTCTCAATTCACCCTGTATGCCGATTGTCGCAAAGGGCGGCGTCCGGGCTTCTCCGACGCCATGGCCCCAGCTGAAGCCGAGCGGCTTTATGATCGTTTCGTTGAGCTGGTCTCAAAGAGCGGGCTGGTCACACGGACGGGCGTATTCGGGGCTAAGATGGAACTCAGGTTCACAAACATGGGACCGGTTACTATTCTGCTTGAACATGACAACTGACGCCATCATAGCGCTGTCCCGCGATAGAAGGCTGGTCCTGGGTTCCCGTTCCCCCAGACGCGTGCAACTGCTGGCCGAACTTGGGGTTGTGTTCCGGCAGGCCGTCTCGGAGATCGACGAAGCTCAGCAGTTGGGAGAAGACCCTTTCCGCTATGCGGTGCGGTTAGCGGAGGATAAAGCTCGCGGCGTAGCCCGCCTATGTGACCCGGACGAGATTGTCATAGGTGGCGACACAGTAGTTGTGCTTGAAGGTATTATTCTTGGCAAACCGTCAAACCGAGACGAGGCCGTCGCGACCCTCTTGAAACTGTCCGGGGAACAACACACGGTATGTACAGCGCTGGCTTTGGCTAACGGAACCGGCATACTGTGTTCGGGTGCGGAAAACACCGAGGTTTACTTCAATCGCGTCACAAGTGAGCAAATTGAACGATACGTTGATACCGGTGAACCGATGGACAAAGCGGGAGCCTATGGAATACAAGGGATGGGGGCTTTTTTGGTTGACAGGATAGAGGGTAATCTTGATAATGTCGTGGGTTTGCCCCGGGCCTTATTGGACTCGCTGGCCAGGAAGGCGCATCGCCTTGTTTTGCACGGTACTGACTGTTAATGAACGAGTTACACGCCAGATTCGGAGAACTGCTCAAACTCGAAAGAGAACGCCGGGGTATGGCGCTGAGCACGGTTTCGTCAGAGTTGAAAGTCCCTGAAGATACACTCATCAAGATCGAGGCCGGTCAGGCCGATTCCCTTCCGCCGGGACCATACCTGGCGCTCTTTTCCAAATCGTATGCCGAGTTTCTCGGAATAGACTACGCTAAGACGATTGAGGCCATCCGCGAAGAACTCGGCGAATCGTTGGAGCCGACCACGCCAGAAGACTCTCAGCGTGATGAAACCGCCGATAAGCCGGAGAAGCCAGTCACTGAGCATCGCACCGCAGACACTCGGACACCCCGGAAGAAGACCGGGCTTATGGTAGGCGGGGGAGTTGTCGTAGTCGCCATCCTTGTGGTGACATATCTCGTCATATTCGGAGGAGGGCAGAACCGAACCACT
>Ga0315278_10006004_pt1 | contig 11016 bp, 10 predicted proteins | sample YL17G06_0_MG_FD_203880 | JGI IMG/M metagenome (GOLD analysis project Ga0315278, IMG submission 203880) | Sediment microbial communities from Yellowstone Lake, YNP, Wyoming, USA - YL17G06_0 | ecosystem: Environmental > Aquatic > Freshwater > Lake > Sediment | place: USA: Wyoming | collected... | reverse complement strand
GCACGACGTTAGTCCCGAATACTTTGCGGAGCAGACGGGAAAGGAAGGCAGCACCGCGAGTCAGAAACCTTTTCTGAAAGCGGGTCAGGATGTCCTGGTTCAGATAGTAAGAGAAGAAAGTGAACGTAAAGGGGCGCTTCTTACGACCTATATATCATTGCCCGGACGATATTTGGTTCTCTTGCCGAATAAGGAAAGCAGCGGCATTTCCCGGAAAATAGAGGATGAGGAAGACCGTAAGCGGCTAAAACAATTAATGGAGCAGGTTAAAATTGATGAAGGCATTGGTTTTATAATCCGTACGGCAGGCATGAACAGAACAAAGCAGGAGCTTTCCCGGGATTATCAACTGCTGTTGAGGCTGTGGAAAGAGATTCAGAAGCGGGCTGGGAGCGCCCCTCCGCAGTCGCTCATTTACCAGGAAAGTAATTTCGGCGTGTGCTCTCTCCGCGACTATTTCACATCGGAAATTGAAGAAATCCTCGTAGATGATATTGAGACGTACAAAAAAATGAGGGAATACTCCAAAGCCGTCGTGCCGAGGACTGTAAAACTTATTAAGCTCTACAAGGAAAAGACCCCGCTGTTTGATAAGAATCGGCTTGAAGACCAGATTCGCGTCATTTACCAGGACAGGGTGGAGTTGAAATCCGGCGGGTACATAATCATAAATCCCACGGAAGCCATGACTACCATTGATGTTAACTCGGGGCGGGCATCAAACAAGAGGAACGTTGAAGAAACGGCCTTCAGGACCAACATGGAAGCGGCAGAGGAGATTGCCAGGCAACTGCGCCTGCGAGACCTGGGCGGACTGCTTGTAATCGACTTCATTGATATGCGTGATCGAAAACATGAAGCCGAAGTGGAGAAGACCTTCAAGAAGGCCCTTAATGTTGACAGGGCAAGGATACAGATGTCGCGCATATCCAAATTCGGAATGCTTGAACTGTCAAGACAGAAGAAACAGTCGACCATACAGGAGATCAGCTATATGGCCTGTCCTTACTGTAAGGGGCGCGGCGTGAGGCCATCCCTGGAATACACAGCCCTCGGCGCCTTCAGGAAAATTGAATCTCATGCAGTAAGGGGGGATTACTCTGTTCTTAAAGTAAGACTGCCTTACGAAATAGCCGATTATCTTCTGAACCGGAAAAGAAACGAGATAAGTAAACTTGAAAGCACATATAATGTCGCTATTCATATATCCGGGAGCAGTGACACGCCATGGGACGAGTTGAAAATCGAAACCGTAGCCATGGAGGTCATTGAGGAAGCTTTTCCGGAAGAGGAAAGCCGCCCGGTTGAGATGGCCGATAAACAGGAAAATGAGCCTGCCGAACCTGCCGTCGGTGTATTAACACTGGCGGAAGTCAGCTCGCTTCAGTTAACACAGGCGGAAGTCAGCTCTCTTCCGCAGGAAATCGACGAAGGGGTGGAGACAAGCCCGAAGCCTGCCAAAAAGAAGTCAAAATGGAGACCAAGACGCAAGAAAAAGAAAACGGACGATAAATCCGTTGAACCTATATCTCGCCCCCCGGCGGAGCGAAGCGATAATATGATGACGTACAAGAGGATAGAACAAGCCCAAGACAGCACAGTCAAGCCACTAGCGCCATCGAGCGGTACAGGCGGAACAGGCGCAACAGGCGGTGAAGGACAAGACCTCTTAAGCAGGCTCCGTAAGGTTTTTGAACAAATGGAGGAGTAGAATTATTTTTTCCTGCCAAGCTCCTTGGCCCGAAGTGTCGCTGCCTGGACAGCTGCCATCATGGTAGCCCTTAGCTTTCCCTCTTCCATGGCCTGCAAACCGGCTATGGTCGTTCCTCCGGGAGAGGTGACCATGTCTCTGAGCTCTGCGGGGTGCTTGTCTCCTTTAAGGCAGAGTTTAGCAGCGCCGAGAAGGGTCTGCGCCGCGAGTTTCAGGGCGATGTCTCTGGCGAGTCCCATATTGACGCCGGCATCGGCAAGTGCGTCAATTATTACAAATGCGTATGCAGGTCCGCTCCCGCTCAAGCCGGTTACCGCATCCATGAGTTCTTCTTTAACAAAAACGGCAATCCCGACAGCTTCAAAGATATGACGGGTGAAAGCAATATCTTCGTCCGTTGCATATGAGCCTCTGGCGATTGCCGCAGCCCCTTCGCCGATCAGTGCGGGGGTATTCGGCATGACCCTCATGACGCGAGCCCCCTTCTTGAGGCATTCCTCTATATATCCCGTAGAAATACCCGCCGCAATGGAGATGATGAGCTTGCTCTTGTCAATACTGCCTGATATCCCTTCCAGCACTTCCGCCATATTCTGTGGCTTCACGGCCAGGATCATGATATCCGAATCCCTGACAGCCTTCTTATTGTCTTTGGTTACACAGATGCCGTATGTCTTTCTGAGCTCGTCCAGTTGCTCCGTTACCACATCGGATACGGTGACCTTGCCCGGAGCTATTAGATTGCGGGACAGGATGCCTTTGATAAGGGCGCTGCCCATTTTGCCTCCGCCAATAAAGCTGATCTTTTTTCCCTTTAACATATCTTTTTCTCCCCCGTGGCCTTTCCCTTGAAGGGCCGTCAATGTTTTGATCCAGTTTACGACTTTTTACAATATTATCAATCTTTATTTGTACAAGATGCAGGATATATGATAGGCACTTGGTACCCCCCTATATGCAGGGGTGGAGTTGTCGCACCGCTTTTATTTTCATCTATTAATATGGAAGACAGGTGTAAAACCTGTCCTGCTGCTATCCGGGCTGGGCCTAATGCCCGTCGTTATCTGTTGCAAGAGGTGAATAAGTATCAATGGTAATATTTCATGAAATCAGCGGTGCAAAGATAGCCTGCTGGGCAAGCAGCCAAAACTTTGCCGATGGGAAAAAGGCGCTCTTTTTTATCCACGGGTCAGGCGGGGACCACAGGATCTGGATAGAACAGTATACGAGATTGAAGGATGAGTTCAATATTGCGGCAATTGATTTGCCCGGTCATGGATTGTCTGAGGGTCGGGGTGAGCAGGATGTATCGCAGTATGTTGAATGGGTGAGAAAGTTCATCGCTGCACTTGCTTTGGAGAAACCTGTTTTGATCGGCCACTCCCTGGGTGCAGCCATAAGCCTGGTATTTGCCATAAAGTATGGAGAGATGCTCTCCGCCATTGTCCCCGTGGGCGGGGGAGCCAGAATGCCTGTGAATGCAATGATTCTCGAAGGCCTGAAAACGGATCCCGATTCCGTTATCGCTTTGGCCGCCAAGTTTTCTGTTACCAAGGAAAATAGAGAACGCCTGTTGCGAACCGTTATTGAGGGACTGTCGCGTGCCAATCCTGACATTCTGTATGGCGATCTTCTTGCCTGTGACAGACTCGACATCGGAAATGAGGTCGCAAGTATCGGAAAGCCGACCCTTGTTATGTGCGGCGCTGATGACAAGATGACGCCGCCCGCGCTATCGCAATTCCTGAGAGATAACATTCCCGGTGCGCAGTTGTCGCTGATTGAGAATGCCGGTCATATGGTAATGCTGGAAAATGCAGATGCCTTCAACGGAGCTCTCAAATCATTTGCTCTATCCTTGCCTGATATGGAGAGACGATAAAGAAATTAAAGTTTTTGATTGTTAGAAGGAGCTCGTATGTTTGTGCTGGGAAACTTTATCATTGCGGTGGCAAAAATCATCCATGTCGTACTTACCATCTATATGTGGATTATCATTGCCAGGGCTATCCTCTCCTGGGTGAATCCTGATCCGTATAATCAGATCGTTCAGTTTTTGTATCGTGTCACAGAGCCGGTCCTGGCAAGTGTTCGCAGATGGCTGCCATTCGGCCGTATGGGTATTGACGTATCGCCGATAATCGTCATTCTGGCGATTTATTTTGTGGATGAATTTCTCATCAAGAGCATGATTGAACTGGCAGTGAACTTAAAGTGAAGTTTCGCGCAGACGGGTTTTTGGGTCAATATGGTTGACATCAAAGAAACGGAGCATGGAGTTATTTTCCATATCCACGTTGTTCCAAGGTCAGCTAAATGCGAGGTTGCCGGTATTCAGGGTGATGCGTTAAAGCTTAGAATCACAGCACCGCCCGTGGAGGGACAGGCGAATACGGAATGTATCAGGTTTCTGTCTAATATTCTGGGCGTCAGAAAAAAACAGGTAACCATCTTGAGCGGCCATAAATCCAAGAAGAAAACGGTTGCGATAGAAGACGTTAGAAGGAAAGATATCGAGGCTTTGATTTCATGAGCCGTCGCCCGTTAGAATGACGGGGTCACGAATAGTTTTGTCGTATTCCCACAAGCCACTGTATATGACATTGATTCTCACTGCTTTTTACCAGCTTATAGTATGGAAGAAGGTCGAATAAAAGGCACGGAAAATAGAAGAGTCGCCCGGGCAGCAGGGGTGGTCGGTCTGGCCACAATGTTTTCCCGCATATCCGGCTTTCTCAGGGATATGGTTGTGGCCGCTTTTTTCGGCGCCGGTCTTATAACTGACGCCTTTTTTGTTGCCTTCCGGATTCCCAACATGCTGAGGCGCCTGCTCGGGGAAGGATCGCTGACCGTCTCCTTCGTGCCTGTCTTTACGGAATACCTGAACAAAAAGACGAAGGCCGAGGCCTATGAACTGGCCAATGTCGCATTTACGGTACTTTCGATTATCCTTGTCATTGTATCTATTGCAGGCATTATTTTTTCGCCGCTTATCGTAGCGATCATGGCGCCTGGATGGTATATTGATCATCCGGCCCACTATCACCTGACAGTTTTTCTCAATCGTCTGATGTTTCCCTACATCTTCTTCATCGCCCTGGTGGCGCTGTGCATGGGCATCCTCAATTCCTTGCGCCACTTCGCTGCACCCGCCCTTTCACCCGTCATCCTTAACATCTGTATGATCCTGTCGGTGCTGCTGCTTATGGACTTTTTCCCGGAACCGATCACAGCACTTGCCGTGGGAGTCATGATAGGCGGCGTTTTGCAACTCGCCATGCAGTGGCCTTTTCTTGTTAAATTCGGATTAAAGCTGAAGCCAGATTTTAACTTCAGGCATCCGGGCCTTAAAAAAATCGGGATCCTTATGCTTCCCGCAGTTTTTGGGGCATCGATCTATCAGATCAATATCTTCATCTCCACAATACTGGCCTCTCTGCTTCCCTCCGGGAGCGTCTCCTACCTCTACTATGCAGACAGGGTCGTGGAGCTTCCCCTTGGCGTATTTGCTATTGCGGTGGGGACAGCGGCACTCCCCAGTTTTTCGGAGCAGGTGGCAAAAGGCGACTTTCATGAATTAAGGGGAACAATCAATTTTTCCCTGAGACTAATACTCTTTGTCACTATACCGGCAACGCTTGCCCTCATAGTGCTCCGGGTTCCGATAATCTCAGTACTTTTTCAGAGAGGTGCGTTTGATATTCAGTCAACCCTTCTAACTGCCCAGGCCCTCTTATGCTACGCTGTTGGTCTGTGGGCCTTTTCGGTGATCAGGGTGATTGTTTCGGCTTTTTATTCACTTCAGGATTCAAAAACCCCGATGAAAGCGGGAATTGTCGCATTCATTGTCAATATTATCTGTAGTATTGTTCTCATGTATCCTCTAAAGCATAGCGGTCTTGCACTGGCGACGTCCATCGCCACGGCTGTCAATGTCATCATGCTGACAGTTGTTCTTAAGAGAAGGATCGGGGCTTTTTTAGATCAGGAGTTTTATCATTCTGTTTTCAAAATATTTCTGTCGTCGCTCGCGATGTTGGGCATTATTATCGTCATAGAAATTATTATACCTTGGAGGAATGAAGGGCACTTAAACGAGAGACTCTTATACCTGACGCTGTGCGTAGTTGCCGGCATGGCGACATTCTTCACAGCAGCCCGTTTAACCAAGTGCTCGGAAATGACGATGATTGTTGATGTCATCAAGAGGAGGATGATGGGCTAAATCTAAATAAATACAGAAAGATGAAGCTAATGACCGGATAAAAGGTATTGACTGCCGGGACTTGAAGTGATAGGGGGAATTTCCTTTTGACGGGGTCATCTTGAAGGGAAGGTCAGATTATGCTGGATATAAAATTTCTGAGACAGAATATTGATTTCGTTAGAAATAAAATGCTCGAGAGGGGTCAGGACATCAATCTTGAAGCCTTCGCCGCGCTGGATGAAAAGAGACGTAGAATCCTCCAGGAAGTGGAAACCCTGCGAAACGAGCGGAACACTGCCTCCAAGGAGATAGGCGAGAAAAAGAAGAAAAAAGAAGACGCTTCCGAACTGATTGCCAGGATGAGCGATGTCTCCAATCGCATCAAAGAACTGGACGAGTCTCTAAAGAAAAGCGAGGAAGACCTCGGCAGTATTCTCATGATCATTCCCAATGTACCTCATGCGTCCGTCGTGTACGGTACGGGCTCGGAGGATAATCCGGTAATCCGTGTCTGGGGGGAGAAGCCGCAGATCGCTTTCACACCGAAACCGCACTGGGAAATCGGTGAGGATCTGAATATCCTTGATTTTGCGAGGGGTGCAAAGATTACAGGGGCGCGATTTACCCTGTACCGGGCATGGGGGGCTATGCTGGAGCGGGCCATCATAAATTTTATGCTTGACCTGCATACGTCAGAACACGGCTACACAGAGGTCTTGACGCCCTTCATGGTAAACAGTCAGAGCATGACGGGAACCGGACAGCTCCCGAAATTTGCCGAAGACCTTTTCAAGATTGAGAAATTTGACTATTACCTCATTCCCACGGCGGAAGTGCCGGTAACCAATATCCACCGTGACGAGATTCTGGATGAGCGGGATCTTCCGACCTTATATGTGGCATATTCGCCCTGTTTCCGTTCTGAGGCCGGTTCATACGGAAAAGATACGCGGGGACTCATCAGGCAGCACCAGTTCAACAAAGTGGAAATGGTCAAGTTTACCACGCCGGAAACATCCTACGATGAACTGGAAAAATTGACCCTCAATGCGGAGGAAGTCTTAAAAAGACTGAACATTCATTTCCGGACAGTAAGCCTGTGCACAGCGGATTTGGGGTTTTCTTCCGCCAAGACATATGACGTTGAGGTTTGGCTTCCGGGGCAGGATTCTTACAGAGAGATATCGTCCTGCAGTAACTTCGAGGATTTTCAGTCCCGCAGGGCGGCCATACGATTCAGACGAGAAAGCAGTGGCAAGGTAGAGTTTGTTCATACCCTTAATGGTTCCGGGCTCGCCGTCGGGAGAACCGTAGTGGCTGTTCTGGAAAATTTCCAGCAGGCCGATGGAAGCGTTATTATTCCAGACGCGCTCAGGCCTTACATGAAAGGAATTGACAGGATTCCAGCTCGGGTTTAATATAAAATTCGGTTCTGAAATCAGTGTCATCACGGAGGGGTGGCCGAGTGGTCGATGGCGGCGGTCTTGAAAACCGTTAACCGAAAGGTTCACAGGTTCGAATCCTGTTCCCTCCGCCATGAACAGAGAATTAGGGATTAGGGAACAGGGATCAGAGGGGAGTCATAAAGATTTTACTGATCCCTATTCCCTGACCACTGATCCCTAAATAAACGGAGAGATGCCAGAGAGGCCGAATGGGTTCGCCTGCTAAGCGAATGTACGCCCTTAAAAGGTGTACCGGGGGTTCGAATCCCCCTCTCTCCGCCATACTTTTATGGAGCGCCCATAGCTCAGATGGATAGAGCGTTGGACTACGAATCCAAAGGCCCCAGGTTCGATTCCTGGTGGGCGCGCCAGTAAATTAGGTGCCTTGTTAATATTTTTGAAGGACTTTTCGGGAGAATTGGTAAAGGAGAATGGTGTCCCCAAAATCTGAAGAGCACCGGCCATGGGGTTATTTCTGCGTCCTTGCCGATGAGCCGGACCATAAAGTGAAACGGATTATTGTGTTCCCGAAGCAGCGCTTGAGTCTCCAGAGGCACCGTCACAGAATGGAGCACTGGTATATAGTCCGGGGAAGCGCCATCGTGACCATCGACAAAGACCAAATCCGACTGGAGCGCGGCCAGGCTGTGGACATTCCCCAAGGCGCATGGCATAGGATCATGAACACAGGGGAGGAGAATGTTGTCGTCATTGAAGTCCAAGGCGGCGATTACTTCGGAGAGGATGACATCGAGCGGTTGGAGGACGACTACGGCCGGGTTTGACGGCTTCATCATCAATTTCTGAGAAAGAACCCAACCCTCAGGGAGAGCGAATCACTATATGGTCAAAATTGTTGACCATATAGGCCGCCATCCATGAAGTGCCCGATTATTTCGCAAGAATGGTGTGCCACAATTTTTCAGGGAATATTTGGCATATTTATCTTGACAAGGGAAAAAAAGAGAGTATGTTGCGTGCCTAAAGAAATGGGTGAAAAACCCAGCGTCTGAAAAATTTTGAAAGGAGGTACTACGTTGATGAAGAAGGTGTTTGCTTTCATGCTTTCGGTGCTGATGTTAATAGCTTTTTCGCTTGTATTTGTTGGCTGTCCGTCTGCACCAGAAAAGAAACCGGCAGAGCCTGCAAAGAAAGAAGCAGCAGCGCCTGCACCAGCACCAGCGCCTGCACCTGGGGCGCCAGCTCCCGCAGCTCCTGCGCACAAGTAATATCCCTATTAAGAGCTGATAAGAAAAAAACAACCGAGCATCTCATTATTAAAGAGTGCTCGGTTTGTTTTTTTTAGGCGAGAATCAGTTCTTACAGGCTGCGCTTTGTATATTTTGCCAGAGACTTCCCGAATAAATTATTTTCCATTCTTGATCGCCAGAGATGGCAGAGTGGATTATGTATCCTTCCGCGTTGAAATAAACAATCTGCAGGAACCTGATCCTGTTTCCTCTGCACTCAATCTCATTTAGTATCTCAATGTACTTCAAACCTTTTGCGGATTTTTTTAACTTTTTTAACTCTCCTTTTACTTCCTGGCGATATTTACTTTTTTCAGACGGGGCAATCATTGACCATACCCAGGCGTTATCAGGGGATGGATGGGAAACGCTTTTCTTTTCTATATAGAGAGCGTCTCGGTACTTCGTAAAACCCACAAAAACCCATTGCTCTTTTCCTGCCTGTGCACAAACGGGAGTCGCTCCCAGGAAAGATGCACCAATAAAGAAAATAATAAAATATGATAACGGAGTTAGTTTCATGGAGTGAATTTCTCCTTTATTTGCTTGCCACACTTCTTATAATACTCTATTTTAGGCCCATAATAAATAATATATTTAACTTGCACATCAGTGGATGCAAATAAATGGAACTGAACTACACAATAGCGAGGAGCAAAAAAAGAAAGAAGACGATTTCATTGCAGGTGAAAGCTGACGGGACAGCAGTTGTTTGTGCGCCCCATCGGACCCCGATTCCAGAAATAGATAAATTCGTGAGGGAGAAGGAGAGTTGGTTATGGAGAAAGATCAGGGAGAACGGGGAAAGGCAAAAAGAAATCAAGGCAAAAGAATATGTAACAGGTGAAATATTTTTTTTCCTGGGGGAACCCCATCCGTTGAGAATCGAAGCGGCCGCTCTTGGATGTGATAAACTGGCTTTTCTCTGCGGCCAATTTGTCCTTGCCAGTGATAAGGTCTCACAGGGAAGGGAGCTTTTCGTTGACTGGTATAGGAAAAGCGCACAGGAATATATTGGGGAGAGAGTCGATCATTTCAGCCAGTCCCTGAATCTCATTCCAAGAGGCATCAGGATAAGCAATGCGCGCCTCCGCTGGGGTTCCTGTTCTCAGGATAATCATCTGCATTTCAGTTGGCGGCTCATAATGGCGCCGCGTCCCGTCATTGACTACCTGGTTGTGCATGAGTTAGCACACATGAAAGAAAAGAATCATTCGGAGCGTTTCTGGGGTCTTGTAGGGAAAACTATAGCCGATTACAAGAAACAGAGAATCTGGTTAAAGGATAACGGGCATACATTGGATATTTAGAAGTTACATAACCTGTGAGTCTCCCGATCCCCTGCCTTGCAGATATCTTGTCTACCGATATGCTGAAACCTCGGGGAGAAGCTTCATTTTTGTGTATTTTCCGGCATAATTTTGGTATAAGCGGGCACATTAATTTTTTGGTTTATGAAAGAGGCACATGGGATCTGAGTTGATACCCGTCACATCGATGGGCGTAGGTGAAGAAGGAATTATTCAAGCCATCTCCGGAGGCGGGTCTCTTACAAGCAGACTCGCAGGCATGGGTATTGTATCTAACGCCAAGCTCAAAGTCCTCCGTAAGAGCGGGGGTCTGGTTATTGTCCAGGTAGCGGATACAAGGGTGGCCCTGGGAAGTGGAGAGGCAGCGAAGATACTGGTATTTAAGGTTGCGGCAGCGCGGGATGAAGGAGAGCAGAAAAGGGTTGAAAGGAAAATTCTTGTTGCCCTTGCCGGTCAGCCCAATGTGGGGAAATCCACTGTATTCAACATCCTTACCGGATTGTCACAGCATGTCGGCAACTGGCCGGGAAAAACGGTGGAGAAGAAAGAAGGCGCCCATGTTTCGGATGACGTGGAACTGCAGATAGTAGACTTGCCGGGCACCTACAGCCTGACGGCCTTTTCCGAAGAGGAGAGGGTTGCACGGGATTTTATAATCAGCGTAAATCCTGATGTTATTGTCCATCTCGTGAATGCATCTGCCCTCGAAAGAAGCCTCTATCTCTTGTCAGAACTGTTGCTTTTAGGTCCCCCTATTGTTGTAGCCGTCAATATGATCGATGTTGCTGACGCTCAGGGGATTCACGTTGATGTGAAGGCGCTGCAGGAATCTCTGGGGATACCGGTCGTGCCGATGGTTGCCACTAAAAACAGGGGCATCAAGGAACTCGTATCCACTGTCATCGCTGCGGCAAGAGGGGAACTGGATTACAAACCCAGCATACCTGATGTTTCCCCGGATCACAGGGCGATTTTTGATAGTCTCATGAATCTCATCAAAGACTACGTCCCACCTCCGCTCACCGTCCACTGGACTGCTACGAAGCTCATGGAAGGCGATCCGGAAATATCGAAGGTGATGGAAGGACTTTTG
>Ga0315278_10006002_pt1 | contig 11017 bp, 12 predicted proteins | sample YL17G06_0_MG_FD_203880 | JGI IMG/M metagenome (GOLD analysis project Ga0315278, IMG submission 203880) | Sediment microbial communities from Yellowstone Lake, YNP, Wyoming, USA - YL17G06_0 | ecosystem: Environmental > Aquatic > Freshwater > Lake > Sediment | place: USA: Wyoming | collected... | reverse complement strand
AATGCTCTGATTGCTCCTGTGGAGCTTCTGGTGGAGGCCCTCAACGGCCATCTTTCGCTGCAGAGGTTCAAGATCCTCTACGTCTGCGGGAACTACTCCCGGATCCTGAGCCATTTGGACCGCGGGTTCAGAGAGCTGGAGGTGCGGAGAGCTTTTACCGTCTTCCAGCTCATGACCATCCTGGAAGAGTCGCATCACACTCTACTGCTGATAGAGCACGATCCTCTTCTCTACGAGGATGCCGCGGAGATGGCAGAGTACGTTTCTTGCGCCCTGAAAGACGCAGCCAAGGAGGCCGCAGTTCTCCTCTACTCACCGGCGATGGATCCCTTCCTAGAGGAGCTGACCAAGGGGGCTGACCGGGTCTTCTGCTTCCGCGAGGAGCTGAAGGCGCCGAGGAGCTGCGCGAAGCCCAGAACGCGTAGCCAGACCACCCTGGAGGCCTTCTGATGGGCAGGAGCTTTGAGAGCGTCAGGATGGGCGCAAAAGAGGTCTCAGCCCGGTGGCTCAAGTGCAGCCGGGCCCTGAAGAAGGAGGACCAGGAGTATGCCTTGAGGCTGGCGGAGATGGCCAAAAAGCACTCCAGTGAGGCTTTCTACGCTTTGGACGATCCCCTGGAGGCTGCCCTCTTCTCTGTATTGCTGGAGCTGATGAAGAAGATGGATGAGGATTAAATAAGCGGAAGCGCTAATGGGTCATGCACCTCTAGTTGGTTTGGATTTTATAAGCCATCTTTTTCCCCACTCGCTGCCGCGATGTTTGATGTGCTCAAGCCCGGTGTGGCATGCATCACGGCGCCCCAATGGTTAGGCTCGTCTTCCCTCTCAGAGTCCGGCTGCCCTTCAGTGCTTCCCGCCCAAAACTACTATTATGCTTTTTCTTGTGTCGCCCGGTGCCTTTAGCTCCCGCTCGAGGCAGCGGGCGGCCCCCCTAATCCCGCGGCCGCGGGGGACACTACACGCCGGAGGGTCGAAGACGGTTGATAGATCGATTTGCTCTTCCCTCTCTGTGCCGACGGGCCCCCTGGAGCTCTTTACTCCTGGCTTACTTCCCAGATCCTAGAGCTAGAGGGGATGGCATATCATGCAGGGGATAAAGCCGTAGGCTCTCGCCTCTGCAGCGTTGTTGAATACCACCTGGTCGGCAGGCTTGATCCGCTTTGCGTAACGGCAGGTGGGATAATGGAACTTGCGGAACTTGCCCGGCTTCATGGACCCGATGTAGGGACCGCCGCAGGTGACCGGGCTGGGAGCAGCTTTTGGTAGCATCTGGCCTTTTATGCATACTCGGGCAGGGATCTGCCCGCCGCCCCACCAATCCGCCGGCGAAAACTCGTTGTCGCCGCTGTCCTGTATGCAGGCGTGGCCCATTTCGACCATCATCTTGTTGAAGTTCAGCAGGGTGCCATTGAGCTGCTCTATGTAGACTACAGCGAGAAGCCGGCCGTAGGAGTCGGTGCCGCGCCAGTCGTCGATATCCAGATGAACGGCATTTCTCTCTAACCAGTCGGCGGCAAACAGTCGAGCCGCCTGGCGTTGCAGGGTGCCCAGATCCTGGCATTCAATGTCCGCCAGCATGACCGTGCCCGCCCCCTCAACTTCGATGACGTTGCCCTCGATCACCCGGGACGTAATGCCCACGGCTTCGTCTGGCGATCCCAGACAAACCGGAGATAAAAGCATAAATATATGTATTGATATAATTATATGCACAAATGTTAATATAGGTGCGAATCTTGTTGACATGATCTTGCTCCTCTCCCGCCTTATTGCCTGCTCTGCCATTCAAGCGCTCCTTTTTGCCCGGAGATCTCCAATTCAGGTCAAATCAATGCTAGCTATATAATCAACGTATAAATATGTTTTTGTTGATCATTAATTTAGCGACCTGCAGGAGTTGCCATGATCTGCCAGATCATCAGTGTCATCCCGCGGCTGGTGTCTTCAGTAGATTCAGCCATTAAAAGGCGATAGGCCCAGGATAGCAGCGATGGCAACCTGTATTCCCTTTGCCTTCGGACATTAAAGCTAGAATGACGATTCTGGTGGGCTGCCGCGGATGGTCCTATGACGACTGGGTGGGCCGGTTCTATCCCGTTGAATTGGCAGCCCGGAAAGGGGACTGGTTCGCCTACTATGCGCAGTACTTCCCTACGGTAGAGATCGACAGCACCTTCTACCGGCCGCCGGGCGAGCGCCAGGTCCAGTCCTGGATAAAGAAGGCCCTGGGCGTAGAGGCTTTCGAGTACTCATTGAAGATGCCCCAGCTCGTCACCCACAAGGCCCTGGTGGAGAAAGACAGAGAGAAGGCCGTCTTCTGGGCTACCTCCTTTGAAAAGACCTGCGTTAAGCCCCTGGCAGATGAAGGTCTTCTGGGCGCTGTGCTGCTGCAGCTCTCTCCCTACTTCAAGAAGGAAGGCGCTGCCCTCGACATCCTGGAGGTGGTCCTAGATGCAGTCTCTCATAAAGATTACAGCTATGCTGCGGAGTTCAGGCACAGCAGCTGGCTGGACGAGGGCAGGAGAGAGATAGACGACCAGGCCCGGGAAGCCTTGAGGGAGAGGAACGTTGCCAGCGTCCTGGTCGATGGCCCGGGCCTTCACATTGGCGCAGAGCCCACTGCAGATCACGCCTATGTGCGCTTCCACGGCAGGAACTACGACATCTGGTACAAGGGGGAGAAGGAGGATGCCCACCGGCTGGATAGATACGACTAATCGTTACCTTTTTCTCGGGATGGCCGCAGCTACTAGGTTTGAGTACTTGGCTGGCCTGACACAGGGAGAGCTTCCGGATAGCTTGTGACGTTCTCCTGCTCGCAACTAGAAGTTATTCTTTATCGTGATATCCCGCAGTTTGCAACTTGGAATTTATTACCGGTAAAAATTGTATTAGCTCGTCAACATCTTGGGCAGATTCTTGAACCATCTCCAATGAAGCAGGATATGAACAATCACAAGCAGAATCAAGATTGGACTGACTACATTAAAGACTCTGGTTGCCTCCTCCACAGCTATTCCGGCCTGACCGAGAATCCGGGATGCCAAATTGATTATGAATGCCGTAAGGGCCAATAGGTTTACAGTAATGTTCAATTTGTTGGCCATGTTAGGACTCTCCTAAAGTGAATTGATCCTGCGACTTGATCTCTTTTTGCTTGTGCTCAATCAAGAGCATGTCCATAAGCAGAAAGGCGTTCCTAACTGATTTGGCCCTAGCATGGTTGTTGAAGTAGATTCTCATCTTGGCTTCTTTCAGCGCTGCTTCTTTGATCAGGGGCACCCATGGCTCCAGTTGATCTTGTTTATAGAGGTAGTCATACCTATCCAGCCTGTGGTCGTCCTCTTTCTCCTCTCTATACCAAATGTCATAGTTGCGTCCGTGGAATCTCAAGTAAGCGTGATCCGCTGTCTGCTCTGTGCCTACATGAAGTCCAGGGCCATCGATAAGGACGTTAGCGACGTTTCTTTCTCTAAGAGCCTCTAGGACTTCAGGATCTATCTCTTTCTCGGTCTCGTCCAGCCAGCTCCTATGCCTGAACTCCGCGGCATAGTCGAACTTCTGATAAGAAACAGCATCTAACACTCCGTTCAGGCCATCCAGCGCTGAGCCTTCATTCTTGAAGTATGGGGAGAGCTGCAACAGCACGCCGCCTAAGAGATTGGCCTCTGCTAGGGGCTTGACACAAGTTTTCTCAAAAGAGGTTGCCCAAAATATCGCCCTTTCTTTGTCTCCCTCAACCAATGCCTTGTGAGTAACGAGCTGGGGAACCTTTACTGAATACTCGAAGCCCTTTTTGTCCTTGGCCTTATTGATCCAGGATTTAACTTGGAGCTCGCCAGGCGGCCGGTAGAAGGTGCTGTTGATCTCCACTGTGTCAAAATACTGGGCGTAATAGTCAAGCCATTCTCCCTTCTTCGTCGCCAACTCCACCGGATAGAACGCACCTACCCAATCATCGTAGGACCAACCGCTACAGCCAACCAGGATCGTCATTATTTAAATTATTGAACAAGGACAGGATATGGATTATCCGGCTCTTCAGGTACGACAATCCAGGCGATAATGTATGCGATAAGTCCACCACCAGCAGATAGCACCAAAACCAAGGTGATTAGCCTGACGATGATTGGATCAACACCGAAGTATTCAGCTATACCGCCACAGACGCCTGCAATTTTTCGATTCTCTTTCGATCGATATAACTTTTTGACCATTAGGACCTCTCGTTTTTCATTGTTCCTCGATTTAAATATAGCTTGCTATCCTTCATGGAACCATTAGTCTGGGGAGTCTAAAGAGATTGCATTGAAAAATCTGTATGTGTTTAGCCCATTGGGCGCGAATCTCTAATTAATGATGGCATCCCCTACAAGTCTGTCCCGCGGCCTTGAGCGGGAGCTAAAGGCATCGGGGCGACACAGGAAGACGCATAGTAGTAAAATGTAGCAGAAGCACCAAGGAAATCCAGAAGTCGGGAGAGGGACAGGAAACAACCCAAAACAGGTTCACGACCGATGAGCTGGACACGTAACGCAGGTCCATTATCTCAATCCGATCGTCCTATTACCTTCGTCCCGCCCACTCTTGACCCTTTTATTCCGGAGCTAACGTGGGGGAGAAAGGCGAGGCTACTACGAGAGGTGCAGAGAACGGTGTGGATCTTTGACTCTTACTACAAGGGATGTGTAGAGCTGTGGGGCAGGGAGAGGGGGCTCTTCAGGGCCAGCGCTGCCTTTCCTCCCTCCTTCTACATGCACCTGTTAGATCCCCCTGCCCACAGGGAGATGATCGAGGCCCTGGAGAGCCTCTACAAGGTCGAAGAGTGCAGCTTTTCGACCATCTTCGGCTCCTTTCAGGGCCACAGGATCTACGCCGGCCGGAAGGTGGCCGAGAAGATCGAGGTACAAACCCGCTACGGTGTCGAGCTCTACAACGTTGACGTAAGACAGGACCAGCGGTACATGGCCGAGCGGGACCTCTTCCCCTGCGGCCACAGAGATGAGTCCAGGTTTTCCCCCGACTTCGAAGATCCACTGACCAGCCTGGAGATACAGGTGGCTGGCGACCCCTATCTGCCCGGGGAGATCACCCGAGTCGAGGTCCTGGACGGCCGGAGGCAGAGGTTTGAGGGGCGGGAGAGAGCTGTCCTCTCCGATCTCCTGGAGTTCATCTCTTCCCGTGACCCCGACCTCCTCCTCGTCCCCTTTGCCGATACCTGGGTCCCGATGATCGTCAAGAAAGCGAAAAGGTGGGGGCTGGTGCCCGCCATCAGCCGCAGCGGTTGGTTCAGGCCGATGGCCTCCCGGTCCTACTGGAGCTACGGCAAGGTCCACCACAAAGACAGCGCCCTGATTCCCGAGGGCAGAATCCTCATCGACACCGCCAGGAGCTTCGTCTACCAGGAGAGCGGCATAAAGGGCGTGCTGCTCGCCTCCAGGTTGACGGGACTGCCGCCCAACCTCACCTCTCGCTTCACTCCCGGCACCCTCATATCCAGCTTCGAGGTCTACGAGGCCCTACGCCGGGGAGTGGCGGTCCCCTTCAGGAAACGAGATGCAGAGATGGTCAGAGGCTTCTCGGAGCTCAAGGCCTGCGATAAAGGAGGCATGATCTTCCAGCCCCAACCTGGCGTATACGAGAGGGTTTGCCAGCTGGACTTCACCTCCCTCTATCCTTCGATCATAGTGAAGTACAACCTCTCTCCTGAGACCATCGAGCATCCCGAGAGAAGTGGCTTTCTCAGCACTGTGCTCTCTCCCTTGCTTGCCCTCAGGATAGAGACCAAGCGGCTGAAAAAGGCTCACCCGGAGTACGCCGGATCCGACTCCCTCCTTAAGTGGATGCTGGTCACCTGCTTTGGCTACACGGGATACAGGAACGCCAAGTTCGGCCAGATCCAGGTTCACGAGAGGATCACGGCCATCTCCCGGGAGCTGCTCATGCAGATCAAGGAGCTGGCCGAGGAGATGGGGCTCCAGGTGCTGCACGGCATCGTGGATTGCCTCTGGGTAAGTGGCATGAGGCCGGAGGCCTTCCAGGAGGCAGTGGAGAGGGAGACGGGCATCCTCACCGAGCTCGAGGCCTATGACTGGATCGCCTTTCTGCCCATGAGCGACGGCTCGGGGGCCTACAACAGCTACTTCGGCAGGCTCTCTGAGGGCAAGATGAAGATCAGAGGGGTCATGGCCAGGAGAGGAGACACCCCAGAGTACGTGAAAAGGATGCAGCAGGAGCTATTCCAGCTCCTGGTCGAGGCCCGGAATCTGGGGGAGATTCGCGGGCTGGAGGCCCGGGCAGGGGAGATCCGCCGGAGATACTCCCAGGGCTTGAGGAGCGCCGGGGCCGGGGAGCTGTCCATACGTCGCAGAGTAAGCAGGCTGAGCTACTCCCGCAGGTGTGCCGAGGCCTCGGCGGTGGAAGCCTGGCAGAAGAGCGGACTGCCCCTGGCCCCAGGCATGGAGATAGGCTATGTGGTCAGGGACGCTGAAGTGTGGTCTGTAGACACGGTGAGGACCGCTGCGGAGGACACGGTGAGGACCGCTAGGGAGTTCGACTCTCGCTACTACCAGAAGCTGCTGGACAAGGCCTGGGCAGATGTGGCCTTTGTCTTCCAACAGGCAGGCCGGTCAGGAGCCGGGAAATAGAATTGTCTGTAACCGTTCCATCTCTGTATTTTATCCGGTTTATGCCTCTTTATCCTGGTCTTATCTCAAGGGTCGAGGTGCCGGCGACCTCATCCTGGGCTCCGGCTAGCGCCGGGTCGTCTATGCACCCATCCTTCACATCCGACTCAAGGCGCGAAATCCCGGGAGTTCCCTTCCTTCCTCATTTTGCGCTTGACACATCCCCCAGAGGATCGCTCCTGCCCAAAACCGTTCTCAGGCGGCAATCTTTATTCATCTGCGATCGAAGTAGATGCTTTTGCCGGAGGCCTGGAGGAGGATAGCATACGCCACGTTGCAGCCTGCCATCCAGCCTAGAGAAAGGGCGCTGGCTCCGGCAGAGAACATGATGCGGTTGTCGGCGTTGTGCAGGCCGGCCGTCTTGGCTGCCGAACCCAGGGCGATGCCCAGGTCGGCCATTTTTATGGCGCAGTTTGGTCCGCGGAAGGGCTTATCCTTCGGCGATGCCTCTCTTGCCTCAAGCATCTCCTGGCAGGTGGCGTAGCCGCAAGCGCTGCAGTTGAGCCCGGCCATGTCTGCTCCAGAGGCGGCCAGGAGCAAGCAAGCCTGGCTCTGCTCCATGTTCCTCGCATCCCGGACGAAGGAGCCTACACCCCGGGCCTCTCCCAGGCGGCGCATCTCCTGGGCGAGAAGCTTCAGGTCTTGGCCTACTACTATTCTTATCATGATGGAATCCTGTCCCCGCGCCTTGGGGGCGGTGCGGGCGGAAAGTGCCATGAGTTCAGCCACCATCTCCACTGCTTTTGTGAGCATAATAGAGCGAATGCTCCTGATCATTTATAGATGTAAGAGATCCAAAAGGGCCGAACTCAATTATACATGCTCTAGCCGGTGGTCCTTCTTTAGAAACACCGTATCTTCTCGTAGAGGGTGCTCCTCTGCACCGCTCTCCTGCCGTGCCGCTCTATCAGCTCCACTATCTCCTCTGGAGATAGGTACTGGGACTCCTTGGAGCCGGCGCTGCGGGAGATGTTCTCTTCCATCAGCGTCCCCCCCAGGTCGTTGACTCCCCACTCCAGCGTGGCGGCAGCTGTATCCCGGCCCAGCTTCGTCCAGCTGGCCTGGATGTTGGTTATGAGAGGATGAAGGACTACTCTGGCCAGGGCGTGCATCTTCAGATGCTCGAGCAGCTCTGTGCTCTGGACGCAGGCCCCGAGGGGAGTGTTGCCGGGGACAAAGGGCAGAAGCACAAACTCCGTAAATCCCCCGGTGCGTGCCTGGATCTGGCGCAGGAGCTCTAGATGCCTGAGCCTCTCCTCGAAGGTCTCCAAATGTCCATAGAGCATAGTCGAGGTGGTGGGAATGCCCATCCTGTGGGCAGCGGAGACTATCTCGCACCACTCATCAGAGCTGAGCTTCTCAGGACAGATCTTCTCCCTGACGGAGTCGACCAGAATCTCCGCCGCCGTCCCCGGCATGGACCCGAGGCCGCTCTTCTTGAGATCCAGCAAGGCATCCTGCACAGCCACTCTCGAGCCCCGGGACATATGCAGTATCTCCATGGGGGAGTAGGCGTGCAGGTGCATCCTCGGGAAGCTCTGCCTTATGGCCTCCAGAATCTGGCAGTAGTCCTCTAGGACCATCTCCGGGGCCAGCCCCCCCTGCAGACAGATCTCTGTTGCTCCCAGGGCTGCAGCCTCCTCCACTCTGGCCAGGATCTCCTGGATAGTGAGGATGTAGCCGTCAGGTCTGCGGAAGGCGCAGAACTTGCAGCTGCCGAGGCACCTGTTGGTGAAGTTTATGTTCCTGTTCACCACAAAGGTGACCTCCTCCCGGCAGCTTCTCTGCCGCATAAGGTTGGCCATCCGGAATAGTCGCAGGGGCTGGCTCCAGAGCACCTTTGGATCCTCCTCTAAAAGGCCTTCCAAACGCACCGGCTGATAACTGCATGCCTGCACGACCATCAGCTCCTATCTCCTACCCTTGGCAGCTCGCCACCCTCCTGTCCTTGGGAATCTGCGAGATAAGGGTTCCCCGCGAGTACAGACCGCATCCAAGCACCTCTCCCCTATAAAATACCACCACATATCCCGGCTGGCAGTCTGCTTCCAGACTCAGGCTGGAGCCAGCCATGAAGGCCCCGGCCTCCTCCTCGGAGAGGTGGACAACGTTCTTTTTGGCATGGCGTCCGAAGATCTGCAGGGCAGAGGTGGTCGGCTTCCACGGCCGGTCCTTCAAGGACATCATGCGCATGCCCACTGACTCAAACTTCAGACCAGGAAGGGGGAAGTCGCTGCAGACCCAGATGCTCTGGGCCTTGCCAAAAAACCGGTATCCTTGGAAGGCCTCCTCGGAAATGCCGAACCGCTCCGCCCACAGAGACGCCACAGAGGATCTGTCCAGGGGCCGAAATCCTCCTTCACCTCTCTTCGAATAGCTCAGAACCTCTTCATTCTCTTTGCAGCTTGGCGACAAAGAAGCCTCCGGTATCGTTCTGATGGGGATAGTACCGAGCACACCGCTCCAGCTCCCAGTCCAGCTCCCGGCCCTCCCATTCCAGGAGGCCTGGGGATGAGGTCAGGCCGGGAATGGAGATCTTCTCCAGCCGCGCTCTATCCAGGACCTTCTCCACCACCATCTCGTTCTCCTCGGGAGCATATGTGCAGGTAGAGTAGACTATCGTTCCCCCAGGCTTGGTCAGCTCTACAGCTCGGCTCAGCAGTCCTACTTGCAGGGCCTGGAGGTCCAAAGACCTCCGCTTGCTGGACCTCATCCAGATCCCGGGATCTCTCCTGGCCCGGCCCTCGCCCGAGCAGGGGACATCGACCAATGCCCGGTCGAAGAGAAGGCTCGGGAATCTTCTGCCGTCGTATCTGGTGATGGCCACGTTGACAGCGCCCAGGCGCTCGCAGTTGGCCCTCAGAGCCGATATCCTGGAGAGAGACGGCTCGTTGGCCACCACCAGGCCGCAGTTCTGCATCTGCTGGGAGATCTGCGTGGTCTTGCTGCCCGGAGATGCACAAAGATCGAGCACAACCTCCCCCGGCAGGGGGTCGAGAACCAGGGGAGGAACCATCGATACCTCCTCTTGCACATGAAAATATCCTAGTAAGTGCTCCACTAGCTTTCCAGGCTTCAGAGCCTTCAGCCTCAGTCCCAGGGGATACCAGGGAAAAGACCGGAAATCGAGCGCTTTCTCCTGCAGGCGCTGCAGAAGGCACGACCGGCTGGCCTTCAGGGTATTGATGCGCACGGAGCTGCCCAAAGGCTTGCAGCCGATCTCCTGGAATCCCTGGAAATCAGGGATAATATGGCGATATCTTTCCGGTCCGTCCATAAGCCCGATCGGGTCTGTATTGCCGAGCAATTAAATTTGCCCCAAAATCCCCCCGCAGAGCAAAAGTATTTAATATTGGCAGGGAATCATTCTTGTCGCGCGAAACTATTTTAAGGTTTTTCGCGAAGGACGGTGAAGAATTGTTCAAGAGTGAAGAAGGGTCTCCCATGGGTAGATCCGTCTCAACTGCCCCTGTAGAGGCTGGAAAAGAGTACGACGTGAAGATAGAGGATTTAGCCCGGGAGGGCGACGGGATCGCCAGGGTAGAGGGATTCGTAATCTTCGTGCCTCAGACCAAGGTTGGAGATCAGGTCAAGATCCAGGTCGACAAGGTCATGAGGCGCTTCGCAGTTGCTCACAAGCTCTAAAGGTTACATGTGATTCAAGGGCATGGTTCCCCTGGAACCAGGCCGGATTATTTGCATTTCGGGCATTTTTCCGCGGCATTCCTCCTTCGGTCGTGAGCCAACAATAGATTGTTTTAAATGTATGTGTTTAGCTCCCTAAAAATCGCTTGCCGCTTTTGGATTTTGGTCAATGAAGGATTGCAGACCAACAGATTGAGCCCGATAGAAAAACAATATTTGTAGACGAGATCACTTGGAGTCACCCTTCTTGACCAGGGCCATGCAAGATATCCTGAAATGAGTTTAAGGATGCTGATTAAGATGAGCTAAACACATACCAGAATTCAAACTATAGTCTTTAACGCAACTTTTTTAAGGTAATAAATCCTATGACATATTATGGGAAGAAAACAAGAGAAAGAGCTTGTGAGACATGTAACTTTGGAAGAATTAAATAAAATGATCAAGAAAGAAGAAAAATCAGTTCGCGTAATTGAGAGATTATACTTTATAAGATTTCCTTTTAAGGGAGATACCATAAAAGAAGCGTGCGAAAGAGTGGAAATCACCGAGCCCACTGGTTACAGCTGGCTGAAATCGTGGAATGATCAAGGCTATGACGGTCTCGTGCCCGCTTTCTCAGGAGGGCCAAAACCGAAATTGGGTAATGGCGAACGGAGTGAATTGAAAGGGTTACTTGAGAAGAAA
>Ga0315278_10006000_pt1 | contig 11019 bp, 8 predicted proteins | sample YL17G06_0_MG_FD_203880 | JGI IMG/M metagenome (GOLD analysis project Ga0315278, IMG submission 203880) | Sediment microbial communities from Yellowstone Lake, YNP, Wyoming, USA - YL17G06_0 | ecosystem: Environmental > Aquatic > Freshwater > Lake > Sediment | place: USA: Wyoming | collected... | reverse complement strand
TGGGAATTGGAGGCAAAAATAATAAAAAAGGGACAAGGGACAAGTGACGAGGGACAAGTGGGCAAGGGATTTGGGAATTGGGTGTGTTCAACATGCCCAAATCCCTTTGCTCACACGCACTCGTCCCTTGTCCCTCGTCCCTCGTCCCTTGTCCCTCAGTTACTCGTTGTCACTCGTGAGACCGCTGTTGCTGAGTTCAACAAGTCTTATAAATTCAGCCCTGTATCCGTCATCGTCCCTGCCTTTGGCGGAGCGTGCCATGCTCAGCACAGTATTGTAATCGATACTGCCTTTAAATTCCGATTCACGGAGGAGCATTCCAAATCCGGCCACAGCCGCAGAAAAGCGAAAGTTGTCAGAGGTTTGTCCCGGTGAGAGCGCAGAATGCGGAATGGTTTCGGTCATGAGGATGCTTTTTTCTCCCTCCGGTCTTTTATACCTGAATTTAATGGTTGCCAGTTCATTGTTGCCTGAAGCTTCGCGGATGACTTCCGATTGCTGGTATTTCAGCTGGCGTTGATAATTGGTGCCTTTTACCGTGGGAACTATTTCATACAAGGCTGTCACCGTATGCCCAGCACCCATTTCACCGGCATCTTTTTTATCATTGTCAAAATCCTCCTCATTCAGCAACCGGTTTTCATAGCCTACCAGCCTGTATTCCTTAACATAGGCCGGGTTGAATTCAATTTGTATTTTTACGTCTTTGGCTATTGTAAACAGGGTGCTGCTGAATTCATTGATGAACACCTTTTTGGCTTCCATCAGGTTGTCGATGTAAGCATAATTCCCATTTCCCTTATCCGCGATAATCTCCATCTTATCATCCTTGTAGTTGCCCATGCCAAAACCCGTGACGGATATAAAGATACCCTTATTCCGGTATGCTTCGATCATTCTTTCCATTTCTGCATTGCTCGAAGGGCCCACATTGAAATCACCGTCGGTCGCCAGGATTATCCGGTTGTTACCTTCCTCCATAAAGTTTTCTTCTGCAATCTGATAAGCCAATATAAGACCGGCTGACCCGGCAGTAGAACCACCTGCATGCAGACGTTCCAGGGCAGCTATTATTTTATCTTTCTGGCTACCCGGTGTGGAGGGCAATACAAGTCCCGAACTTCCCGCATATACCACAATGGCTACCCGGTCCGTTGCTCGCAGTTGGTTCACAAGCAATTTCAGGGCGTTCTTCAACAGGGGCAGTTTGTTATAAGCATCCATCGAACCGGATACATCAATGAGGAAGACAAGGTTTGAAGGGGGTACTTCATCCGTTGACATTTTCTGACCCTGCAGGCCAATATGGAGCAGTTGGTTATCCTTATTCCAGGGACATTCTCCAAGTTCATAAATGATGGAGAACGGATGACCATTATGGGGTTGCGGATAATCATAATCAAAGTAATTGATCATTTCTTCGATGCGGACGGCATCGGGCACAGGTTTTCTGCCTTCCTGGATAAATCGCCTTACATTGCTGTATGATGCAGCATCCACATCAATGGAAAAAGTGGAAAGGGGTTCCCTGATCGGACTTTTAAAGCCGTTTTCATGAATAGCGGAATAGCCTTCGGTGTTGAAATCCTGGGCCGGAGGGCAATAAGCATACGATTTGCTTGCACGCCCCGGAGATGCAAAGGAAATTGAGGAAACTGCTCCGGTTTGATCTGATTTGTGTTGACTGGAATAGCCGGTTACTACAACCTCTTCAAGGGCTGAAATGTCTTCGGTCATTACAATGTTGAGCAAACCTGAGGCAGGAACCTGTACCACCTGCTGTGTGTAACCTATGTAACTGAATACCAGTATTACGTTACCATCAGGGATGTTGAATTTAAATAATCCATTGACATCCGAAATTACACCGTGGGAGGTGTTTTTAATGACAATGTTTACGCCGGGCAGCGGATTTCCGCTGTTATCCGTGACTACACCCGATACGGTTCTTTCGGATGAGGCTGATACTGCAATTAGTACCAGACAAATGATCATAATTGCCTTTTTCATAATGGAAGATTTTAAGTGAAGTGCTTTTTATGAATAAGGTGCAGGAAGATTGTAATTCCATAAATGTTTTTGATAATTTTATCGATATTTCATTTCACCTTGTAATAAGCGCTTCCTGAAACCTGACAAACAACATATTATTAACCAGTTCGCCGACGAGGAGCTTGTACAACAATACCGTGAAAAGCAGGAACTGGAAATATTGGGAGTGCTTTATAAAAGGTATATGTACCTTGTTTACGGGGTTTGCCTTAAATACCTTAAGAACCGCGACGACAGCCAGGATGCCGTAATGCATATTTTTGAGGTGCTTGTAACGGATATACCACGGTTTGAGATATGCAATTTCAGAAGCTGGCTCTATGGTGTCAGCCGGAATCATTGCCTCATGAAATTGAGAAAGGATGGACGGGAACGAATGCATAGAGAAACCCTTGTTGATTTTATGGAAACCACGCAAGACTTGCACCCTATTGAAGAACAGGATGAAGACTTGCAGGCAAGGCTGGCAATTTGCCTCGAAAAACTGAAGGAGCACCAAAGAATGTGCGTTGAACTGTTCTACTACAGACAGAAATGCTACAGGGAAATTGCAACCGAACTGGCACTGAATGAACCTGATGTTAAAAGCTTCATACAAAACGGAAAGCGAAACCTGAAGATTTGTCTTGAAAACCAGGTATTGAAAGATGTCTAAGGAAACAAATACATACCAGCGCATTATTGCTTATCTGAAAGGCCTGCTTTCAGACAGGCAACGGCATGATCTTGAAAAGGAGATCATGCATGACGTATTTGAGGAGGAGGCCTTTGAGGGTCTCACCCAATGGAATGCCGATGAACTCACAACCGATATGGAAGTACTGAACAACAGGCTTGAAAATCGGTTGAAACCCGCAAAAGGCCGGTTCCTAGGAACATACTTGCGGGTGGCAGCAGCAATAACCTTGATTATTGGCGTTGGTGGACTTCTATATATGCTATTGCGGCAAACTTTACCCGTGGGTATTGCGGAATTGCCTTCGCAGAAGGCCGCTCCGGTTCCTGCGGCTGCAGCAAAAGCGGATACCATGCTGTTGAACGCGAATAAACCCATTGATCTCATTGCACCAGAACCCTCAAAAAAACAGATGCTGCAACCCCCTTCATCATCCGTGCCCATCCCTGAAAAATCCCGCGCAAAATCAGCCTCCAGCGAGGTCGTGTCGGATACATTCATTGACGGGGTGGTTGATAGTCAGGAAGATATCCTTGCCCTCGAGGAGGTTGTAGTTGTCGGGTATGGTACCCAGCGTAGAAATGATGTTACCGGTGCTGTCAGCCGCCTCGAATCCAAAGACCTGACCCCGGTCCGGGAAGCAGAAGCTGTGAATTTTATCAATCCCGTTCCGCCGGGCGGGTCGTTAAAGGCGTTCAAATCCTGGGTAGACGATAAACTCGATCGATCAATGTTTAATGATCTTAAGGGCAAATACCGGGTACAGGTCACCTTCACAGTGGACCCTGACGGATCCATACACGATGTACAGGTTAAAAATGCTGTACCAGCGGCAATTGCAGATGCATATAAAAATATTGTTACTCAAAGCCCTTCATGGCAGCCTGCCACAAAAGACGGCATACCGGTCGAAGCCCGCGTTGTGATTCGCTTTACCCTTACACTGGAATAACTACCACCCCGACGGGGTGGGGGTACCCCGTCGGGGTGTATTAAAAAAAGCTGCCTGAATCATTTGTCCAGGCAGCTTTCGCAAGTATTCAGGAGGGATAATTACTTTATCGGATTGCCATCCGTATCCATTTCCACAATTTCATAACCAAGTTCTTTCAGGCTATCCAGAATCTTTGATTTGTCCCCTACAACAATCCAATTAACGAGATCGGGCTGAACGATCTGCTTACCGGTTGCCTGAAGCTCATCGCGGGTTAGCTTTCTTACCATCGAATCATAATTCTTGTAATAATCATCTCCGAGGTTGAATTTTACCTGCTCAACCACCGAACCGGCAACTGAAGCGTTTGTTTCCCACATCCCGGGTAGCTGGAGCGTCATGTTATTCTGAACCCTCATAAACTCATCCTGGGTTACAGGCTTATCGCTGATAATACCGGAAAGTTCCTTGTCAATTTCCTGGATTGACTCTTTGGTTTTATCCATTTGGACCGAGACGTAAGCCAGGAACGGACGCTGTCCTTTTGCATCCCAAACCAAGCTTCCGGCGCCATACGACCAGTGTTTGTCTTCCCTGAGGTTCATGTTCAGCCTCGACACAAAATCACCGCCCAGAATATTATTCATGGCGTTCAATGCGGGTTGCGATACCTTGCCATAGGGCACTGTGAGGTAAGTCGCAATAATCAGCGATTGGGTTGACTCGGGCCTGTCGAGCAGATAAATCTTCTTACCGGGAGCACTCGCAATGGTGCCAAGCGGATTTTTGGGCACATCGGCTTTCTTCCATGCGGTCAGTTTGCTTTCCAGTTTTGCAACCAGGTCAGCCATCTGTACATCACCAGCTACCACCAGAGTCGCATTGTTGGGTTTGATCCAGGTGCTATAGAATTTCTGGATATCCTCGGGGGTAATGGACTGAACGGTGGATTCATAACCTGAACCGTAAAGCGGATTGCCATAAGGATGACCTTTCCCGTAAAGAATTATAGGAAATGCACGCAAGGCCATGCCAAAGGGTTCTGATTTCTCACGCTGAATGGCATCGAGGTGGTCTTTTTTCAACCGGTCGAATTCTTTTTGCGGAAATGCGGGGTTTAACAGAATATCAGCAAACAGATCGAGGGTAGGATCGAGGGTAGGCACCAGGGTTGTAAAATTCAGGTACGAAGCATCAAGGTCGGAACCGGCATTGATAGAAGCACCGAGCATCTGCAGTTTTTCACTGATCTGAAGGGTGTTCAGGGTTTTTGTGCCTTCATCGAGCATGTCCATGGCAAAGCTGGCCATACCGGGTTTCGACAGGGCGTCGGTTGCATAACCTGCCTCGAATACAAGGCGGCCTGCAATGGTAGGAACGCCCTTGCGCTGTGTAAGAATAACAGTCAGACCATTTTTAAGGGTAGCTTTCTGCAGGTTGGGAAAGGAAGATGGAACAGGCGTACCCAATGCAGGCAGCTTACTGCGGTCAACATCCGTGCCGGAGGCCTTCAGGGAAGGAAATGGTTCGCATACCAGCACATATTTTCCGTTACCCAGCCATTCCTGACATACCTTGTGGATATCTTCCACCGTAGCATCGGCAACAATTTTCAAGGTTTTCTTGTAATAATCCGGTGATCCGCCGTATACCGCATTGGTAGCGAGGATGTCGGATTTACCCCCGAAACCGCCGATGCGTTCGATTCCTTTCAGGAAATTAGAGAAGTAGTTTGAACGCACCCTGTCAAGTTCTTCCTGGGTGGGACCCTTCTCCAAAAACTCCTGCATGATGGCATTCATGGTGGCTTCAACCTGTTCCGTGGAACCGCCGGGCTTAACCATTGCCTGCATATAGATATTGCCTGCTATTTCCATCGGATCACTAAAAGCATAGGCACTGCTTGCAGTCTGATCCTCATAAACAAGCTTTTTATACAACCTTGATGTTTTACCGGCCGACAGGATGTCAGTAGAAAGGTCAAGCAGCACCATTTCACGGGTACCCCATTGCGGTACATTCCATACCATGGTAATCTTGGCTTGCGGCACCCTGTCCTGGTAATACCCGCGGGTATTTTCCATCCGTTTGGCAACATTCACCTCGGGTTTTACAAGCGATGGACCGGGAGGGATATCGCCGAAATATTTTTTAACCTTCTCCAGCACCTCTTCGGGTTTTACATCGCCGGCAATACTCAATACAGCATTGGAGGGTCCGTAATAGGTTTTAAACCATTCTTTCACATCGTCGAGACTTGCTGCACTCAGGTCTTCCATGGAGCCAATCACGGTCCAGGAATAGGGGTGGCCTTTTGGAAACAATGATTCTGTGATAATGTCATATTCGCGGCCATAGGGTTGATTTTCTCCCTGGCGCTTTTCGTTTTGCACCACGCCTCTTTGCTCATCGAGTTTGGCCTGGTCAATAGCCCCTATCAGGTGGCCCATCCGGTCGCTTTCGAGAAAGAGCACCTGGTCGAGCCCTGCCGTGGGAACATTTTGAAAGTAGTTGGTACGGTCATTGCTTGTAGTTCCGTTCAGGTCAGTAGCACCAATGGCTTCGAGTGCCTGAAAATAATCTTTGTTAAAATTCTCACTGCCATTGAACATGAGGTGTTCAAATAAATGTGCAAAGCCTGTCCTGCCTTGTTTTTCATTTTTTGAACCTACATGGTACCAAATATTGACTGCAACAATGGGGGCCTTGTGATCTTCATGAACGATAAGGGTTAAACCGTTATCGAGCACGAATTTTTGGTATGGAATATCAATCTGGTCGGGATTGAAATAGGCTTTCTGCTGGCTGAAGCCGGATACAGAAATTGCCATTAAGAGAAGCAATGTAATAACGATGTTGGGTGTTTTCATAAAAAGTTTTTTTAATTGGTGAAGTTTTTAAAGTTCAGTAAAATCGTGGATATGGAGAAGAAAAATCTGTTATAAAATGTTAAAAAAAGTTGTGGGTTGTGATTGTTGTGATTGTTGTGTGTTGTTGGTTGTCAGTGACCAGTCACCCTTTCGCCTTGTCGCCTGATACCGAATACCGAATACCGATTACCGATTACCCTTCCCCGACAGCCTTCTCAAACGCCTCCTTTCCCTCTTTGTATGAAAACCAGGCCAGGCCGGCTGCTCCAATGGCATCGGCATAGATGAATCCGGTAAGTTCGTATATCAGGCTTGAAGCCAGCAGCACAACCGACATATAAACACATACCATCGTACAGTTGGCATCTGCAAGGATGGGGTCCGAATGCAATTGGTTACCGACATTCCGTTTTGCTTTCACAAGCCATAGCATTACAACAATGGAAACAATTGAAATTACCACACCCCAGACTGTGGTTTCGGGTTTATGCCCGGTAATAATATTGAGTATTATACCTGCTGCCAACGCGGCTGTAAGCAAATAGAATGCCGTACCCGTTATTTTCAGGGCAGTTGTTTCAAACCGGCTGTTGCTGCCAGTCCGGTTATTTCCGATCCGCACAATCATCACTGCAATTCCCACACCTGACACTACCTCAATGAAGCTGTCAGCCCCGAAACCAAACAATGCCAGTGTTTCATCATTAAACCCAAGTATCATGGACACCAGACCCTCACCGATGTTATAAAAAATCGTAAAAAGGCTCAGATGGAAAGCATTTCTATAAAGCTTCTCGTCGTTTGATGGCACCATTTTCGCTCAGAAATAAGTTCAGTAACCAATGGAAAACAAAGCATGTGGCAGAAAGGTTCTTTTGTTACCGGAATTTTTATGCTGCAGCTTTATTTGTAACGCTTCAGTGTCGCCATATATAGCTAAGTACAATGCCATCCGATTTTCTGGTAGAGATACTAAATCCTTTTTCTTTAAGCATATCCAGCACTGGCGCGGGTATAAAGGGCGTTTTCAGTTCGAGTATTTCACCGGGCAATAGTTTATGGGCCAACGAAAGAATATCGGCCATCGGACTCCCTCCTGCATTAATCACCGGGGTTGCATCGAACCTTTGGGTCACCCTTTTAGCATCGAATCCTGCAGGCGGATCTGTTGCCAGGTGATCGTCATCCATGGGTTCATCTGTGAATACTCCCTGTCCCACCTCCTTCCGCAATCGGTTCACAAGGACTTCCACCTTAAGTCCGCCCACTAAAGCGGCTTGCTGCAATGAGGCAACGCGTGCCACGGTTTTTCGCAGCACAGGATTTTTCAGTTTCGCAAACGCGGGGGACAATTCCACGAGCACCTGCTCAAGCTCAGGGAAAACGTCGAGCAGTTCGCCCACCTTTGTTTTTGGTGTTATTATCAAGTTAGCAGGATTCATAGCATCAGGATTTTACATAAGACAACAAGCGCTGTTCACCTTCGAGTTTTCGCAGATGGGTAAGATCCTGTGTGAATTCGATTGTTCCCAGGTACTCCCCATCCTTGCCGCGCAGGGCGAAATACTCGATATAAATAAAGCGTCCCTGCATGTTGATCCAGAATGAAGCACTGTTTTCCCGTCCGGTTTTGAAATCACCAAGAATCTGCTCAACAATATGCACGCTTGATGGCGGATGGCACATGCGTACATCGCGTCCGAGAATAGCCCTGTTACGGGTAAAAATACGGTCGGCACCCAGGCTGAAGAATTTCACCCTGTCATCCTTGTCTACAAAAGTTATATCAACGGGAAGGGCTTTAAACAAAGCTTCAAGTTCATTTATATCAAAGCGGCCAGTTGTAAGCAGAATGCCGTTTTTTGGCTGGTATGCCAATTCGCCTACTGGTGCGCCCAGAGGCTTCCATTCGTCCTGTGGATCATACAGACAATACCCGAATTCACTGGTTTGCTGGTAAACCGCATACCAGTCTTCCTCACTCAGTTTATCCATGCACATGGGGAACAGAATTTCCTCTTCCTTCATGATCATGGCCGGAATTGCCTGAATTGCAGGCCATATAACCATATCAGCCACTGCAGCCGCTTCATCGGGAGTTATTTCCCCAGGAGTAGAAATTGCTTCTATGGCCGCTTTTAACAATTCACGCGTTTCATCATGTTTTCCCCACATTACTTTGGGAGGACCCGTAATTTCGTATTTTTCGAGATAGGGGAAAACAAGGTATTCCTTGCGTTTGTAATGCTTGTCAACATCCATCAGTTCGTTGAAGCGGGCATGGAGCTTCAGGAAAAGGTCCTTTACCTGTGCCGTCTGCAATTCCGGAAGCTGGAGGAGCAATTGTGTGGTAGCTGCAATAACTTTTTCAAGTTCCCTGTTTTCTTTCATAAAGGTATCTACCGGATGGCCCGGCGGAACCTCCCTGGCCCCTGTTATGTCAATATGTCCATCCAGCACCATCGTGTGGATATCACAGAATTTCAATACTTCTTCTTCCGGAAGGCCTTCCGAAATAAGCTCCTGTTCTACTTCCACCACTTCGTCATAGGGGATGTTAGTAAGCAGTTGAACCAGGCGGTTGCGCACCAGATCAGGAGCTTCGCCTTGATGTAGCTGCAGGATCATATGTTTAAGCAACTCTTTGCGTTGCTGTGAATTGTTAATTATCTCGCTCATAGGTAGTTTATTATTTAAATTCCGTTTTTCAATTTCAATGCATATTTCCTTGCAAGCGATTGAATGGTTTCAGTAGAAACCAATGTGTATATTGATTCTCTGATAGATGCATATTGTTCGTGAATGGGACAGGGATTGTTTTCATCACAGTGTTTGAGTCCGAACCCGCACCCTGAAAATGATTTATTTCCTTCCGTAACAACAATTAATTCCCTGATTGGTATTTCAGGTTTGTCTTTTTCAAAATAAAATCCTCCGCCTTTTCCTTTAAGCGACGCTACAAATCCGGATTTCACCATGCGGTGTAAGATTTTCGCAGTATAAAATGGGGGAGCCTCTATTTCTTTGGCTATTTCAGCAATACCGGGTCTTCGCCCGCCGTGGTTTTGCATTTGAATATAAACCAGTCCCCGAAGTGCATATTCCGTTTCCTTATTAAACATGGTATGGCTTGTATTTGATAAAGCTTCAGTTACAAAGGTAAAAAAAAATAGTTATAATTACTAAAAGACCTTTTTGTCATTTAATAAAATAATTCATACATTTGCATCTGTATTTCTTAATATTTTCGGCTGGGATAGCGACAACAAATTACCAAAGCCATTGATTATGAATTGATTGATCACCAATAATATATCTAAATTAATAACCAACACTTATTCATATGACTATACGAAAACTCTGGATTGGCTTTTTAGCCGTATTGACAATCTCGTTTGCCGTGTTACTTTACTTTGGCTATGAGATTTACCGCGAGGCCCCCCCGGTTCCTGATAAGGTCATCGCCACCGATGGAACAGTTCTTTTTACGGGTCAGGACATAAAAGACGGTCAGAATGTGTGGCAATCCCTGGGCGGGCAGGAAATAGGCACCGTTTGGGGGCATGGCGCCTACCTGGCACCTGATTGGAGCGCCGACTGGTTGCACAAGGAAGCGGTATTCATACTCAATGCATATGCCATGCAATTGCAAAACATGTCATTCGATGCGCTTGACGAGGAAAGCCAGGCAGCGCTTAAAATTCGCCTGCAGAAGGATGTGCGCGTGAATACATACGACAAACAGACAAAAACACTTGTGGTGTCCGTTTTAAGGGCTGCGGCCATCGCTGAGAACAGCAGGTTTTATACAGGATTATTTATGAATGATGCTGCGCTTGCAGACCTGCGCGACTCTTACAGTATTCCTGAGAATTCACTGAAGGATCCTGAACGTGCGCGGTTGCTGAATGCGTTCTTTTTCTGGACGTCATGGGCATGTGTTACCCAGCGTCCCGGTCAGAAAATCACCTATACCAACAACTGGCCATCGGAAGCGCTGGTAGGCAATGCTCCTACAGGTTCCTTGTTGCTTTGGACCGGATTCAGTGTGATGATGCTGCTGGCCGGCATAGGACTGATGGTATGGTATTATGCCCGCAGGCGGCATGAAGCAGCGGATGAACTTCCCCGGGTATTCCCCTTGAAAAGTGAAATCCAGACGCCTTCACAGAAAGCCACTGTAAAATATTTCTGGATTGTCACGGCCCTGTTGCTTGTCCAGGTTATTATGGGAGTTGTTACGGCACATTACAGCGTTGAGGGTCAGGCTTTTTACGGCTTACCACTTGCCGACTGGCTGCCTTATTCCATTTCACGGACCTGGCATGTTCAAATTGCCATATTCTGGATCGCCACATCATGGCTGGCTACAGGGTTGTATTACGCGCCTGCCATTTCGGGTGTTGAACCAAAATTTCAACGCCTGGGTGTGAATTTCTTATTTATCGCCCTGCTGGCAATTGTGGTTGGATCGTTGGCAGGTCAGT
>Ga0315278_10005999_pt1 | contig 11019 bp, 7 predicted proteins | sample YL17G06_0_MG_FD_203880 | JGI IMG/M metagenome (GOLD analysis project Ga0315278, IMG submission 203880) | Sediment microbial communities from Yellowstone Lake, YNP, Wyoming, USA - YL17G06_0 | ecosystem: Environmental > Aquatic > Freshwater > Lake > Sediment | place: USA: Wyoming | collected... | reverse complement strand
TGGCCGGCGAGAAGGTCGACAGCCAGGACGACGGCACCAAACCGTTCCAGCTCGACCGCTGCCGCGCGCTCGACACGCATGGCGAGGCGGTGCGGCAGTTCTATCCGAAGTGGTATCGCGCAGCCAGGACCGGCACTGAATAGGTGATAGCGCCCGCGGTTGAGCGGGATCAATGTGCAGCGCGCCGCGGGCGCGCGCGAGTCTCCCGCAACACCGCGCGCAACACGGAGGAGGTTCGATGAAGATCCACGAGTACCAGGCGAAGGAAGTACTGCGCAAGTTCGGCGTGCCGACCCCGCGCTCGGTCGCGTGCTTCTCGGTCGACGAGGCCGTGCAGGCGGCGCAGTCGCTCGGCGGGAAGCGTTGGGTGGTCAAGGCGCAGATTCACGCCGGCGGACGCGGCAAAGGGGGCGGCGTGAAGCTGGCGAAGTCGATCGACGAGGTGAAGACGCTCGCCGGCCAGATCCTCGGCATGCAGCTCGTGACCCATCAGACCGGCGCGCAGGGGCAGAAGGTGCGGCGCCTGCTGATCGAGGAGGGCGCCGACATCAAGCGCGAGCTCTACGTCGGCATGGTCGTGGACCGGCAGACGCAGAAGGTCTGCCTGATGGCCTCGCGCGAGGGCGGGATGGACATCGAGGAGGTCGCTGCGACGCATCCGGAGAAGATCGAGCGCGTGTTCATCGATCCGGAGGCCGGGCTGAAGGACGCCGAGGCCGACGACGTTGCGCGCAAGCTCGGCGTGCCCGAGGCCGGTGTGGCGCAGGCGCGCGCGGTGCTGCAGGGGCTCTACCGCGCGTTCTGGGTGTCCGATGCGTCGCTCGCCGAAATCAATCCGATGATCCTCACCGGCGACGGAAAAGTGGTAGCGCTCGACGCGAAGATGACTTTCGACGACAACGCGCTCTTCCGTCATCCCGAGATCGTCGCGATGCGCGATCTGGACGAGGAGGATCCGGCGGAAGTGGAAGCGTCCAAGCACGACCTCAACTACATCCAGCTCGAGGGCAACATCGGGTGCCTGGTGAACGGCGCCGGCCTCGCCATGGCGACGATGGACGTGATCAAGCTCTACGGCGACAGCCCCGCCAATTTCCTCGACGTCGGCGGCGGCGCGACGACCGAGAAGGTGACCGAGGCGTTCAAGATCATGCTGCGCAACCCGGGGCTGAAGGCGATCCTCGTAAACATTTTCGGCGGGATCATGAAGTGCGACGTGATCGCGACCGCGCTGGTCGAAGCGGCGAAGGTCGTGAGCCTGCGGGTGCCGCTGGTCGTGCGGCTCGAGGGCACCAACGTCGAGCTCGGCAAGAAAATCCTCGCCGACTCGGGGCTGCCGATCATCTCGGCGGCGAACATGGCGGATGCTGCTGAAAAGGTCGTCGCGGCCGCCCGCGGCGGGCGCGCTTGAAGACCTGGGGGAGGCTAACGTGAACGTTAAGCGAGCGAAGTCGAGCGGCCGACGCCAAAGTCTTCAAGCGGCGCAGGGAAAGCGCTGATCATGTCGATCCTGATCAACAAGAACTCGCGGGTGGTGACGCAGGGCATCACCGGCAAGACCGGCCAGTTCCACACGCGCATGAGCCGGGAGTACGCGAACGGCAAGGCCTGCTACGTCGCGGGGGTGAACCCGAAGAAGGCCGGCGAGGACTTCGAGGGGATTCCGATCTTCGCCAGCGTCAAGGACGCCAAGGCGCAGACCGGTGCGAACATTTCGGTGATCTACGTCCCGCCGCCGGGTGCGGCCGCCGCGATCTGGGAGGCCTGCGCGGCCGATCTCGACGTCGTGATCTGCATCACCGAAGGCATCCCGGTGCGCGACATGATCGAGGTGCGCGACCGGATGCGGAAGCAGCACCGGAAAACGCTCCTCGTCGGCCCGAACTGCCCGGGGGTCATCACGCCCGACGAGATCAAGATCGGCATCATGCCGGGCCACATCCACAAGAAGGGCCGCATCGGCGTGGTGTCGCGCTCGGGCACGCTCACCTACGAGGCGGTGGGCCAGCTCACCGCGCTCGGCTACGGACAGTCGACCGCGGTCGGTACCGGCGGCGATCCGGTCAACGGGCTGAAGCACGTCGACGTGCTCGAGCTCTTCAACGATGACCCGGAGACCGATGCCGTCATCATGATCGGCGAGATCGGCGGCTCCGACGAGGAGACCGCCGCGCGGTGGGTGAAGGCCAACATGAAGAAGCCGGTGGTCGGCTTCATCGCCGGCGTCACCGCGCCGCCAGGCAAGCGCATGGGCCACGCGGGCGCGATCATCTCGGGCGGCAAGGGCACCGCGCAGGAGAAGCTCGCGGTGATGGAGGAATGCGGCATCAGGGTCACGAAGAATCCCGCGGAGATGGGCAAGCTCCTCAAGTCCGTGCTCAAGTGAGCGGCTTTCCGCGCCGCCGCTTCCTCGCCGCTGGCAGCACGCTCGCGCTCTCTGCGTGCGCCGGCCCGGGCGGGCTCGACCCGTTCGCGCCCAAGCGCGCGAGCGGCTACGCCGACGTGGAGAACGGACGGCTCTACTACGAGTCCGCCGGCTCCGGAACTCCGGTGGTGTTTCTGCACGCATTCGCGCTGGACACGCGCATGTGGGACGACCAGTTCGAGGCACTCGCGCGCGAGTACCGCGTCGTTCGCTACGACCTGCGCGGCTTCGGGCGATCCACCGTGCCGCAGGCAGGGCGGCCGTACTCCCACGCGGACGACCTTGCGGCGCTCCTCGTCAAGCTCGACGCGCACCGGCCTCATGTGGTCGGCGCGTCGATGGGCGGACGCTGCGCGCTCGACTTCGCGGTCACGCAGCCCGATGCCATGCGCTCGGTCGTCGCCATCGACCCCGTGATCGGCGGCTGGCCGTGGTCGCGGGCCATGGTGGAGGCGTACTCGCCGGTCCTCCAGGCCGGGCGACGCGGCGACATCGCGGCCGCGAAGGCGGCGTGGCTCGCGCTGCCGCTGTTCGCGTCGGCGCGGGCGAACAAGGACGTCGATGCCCGCTTCAGCCGTATGGTCGAGGACTACTCGGGCTGGCACTTCGTGAACGTCGACCCGGAGCGCCGGGTGGCGCCGCCGACGCTGTCCCAGCTCGGGAAGATCCGCGCACCGACGCTCGCGCTGATCGGCGACAACGATCTGCCCGAATTTCACCGCATGGCCGAGACCGTCGAGCGACAGGTCGCGAACGCGCGCCGCCTCAGCGTTCCGGCGGCCGGCCACTTAGCCAATATGGAATCCCCGGAGCTCGTGGCCAAGATGTTGCGCGCCTTCTTCGCGCGCGCGTAGCAGGGTGTTGAAATTCGGGGGACACGTCCCCCCTTCCCCCTAAATTGGTGCCTGTCGAAAATCGGTTTCCCTCTGTGGCCTGGTCACGATGATCTGGATCACTACATCGGGAAACCGATTTTCAACAGCCTGCTCTAACGTGCAACGCCGGGCACGCCCCGCGGCGCAGCATCCGGTGTGGCCGGCCCGCTTGACCGTCGTCAATGGCGCGTCGCGCGCGCGCGCGGGATACTCCTGTGAGAATGCATCGACCGAGGATCAACGGCAATGAATGACGGGGCAGGAGCGGCGACGCCCGCACGCAAGTCGAAGGTGCGCGCGACGCTCAAGGGACGCCAGCCGAAGCCGCAGGCACGCGCGGAGGTGCGTCAGATGCTCGGCGACGCGCCGCGGCGGCGCGACCTGCTGATCGAGTTTCTGCACCGGATCCAGGACCGGTACGGCGCGCTCTCCGACGGCCACCTCGTAGCGCTCGCGGCCGAGATGGGGCTCGCGATGACCGAGGTCTACGAGGTCGCGACGTTCTATCACCACTTCGACGTGGTGAAGGACGGCGCCGCCGCGCCGCCGGCGGTGACGGTGCGCGTGTGCGATTCCCTGTCGTGCGAGCTGGCGGGCGCCAAAGCGCTGCTCGACAAGCTCCCGAAACTGCTCGGCAAGGACGTGCGCGTGCTGCACGCGCCCTGCATCGGGCGCTGCGAGCAGGCGCCGGCGGCGACGGTCCACCAGCATCCGGTGCCCCATGCCACGGTCGAAAAGATCCAGGCCCTGGTGAAGGCGCGCGACCTTTCGCACCCGGCCGCGCGCGACCGCGCAACCTTCGCGCCGGAGAGCTTCATCGAGCCGCTCGACACGCCCGGGCCGGGCTCGACCGTGAGCCCGGCCTACGTCGGCTACGACACCTATCGCAAGGCGGGCGGCTACCGCCTGATCGCCGAGTGTCTCGCCGGCGCGCACGACGCGGAGGCGCTCATCCAGAAGATGGAGCACTCGGGGCTGCGCGGCCTCGGCGGCGCGGGGTTCCCGACCGGGCGCAAGTGGCGCATCGTCCGCGCCGAGGCGCAGCCGAAGGTCGCGGCGCTCAACATCGACGAGGGCGAGCCCGGCACGTTCAAGGACCGCGTCTATCTCGAGCGCGATCCGCACCGGTTTCTCGAGGGCATGCTGATCGCCGCGTGGGCGGCGCAGGCGGGCGCCTGCTATATCTATCTGCGCGACGAGTATCACGGCTGCCGGGCCCTACTCGAGCGGGAGCTCGCGCGCCTCAAGGCCGACCCGCCCTGCGCGCTGCCGGTCATCGAGCTGCGCCGCGGCGCCGGCGCGTACATCTGCGGCGAGGAGTCGGCGATGATCGAGTCGATCGAAGGCAAGCGCGGCATGCCGCGCCTGCGCCCGCCGTACGTCGCGCAGGTAGGCCTCTTCGGCTACCCGACGCTCGAGCACAACTTCGAGACCGTCTACTGGGTGCGCGACATCCTCGAGAAAGGTCCAGAGTGGTTCGCCGGGTTCGGTCGCAACGGCCGCAAGGGGCTGCGCTCCTTCTCGGTGTCGGGCCGGGTGAAGAAGCCCGGGATGCATCTCGCCTCGGCGGGCATCACGGTGCGCGAGCTGATCGACGAGTACTGCGGCGGCATGCTGGACGGGCACCGCTTCTATGCGTACTTGCCGGGGGGCGCGTCCGGCGGCATCCTGCCGGCGACGATGGCCGACATTCCGCTCGACTTCGACACGCTCAACCAGCACGGCTGCCTCATCGGCTCGGCGGCGGTCGTGATCCTGTCCGACCAGGACCGCGCGACCGATGCGGCGCGCAATCTGCTCGCCTTCTTCAAGGAGGAGTCCTGCGGGCAGTGCACGCCCTGCCGCGTGGGCACAGCGAAGGCGCTCGCGCTGATGCAGCAGCCGAAGTGGGACGCACCGCTGCTGCAGGAGCTTTCGCAGGCGATGATGGACGCGTCCATCTGCGGGCTCGGGCAGGCGGCGCCGAACCCGATCTTGTGCGTGACGAAGTATTTCGGCCACGAGATCTCGTGACCACGGCAAGGAGCAACCGATGGAACGCGTGAGTAACGCTCAGGCCGCCACGATGCCGGTGGAGTTCAAGCTGAACGGCCGCACGGTCGTCGGCCGCGCCGACGAGACGATCCTCGAGACGGCCCGGAGCCACGGCGTCGAGATTCCCCATCTCTGCTACCAGCCCGGGCTGCGCCCCGACGGCAACTGCCGGGCCTGCGTGGTGGAGATCAAGGGCGAGCGGGTGCTCGCCCCGTCGTGCTGCCGCTATCCGCAGGACGGGATGGAGATCACGACCGACAGTGCGCGCGCGCTGGCGTCGCAGAAGCTGGTGCTCGAGCTGCTGCTCTCGGACATGCCCGAGAACCGGTACACGCGCGACAGCGAGCTCGATCAATGGGCGCGGAAGCTCGAGGTCGGATTGCCGCGCTTCCCCGCGCGGCGCCAGCCGCGGGCCGACGTCTCGCATCCGGCCATCGCGGTCAACCTCGACGCGTGCATCCAGTGCACGCGCTGCGTGCGCGCCTGCCGCGAGGAGCAGGTGAACGACGTGATCGGCTACGCATTCCGCGGCGAGCACTCCAAGATCGTCTTCGACCTCGACGACCCGATGGGCGAGTCGACGTGCGTCGCGTGCGGCGAGTGCGTGCAGGCGTGTCCGACCGGCGCGCTCATGCCGGCGCGCGGCGCGGGGCTGGTCGAGGCGGACCGGAAGGTGGACTCGGTCTGCCCGTACTGCGGCGTCGGCTGCCTGCTCACCTATCACGTGAAGGACAACCGCATCGTCCAGGTGCAGGGCCGCGACGGGCCGTCCAACCACGGCCGGCTGTGCGTCAAGGGCCGCTACGGTTTCGACTACGTCGTGCACCGGCACCGCCTGACGAAGCCGCTCGTGCGCAAGCCCGGCGTGCCGAAGACGAAGGACTTCGTGGTCGATCCGGACAACTGGCGGGCCGCATTCCGCGAGGCGACCTGGGAGGAGGCGCTCGATCTCGCGGCCGGAGGCTTGTGTGAGATCCGCGACCGGCACGGCAAGAAAGCGCTCGCTGGCTTCGGTTCGGCGAAGGGCTCGAACGAAGAGGCGTATCTTTTCCAGAAGCTGGTGCGCACCGGCTTCGGCTCGAACAACGTCGACCACTGCACGCGCCTCTGCCACGCCTCGAGCGTCGCCGCGCTGATGGAAGGCATCAACTCCGGCGCCGTGTCGAATCAGGTAAGCGACGTGCGCAACGCCGAGGTCGTGATGGTGATCGGCGCGAATCCGACCGTCAACCACCCGGTCGCCGCGACGTGGATCAAGAATGCGGTGAAGCGCGGCGTCAAGCTGATCGTCGCCGATCCGCGCCGGACCGAGCTCGCGCGGCACGCGACGCACGTCCTGCAGTTCAACGCGGACACCGACGTGGCGCTGCTGAACGCGCTGATGCATACGATCGTGGAGGAGGGGCTCGTCGACGCGGCCTTCGTCCGCGACCGCACCAGCGGCTACGAGGCGCTGCGCGAGAACGTAAAGAAGTATGCGCCCGAGGCGATGGCGCCGATCTGCGGGATTCCCGCGCCGACTCTCCGCGCGGTCGCGCGCCTGTACGCGACCGCGAAGGCCTCGATGATCCTGTGGGGCATGGGGATTTCGCAGCACGTGCACGGGACCGACAACGCGCGTTGCCTGATCGCGCTCGCGATGATGACCGGGCAGATCGGGCGGCCAGGAACGGGGCTGCATCCGCTGCGCGGCCAGAACAACGTGCAGGGCGCCTCGGACTCGGGCCTGATCCCGATGGTCTTCCCGGACTACCAGCGCGTGGACAACCCGGAGGCGCGGAAGCGCTTCGAGACGTATTGGGGCGTCGCGCTCGACCCGCAACCCGGGCTCACGGTGGTCGAGATCATGAACGCCGCGAAGAAGGGCGAGATCCGCGGCATGTACGTCATGGGCGAGAACCCCGCAATGTCGGACCCGGACGTCGGCCACGCGCGCGAGGCGATGGCCGCGCTCGATCACCTCGTGGTGCAGGACCTGTTCCTGACCGAGACGGCGTACCTCGCGGACGTGATCCTGCCGGCGACCGCCTGGCCCGAGAAGGACGGCACCGTGTCGAACACGGACCGGATGGTCCAGCTTGGGCGCAAGGCGATCGACCCGCCGGGCGACGCGCGGGAGGACCTCTGGATCATCAACGAGATCGCGCGCCGCATCGGGCTCGACTGGCATTACGCGCATCCGCGGGAGGTGTTCAACGAAATGCGCGGCTGCATGGATTCCATCGCCGGCATCACCTGGGAGCGCCTCGAGCGCGACTCGTCGGTGACTTACCCGTGCGAGAAGGAAGGCGACCCGGGCACCCCGGTCATCTTCACGACGCACTTCCCGACCGCGACCGGGCGGGGCAAGTTCGTTCCGGCGGACATCATCCCCGCGGCGGAGCGGCCCGACCGCGACTATCCGGTGGTGCTGATCACCGGCCGCCAGCTCGAGCACTGGCACACCGGTGCCATGACGCGCCGCGCAGGCGTGCTCGATGCGATCGAGCCCGAGCCAGTCGCGAGCATCCATCCGCTCGACCTCGCCGCGCTAAAGGCGAAGCCCGGCGACGTGATCACCGTCGCGTCCCGGCGCGGATCCATCTCGCTCTACGCGCGCGCCGACGAGGGCACCCCGACGGGCGCCGTGTTCATCCCGTTCTGCTACTACGAAGCGGCGGCGAACAGGCTCACCAATCCGGCACTCGACCCGTTTGGCAAGATCCCCGAGTTCAAGTACTGCGCGGTGCGGCTGACCAAGGGCGGCGCGGTGCCGCAGCGCCTGAGCTTCGGCGGCGGGCAGGCGCCGCTGCCCGCCCCCGCGTCCGCCTGAGGCGCCGCGCACGGCAGCGTCCGGCAAGCGGGTTGATCGGCCTGCACGAAGGATCCCGGCGATGATGAAGCGGGCCATTGAAGGCAATCGGCCGCGACCGGCCGTTGCCGGTGCGGCGGCGAAGCGACTGGTCGATCTCGCTGCTTGCATCGAGCATCTCGAGGCCACCGGCAACCTGCTGCGGGTGCGCACGGAGGTCGATCCGAAGCACGAGCTCGCCGGGATCGCGAAGCGGCTCGAGGGCGCGAAGCCCGTGCTCTTCGAGCGCGTCCGGGGCAGCGCCTATCCGGTCTTCACCGGGCTGCTCTGGAACCGCGACATCGTCGGGGCGCTGTTCGGCATGCCGAAGGAGGAAGTGCCCTTCGCGATCGCGGACGCGATCGGCGCCTGGCGCGCACGTCCCGAGGGGTACCCGCCCCGCCTTCGCGATGCGGCGCCTTCGAATGAGGTGGTGGAAGAGAAGGTCGATCTCGCCCGGTTGCCGATCCCGGTCCACGCGCTGAAGGACGGCGGGCGGTATCTCGACGCGTCGGTGGTCATCGCGCGCAACCCGGAAACGGGCCTCCCGAACACCTCGATCCACCGGATGATGGTCACCCGGAAGGACCGGCTGACGTTCCTGATCGATCCGGGGCGCCATCTCGGCGAATACGTCGAGATCGCGGAGCGGCGCGGCGAGCCGCTTCCGGTGACGATCAACAACGGGGTCGGCCTCGCGCCCTGGATCGTTTCCACGCTGCCGCGGCTGGGGGACAACAAGCTCCTCGTCGCGCATCATCTCATCGGCCGGCCGGTCGACCTCGTGCGCGCGCAGACCGTGGACGTCCCCGCGTACGCCGACGCGCAGTTCGTGATCGAGGCGGAGATCCTGCCCGGCGTGCGCGAAGTCGAAGCCCCCTTTGCGGAGGTGACGGGCTACTACGGGGGCCGCGACAAGCGCTGGGTCATGCGGGTGAAGGCGATCACCCGCCGCAAGGCGCCGGTGTTCCATACCGTCCTTTCCGGAAAGGAAGTGTGGAATGCCGTCGGCTTTACCGCCGAGGCCGCGATCTTCGCGGCGGTCCACGGCAGAATTCCGGAGATCACCGCCGTTTTCCTGCCGCCCGGCGGGTGCGGCTTCTACGAGGCGGTGGTGCAGGTGAAGGGCACGCGCCCCGGACTCGCGCGCGACGTCGTCCATGAAACCTTTCGGGCGTTCCGCTCCCTGCAGCGCGTGGTGGTGGTCGACTCGGACGTCGACATTCACGACGCCGTCGACGTCGACTGGGCGATGACCACCCGCTTCGACGCCGACACCGGTCTGTTCGTGCTGCCCGGCGAGGAGGGGCACCCCCTCAACCCCGTGGTGAAGCTCAACCCGGACGGGAAGGGCGGGACCGTGACCAAGATCGGCATCGACGCCACCGTTCCGCACGATGGGGACAAGGCGAAGTTCGAGCGCACGGAGTTCAGGCGCGTGGATCTCGCGCGCTACGACATCCGTTCGGCGCGCGTGCGCGCGACAGCGACCCGCAGGAAGCGATAGCTGGGAGCGCGCGCGGGCGGGTAAACTCGGCGGGCCGTGCCGTCTGCCACCGCCTCGGATCCGGAACTCCTCGCAGCGCTGCAGCGCATGGGTCTCGTGGGCCCGCGCGCGCCCTGCACGCTCACGCCGCTCACTGGCGGGGTCTCGTCGGACATCTTCCGAGTCGACGTCGAAGGCCGCAGCTTCTGCGTCAAGCGGGCGCTCGCGAAGCTCAAGGTGGCCGCCGACTGGCGCGCGCCGGTCGAGCGCAACCACAGCGAGGCGGAGTGGATCCGCGTCGCAGCCGAGGTCGTCCCGGACGCGGTGCCTCGGCTGATCGCCGAGGACGCCCCGGCCGGACTCTTCGCGATGCAGTGGCTCGCGCCCGACGCGCATCCGGTCTGGAAGGCGCAGCTCCGCGACGGCACGATCGAGCCGGCGGTTGCGATCGAGGTCGGGCGGCGCATCGCGCGCGTCCACGCGGCGACCGCGGGCCGCCGCGACATCGCCGCGCGGTTCGCGACCGACCACATCTTCGCGCCGATCCGGCTGGAGCCTTACCTGCTGGCGACGGCCGAGCGACATCCCGACGTCGCGCCGGCGCTGCGCGCGATCGCCGAGGGCACCGCACGCACGAAGCTCGCGCTCGTGCACGGCGATGTGAGCCCGAAGAACATCCTGGTCGGGACGCGCGGCCCGGTGTTCCTCGACGCCGAGTGCGCCTGGTACGGCGACCCCGCCTTCGACCTGGCCTTCTGCCTCAACCACCTGCTGCTCAAGTGCCTGTGGCAGCCGCAGTGGCGCGTGCGCTACCTCGCCGCGTTCCGCGCTCTCGGCGACGCCTATCTGGGCGGGGTCACCTGGGAGCCGCGCGACGTGTTCGAGGCGCGCTGCGCGCGACTGCTGCCGGGGCTCTTTCTCGCCCGGGTCGACGGCAAGTCGCCGGTCGAGTACGTCACCGTCGAGGCGGACCGCGACCGGGTGCGCGCGTGCGCGAAGCCGCTCCTGCGAGCCCCGCGCACGCGCCTGACCGAAGTGGCGGAAGCGTGGCGCCAGACGCTGGAAAGGCCATAGCGGGATGATCCAAGACGGGCGCGCGAGGACGGGAGTGACCGGTTCGTGATCAGCGCGGTGGGGCAACTCGTTGGTTGCGCGCGGCGCAATGCGATTCGTGCGCGCGCAAATCGGATGCAGAACACCTCGTCGAGGCGTTCTGCACCAAGCGGATAGCGGCGACGACATGGGAAGCAGTGCGATAGCGGACGTGAAGGGCCGCCGGGTCTGGGACTCGCGCGGGCGGCCCACGGTCGAGGTCGAGGTGGCCCTCGCCGGCGGCGCGCGCGGACGCGCGCCGGCGCCCGCCGGCGCG
>Ga0315278_10005998_pt1 | contig 11019 bp, 8 predicted proteins | sample YL17G06_0_MG_FD_203880 | JGI IMG/M metagenome (GOLD analysis project Ga0315278, IMG submission 203880) | Sediment microbial communities from Yellowstone Lake, YNP, Wyoming, USA - YL17G06_0 | ecosystem: Environmental > Aquatic > Freshwater > Lake > Sediment | place: USA: Wyoming | collected... | reverse complement strand
TCATTCGAGCGGGAGAGCTGAGCCTCGAAGCAGCCGGCGCCAACCAGCCGGCCGGCCAGGCTGTACCGTTCGGCGAGCCGTTTCATCTGCTCGAGATTGCGTGCGCTATAGCTGACGAAGGCGAACTTCCCGCCGAGCATGCAGGCCACATGCATGGACGCCTGCATCATGAAGAGGGCCGGGATCGTCACCGAGTCGCGGATCTCCTCCAGGCAGGGGTCCGTATAGCATCCGACTGCGATGGCGTCATACCCTTCGGCTTCGGCCTGCGCGGCATTGCGGACGATCGAGATGCCGTTCAGGTAGCGCGCGTATCTGGACCGCTCGTAGTGCGGGGTCATGCGCTCCACCCCGTATATGTCGACGGTCGTGTCCGGCCGGACCACTTCCCGCGCATTCCTCGCGATCGCGTCCTCGTACGGCTTGAAGACGGGATTCCGGCCGATCGCCACCGAGCTCTGGTACCAGATTCGGATACCCACGCTATCCCCCTCTCCCGGTCCGCTCCCGCTCAGGGCGCGGCCCGGCTAGAGCATGTTCAAGCCGCCATTCACGCTCAGGGCCTGCCCCGTGATGTAGCGGGCCGAGTCGGAGAGCGTCGGCGACATTAAGGCCCTTATCGGACCGGGGCCGGCGGGGCCCGGCGGCGGGGTGGCTGGCGGTGGCTGGCGCCGAGAGCGCCACGCAGACCGCGTCATCGATCCCCCAACCAGGGCAGTCATCCACGGCGATCTTGCGCCGGCGACCGCGGGGCAGTCAAGGCGCGTCCTGCAGGGCAGAGTCCATCCCCGAGGCTGGGACGGATTACTGATGGAAGGGGGCAGCGACGCGCAGGTCGGCTGACGGCGGGGCTGGCCCCGGTGAGTCCGCCGGGTGGAGCAGGCCCCGGTGCGCGAGGATCGTGCCCACCACGGCCTGGGCCTGCACCGTGGCGATGCGCCGCAGCCGGCCGCCACAGCGCGGGGGCTGGCCTCGCGTTCGCGCGCGTTGACCTCAGGAGCCGGGCGGCCGTAGATGGATATTCGTGAGCCGGCAGGAGGCGGCCTTTGCCGAGATCATCTCTGGTCACTCGCTGACATCCGTAGAGGATACGCGTGCACCATCACCCAGTCGAAAGACGCAGCTATCCAAGTAAGGCCTGACCTGAGTCCAGAGGGCGTCCCTTTCGCGGAACCAAACGAGTTTCTTGAGAACATCAACGAGTGAAGCGCCTTGCCCGGCAGCTTTTGCGGTTGCGCTCTCGAGGCTGTCCCCGGCTTTGTGCGCGGCCTTGACTTGCCCGGGATAGGAATGAAATTCGACTATCTCAGGTGCGGAGCAATGTGCGTCGGCTCTTGCACGTCGCGCCACGTGGCCGCCCGCAAAGCTATCTTGCACCATGTGCAGGAAGCTGCCAAACGCAATATCCCTCAATTGATGTCGTACCCAGGTCCGACCGACCGTAAAGAGGTTTTCGATATCGCGAATTTCCTGCTTCGGGAAGTGGTCGAGCATGCCGGGCACAGGAATCGTACCCATCCTGGTTACGGGCGCAATCCATTCCTCCTTGTCATGGCTCTGGACCTTCCAGGTGAATTCAGCCCACATGAGAATCTTCTGCTTGGTTTCCTCCGCAGGTATACCAGCCCGTGTTGCCATGGCATGCAGGAACTGGAGGTCGCCAAAATGGCTGCGTGCCAGCAACGTTCCCCGGCCGGTGATGTATGTGTCAGGCTTTGCCTCCGCTTTTGCTGACACGTCTTTGAAGTGGGCATACCAGCAGTCAACCGCGAGTGCGAAACTGATTGTGGGCGGCGGGTCGATTTGAGTCGAGCATCCTTTGTACTTGCCTTGCCCGCTCGCGAACTGAAATGGTGGATTGTCATTCCACCGGACACCCACGATGACTCCTGGTGCCGCTGCGTCAAGGTCCGGGTCGGCGCACTCCGAAAGTGTCTCAAGCGGGCAATCATAGGCAAGATGGGTCAAGCCTTCATGTACCGCCGTCGAAAATGTGTGAAGACCAAATTCAATGATCGGATATGTCGCCCGAAACAAGATGCCCCTCTGCTTCTTTGCCAAAGCCTCCTCACTTTTCGTCGGCTTTGGTGTCAGTTCGAACGAGTGGGCCGGCGCAATGTCGCACGCATAAGCAAGTCCAATGAGCGCCACGGCCAGGCCACTTATCCGAAGACCACTCTTCATATGATTCCCTCTATTGTCCCTGTGATGAAGCGTGGCATCTCGCGCCGATCCTGTCAGAGCGCCCAGGCCAAATCAAACTGGAGGCTCGAGAAAGCGAGGCGGAGCGCAGATAACACAAATCCCATCCTCAGTCATGGCGCCCCGCCCTAGGGTCCTCCCTCGGGACCCGCCGTGTCAGTCTCCTGCTTGCGGCCAATGGCCATCCGGTGCCTCTCAATTTGTTCATATGTGTCTGTTGAGGCGAACACACTGGCGAACACTTCAATACTCATATCAATGCCTGCGCTTGGTTTCGACTATAAGTTCAGCCGCCGGGACAACTGCATTCAGGAGTCCATAGGGGACAAGCTGCTCAACAGGGTAGTTGTCACCGGTGAGTATCACTTCCTTGGCTTTCGGCAGTCCAATATGCTGTTGAAGAAGGGCGATATCACAAACGGATGGCACACCCACCTTGATCTCTGGAAGCCCGAAGGTGGCGTGTGGCACGGCAATACAATGTCCGTTAATTGCCGCAATGGTCGGAAACGGTGCAGTCCGAACGGCAGCCAGAAAGTTTCTGTTCTTGACGATCAACTTCCGCGCTCGCTGCGGAGTAAGTTCCGAAAACGCTTTGAGATGCATTCCGGCGGAAAACGACGTCCTCCCCGCACCAGTGAAGACGACTGCTAACGGACGATCACCGGCCTCTTTGAAGATTTCGGACAGCCTGTCTAGATCTGCAAGAGTGACGGCATTGCTAGCCTCTGGCCGATTGAAGGTGATCCACCAGACACCCTCGTCCTCACGCAGATCAACTGCAGGCTTGCTGAGATCACCATCCGCCATTGACACGCTCTCTTTTCTGGTACGACGCCAAGCAGGTCATGGGGAGTCTAATTGTTCCAGCCCCCAGGTGGCTGCCCTCGGTGTCTGACCGAACTCTAGGTCGGGCCAGCGCACCCGTCAACTGCGTTCCAGGCTTCCCCTATCGCGCGCCAAGTCGCCCTCACGGAAGCCGCAGCGCCGGTGTTCCTGCAAGAAGGCGTTGAGATCATCGAGCGCCCCGTACATGGCCCGCAACAGTAGCGCTTCCGAGTGACGAGGGAGCGTGGGCGACATGAAGGCCCTTATCAGACCGGGCCGGGGCCGGCGGGGTCCGGCGGCGGAGTGGCTGGTGGTGGCTGGCGCCGAGAGGGCCACGCAGACCGCGTCAGCGGTTGTGCAACCGATTCGGGTGATCGCGCCCATGCCGGTGACGACCGCACGGAGCATTACTTGATGGTTGCGCTGTGCCGTCGGCTCCTGGGGCGGCCGGTGTCTGAGTATGGCGCCGTATGTCTCGGAGATGGGGTCCAAGGGCGGGGCGACCGCCCCGGAGGGTGCGAATGTTGCCTACGCTCTGGCAGGAGCGGACGAGGTCGCCGCGGAGCTGGGCCTTCGCTTCCGGCGTCAGCTCCACCTCCCGGAACAGCAGCCGTTCGAGTTCGAGGCTGGCCGTCTCGCCGTCGCCGATCGCCAAGGTGTCAGGGCGAAGCTCGGGCACCATGGCCGGCAGGACGCTCTTGAGGCCGAAGCTGCCGGCGCATTCCTGGTGATCGACGTGGTTGCGCACGACCGGAAGCAGGTCCACCAGCCGATCCGCAATGCTTCGAAGCGGCCCGGCCAGCGTAGGCAGCGCGTCGGCCATCCTCAGGAGGCATCCGCGCTCGAACCCCGCGTTGTAGGCCACCACGCTGCGCGGCGGTCGGGCGGGAGAGCAAGGAGTCCGCTGCTGAGGCGCCCCCCGAGAGCCACTGCGACGGGGTCGAGGCCTGGCGCGCCGGGGGAGGAGCGCCCCGCCGCCTTGCGCTGACCGTCGCGCGCTGGGCGGCACGCTGCGATCCGATCATCCGAGGTTATGATGAAAGCATCGTGAATCGCCGCCGAGTGCTCCGCCACGCCGCCATCGCCGCCGCCGTGCTCGTCGCGCTGGTCACGACCACGCTGGTCGCGCTCCCCAGCGTCGTCCGCTGGCTGGTGGTCTCCCGGCTGTCCAAGGCGACGGGCCGGCCAGTGGCGCTTGACGCCCTGGAGGTCGAGCTCTTCAAGGGCCGGTTCGGCCTCCGCAGCCTCCGCGTGATCGACCGCGATGGAGGGCCATTGCTGACGGTGGACCGGGTCGAAGTCCGATTCAGCCCGCGGGATCTGATCGGCGGCCACCTGCGGGTCTTCGACGCGACAGTTCAGGCCGCGGCTCTCCGGATCGTCCGGATCGGGCCCGAGACGTTCAACATCTCCGACCTCCTGGCCCGTCTCGGCGAGCGCCACGGGACCGCGCCCGCCGTGACGGTTGCGCGGTTCGCCGTCGTTGGTGGCGCGCTCACAATCGAGGACCGAACGCTGACGCCGCCGCGCACCTGGCGTGTCGAGGCGGTGGAGCTTCACGCCACGGACGCCTCGACCGTGGCCGGGGCGCCGCCGGGTGTGGCCACGCTGAGCGCGGTGGCGGCGGGCGCGCCGATCTCGCTTTCGGTGACAGACCTGCGCCTCTCGCCGCTCCACCTGCGGGCGACGCTGAACGCGCGGGAGATCGACGCGACGCTGGCCGCCCTCTACCTGCCGCCTCGAAGCCCGCTCAGCCCGACGCACGGAACGGTGAGCGTGTCCGCGACGATCGATCACGACGCCTTGACGGGCTCGCTCATCGCGCTCGATGCCGGATTCACGGGTGTCGAGCTGCACCGGCCGGAACAGGCGAGCGCGTACCTGTCGGCGCCGGCGGTGCGGCTGACGGTGGAGGGACTTCGCGTGCGCCCGGGCGGGATCGAGCTCGCGCGCCTGGCCGTGGACGCCGGCGCCATCGGGCTGGAGGACACGCGACTCGCGCCCGTCCGGCGCTGGCGGGTCGACGGTGTCGCCGTCGAGGCCCGCAACCTGTCAAGCGCCCGCGAGGCGCCACCCGGAATCGCGACGGCCCGCGCGGTGACGGCCGGCGCGCGGCTGGAGGTGTGGGTGACCAACGCCCGCCTCGCGCCGCTCGAGCTGCAGGCGACCACGATCGTCCGTAACGTCGATCTCGCCGTATTCCGGCTCTTGGTGCCGCCCGATCTGCCGGTGCACCCCGAGCGGGGTGTCCTCAACGCGACGGTCCAGATCGAGCACGGTCGCGGCGGCACGCACCTCGCGCTGGACGCGTCCCTGAGCGATATCGCCCTGCAGCGCCCCGGGCACTTCGTGGCCGCGCCGGCGGTGCGGATCACCGCCGGCGACATCGTGCTCGACCGCGGCGCAGTGACCGTGGGCCGCGCCGCCGTCGTCAGCGATCGCCTGACGCTCGAGGAGCGGACCGCGAAGCCCGTGCGGACATGGCCGGTCCAGAACCTGGTGATCGAAGCGAAGGATCTGTCCAGCCGCCGCGAGGCCGTCCAGGGCGTGGCCAGTCTGCAGGCGACCGTCGCCGGCGCCGCGGTGTCGGTGTTCGTCACGGGCGCTCGGCTCGCCCCCCTGGAGCTTCACGCGACGGCGGTCCTGAGAGATGTCGACGCGGCCTTGCTTCGGTTCTACGTCCCGGCGGGGGTGCCGGTCCAGCTCGCCCGCGGTCTCGTCAACGCCACGTTCCAGGTGGACCACGCCGTCACCGAGGGCACGCATCTGACGGGTGACGCGATCCTCACGGGTCTCGAGGCGCAAGGCCGCGACGCCTTCGCGACGCTGGCGGTCACGTCGCCCTCGCTGCGGGTGACCATCGCGGACGGGCGGCGTCAAGGCGAGAACCTGAGCGTCGGCCGGGTCGAGCTGTCCGGCGTCGGCGTCTTCACCGATTCGCGCGGAACGTCCGCTCGCTTCGATCTGACGCAGCTCCGCATCGCGACGGAGGCCCTCACGTGGCCGGCGAGCGCTCCCGCGCGCGTCGAGGTGAGCATGCGCTTTCGCGACCGCGGCGAGCTCGAGGGGCGCGGGACGGCTCGGCTCACCGCTCCGCTTCCGACGATTGCCTGGGCGGCGGAGCTGGGGCTTCAGCTCAAGGCGGTGGACTTGTCGCCGCTCGCCCCGTACATTCCGGGCGCCGGTGGGCTCGGCGGGCGGGTGAGAGCGAAGGTGACGGTCGACCTCGCCTACGCCGGCGCGCTGACGGCCCGCGTGCGCGGCGATGTCGGCGGCGCGCGGTTCGCGCTCACCGACGGTGCGCGAACGCTGCTCGCGCTCCGCAGCATCAACGCCACCGGCCTCGATCTCCAGTGGCCGGACCGGATGACCATCAAGCAGCTCCGGCTGCGGCAGCCGTACGCGTTCATCGAGCGTGACCGTGAGGCCAGATTTCCGCTGCTGGCCCGCTTCGCGCCTCCCCCGCCCCCTCCGGAGTCTGCCGGGACACCGTCGGGGTCGGCGCCCGGTGCCGCGCGCCCGCGCATGGCCATGACCTTCGAGGAGATCATTGTCGAGAGCGGCAATGCCACCGTCGTCGACGACGGTGGGGCGTCGCCCGTGCGCTTCGACGTTCCACGGGTGGATCTCACGGCCCGACAGGTGACGTGGCCGGCATCGGGGCCCGCGCAGTTGCGGCTCGAAGCCGCGCTGCCCGCGGGCGGAACGCTCAACGTCGAGGGCAGCGTGAACGCCGAGCCGATGAGCGTGGACGTCACGGTCGCGGTCAAGGACGCCGAGATCGCCTGGCTCCATCCATACCTCGGCTTTCGCGCCCGCGTCGGCGGGCGACTGTACGCGAACCTGACGGTGTCTGGCCCTCTGGCGCCCACTCCACGGCTCAAGATCAGTGGCGACGCCGGCCTCCGCGCCCTCGACATCTCCGACGGCCGGCGGTCGGTGCTCACGACGGATCACCTTCGCGTCACCGGGATCGACGCGGACTGGCCGGAGCGCATCGTTCTCGATCGTGTTCAGACTCGACGGTCGTGGGCGCTCATCGAGCGTGACCCGCAGGGCCGCTTGCTCTTGCGGGCGCTCCTGGAGCGTCCGGGCGCCGGAGCGCCGCGCCCCGCTCCCTCGGCCCCGGCGGAGCGATCTGCCCCGCCCGGTCCTTCGGCGCCGTTGGCGCCGGTCGCGTCACCCGACTCGACCCTGGAGTTCACGCTGCGCGAAGGCGTGTTCGAGGAGCAGGCGGCCACCATCGTCGACGACACCATGACCCCGCCCGCGCGCATGGACGTCGCCGGCGCCCGCTTCACCATCCGTGATTTCGTCTGGCCGTCGCGCACGCCGGCAAAGATCGAGCTGACGTCGCCAATGCCGGCGGGTGGCCGTCTCGACGTCTCGGGGACGCTGCAGCTCGAGCCCATGCGGCTCGCGGGGCGTGCGGTGCTCGACGGCGTGGCTATCGAGCCGGCTCAGCCGTACCTGCCGATCGACGGGCGGGTGGCGGGCAAGGTGACCGGCGACCTCACCGTGAAGATCGCGCTGGAGCCCACGGCCATTCAGATCTCCGGCCAGGCGCGCCTGCAGGCCTTCAGGCTGAGCGATGGCGATCGCGCGGTGGTCACGGTGGGGCGCGTCGACACCGCCGGGATCGACATCGACTGGCCGAAGCGGATCACGCTCGCGCGCGTGCAGTTCCGTCGGCCGCGTCTATTGGTCGAGCGCGACCCGAACGGCCAGATCCTGCTGTACCGGCTGGTGACGCCGCACTGGGGGGCCCGCCCAGCGGTCGCGTCGCTGCCGGCGGTCTCACAGCCGACCCGATCCGCGCCACCGCCATCGCCGGCGCCTTCGGCCCGCCCGACGATCGAGATCGCGACGTTCAGCCTCGAGCGCGCGTCCGCGCGATTCGTGGACCATACGACGACGCCGGCTTACGCGGAGGAGCTCGAGGGCGTGAACGTGACCTTCACCCCGCTGACGACGGCGCCGGACCGCCGCACGCGCTTCACGGCCACCGGCGTCATCGGCGGCGGCACGCTCACGCTTCAGGGGGAGGGCGCCGAAGGAGACCGGCGGGCGCTGGACCTCAAGCTGGATCTCCAGAACTTCATCGTGCCACGCGCCAATCCGTACCTCGAGAAGTACACGGCCTGGACCGCGACGAACGGCACGCTCAGCGTCTCCGGGAGGTACAAGCTGGATGGCGACCGGCTCGAGACGCAGCACGATCTCGTGGTCCGCGGTCTCGAGGTGGCGCCGATCGACGCGCGCGACGAGGTCGAGCGGCGCATCGGCTTGCCTTTCGGCATGCTGGTCTCACTGCTGAAGGACTCCCGCGGAGAGATCCGCTTGTCTGTGCCCGTCGCGGGCGACCTGAGCACGCTGGAGTTCGACTATGACGAGGTCGTCTGGGGCACCGTCAGGAATCTCTCCATCCGTCTGCTTGCCCTGCCGTTCAGCAAGATCGGCTCCCTTTTCTTCAGTGAGGACTCGAAGGTGAAGGCCGTGGCCATCGCCCCCGCGCTCTTCGAGGCGGGGACGGACCATTTCGGGCCGGAGATGGGGCCGCACCTCGATCGCGTCGCGGCCTTTCTGCGCGGGGCGCCGGCGGTGAAGGTAGTCCTCGATCCGATTGTCGTCGAGTCGGACCGGCAGGTGCTCAGGCGCGAGCAGGCGCGCGCGCGCCTCGCCGCGCCGGCCGGCCCGCCGGAGACCGCCGACCCTCTCGAGCGTGCCCGAAACGAGTATAGCGGCCGGTGGCCCGACAAGCCGATGCCACCCACCCTCGACGCGATCGTCGCCGAACTGGCCGCCACGGAGACGCTGCCTGCCGATGCGCTGCGGACGCTCGCCGCCCGTCGCCTCGAGGTCGTGCGCCAAGGGCTGACGCGCGGCGGCGGCATCGACGTGGCCCGTCTCACGGGCACCGCAGCCCGCAACCCGTTCGTCGAGACCGCCGGCACCCCGCGCGTGGAGTTCGATCTCCGGCCCTGAGACTCGATGCGTATCGGATTCATCGGGCCGGGGCCGGCGGGGCCCGGCGGCGGGGTGGCTGGCGCCGAGAGCGCCACGCGGACCGGATCCTCGATCCCCCCGCCCGGCCCGTCATCAACGGCGAGCTTGCGCCGGCGACCGCGGGGCAGTCAGACGCGCCCTGCAGGGCAGAGTCCAACGCCGGGACTGGGACGCATGACTGACTCGTCGCTCGGGAGGGGTGCAGGGTGAAAGGTGAGGTGCCCGGGTCGAGTCTCGCTGAGGACACCGTCGCGCATGAGCGTGTGCTCAACGCGCTCCAGGGGAATATCGGCGGAGGTGTCATCCGCGTCCATCACCTGCGCGCCATCCGGGCGGGCCGGTTCCAGCACGTCGAGGCGCATCTGGTCGTGCCGGAGTTCTGGAGCGTGGAACGGGCCCACAACATGTCGGAAGATGTGGCGGCACGGGTCATGCGGGACCTCGGCACCATGTGTGACTTCGAGGAGGCGGTCCGGCCCGATATGCCGCGCGTGGCGCTCTAGCGTAGCCAAAGTTTACAATTCGTGTGTCCCCGCGGTGGCGACGGCCCGCAATTCCTCATGATTCCAGCGTTCGTGCCGGCGGTACGGAAGATGCTTCCAGAACTGGCGGGATGAGGAAGTGTCGGAAGAACTACAAGGAGGAAAGCCATGAAGCGGTCATCGTCTGGGACGACAACGCGCCGCGGTCCGATCGATGAGCTCGATGTCGATCTCCTCGCGACCCTCGAGGAGCGGCAGGACCGGCTCTACGCGATTCTGAGCACGACTACCCGCTATCGAAACATCCTGAGCGGGGAGATCAAGCAGCTCCGCGCCGGGAGCGCGCCGGGGATGATCCGGCCCCTGGTCGCCCAGTGGGACCATCTCCGCCGGGAGATCAAGCGGCTGGCGCAGGAGCTCTAGGCTCTCCGGATCGGCAGCGGCCGCTCTCCATCATTGACGGGCCACCAGTCCCGCTGAGCGTGCGCCCTTGCCGGACCTGACCGGGTGCGGCTAGTCTGGTCAGCGTGGACCCGCTGCTCGGTATCCCGGTCGGTCTCGCCCTCAGCACGGCCGCCGGGCTGCGCGTCTTCGTCCCCCTCCTGCTCACCAGTGTCGCGGCGCGATACGGCTACCTCGCGCTCACGCCGAGCATGGCGTGGATCGCGTCCGATGCGGCCCTCGTCGCCTTCGCCACGGTTGCGACCATAGAGATAGCCGCCTACTACGTGCCCTGGCTCGACAACCTCGTGGACGCCATCGCGACACCCGCCGCGATCACCGCGGGCATCATCGAGATGGCGGCGGTGACGCCCCAGCTCCCTCCGCTGCTGCGATGGACGCTCGCGGTCATTGCCGGTGGCGGGGCGGCCGGCCTCGCGCAGTTGGGCACGACTCTGCTGCGCCTGAAGTCATCGACGTTGACGGCGGGGACCGGCAATCCGATCGTCGCCACCGGGGAGCTGGTCGGCGCGCTCGTCCTCGGCGTGCTGGGGCTGCTCGCGCCGCTTCTCGCTGCCGGCGTCGTCGTCATCCTGCTCGTCGTCCTGGCGCGTCGAGCGATCCGGCGGCGCGCGAGTCGCCGCGCGAGTCGCCGCGCGGGTCCCGCGCCCCGCTAGCGGGTGACCTCGAGCGCCACCTCGCCGAGGCCGTCGATGGCGAAGCGTAGCCGGTCCCCGGGCGCCGGGAACTTGGTGGTGATGCTGCTGCCCGTCATCACGATCATGTCGCGGCCGAGCATGCGGCCCTGGCGATTGAGGAGATTGGCCAGCCACGCGACGGCCTCGAAGGGGTGGCCGAGCGCGTCGCCCGTCTTGCCCTGGCCGCCCGGCTCCGCATTGATCCAGCAGCGCGTGACGGCGGTTTCGAGGTCGACGGCGCGCCAGGCCGTCACCGGCGCGCCGAGGACCACGCCGCCGTTCCAGGTGTTCTGGGCCACGAGCGTGAAGGCGTCGAGCGTCTTGTAGTCGGCGTTGCCGTCCTCGATCAGCTCGAAGGCGGG
>Ga0315278_10005995_pt1 | contig 11020 bp, 7 predicted proteins | sample YL17G06_0_MG_FD_203880 | JGI IMG/M metagenome (GOLD analysis project Ga0315278, IMG submission 203880) | Sediment microbial communities from Yellowstone Lake, YNP, Wyoming, USA - YL17G06_0 | ecosystem: Environmental > Aquatic > Freshwater > Lake > Sediment | place: USA: Wyoming | collected... | reverse complement strand
TCGACCGACGGACGAAGACCCATGTCTGGCGGGGCGCCGCCCAGACAAATGTGAACACACAGGCCGGACCGAGGGAGAACGAACCGAAGATGCGCGAGGCGGCGCGAAAGATCCTCGAGGATTTTCCGCCGAAAAAGTGACTGGAGTCGGTTGCAGGGGAAGAGGTTGACGATTCGCCCAGAGGCCTGGTATATTCGACCTACCCACGCGCTGCGGGTCGCTTCGGCCGGTGGGGCAATTCTGGTGTAATCCTCCGCGGGGGCGAGCGGGCTCTCAAGGAAGTCCCTCGAATTCGGCAAGGGGCGGGTGTGTTATGAAGAAAACGCCGAGTGCTCTCGCGTTTCTTGCGGTGGGCGTCATCGTGCTTCTGGCGGGGTGTTCATCGCTCAAAGTCGGCAACGATTACAACCCTTCCGCCGATTTTCCGCGGTTCGTTTCCTTCGACTGGCTCGACAACCGGCCGGGAGTCTCGGAAACGGTGAGAACCGCCATGAGCCAGTCTCAACCGTTCGACAGGGACCTCAGGCGGGCCGTATCCTCGGAGCTTTCTGCAAAGGGCCTCATCGCGGATTCCCGGAGCCCGGACTTGCTCGCGGCGTACCACGTCGGCGTCGATGATCAGATCGACGTGGCCGATTGGGGGTACCGGTATCAAGGTCCATACAGAGGATGGGGCGGGGACATCGACGTGAACCAGTACCGGGCGGGAACGCTCGTTCTCGACTTGATCGATACGGAGACCATGAGCCTCGTGTGGCGGGCCTCGGTCGAGAACACGTTCGACGATAAAGCGGCTCCGGAGGAAACCGCGCGCCGGATCGCGGATGCGGTTCAGAAGATCTTTCAACTCTATCCGCCGGCGGAGTGAATCGGGTCGGCCATCCCGGGCCGGATTCGGAGATCGGTAAAAAACTGATTCTCGGGGGACACTTCCATGATAACCCGACAAGGGAGGTAGTTGATGAAACTGTTCAGCCTCGTGATGCTGATTTGTTTCGCGGCGTTGGCCGCGGGCTGTTCGACGATATCCGTCAAGTACGACTTCGACAAGGAAGCGGACTTCACGGCGTATAGGACGTTCGCCTGGCTGCAGGACCCGGTGTCGGCGGTCGGTGACGCCAAGGCTGCAAAGCAGATGAATACGCTTCTCGACAAACGGATCAGGACTGCTGTCGAGGCGGAGCTCCAAGCGCGAGGAATGACGGCAAACACCGAGACCCCCGACCTTCTGCTGGTATACCACACTGGGGTGGATAGCAAGATCGACGTGACCGACTGGGGGTACTCGTATCCCACTCGGTACGGCGGGTGGTACGGCGGCTCGAACATCGACGTGTACGAGTACGAGGAAGGCACTCTGATCGTCGATCTGATCGACGCAAGGAGTAAACAGCTCGTCTGGCGCGGCGAAGCAACCAAGACACTCGAAGACAATCCGAGCCCCGAACAAATGGATCAGAACCTGAGAGAAGTCGTCGGGAGGATGTTCGTGAATTATCCTCCCGCGAAGTAAGAAAATAACGGGAAAGCAAGGTCGCCCGATGGATGGCGCTTGTCTTCCCATAACCCCTTTGAAGGAGGAGGCGAGCCTTATGAAAGCAACTCGTGCTTGGCTGGCGCGCTCCGTGCCGCTCTCGATGTCGATGGCGCTCGCAGCCGCGCTGCTCACGTTGATGTCGTGTACACCGGGGTCGGAGATCAGCGTCCAGGAGTCGGACGTGGTCGCAACGATCTACGACCCGAACGTGGATTTCAGCGGGATCGACACCTACCAGATGCCGGATACTATCAACCACATTCTGGAAGAGGGCGTCACCGATGACAAGGTTTCCAGAAAATACGACCAAGAGATTCTGGATCTCATCGCGGCAAATCTCAACGCCAGAGGGTTCCAAAGAATCGACGAAGGCTCGCCGGATACGCCGGACGTGGTGGTGTTCGTCAGCGCCACGGCCATAACGAACTGGTATGCGTACTCGTACTATCCCGGTGGTTATTGGGGATACGGGGGATGGGGCTGGTATTATCCGTATTATCCCGCCTGGGGTGTGAGCTACGCCTACACGACGGGAACCTTGATAGTGGACATGGTGAACGTCAATGAACCCGATTCGGAGAATAAAACTTTTCCCAACTACTGGCGGGGCGTGTGTAATGGAGTCCTCGACGACGTGGAATCGAGCAAGGTACGCCGTTTCACCGATTCCATCAATCAATTGTTCATACAATCACCCTATCTGCAGTCGGCGGGGCAGTAGGTTAACGGGACTCTGGATCGACGGGAGAATACTCATGAAATACGTTCTCACAGCGATAATCATATTGCTCTTTGCCGCGAACGCCTTCGGCCAGAACAAAATCACGGCTTTCCATTACAACATCTCGATTCCCGACCAGGATCTTAAGAATTACATCAGCGATACCAGCTGGTTGGGGGTCGGATTCGACGGCCGCTGGTTCGTCAGCCCCGACAGGCCGATTACGTTGGGGATCTCGCTCGGGTGGCAAGTTTTCGACGAGGAAACGAACGAGACGATCGTCTTCGACCAGGGGGCGATCACCGGCCAGCAACGCCGGTACGTCAACTCGTTTCCGCTCATGGTCACGGGGCACTACTACTTCGGAGACAAGGAGCGCATGTGGGTGTTCGCCGGTGGAGGCGTCGGGACGTACTACATCATGCAGCGATTCGAAGTCGGTGTGTTCGCTATCGAACAAAACAACTGGCATTTCGGTTTCTACCCCGAGCTGGGGGTGCAGATTCCCCTCCAGCGGGACGCCGACCTTTTTGTGAGCGGCCGGTACAACTTCGCCCTCGCGGCGGGGGAATCGATCGCCGGGGAGGCCCAGGACTTCAACTACTGGGGGATCAACGTCGGATTCGCGTATAACGGCTGGTAGACCGGAGGAGAAGCGCCGGCCCCCTCAGAGGCGTGCCGGCGGAGTCGTGTCGTCATTTCGAAAAGGGGAGTGTCGAATGAGATCGAAAATTCTCGGCGTTTTCTTTTTGACCGTGATGGTCGCCGCCGTGGCGTCATCTGCCTGGGCGCAGTACGGCAAGCCCCCGCGCAAGGAGAGCCAGAGCTGGGGAACGCAACAGCAAGAGCATCGGCTCGAGATCTTCGGCTACGGCGGGTACGCATGGACCAGCAGCATCGATGCGTGGTACGGGGCTTATTCCGGTGAATTTGATGTCAAGGACAGCGCGATCTGGGGGATCGAGGCCGATATCAACGTCCGTCCCGGCGCCCAGCTCGTGCTTCTCTACAGCCGCCAGGACAGCGAGGCGACGTTCGGGTACCACGACGTCGATACCATCGCGGGGAATATCGCGGTCGAGCACTGGCAGATCGGCGGGATGAGCGGTGTTCAGAAGGGAAAGGTCATGCCCTTCGGTATGTTCACGCTCGGCGGGACGCGGATCATTCCCGACTTCGCCGGAGCGACCTCCGACGACCTGTGGAAGTTCTCGATCATTTTCGGACTTGGCGCCAAGTTCTACGTCAGCGAAAAAATCGGTCTCCGGATTCAGGGACGGATGCCCTGGATCATCGTCGACGGCGGCGCGTACATGGGTTGCGGTGGGGGCGGCTGCTATACGTCGTTCGGCGGATCGGGAATCGTACAGGGGGATGTCTCCGGCGGTCTTTTCGTGATGTTCTAACGGGTCGCGTTGCCGTTTCTTCGTCGTCCCGCGCGGGTGGTCCTCATCTCCCTGGGCGCACGCGGCCTCGGCGGGCGCCGACGGATTGCCCGACGGCGAAACCTTTGTGGAACGGCTCTGGATGACCCGATTCTGCTCCATGATTTTCTTCCGGCCGCCAAGATCATCGCTCGTATCGGTGGTGATCTCGGCGGCCGTTCTTTTTTCGGATCCTTCGAGGGCGGATGGCGGGAGGGACGCGTCCGCCTACAAGGACTGGTCGGTTTCGTCCGTGACCATAGTGGGTCTTGACGGAGAGATGGCCTCGGAAATTAGAAACGGCCTCGCTCTTTCGCTTTCCTCCGGACTGCTCGGTACGAAAAAGCCCATCTTCTTTCCCCAGACGCTCGATGACGACGTCCAGCGCGTTCGTCTCTATCTCGCGCGCCGAGGATACCCGTACGCAACAGTCGAAGTACGTTTCGAGCCGAACGAGAAAAAACGGAATGTCGGTGTCATCCTGGACGTCCACAAAGGCCCCGTGGTCCGCGTCGTGTCCGTAACCCTCGACGGAGTCCCCGCGGACCTCACGACCGAGGCGGCAAAGACCGTGTCCTTCAGACCGGACTCCGCCTTCGTCGACGGAGACATGGAGAAGACCGCGCAAGCGCTTGTGCGGTTTCTCCAGGAAAACGGCTATGCCCGCGCCACCGTCGGCCCGAATGTCGAGTGGCGGGACTCAACGCATGTCGGGGTGTTCTTTCACTGCGTGTCGGGAGCGCTGTGTTATTTTGGAGATATTGTGGTCACCGGCGCGCAAGAGGATCTCGTCCCTCTGGTCGAGCGGGTCATCACCGCCGATCGCGGGGCGCGATTCGATCCCGCGGTGCTGGAGGATTCTCAGAAGAACCTCCAAATCCTCGGTCTCTTTCGTCAGATCCGCCTGGATCTCAGGGAAACCGCCCCCGACACGCTCGATGTCACCGCTGACGTATCGATGCGGGAGTCCCGGCGGATCGAAACCGCGGTCCGCTACTGGACCGATGAGAAGCTCGATCTTGGGTTCAGGTGGACCCATCGGAACTTGTTCGGAGGGGGGCGCGGAGGGACGGCGGTCATTAGCGCGTCCAGCATTCTCCAGCGGATCGAGTTCTCGGCGTGGTGGCCCGCCGTGGTGCTCCCGCGAAGCCGGCTATCGGGGACCTTGGGCGTCCGGCGGGAGAACGAGGAGAGCTACGAGCAAACGAGCGCCGGTTTCGATGCCGCTCTCACCTACGAGTGGTCGCTTCAGACGATGACGCGGTGGGGAGTCATCGTCTCGAACGTGAACGTGACGGAGAAAACTGTGGACCCTGAAGCGATTATCGACCAGGACGGACTTCTGGCGGCCCTCGCCTTTTCCTGGGAGCGCGATCGCTCCGATAATCTGATCGTCGCGACGCGCGGTACGCACTTCTGGATCGACGTCGAATGGGCCCCGCCGGCAAGCTTTACAGACTATCATTACTGGAAGATCGAGCCGGCGGCCACGGTGTACACGGGGTTTCCAGGTCTGCGAAACACCGTGCTCGCCGCCCGTCTCACCGGCGGCCTCGCGGTACCCCGGGGTTCATCGGCGGCACTTCTCCCGAGCAAGCGCTTTTATGCGGGGGGCGCGAGCTCGATGAGAGGATTCAACCGGCGAAAGCTGGGGCCCCTCGACGCAGAGGAAGCGCCTCTGGGTGGCGATGCGAAGATTGAGGGATCGGTCGAGCTCCGGTTTCCCTTGTTCTGGCGGTTTCGTGGAACGGGTTTCGTCGACGCGGGCCAGGTCTGGGCGACGACCGACGACGTGAGAGCCGACAATATTGAATACGCGATCGGATCGGGACTCTGGCTGGATACGATCATCGGCCCGCTTCGAACGGACCTTGCGTACCGGTTGACGGACTACGAGAAGACGCAGCCCCGATGGGTCTTTCATTTTTCGATCGGACCCGCGTTCTAGGGTCAGCGTGGAAAAAACGGGCGCACGCACGACATGACGAGCGATACACAAAGAAAACCCCGATCTTGGCTCGCCCGCGCCGCGAGGGGACTGGCCGTCATCCTCGGCGGTCTGGCGGTCGTCGTGGTCGCCGGGGTGGTGATCCTTCTCCTTCCGCCCGCCCGGGCGAGGATCCTCTCGAAGGTGTTGACACGCGCCGACGCCGTCCTGCCGGGAGAGTTCTCGATCGGCAAGACCTCGTGGCCGTCGCTGGAGTCGGTGGAATTCACCGGGATCTTGTGGGTCGACGGCGCCGACTCGCTCCTGTCGGCGGACCGCGTATTCATCTCGGTCGATCTCTTGTCCCTGTTCAAAAAGGACGTCAGGATCGAGAGCGTTTTCATCGAGGGAGTGTCGGCGAACGTACCGGCGATCCAAGCGCGATTCGCGAAACCGGAACGGGCGCCGAGTACGGCGGAGAAAAAACAGCGGGGCTTTCCCCGTCACGGGTCGATCCCGGGGTTGCCGTCCGTTGCGGCCGAACGAATCCGGCTGACTGCTCCGTCGATTCGCCTGAGCGCCGCGGGCGCCATCAGCGGATTGATCGTCGACGTGGGGTTCGACCTTACGCCTAACGCGCCGCCGTGGGTTCGGGTCGACACTCTGGCGATGAACGGCCCGGCCGATACGTGGAGAGTCGACGGGTTGTCGCTCTACGTCGCGCCCGATCGAGGCGTGATCGAAGGCCGGGGGAGCGGGGCGGTGTCCCCGCATTGGCCCGCACGTTTCTCGGTGAGCCCGCTCGGGAAAGATCGGTTCAAGCTGGTCCTTTCGACGGACGCGGAAGATGCGGCGGCGATCTCGACCGGCGCGATCGATTCGACGCAAGCCGAGATCGGCGCGTGGTTCGACGTGGGGCTCGCACGCGAGGGCGTTCGTGTTCGATCGGCCACCTTCGACGGACGTATCAGAACCCCGGGCACGGCCGATATTTCACAAGATCCTGCGTTTGCCCAGCGCGTCGAGGGACTCCCGGACCTCGATGGTCTCGGGTTGAACCTTCGCGGAACGGCGGGTTTCGGCGAGAAACTCACCGCCGACGTGACGTGCACGCTCGAGAAGAACAACTGGATCGAAGGCGGTGTGATCGCCGCTACACTTGGCAAGGAGGGGCTTTCTCTGCAGAGAGTCGCCCTCGATTTTCCGGACCTCTCCCTCGTGGGAGCGGGATCACTGGATGCCGATTCCATGAAGGCGTCCGCTGAGATCCGCGTGAAAGGGTCACGATGGCTCGACACGTTCCTCCCGGCGATCGAGCACCCCGAGCCGTTCTCAGCTACAATCGGCGTGGAGGCCGCCCGGGCTAGCGGCGGCTCCGTCGTTCGCGCGCGGGTCACCGCCGAGGGTAGGGTCGGAGATTTCGCTCTCGACGGGCTCGGCGTGAACGCGGAATTGTCGCTCGATGGCGCCGCGGCGAGCCGCGTCGTCCTCACCGCTGCCGCCATGGATCTTCATCTCGGAATCGCCGCCGAGGTGATCCGCCAACCGGATATCTTGGTGAGTCTCGCCCCTATCATCCTGCAACGAGACCCGGTCCCGCCATCGTCGATCGTGTTCTCGGAGCGTACCAAGGGGACATTACGTTATTCAGCGGCGAGCAAGACTCTTCTCCTCGAGGGTGTGCGCGTGACGGGAGACATGGGGGATCTCACCGTCGATGCCGAGCTGGATCCGGAGAAACACGGCCCGTTCTCCCTCGCTTACCGGTTGATGACCCCGCCGCCCGTTCTCCTGGACGCTCTGAAGCTTTCGGGAGAGAAGGCTCGTTCCCTCCGCGAACAGTGGGCGACCGACGCGCCGTTTTCGCTGGTGGTCAAGGGGGATCTGATTTCGACCGAGGGCCCGCGGATAACGGGATCGGGGACATTCTCGTTACCCGGGCCGAGGAACTTTGCCGCATTGTTGCCGGATTCGGCTCGGCTCGAGGACCTCGGTCCGCTTGGAGGGGAAATTTCATTCTCGACGGCACCCGACTCCGCGGGGATGGGCTTCGTCGCCGAGCTCGATTTCGATTCGACGGAGTGGATCGGCTCGTCGGTCGTTCGTGTCCGCGGCAGACCGGGAGAGGTTTTGATCGACACCGCCGGCGTGGCGGTCGAAGGCGTCAGCGCCGGGGTGAGCGGGAGGATCGATCACGGTGTTTTCGATGTGACGGCGAAGGTGAGCATGAGCGATCCGAAATTCGCGCGGCGTTTCGCCGGCGCCGTTCCGGACGGCAATCTCGAGGGGAGGGTGGATTTCCGCGGAACGCCCCAGAGACCCGTGTTGAGCGCGAAATTCGACGGGTCACTTAAGGGAAAAGGCTTTGCCGTCCCCGAGTTCACGGCCGAGGTCGACCTCGATACGACGCGTGTCGCCGCCGTCGTTCGAGCGCCGGCCGGAATTACGACACCGCAAGTCCGGCTCAACCGGGCGGTTGCCAGGGCGTGGTCGGTCGAAGGGGAGCACAGGCTCTTTCCGATTCGGATATCTCTCGACGCGGCCGGAGAAAAGCTTGCCTTGAGACAGTCGCTTCACGCGGACACGACGGGCGGCGTGATCGTCGATGTGGATACGCTCGAGCTCGCCGTCGGCAGCCAGGATTTGCGCGCGCGCCGACCTTTTCGGATCCGTCCGCTCACGGGCCGCGGAGGTTTTTCCATCGAGGATGTCGATCTTTCGGGTACGCTCGGGACGGTTCGCTTCGAGGGGGTTCTCCAACCGGATAGCTCCGACATCACCGGCGCTGTCTCCATTGTTCTCCCGGAAAATCCTCCGCCCGCACTTACGCGGCCGCATCTCTGGCCGAGAAGCATCGAATTGGATTTCGCGGCGTCGGGCTCTCGCGATGTGAAGGCGAGTCTCCACGTGAGCGGGTTCACGCTCGTCGACGAACGGCGTCCCGTGTTTGGAATCGAGATGGAAAGTCACGAAGACCAGGTCGAAGCGGTGTTCACCGTCACCGACAGTCTTGGCGAGATCGTCCGATGCCGCGGGACCGTCCCGGCAGCCGTAACGATCTACCCGCCGTCCGTTGCTCTTCGCGACGGGCCGATATCGGCCGACGCGGTCATGGACCGCGTCCCCCTGGTGGCCAGACTCGTCGGTCCGGGGGCACGGATCCCTCGGGACGAGATCATCCGTTTGAACGGCCGCCTGGTGGCGGGGGGTACCGCGGCGTCGCCAGCCGGGGCGGCGAAGCTATCCTTCGAGTTCACCGACTGGCCGAAGTTGTCCCAGTACCGCGCGGAAATCGAGGCGGTCCTCGGATCGCGGGCGGGGCTGGATTCCCTGATGAACCTCGATCGGGTCGGGGTCTCCCGCGAGCTTACAAAAGACGTCTTTGAACGGCTCCCGCGGGGGCTTGCCGCCTCATTCCGTCTTGAACGTGAACGCCGTCCGGTCTTGTCCGTCCGTGCCGCATATCCGTTGCATGTGTCTCTCAATCCCTATCGGGTACGAATACCCGAGGACGGACGCGTCGACGTTCGGGTCGAGTCAGAGGAGATTCCACTGTCGGATTTCGATCCGCTTTTACCCTTGGACATCGGACTCGGCGGGTATATCACTCTCGCGTTCAAGGGGGAGGGGCCGGTGCACGATTTCACCCTCGACGGCACGATCGCGACGAGAGATCTCGAGATTTCGATGGCCGATAAAGCAAGGCTCGTCGCAAAATCCGACGTCCGTCTCTCGGGCACGAGCGCCCGCCCTGTCATCAAGGGTGATGTCGAGATCGCAAGTGGACTGATCCGCGTCCCCGATATGCCGAAGACTCTTCACGCGCGCGAGGGAAAAGCGATCTTGTGGCGCGACAGCCTAACCGCCGCCGCTCCGGACACGGCGGACACGGCCGCCGCCACTCGGACTGTGGCCCGCGGCGCGGGAGAAAAAGAAAAACGCCGGTTCGCGGGGGAGATCGACGTCTCGATCCGAATCCCTTCCGGTTTCTGGATTCGGGGGAAGGGTCTCGATATCGAGCTCGCGGGAGATCTCAACGTACGAGAGAAAGACGGCAGGCCGATAGTCACCGGAGAATTGAGAGCGATGCGGGGAGACTTCATAGTGCTCGGCCGCACGCTCAACCTGGAACGCGGGACGGTGACTTTTTACGGGGGGGACGAGACGAATCCGTCCCTGGACATCTCCCTTACGACAAACGTGGAAGGCACCAAGATCGAGATCCTCTTTGGCGGGACGGCACAGAAACCACGCATCGACATGAGATCGGAGCCGGATATGCCGGAGACGGATATTGTGTCGGTCCTCCTCTTTGGAAGCGGTGTCGATAATCTCGATGACAATCAGGCCGACCTCGTCAAGAAGCGCTCCACCGAAATGATCGCCTCCCTCGGCGCGGCCAAACTTCAGGAGGAAATCGGGGGGGAGCTCGGTGTGGATGTCGTCACGGTGAAGAGCACCGGTGCCGATAGCGAGGGAAGTGCCGTATCCTTAGGCAAATACTTGAATCCCCGGACCCTCCTCAGCTATGCATATCCCTTGGACAGTCAGTCGCCGGCTTTCGTCAGCCTGGAGTACTTTCTCAAGGGGCGGTTCGTCGTACAATCGATGTACGACAACGAAGGATTGGGGAGTCTCGGGGTGGGCTGGTCCAAGGACTATTGACCATGGTGCGGTCGAACCCCCCCCGCGGCGGCGGGGGGTACCGGCGCGCCTTTTCCGTCATCCGGGTGTCGAGGTTGAAACATGGAACAAACCACCCATGAAGCGCCTTTCGCCGAATCGATTCTGCATCCGTCAAATTTTTCGGACGAGAGCGAGCGGGCGTTCGCGCACGCCCTTGCCATAACGCTCCAGGGGAAGGCGAGCCTTACGATTCTGAACGTGGGAGCCGCGGGGAGGGGGCATACATGGACCGAGTTTCCCTCCGTCCGCGGCACGTTGGGGCGCTGGGGACTCCTGGGGGCGGAAAGCTCGCGGGCCTCCGTGTTCCGCGATCTGGACGTGCGGGTGAAAAAAGTGAGCCTCAAGTCGAGGCGCCCGCTCACGGCGGTGCTGGATTATCTCGAGCAGCACCCGGCGGATCTCATCGTTCTCGCGACGGAGGGCCGGGGCGGGCTTCCCCGCTGGATCCGTCCGTCGCTGGCTGAGGCGATCGCCCGCCGGTCGGAAACGAAGGTCCTCTTCGTCCCGCGTTCGGCGCGGAGTCTCGTTTCGCCGGAGGACGGCCGCATGATGATCGAGCGCATCCTCGTTCCCGTGGATCATCACCCAGACCCGCGGGCCGCCGTTCTCAACGCGGCGCGAGTGGCGGCGATGTCGGTAAAGACTCCGGTGAGCGCGGTCGCGCTGTACGTCGGACCCCCGGGCGGGTCGCCCAAGATTGCTTTTCCCGAGTCCAGATTCTGCGC
>Ga0315278_10005991_pt1 | contig 11025 bp, 7 predicted proteins | sample YL17G06_0_MG_FD_203880 | JGI IMG/M metagenome (GOLD analysis project Ga0315278, IMG submission 203880) | Sediment microbial communities from Yellowstone Lake, YNP, Wyoming, USA - YL17G06_0 | ecosystem: Environmental > Aquatic > Freshwater > Lake > Sediment | place: USA: Wyoming | collected... | reverse complement strand
GGGCGCCGCCTTCGACGACGCCCTCCTCGGCCAGGAGCTGGTGTCGCTCAAGCGCATCGTCGACGTCCTGCGCGTGGAGTGCCCCTGGGACCGCGAGCAGACGCCGCGCGACATCATCGGCTATACGGTCGAGGAGGTGTACGAGCTCGCCGACGCCGTGGCCGACGACGACCCGGCGGCGGAGCACGGCGAGCTCGGCGACCTGCTGCTGCAGGTCGTGCTGCTCGCCCTCATGCTCAGCGAGCGCGGCGCCGGCGACCTCGCCAGCGTGACCGCCGACATCGAGACCAAGCTCATCCGCCGTCATCCCCACATCTTCGCCGATGGCACCGCGAACACGCCCGGCGAGGTCAAGAGCCGCTGGGAGCGCATCAAGGTCGAGCAGGAGGGCCGGGAAGGCATCTTTCACGATGTCCCGGCCGCGTTCCCCGCCATGTTGCAGGCGCGCAAGCTGCAGCAGCGCGCGTCCAGCGTCGGCTTCGACTGGAGCTCGGCCGCCGAGGGCTTCCCCAAGATCGCCGAGGAGCACGGAGAGCTCGCCGAGCTGTTCGCGGAGGCCGCCGCCATGGGTCCCGTCCGCGACCCCGACCGCCACGACCCCCGCGTTTCGCACGAGGTCGGCGACCTGCTGTTCGCCACCGTGAACGTGGCGCGGCTGTTGCACGTCGACCCGGAGCTGGCCTTGCGCGAGGCTGCGCGACGCTTCGAGCGCCGGGTCACCGCGGCCGCCGCACTGGCGGCCGCCGAAGGCAGAGACTGGTCTGGGTTAGACTTGCCGCTGCAAGAGCAGTACTACCAGCGCGCCAAGGCCGGCGAGACTGCCGCGGCCTCCAGCCAAGAGTGAGCAGAGGGAGCTTTTCATGACCACGATCATCGATGTCACCGCCAGGCAGATCCTCGATTCGCGCGGCAATCCCACGGTCGAGGTGGAGGTCGAGCTCGAGGCGGGCGTGGTGGGCCGCGCCGCCGTGCCCTCCGGCGCTTCCACCGGCGAGTACGAGGCCGTGGAGCTGCGCGACGAGGGCGGCGAGTACATGGGCAAGGGCGTGCGCACCGCCGTCGACAATGTCAACAACGTGATCGCCGAGGAGATCGTCGGCTTCGACGCTACCGATCAGCGCCTCGTCGACCGCATGCTCATCGAGCTCGACGGCACGCCCAACAAGGCCAAGCTGGGCGCCAATGCCATCCTCGGCGTGTCGCTGGCCACGGCCTATGCGGCCGCGGCGGCGCTCGAGCTGCCGCTCTACCAGTACATCGGCGGCTGCAATGCCTACCAGCTGCCGGTGCCCATGATGAACATCATGAACGGCGGCAAGCACGCCGACAACAACGTCGATCTGCAGGAGTTCATGATCATGCCGGTCGGCGCTTCCAGCTTCGAGGAGGCGCTGCGCATCTGCGCCGAGGTCTACCACGGCCTCAAGTCGGTACTCAGGTCCAAGGGCCTCTCCACGGCCGTCGGCGACGAGGGCGGCTTCGCCCCCGACCTGGCTTCCAACGAAGCGGCCATCCAGGTGATCATGGAGGCCATCGACGCGGCCGGCTACGAGCCCGGCGACGACGTGTTCATCGCTCTCGACCCCGCCGCCTCGAGCTTCTACGCGGACGGCAAGTACGTGCTCGAGAGCGAAGATCGCAGCCTCAGCTCGGCCGAGATGGTCGACTACTACGCAGGGCTCGTCGCCAAGTACCCCATCATCAGCATCGAGGACGGCCTCGCCGAGGACGACTGGGACGGCTTCAAGCTCATGACCGACACGCTCGGCGACCGCATCCAGGTGATGGGCGACGACCTCTTCGTGACCAACACCGAGCGCATCGCGCGCGGCATCCGCGAGGGGTCGGCCAACTCCGTCCTCATCAAGCTCAACCAGATCGGCACCCTCAGCGAGACGCTCGACGCCATCGAGATGGCCAAGCGCGCCGGCTGGACGGCCGTGTGTTCGCACAGGTCCGGCGAGACCGAAGACACGACGCTCGCCGACCTTGCCGTGGCCACCAACGCGGGGCAGATCAAGAGCGGCGCCCCGGCGCGCACCGACCGCGTCGCCAAGTACAACCAGCTGCTGCGCATCGAGGAGATGCTCGGCGAGGTGGCGTACTACCCGGGCGCGGGGGCGCTTTACAACCTGAAGAGGTAGAATACTCACAACGTGCGTGGAGGGCGCGGGCGGTCACGCGACCGCCTGCGCCCTCTGTTTCAGCTCACGAGCCGACCTGCGACGAAAAGGAAGCGCGAGTATGTATTGTCCCGAGTGTGGCAACGACGCCGACGACGCCAAGTTCTGCCCCGAGTGCGGCGCAGACCTTGCCGGCCTCAAGAGCGCCCTGAAGGGCAAGACCACCGGCCGGCAGAGCGGTGGCGGGGGTGGCCAGCAGGCCGCCAGGCCGCCCAAGGCCGCCGCCGCTCCACCGCCGCCGGCCAAGCGCGGCCTTTCCCCGGCGGTGATCTGGGGACTCTTCGGCGGGATCGCCGTGATCGTCATCGTCGCTGTCGTCGTGCTCTCCGGCGGGTCCGGCGGCAACGGTACGGGCACCGACGCCGGCACGCCGAGCAGCGGTCCCGCGGCGCCCGTCAGCGCCGATACGAGCGGCAACTACCGTGAACTGGTGACACGCGCCAACGGCCTGTACGACCAGGGCGCCGCGCAGATGCCCGACGGCATCCCCAACCAGCAGGGGGCGGAGTACTTCGGCGCGGCCGCCAAGGTCTACGAGGCCGCGTGGGCTAAGCAGCCCGGTGACCCCAACGTGGGCACCGACTGGGCGATCTCGCGCTTCTACAGCGGCGACGTGAACGGCGCCGTCAAGCAGGTGAACGTCGTCCTTGACGCCGATCCCCGCTTCCAGCCAGGGTTGTTCAACAAGGGCATCTTCCTCAGTCACCTGTCGCGGCTCACCCAGGACAAGGCGCAGGCGCAGAAGTACACCGACCAGGCGCGCGCCGCGCTGACGGAGGCGGCCGCGGTGGACCCATCCTCCGAGGTCGGCAAGCAGGCGGCCGCCGCGCTCAAGGGTCTGGCGACTCCGTAGGTCACCGAGTGAGCCGCTGAGGCCACGGCGGCCGGATGGCCGCCGTGGCCTCAGCGGGACCGGCCCGCTCGCGAGCGCTGCGCGGCACCCGTGCCCAGGGTGCAGGGAGCGGGGCCGCCGCTCACGAATCTCTAAGGACGATCGGCCGCCGTGCGCACGGCGGCCGACGGATCGGCAACGGGAGCGCGGGCCTGACCCAGGTAGCGACAGTCGAGCGGCAGACGGAGGCGCCTCGCCGTAGTGGCAGGCATACTCGCGGGCATGGCGCCGCGCCGCGGCTGCACCTCGGGCGGCTGGTGATCCTCGTCCTCGTTCTCATCGGCGCCTCGTTCTATGTGGCTCCGCTCCAGGCGTTCTTCGTGCAGCAGGACCGCTACCAGCACGCCGCGGACGCGCTGCAGGTGGCGCGCGCCGACAACGCCGCCTACGACCTGCAGATGAAGCTGCTGACCACGAAGACGTACGTGGCGCAGGTGGCGCGCGCCGACTCCATGCTCGTGCCGCCCGACACGCAGGTCTTCGTCGTCAAGGGACTTCCCGGCGATGACGCCGAGCCGGTCGTCCGTTCGAGCAGCGCACCGACGGCCGGCGCAATCTCGGTGCTCGACCGCGTCGAGGACCTCTGGCGCACCCTGCTGCACTGACGCGGTGGTGAGCTCACACCCGCGCACCGCAGCGCGTCTGGTCGACGGCGCCGACCTCGCCGTCGTGGCCGGTCAGCTTGGCCGCACTCCTCACGCGATGAGTCGCATCGTGGCGCGCTGCCCCTTCGGATCGCCGGCCGCCGTCGAGACGCTGCCGTACGACGCCGGCGGCAGGCCGTTCCCGACGCTGTTCTACTTGACGTGCCCGACGCTGGTGGCAGCCGTGTCGCGGCAGGAGAGCGACGGCGGCGTGCAGGCCTGGTCCGCGCGCTTGGCGGCTGAGCCGGCGCTGGCGCGGGCCGTCGCGGTGGCCGCGATGGCAGCGCGCCGCCGTCGCCGGGAACTTGTGCGTCGCTACGACCTCAAGATGGTCGACGGTGGCGCTTCGCTGAGCACCGGGGTCGGGGGCGTGGGCGACGTGCGCGCCGTCAAGTGCCTGCACGCGCACGTCGCCCACGCCCTGGCGCACCCGGGCTACGCCTTTGGTCGGGCTGTGCTGTCCGCCGCCGAAGACCCGTGGTGCGAGGACGGTCGCTGCGCGGCCTTCGTGCCTTCGGCGGAGACGACGCCGTGAGGGTCGCCGTCGTCGACCTGGGCACCAACACGTGCCGTCTGTTTCTGACTGAGGTGAGCGACGTCGGCGGCCTCAAGACAGACGCGCGCCTGACGACCGTGGTGAGGCTCGGCCAGGGCGTCGATCGGACGGGCCATCTCGACCCTGCCGCCATCGCGCGCACACGCGCCTGCCTGGCTGAGTATGCGCCGCGCCTCGAGGCCTACGGCCCGGCGCGGCGTTTACTGGTGGCCACCAGCGTGCTTCGCGACGCCGCCGACGGCCGCGGCTTTCTCGAAGGCGTGGAGCGCGACTTCGCTCTGCCCTCGCGCGTGCTCGATGGCGCCGAGGAGGGCGCCCTCGCCTTTCGCGGCGGCACGACCGAGCTCGTCGGCCGGGCGCATGGGCCTCTGGTGCTCACCGACATCGGCGGCGGCAGCACCGAGTTCGCCGTCGGCGCCGCCGGACTGAAGCCGGATTTCGTGCGCAGTCTGGACATCGGCGTCGTGCGCCTCACCGAGCGCTTCGTGCACCACGATCCGCCGGCCGCGGAGGAGCTGGACCGGGTCACGGCCTTCGTCGCCGGCGCCATCGCGGGAGCGGTGCCGGCCGCGGTGCGCGGCGCCGCGCGCGGCGCCGTGGGCGTGGCCGGCACCTACACGACGCTCGTGGCCCACAAGCTCGGCCTTCGCAAGTACCGCTCCGAGCTGGTCCACGGTCACGTGCTCAGCGTGGCCGATATAGAGGCCGCGATCGCCGCGTTCGCGAGGCTCACCAACGAGCAGCGCGGCCGCCTGCCGGGCATCCAGAAGGGGCGCGAGGACGTGATCCTCGCCGGCGCCCTGATCGCCCGCGAGGCCTGCCGCGCCTTCGGCCTCGCCGAGGTACGCTGCAGTGAGGCCGACATCCTGGAGGGCGCGGCCCTGGCCCTCGCGGAGGGTTCGCTGCATCCCGGCTGACGCCGGCTGCGGCCGCGCAGCCGCCGCGTCCTTCCTGCCCCGGCCGCCGCCCGCGTCGTATACTCCTCCCGTGCCGGAGTGGCGGAACTGGTAGACGCCGGGGACTTAAAATCCCCTGTCGCCTCGGCGGCGTCCGGGTTCGAACCCCGGCTCCGGCACCACTCACAGGGCGGCTCAGCGGCTTCGGGAGGATCATGGCGCTCAAACAGATCCACGGGCTGCTGCTCGACATGGACGGCGTGCTCGGCGTGTCGTGGCGGCCGTTGCCGGGCGCCGCGGCCGCGGTGGCGAGGCTGCGCGAGGCCTGCCTGCCTCTGCGCGTGATCACGAGCACCACCGCAAAGAGTCGCGGGGACATCGGCGGCGCTCTGCGCCGGGAGGGCTTCGACTTCGCCGACGAAGACCTCTTGACCGCCTCGATCCTGGCGGCGGCGTACCTGCGCGCCCAGCACCCCGAGGCGCGCGTGTTCCTGCTCGGGGACGCGCAGCCGGAGGACCTCGAGGGCGTACACCTTGTCGGCCTCGACGACGAGCCTGAGGTCGTCCTCGTCTCGGGCGCCGACGAGTCCTTCGGGTTCGCGACGCTCAATCGCGTCTACCGAGTGCTGCTTGGCGGTGCGTCGCTGGTCGCGATGCACGCCAATCTGTCGTGGATGACGCACGACGGAGAACGCCTCGACGCCGGCGCCTACGTGCTGGGGCTCGAGCGAGCGGCCGGCTGCAAGGCCGTCGTCACGGGCAAGCCGGCGCCCGGGTGCTTCGTCGCCGGGCTCGAGGCCCTGGGGTTGCCCGCCGATCGGGTGGCGATGGTCGGAGACGACATCGCGAACGACGTGCTCGCCGCGCAGGCCGTCGGCATCACCGGCGTGCTGGTGCGCACCGGCAAGTTCCGCGAGGAGCAGCTTGCCGGAGCGAGCGGCACGCCCGACGTCGTGATCGACTCGCTTGCGGACCTGCCGGGGCTGCTCGGTGTCTAGACCCGGTGATCGTCGGCGGGCATCTTTCGGGCGTGAAGTCGTGCTTCGGCTGAGGACGATGCGCCGGTCTTCCACCGAGATGGTCTTGACGCCGGCGAAGTCAGAGATGTTCACGCCAACTCTGCGGTACTGCAACACTTCCTAATGATTGCTTCCACAGTCTAAATGCGCTATACACGCACAATCGCGTGAAGCGGTACGCGCTTCCGAGGAGACAGGTGCGCGCCGAGGGGGGCCAGCTAGTCGGATGCCTCCGTGAACGAAAGGGGAGAGGGACTGTGAGCAGACACAGGATCGGCCTACTCGTGTTCTCACTGCTGTTGCTGGTCGCGATGCTTGCGGCAGCCGGCGGCGCCGCGAGCGCGCGAGCCAAGAAGGCGCCGATGTCGCCGAGGGCGCAGGCTATCGCGATGATGAGCACGGCGCACCACAAGGTCCACGGCGTCATGCACCACGGTCGCGTGACGCCCTTCCAGCGGGCAGCCGCGGCCGCCCGCCTAAAGGCCAAGCTCGCCAAAGCCGGCGTCAAGGGGCTTCCGATCTTCCAAGCCGCGAAGGCGGCCGGGCTCTTGACGATGCCGGACTACTACACCAACCCCAACTGGAACATCAGCCCGTCCTTCAAGAAGTTCACGCAGCTCTTGCCGAACCTGACGATCGCCGCGCCTGACACGACGACGTTCCCCGGTTCGGACTACTACATCGTCGGCGTCGTGGACTACACGCAGAAGATGGGTGACCTCGCCGGCTACACGAGCACCCAGCTCCGTGGCTATGTGCAACTCAACGCCGCCGGCGGCCAGGTCGCTCCGCCGTCGTACCTCGGCCCTACGATCGTGGCCAAGCGCGGCACTCCTGTGCGCATCAAGTTCGTCAACCTGCTTGCGCCGAATGCCGGCGGCAACCTGTTCCTCCCGGTCGACACGACCGCCATGGGCGCCGGCCTCGGCCCGGACGGCGCGGCCGGCGGCAGCTACACGCAGAACCGCGCGGTCATCCACCTGCACGGTGGCGACACCGCCTGGATCAGCGACGGCACGCCGCACCAGTGGATCACGCCGACAGGCAACACCAGCACGTACACGCGAGGCGTGAGCCAGCGCAACGTGCCCGACATGATGTTCGACCCCACCTCGCATGTCGCGCTTGGCGTCAAGGGCAGCGCGGCTGCGAACGCGGTCCCCGGTGCCACTGCCGATCCCGGGCCGAATGCCGCCACCTACTTCTACACCAACAACGAGAGCGCCCGCCTGATGTTCTACCACGACCACACGTACGGCATGACGCGCCTCAACGTGTACGCTGGTGAAGCTGCGGGCTATCTCCTCACGGACACCGCCGAGGCCACCCTTACGGCGGCCGGCGGCCTGCCTCCCGCTGCCGAGCAGATCCCGCTGGTCATCCAGGACAAGAGCTTCGTCGACGCTTCGACCATCAGCACGCTCGACCCCACGTGGTCTCAGCTCCCCACGCTGGGCACGCCGGTCGGGCAGACGACGGGCAGCCTCTGGTTCCCCCACGTCTACATGCCGAACCAGAACCCGAGCGACATGAGCGGAGCCAACGCGTTCGGCCGCTGGGACTACGGCCCTTGGTTCTGGCCGATCTTCGGCACGGCCGCCGGTCTGCAGAACGGCCCGGTGGCGAACCCGCTGTATCCGGCGGTGGGCCAGGGACAATACAACCCCGGCACGCCGAACCCGTCCATTGTGCCTGAGCACTTTGCCGACACGATGCTGGTCAACGGCATGGCGTATCCGTACAAGAGCGTGGATGCCAAGCCGTACCGCATGCGCATCCTCAACGCCAGCAACGACCGCATGCTGAATCTGTCGCTCTTCACCTCGGGCGCCGGCAACAGCATTCCGGGTACCCCCGGCGTCTCCCCCGTCACCGCAGCGACCGCCACGGCGGTCCTGTCGACGACGGCGCCCGGCACCGTGGGCTCCATCACGCTCAACACCGCAGGCTCGTACTACTCCGCTCCGGGCGTGGATATCACTCCCGTGAACGGCAACGGCGGCGGCGCGATGGCCGAGGCGATTCTCGCTCCCCACACCGCAGGCACCGCGGCCGCGATCGCGACTATCACGGTCACCAGCGCTGGCAGCGGTTTCACCGCGCCTCCGCTGGTCACCATCGGCGCCGACAGCGAAGTGAAGATGGTGCCGGCCTGCCCGGACAACAACTTCCCGGCGGGCTGGCCTACCGACGGTCGCGCGGGCGGCGTGCCCGACCCGGTCAACGTCGGACCGGCGTGGGTGCAGGTCGGCACCGAGGGCGGTCTCATGCCCAAGGCAGCGGACATCCCGGCCCAGCCTGTCAACTACAACTACAACCGGCGTGACATCGTCGTGCTGAACGTGGCGGACAAGTCGCTGTTCCTCGGCCCGGCCGAGCGTGCCGACGTGGTTGTCGACTTCACCAAGTACGCCGGCAAGACCGTCATCCTCTACAACGACGCGCCGGCGCCTGTGCCCGCGTTCGACCCGCGCAACGACAACTACACCGGCGGGCCGGACATGCGCGACATGGGCGGCAGCAAGAGCATCCTTGTCGGCCAGGGTCCGAACACGCGCACGATCATGGTGTTCAAGGTCGCCGCGGCGGTCGCCGCCACCCCGTACTCACGTGCCGCACTGGACGCGGGGCTGCCGGTCGCCTATCAGGCCTCGCAGCCCAAGCCGATCGTCCCGCAGGCCACGCAAGGCTATCCGGCGGCGTGGACCGCGCTCGCCGATACCTTCTCGCGGATCCAGGACAACGCCCTCACCTTCACGCCTGTGGGCGGGCCGCAGGCGACTCTTCAAATGCAGCCGAAGGCCATCCAGGAGCTCTTCGAGATGCAATACGGCCGTATGAACGCCACCCTTGGCGTCGAGCTGGCGTTCACCAACGCGGGGAACCAGACCACGATCCCGCTGGGCTACGCCGACCCGCTCACGGAGTCCATTCTCGGCTCCGATGCGGCGACCCCGGTCGGCTCACTCAACGACGGCACGCAGATCTGGAAGATCACCCACAACGGCGTCGACACACACGCCATTCACTTCCACCTCTACAACGTGCAGATCATCAATCGGGTCGGCTGGGATGGCGCCATCAGGCCGCCAGACGCCAACGAGATCGGCTGGAAAGAGACCCTGCGCATGAACCCGCTCGAGGACTGCATCGTTGCATTGCGGCCCGTCGAGCCGGTGCTGCCGTTCAAGATCGGCGACAGCGTGCGGCCGCTCGATCCGACGATGCCGGTCAACAGCACCATCACGGTGACCAATCCGGCAAACGGTAACCCGATGAACGTGACCAACAGCATGACCAACTTCGGTTGGGAGTACGTGTGGCACTGCCACCTGCTCGGTCACGAAGAGAACGACATGATGCGGCCGGTGGACCTGCTCTTCTCGCCGAACCGGCCCACGGGACTGACGGCGGCCAACATCGCCGGTCCTGCCGTCCAGCTCTCGTGGGCGGGCAACGCGGTGGCCAACCCGCCGACCACCAACTACCTGATCCAGCGAGCGACGGACCCAGCCTTCACCACGGACCTGACGACGATCTCCGTGACGGCGCTTGGCACCACCTACGTGGACACGTCGGTGGGCTCCGGTGTGACCTACTACTACCGCGTCAGGGCGGAGAACGTGTCCGCGTATTCAGACTGGTCGAACGTCGCCTTTGTGACGACGTCGGGCACGCCGCTGCCTGCACCAACCGGCCTCTCGGCCACGGTGACGCCCGCCCCGCTCAGCGTAGGCCTCACGTGGACCAACAACGCCACCGTTCCGCCGGCGACGGGCATCACGATCCAGCGGGCGACAGACGCCGCGTTCACGCTGAACGTGGCGACCTTCTCTGCGGCATCGGCGACGGCCACGAGCTATGCGGACACCACTGTCGCGGCTGGCACGACGTACTACTACCGCGTGAGAGCGGTGGCTGGTGCGAGCGTGTCCGCCTGGTCGAACACCGCCACTGCCGTGACGCTGGCTCTGCCCGCTCCATCGGCACTGACAGCGGCGGCGTTCGCAGGCCCTCCGCTGCAGGTGAACCTCGCTTGGGTCAACAACGCTACAGCTCCTCCAGTCACGAGCATCAGTGTCCAGCGGGCAACGGACGCCGCGTTCACGCTGAACGTCACGACGTTCTCCGCGGCCTTGGCCACCTCGACGTCGTACGCGGATACCACTGTGGCGAACTTCACCACGTATTTCTACCGCGTGAGAGCGGTGGCCGGCGCGGGCGTGTCCGCCTGGTCGAACACTGCCAGCGTCACCGTGGCAGTTGGACCGGCGGCGCCGACCGGCCTCAGGCTCGTGTCGAAGTCGACCAACTTCCTCGCCGTGGCCTGGAACAACAATGGCGGCGGGACGACGAGTAACCGCGTGCAGATCAGCACGGTCGGTCCCGCCGGGCCTTGGACGACGAAAGCCAGCCTCAACGCGCTTTCGACCTCGTACACCATCACAGGCTTGACCAGCGCCACCAACTACTGGGTGCGCATCCTCGCCGTCGACGCGGCCGGCCAGTCGACGCCGTCCAACGTGCTGGCCCCTCCCACGACCCGCACCAACTGATTGAGAAGACGCAGAAGTAGAGCAGACCGACCGGGGCCGGGGACCGAAGGGTCTCCCGGCCCCGGCTCTTTCTTGCGCCCTTCCGGCGGCCCGGCGCCTTTACAGCCGCCCGGCACGGCCCTACCATCAAGTACGAAGAAGAGATCGGGCGCTCCGGCGGACGGCCGCCGGCCGCGCCCGCGCGAAGGGGGACCTCATGGGCTTGGCCATCGTAGGCGTCATCGTCGTCGTCGCTTTCATTCTCCTCATCCTGATCCTCATCACGGGCTTCCGCATCAT
>Ga0315278_10005990_pt1 | contig 11026 bp, 6 predicted proteins | sample YL17G06_0_MG_FD_203880 | JGI IMG/M metagenome (GOLD analysis project Ga0315278, IMG submission 203880) | Sediment microbial communities from Yellowstone Lake, YNP, Wyoming, USA - YL17G06_0 | ecosystem: Environmental > Aquatic > Freshwater > Lake > Sediment | place: USA: Wyoming | collected... | reverse complement strand
CGCCGGCGCTGCTCACCGATGAGCAGTGGCAGGCGCTCACTCACGAGTTCCTGGCCAATCCCGCGTAGGCGGGCCGGCGCGAGTGTGACCCGGAGACGTGGCAGCCATGGGAATGGCGTGATTCCCTGGGAAGGTCGGCGGTCGCGTCTTCGGGTCAGTCACGACCGGGAAGCAGGCCCTGGAAATGGAGTCTGCGGGAAATGGGGTCCGACTCCCCTTTTCTCATTGCGGCTCGACCTCGAGACCGGCACGGTGATGGGGCTGTCCCAAGGAGTGCAGGGGCTTCCTGGCTCTTCTCCTCCACCCGCCAGGGGCGCCTCCCGAGGGCGGCTCCATCACCGGCCGTCGCACGGGAAATGGGGTCGGACCTGTTTTCGGGAGGCGGGAACGAAAATAGGTCCGACCCCATTTCTTCAGACCGGCTCGAAGCGCGCCGTGAAGTGCCGCAATGCCCTCGGGGCCGCGACCAGTCGATACCCGCGTAGCTCATCGCGGCGCGACGCGACGTGGATGACGGCTTCGGCCACATAGTCGATGTGCGATTGCGTATAGACCCGACGCGGAATCGCCAGCCGCACCAGTTCCATTGACGCCGGCACCTCGGTGCCATCCGGACGCATCCCGAACATCACCGTCCCGATCTCGACGCCGCGAATCCCTGCCTCGACATACAGCGCATTCGCCAGCGCAATGCCCGGATACTGCAACGCCGGGATGTGCGGCAGCAGCATCCTGGCATCGATGTAGATCGCGTGTCCGCCCGGGGGCCGGATGATCGGCACGTCGGCCGCGATGAGTTTCTCGCCCAGGTACTCGGTGGATCGAATCCGGTAGTGGAGATACGACTCGTCGACCACCTCTTCGAGGCCACGGGCAATGGCCTCGAGGTCGTAGCCAGCCAGACCGCCGTAGGTCGGGAACCCTTCCGTGAGGATCAGCAGGTTGCGGGCGGCCTCGGCCCACGCGTCGTTGTTCATCGCCAGAAATCCGCCGATGTTGGCCAGACCGTCCTTCTTGGCCGACATCGTGCATCCGTCGGCCAGCGAGAACATCTCCTGGGCGATCGACTTGGGCGTCCGGTCCGCATGCGCAGGTTCCCGGAGCTTGATGAACCAGGCGTTTTCGGCGAATCGGCACGCATCAAGAAAAAACGGCTTCTCGTACTTGTGGCACAGCTCGCGCACGGCCCGGAGATTCTCCAGCGACACCGGCTGTCCGCCTCCCGAGTTGTTGGTCACCGTCACCATCACCAGGGGCACCAGGTCTCCACGTTCGCCGAGGAGTCGATCGAGGGCCGCGATGTCGACGTTGCCCTTGAACGGATGCAGAACATGAGGGATGCGTCCCTCTGGAATTACCAGATCGACCGCCTCTGCCCCCTCCACTTCGATGTTCGCCCGCGTCGTATCGAAGTGGTTGTTGTTCGGCACGACCTGGCCGGGCCTCAGAATCGTATGGAAAAGAATGCGTTCGGCGGCACGCCCCTGATGCGTCGGTATGATGTGCCTGAAACCTGTCAGGTCCTTGACGACCTGCTCGAAGCGATAGAACGACCGGCTGCCGGCGTATGACTCGTCTGCCTGGATCATCGCCGCCCACTGCATGGCCGACATCGCACCGGTGCCCGAGTCGGTCAGCAGATCGATCAGCACGTCGTCGGCGCGAAGCCGAAAGACGTTGTACCCGGCCGTCCGCAGCGCCTCGGCTCGATCCTCACGGCGCGTGAACTTGACGGACTCGACCGACTTGATACGGAACGGCTCGATAATGGTTCTGAAGTTCATGGTTGCATCATACCGATTTCCTTGTCACCGCATGGCTGATTGGTGAATCCTAGAGGTACCGGGATCAGATCCCGTCAGGGAGTTCATTCCATGCCGCTCTTCGAATACAAGTGCCAAGCCTGCGGCCATCTCTTTGAGGCGCTGGTGATCGGCAGTCGACATCCTGACAAGTGTCCGCGGTGCGAGGCGCCCACCATCGAAAAGCAATTCTCGACGTTCGGGGTGGGGGGAACCAACGGTGGGTATGGCACCAGTTCGCGGCTCGGATCGTCGTGCGCGCCTGGCGGTGGTTGAGGGATCTAGTCGCGGGCCGTGCGCCCGCCCAAAGATGAGCAACCCGCCGGCGGCCTGTTCAGGGCCGCAACGACGGGATGTCAAACCGGATGCCGGGAGTGACCGTCACAATCAGAAAAGCGCTCGTACTGCTTCTATCAGTGTTTACGCTGACCGCCGTCGCCAGCAACCTCGCCCAGTCGCCCGCGTCTCCGGAAACCCGGCTGCTGCGCTTCCGGCGATTCACGGAAACCAGATCGTGTTCTCCCATGCTGGCGGCCAGTTGATCGGTCGCGCCACCCTGCTCATGGTGGACCACCAGTAAGTTCCTGATTTCAACGACTTTCGCGCCTCAAGCATCTGCGACTTCTGCCGGACAGGCGGGTGTGGGGCACACGAACCCGGGCAACAGATGCCGTCCGACCGGTTCACCGCCTGTCGGATCGGCCGTCGTCGGGCCGGACCCCGCTGTCGTGTTCTCATACACTTTCTGGAGCCTGAGGCCGATTTCTGGCCCTGTTTAGTGTCGCTCTATCAAACAAGTACGCGTTCGGTGCTGCGAAGAATGCCCGATTTTGCCCGGAGTGTCCAGGACTGGGACGCGTGGCACGTTTCTTGGACATGCCGTAACCGAGCAAGAGAGATTCATGTTCAATACGGCACCGACACCAGTTGTTCCGCCCCCCGTGGCGACCATTGACAGCGGCCGGGCCTCGGCCCAGACGCGAACCCGTTTCCGGGCCCTGGTCCAGTCGCCGCTGCGGGCCGGCATCCTGCGATACCTGCACGCCCGGCCCGATGAGCGGTTCGACATCGAGTCGATCATGGCGATATTCGGCCGCCTCAGGAGTGACATCGACAACTGTGTCCGGGAACTCGTCACGGCCGGCCTGGTTCAGGCTGACGGTGGCCCGACCCCGTTTTTCAAGGCCGCCATCCCTTCCGAACTCGACATGGAGCGCGCACTCGGCGACTTCCTCGCGGACGAACAGAAGGACTCGATCGAGGACCGTTCCCCAGCGGTCCAGCGCTTTCGCGAGATGATTGGCCGCGACGAGAAGATGATGATCGTCTTCGAGTCGATCCGGACCGTGGCCAAGACCGATCTCTCGGTGCTGGTTCAAGGCCCGACCGGGTCGGGCAAAGAAGTCGTGGCCCGGATCATTCATGAACTCAGCAGCCGCCAGCGCGCGACATTCCAGGCGGTCAACTGCGCTGCCCTGCCCGATTCGCTGTTTGAATCGGAGGTCTTCGGGTACGAGCGGGGTGCGTTTACCGGCGCCTACGAACGCAAGCCCGGCCGCATCGAACTCGCCCACAACGGCACGCTGTTCCTCGATGAGGTGGGCGACCTGTCACCCATGGCCCAGGCCAAGCTGCTGAGAGTCGTCGAAGATCGCCAGGTCGAGCGACTCGGGGGCAGGTCGGCCACTCACGTCGACTTCCGCTTGATCTGCGCGACCAACCAACCGCTCGAAGCGCTGATCGGAGAGGCCGCCTTCCGCGAGGATCTCTACTACCGGATCAACGGGTTCTCGATCCGCCTGCCCGCCCTGCGCGAGCGGCCGATCGACATTCCGATGCTGGCCGAACGCTTTCTGGCCCGGTATTGTGCGGCCAACGGCTACCCGTTGGACGCGCGGAAGCTGGCGCCCGATGCGATCGACCTCCTGATGGCCTATCCCTGGCCCGGCAACATCAGGGAACTCGAAACGACCATTTCTCGGGCTGCGCTCTGCGCGCGGGACGGCTGCGTGCACGCGGCGGATGTGCAGTTCCTCCACCCCGCGCTCACCTCGGGCCGGTCCGAGCCCGTCGCGCTGCTCCCGATGAAGGACGTCGAGCGTGAGCATATCCGCAAGGTGCTCGGCGCGCTCAACTGGAACAAGAAACGCGCCGCGCAGACGCTGCAGATCAGCCGCGAGACGTTGTATCGGAAGATCGCCGAGTACAACCTGGCCCAGGACGGTAGCCGCACATGAGTTTGAGCTCCCGTGATCAGCGTCGATTCCATCTCACGTTCGTGACGCTCGTCTTCGTACTTGGATTTGCAGCGCTGGTTGATTCGATCTGGCGGCTTGACATCGCGCAGATCGGGTGGGAGTGGGTGCTGCTGGCGGTTCTGGTGGTCGCCAGCGGTCGATTCGCCGTGAAGGTTCCGGCGATGGAGGCCAGCCTCAGTATTTCCGAGATGTTCCTCTTCACCATGGTCATGATGTACGGCAGTGACCCCGCCGTCATCACGGTGGCGGTCGACGGGCTCGCTGTCTCGTTGATCCGCCGGCATCACAAGCCAAAGCACGTCGCCTTCAATCTCGCGGAGCCTGCGCTGTCGATGTGGGTGGCCTCGAAGATCTACTTCGCGCTGGCAGGCATCCCTCCGCTGTTCTCGCTGCCCCACGCCACGGCGGTCGGCATCGCGCAGGTTGTCCTTCCCGCCCTCGCACTGTGCGTCGTGTACTTCCTGATGAACAGCTGGCTGAACACGATTGCGATTACGTCGGAATCGGGCGCGTCGCCGTTTGGCATCTGGCGCAAGTACTTCCTCTGGGGGTCGTTGAACTGCTTCGGCGGCGCCTCGTTCGCGGTGCTGCTGTCGGTCAATGCCCGGACGGCCGAACCCTGGGTGTTGCTGCTGGCCATTGCCCCGCTGATCATCGTCCAGTACTACATGTCCAAGTCGTCGATGGGCCGACTCGAGGACGAAAACGTCCACCTGGGCGAGGTGAACCGCCTCTATCGCAAGCTGGTTGAAGCCCTCGCCATGGAGTTTGACGCCAAGGACCAGGCGACGCCCGGGCACATCGCCCGCGTGCAGATATACGCGCTCCGGCTCGCGGAGGCGCTCGATGTCACCGACCCGAATGTGCTCAAGGCCATCGAGACCGCGGCCCTGCTGCACGACATGGGCAAGCTCTACATCCCTGAGCACATCCTCAACAAGCCCGACAAGCTGACGGTTGACGAGTTCGAGCGGGTGAAGCAGCACGCGCCGATCGGTGCGGACATGCTGTCGTCGGTCGGTTTCCCGTACCCGGTTGTGCCCATTGTCCGGCACCATCACGAGAATTGGGACGGGACCGGCTATCCCGACGGTATCGGTGGAGACGCAATTCCGATTGGAGCGCGCATCCTCTCGGTCGTCGACTGCTACGACGCGCTGCGCTCCCACCGCCCCTACCGCCGGGCACTCTCGCCGGCTCAGGCGATTGAGATGATCAAGCAACGTCGGGGCACGATGTACGACCCGACTGCGGTCGATGCCTTCGAGGCGATCCAGGAGGCAATCGAGGCGGAATCGGTCGAAGAGCCTTTGCCAGCCGTCCCCGACCATCTCAAGCAGGCGGCCCGCGAGTCACCTGCGACCGACACGCAGCCGAACACCGTGCCGCTCGAGTTGCGTCTGTTCGCCACCAGCGGCCTGCTCCGCCTGTACGACCAGATCTCGACCCTCGGTCCCGACGCCGGCCTCGCCGACACGTGCGATGTCGTCGTCAAGTATCTCAGACGCATGGCTCCAGCCGGACTCGTCGTGTTCTACCGGAAAGACAATGTCACCGACGAGATGGTCGTCGAGCACGCGTCAGGCTTTGGCGAAGCGCTGCTGCCGGGTCTCCGCATCAAAGTGGGCCGTGGCATCAGCGGCTGGGTCGTGGCCAATCGCCGGACCGTCCTGAATGCCGACCCCGCGCTCGACATCGGTTCCCGCCTCGACGAACTCAATCCGAGGTTCCGCAGTGCCCTAAGCATCCCGCTGACGCCTGAAACCGAGACGACCGGCGCGGTGACGTTGTATTCGTACCAGCCGAACGCGTTCACCGGCGATCAGCGGCTGGCCATTGAGCTGATCAGCGGGGCGGTTGCCAAGGCGATCGAGCGTGCCTACCGCCGGACGCTCGCTCTGGCCGGGCGCGGGCCTCTCCCCGGCGAAGCACTGGCGGCCACCGGCGCCATGGAAGCGATCCTCGACCGCAACGTGTTCTGGAAAGGATCCACCGGACGCACGCTCGGCGTCTTGTACGTGCGCGCGATGGGCCGCGTCGACCTCATGGACCACGCGGCGGTTGCCGTCAACCAGGCGACACGCATCGCGGACCTGATCTTTCGTCCAACCGATCAGGAACTGATCGTCCTGATGCCCGACTGCGAACCTGCCGCCGGGCAGATGATCGTCGGTCGCATCGGGGCCCAGTTGCCGGCAGCCGGCTTCCCGCCTGCCGAAGGACTGCCTCCCCTTCAGGCCGCATTTGCCTGCGGCCCGTACGATGGCGACACGGTGTGCGAGTTGCTGGCCGTGGCGCGGCGACGCGTAGGGGAGACAGGGACCCTGACCCGTGTGAACGACCCGGTCGTCGAAGTGCCAGACCGCTGCGGGATGGGGGGGCGAACGTGAGCAAGAAAACCCCTTCCACTCACGTGTCGGCGAACCCGAAGCCCCGCCATGCCTTCCGGTCCCAGCCGCCGGCCGTCAGGGCGTACGTCGCGGCCGTCATCGTGGCGGGTGCGGCCCTCGTGGCCTTCAGTATCACTCAACCGATGACCCGAGGGCTCGCGACGTTTCTCGGCCTGCTCACGATCTCGGTGCTCACCGCGGCCGTCAAGATGTCCCTGCCACTGGCCATTGGCGAATCGAGCCTGTCGTTCTCCTACGTGGCAAACTTCGCTTCCGTCATTGTCCTGGGGACGTGGCCGACGGTGGTGATTGGCGCTGTGACGGCCTGGAGTCAGTGCACGTTCCGGATGCGAACGCGCAACCCCGTTTACCAGACCCTGTTCAGCATGGCGACCCTGGCCCTGTCGGCCGCTGGCGCCAGCGTGGCTTATCAGCTCGCGCAGCCTCCACTCGTACACCCGTGGTGGGCTCAGTTCGGCGCAGCCGGCGTAGCGGCCTCGGTCTATTTCCTGATCAACACGGTCCTGGTCAGCCTGGCGATCTCGCTGACGTCACGGGAGTTCGTGCTGCCGACGTGGAAGAAGAACTTCCTCTGGAGTGCTCCCAGCTACGTTCTCGGGGCCGGCCTCGCGATGGTCATTGTCGACCTGGTACGGGACGGCAGCCGCTGGTGGGTGGTGATCTTCTCGCTGCCCGTGTACCTGACGTATCGCAGTTTCCTGGCGTACTCCGATCGGATCGTCGATGAACAGCGGCAGGTGCGCGAGCTTGCCGATGTGCAGCAGGCGACCATTGAGGCGCTGGCCCAGGCGATCGGAGCCAAGGATCGCACGTCCCCTCATCATCTCCGGCGGATGCAGGCCTGTTCGGAGGGATTGGCGCGGGCCGTCGGTCTGACGGATGCCGAGGTCCTGGGCATCAAGACGGCGGCCATGCTTCATGACATTGGCCATCTGGCCGTCCCCGAACACATCCTGTCGAAGGTCGGCAGGTTGAGTGACGAGGAATACGACCGCCTGAAGACGCATCCGAAAGTGGGTGCCGAGATCATCAGGTCGGTGCCCTTCCCGTACCCCGTGGCGTCGCTGATTCTGTCGCATCACGAACGTTGGGATGGCCGCGGCTACCCGGAATGCCTCAAGGGCGGGGAAATTCCTGCCGGCGCGAGAATCCTGGCGGTTGCCGACTGCTTCACCGCGATGTTGTCCGATCGACCGCACCGGCCGGCACGCACCTACGCCGAGGCCATCGCGACGCTTCGTGAAAACGGCGGCTCGGCGCTCGATCCGGCGCTGGTCGAACGGTTCATTGAAATCCTGCCCGACGTCGAGAATCAGCTCCGCAGCGCCAGCCGGCTCGCCGAGCCGAACTCGACCGGATCGAAGACCGCCGAACCGGACCAGGCGTTCACCGACATCGCGAGAGCCCACCTCGAGGAACAGATGCTCCTGGACATCTCCCAGGCGCTGAGCACGTCGCTCCGCGTGTCGGACGTGGTCGCGCTCCTGTCGTCATCGATGGTGGAATTCGTACCATTCGTCTCGTGCGCGTTGTTCCTGTTCGACGAGGAATCCCAGTTGTTCCTCTGCCGCCACGTCGCCGGAACGCAGCACGACGAGATCCGGGCGATCATGGCCACAGAGGTCGGCTCGCTGGCCGCGATACTGCCGGCCCAGCCGATCCAGGGGCTCGTGCGGGGCGCGCCCGGCACGCGCATCCAATCGGTGCTGGTGGCGCCGCTCAAGGCCGAGGATCGCACCATAGGCGCGCTCGCGCTCTATCACTCCAATAGAGATACGTACACATCCGACCATCGCCGGCTGCTCGGCCTGGTGGCGGCGCAGGCCGCAGCCGTCATCGACAATGCGCTGGTGTTCGAACGCGCACACGAGCAGTCGCTGACCGACGTGTTGACCGGGCTGCCGAACCGGCGGAATTTCGAACGTCAGTTCGGACAGGAACTGGCGCGCGTCGAGCGTCAACAGGGACGCCTGTCGCTGCTCGTGCTCGACATGGACCGCTTCAAACAGATCAATGACAGGTTCGGTCATCAGGCCGGCGACCGGGCCCTCAAGCAAGTGGCCCAGGTACTGCGATCCAGCCTCCGCATGTATGACGTGTGCGCCCGGTTCGCGGGCGACGAATTCATGGTTGTGCTCGGTGACTGCGATCCGATCCAGGCCGAACGCCGACGATACGAGCTGAAATCCGCCATCGTGGGGATGCCCTTCGAACCCGCACCGGGCCAGTCAGCACACCTCGATGTCAGCATCGGCGTCGCGTCGTTTCCGGAGGACGGCCAGACGGTCGACGAAATGATGGCGGTCGCCGATCGTCGCATGTATGCCGACAAGGCGAACAGGAAGTCGAGCCCAGTTGGCGGTCCGGGCGGTGCCCCCCGTCATCTGTGGCCGTAAACCCGATGAGGAGGCCGCGTTGAGTATCGACTGGCGCCAGGGGCTTCCAGTGTTGCGCCTTGAGGGCGTGTCATTGCGGGAGCCGCGCCTCGCCGACGCCGCCGGACTATTTGCCCGTCTGACATCCCCCAATGTCGCCAAGTTCCTGTCGACTCCGCCGGAAACGGCTCTCGGTTTTGAGCGCTTCATTGCCTGGGCGCAGCACGAACGCCAACACGGGCGTCACGTCTGCTACGCGATCGTCCCGAATGGTTCGCTCGATCCCGTCGGCCTGATCCAGGTGCGGGAGTTCGAGCCTGGATTCGGCAACGCCGAGTGGGGCTTCGCCCTGGAGGAAGCATCCTGGGGAACGGGACTGTTCACGAAGTGCGCGGCCGCGATGGCCGACTTCGTGTTCCGTTACGTCGGTGTTCATCGTCTCGAAGCGCGCGCCTCAGTCGGCAACGGCCGCGGAAACGGCGTCCTCCAGAAGCTGGGTGCCGTACCCGAGGGTGTCCTGCGCCGCTCGTTCGACAACGGGAGTCGTACCACCGATCAGGTGCTGTGGTGCCTGATTGCCGCCGATTGGCTCGCCGCGCATCCAGGTCTGCCGTACGGGCTCGAAGACCCGGTGACGATGGCTCCAGAGACCGTGCTCGATCGGGCCCGCGAATCGCGAGTCGAGGGCTGGAAGCAGGGCCTGCCCGTGCTTCGCGGAGACGGTGTCACACTGCGCGAACTGGTGGCCGGCGATGCCCCGACGTTGACCCGGGATTTCAAGGATGCCGAACTGGGCCGATACATCGTTCCGCCCCCGGCCAGCGTCGACGTCTTCGAGCACTTCGTCGAGTGGGCTCGGAGGCAACGTGAGGCTGGCAGTTACTTATGCTACGCCGTCATTCCCGACGATGGACGCCAGGCGGCCGGGCTCTTCCAGGTGCGCCAACTCGACCCGCCGTTCAAGACCGCGGAATGGGGTTTCGTGTTCGCCAGGCCGTACTGGGGCACGGGCTTGTTTGCCAGGAGCGCCAGCCCGCTGCTCGACTACGTCTTCGACTCGCTGGGCGTCAAACGCCTCGAGGCCCGGGCGGTTGCCGAGAACGCCAGGGCCAACAGCGCACTTCGTAAGCTGGGCGCCGTCGAAGAAGGCCGCCTGCGGCGGTCCTTCCTGCTCGGCGGGCAGTACCATGATGATCTGTTGTGGTCCATTCTCGACACAGACTGGGCGATCCGCCGCGGACGCCAGACACCTGCTCCGGCCGCCGCCTCGGTCTGACGCCCCGCCGCTCCCCCCCAGACCAATCGCCACCCGCGCCGGTACTGCTGGTATGATTCCCTGGCGGAAGCACCATGAATAACGTCTACGACGCGTTTGCCGCTGCCGCCCGCCGGTTTCCGGATCGCCCCGGTATTGCGATCTTCTCGCGTACCGGCCTCGACACGTACCCGTACTCGGATCTAATCGCCATGGCAGAGCGCGTGGCGCGGTTGCTCGCCGGACTGGGCATCCGTGCGGGGGACCGGTGCGCCATCCTCGCCGACAACGACGTGAAATGGTGCTCGGCGTATTTCGGCGCGCTCCGGCTGGGGTGCGTCGCCGTGCCGCTGGACACCGCGTACAAGGCGCCGCAGGTCCGAACCGTCATTGAAGACTCCGGCGCCAGGGTGCTCTTCACGAGCGCGCGGTACCTTGACGTTGCCCGCGAGGCGGCGGCCGTGTCTGCGCCGCCGCAACTGGTGCTGCTCGCGGGCGCACACGACGGCCTGCCCAGCCTCGACGACCCGGGCGATGCCGCAGCGCTGCTGCCGGACTCCTGTCCCGCCACGCCGAACGACCCGGCTGTCACGCTGTACACCTCGGGCACGACCAGTGATCCCAAGGGCGTCGTCCTCACGCACGGCAACCTGCTCGCCGAGAAGATCGCCGCGCTCAAGGTCGTGACCATCACCGAACACGACAGCATCCTGGGGGTCCTGCCGCTGTTTCACGCCCTGGCGCAGGTCGCGAACGTTCTGCTGCCGCTGACGACGGGCGCGCGGGTCGTGTTTCTCGAAACGATCAACAGCACCGAGATGATGCGGGCCCTGGCCGAATGCCGCATCACGGCGTTCTGCGTGGTCCCGCAGTTCTATTACCTGCTCCACCAGCGCGTGATGGAGCGGGTCCAGGCCTCGCCGCT
>Ga0315278_10005987_pt1 | contig 11029 bp, 7 predicted proteins | sample YL17G06_0_MG_FD_203880 | JGI IMG/M metagenome (GOLD analysis project Ga0315278, IMG submission 203880) | Sediment microbial communities from Yellowstone Lake, YNP, Wyoming, USA - YL17G06_0 | ecosystem: Environmental > Aquatic > Freshwater > Lake > Sediment | place: USA: Wyoming | collected... | reverse complement strand
TGGATTTTCTTTATCGCTTTCAAACTTTTTAAGCTGCAAGTCGTCGATTACACCACCTACATGGCCAAGGTCAAAGCCCAGATCAACCGGGTTGAAGATCTTCATTCCAAGCGGGGTACGATTACCGATCGCAATGGAGAGATCCTGGCCATTTCGTTGCAGTCCAAATCGGCGTTTCTCAGCAACAAGGATACAGAGATTTCTCTGGCTGTGTTTCGGGATTTTTGCCGCCTGATTTTCTTAAGCAATTCCCAAAAAATAAAAGTAAATAAAAGGATTCGCCGCGGCGAAAAATTTATCTGGCTTAAACGGAAATTGACCGACGATGAGTATCAGAAAATCCAGCCGCTGGCTTCGAATAAACAATCGGCAGGGACGCTTGATTTCATTGATGAATACCGCCGGGTGTACCCGCAAAAAAAAATCGCGTCGCACATTCTCGGCGGAGTGGGCATTGACGAACAAGCCCTGGGGGGTATTGAAACCAGCCTGGATTCTGAAATCAAGGGCCGCGGCGGCAAACTCAACGTATTGATTGATGCCCGTAAAAAAATTTTCCAATTCAAATATCTCGAGCAGCCGGTGGCCGGAAAAGATATTCATTTGAGCATCGACGCGGCCCTGCAGTTCCTGGTGGAGCGGGAATTGGCCGTTACAATTGAAAAGTATCAGGCTGCCGGCGGAGCGGTCATTGTGATGAATAGCGCCGACGCTCAAATCCTGGCCATGGCCAGCTATCCGGATTACTGTCCGGAAGATATCTGGTGCACGCCGGCGCCGGCCTTGAAAAACAAAGCGATTTCATTTTTATACAATCCCGGCTCGACGTTCAAGATCGTGCTGGCAGCAGCTGCTCTTGAAAACCGGGTTTGTGCTCCCGGGGAAGTGATCAATTGCTACAACGGCCTGTACACAATCAAAGACCGGCAGATCATGGATGTTCATCCCTTTGACCGCTTGTCATTTGAGGACATTTTCATTCAATCCAGCAATATCGGCGCAGCCCGCATCGGTCAGCGGCTGGGCGGCGAAAAATATTTTCTGACTATTGAACGATTCGGCTTTGGCCGCCGTAGCGGGATCACGTTGCCGGCTGAAGAAAATGGAATTTTGAATTCTCCGGAAAAATGGAGCGGTGTTTCCCTGGCTTTCCTTTCTCATGGTTATGAAATTTCGGTAACGCCGCTGCAAATGGCCATGGCGTTCAATGTGCTGGCTTCAGGAGGGTATCTGCTCCGGCCGAAAATTTTACTCCCCACCGCTTCCGCAAATCCGGGGCAGAGAGCATTATCTTCTCTGAATCAGCAAGCGCTGACCGCGATCCTGATTGAGGCGGTCAACAGGGGGACAGGAAAAAAAGCCGGAATTCAGGGCATGGAAATCGCCGGAAAAACCGGGACAGCCCAGAAAGTAAAGGACGGCAAATACACCACTTCCTATGTGTCTTCTTTCGGCGGATTTTTTCCGGCCGCCAATCCGCAAGTGACCGTTTTTGTGATGATTGATGAGCCCCTGGGCATGTATTATGGCGGTGACGTGGCGGCGCCGTTGTTCAAATCCATCGCCGCAAAATTAATGCTTTACCTCAAGCTTTTTCCCGATCTGCCTGATCGGAAAGGGATTTATCTATGAAATACCTGGATGATTTGCTCGGCAAACAAGAATCATTGGCCTGGCGCGGTGATCTCCATGTGCCTGTTTCAGGCATTGAATTTGATTCAAGAAAAATCAAGAAAAACAATTGCTACGTCTCCATCAAGGGCTTCGTCAAAGACGGCATTGCCTATGCGGCCGATGCCATCCGCAACGGAGCCGGGGCAGTGGTTTCGATACATCCGCCTCCGAAAAATCACCTTCAGGTCACCTGGGTGCAGGTGAAAAATGACCGCCGGGTCCTCAGCCAGATGGCCAGCCGCTTTTTAGACAATCCTGCCCAGAAATTGCAGGTGATCGGGGTGACCGGGACCAATGGCAAAACGACTACGGTGGGTTTAATTCAAGCGCTGCTCAATTGCACGGCCAAAACGGCGGCCATTGGCACCTTGAGCATGAATTATCCCGGCTATGAAAAAAAGACCACCTTGACCACTCCGGAAGCTCCCGAGTTGTTCAACTTTATGGCCGAGGCTGTTAAAGCCGGATGCCGGAACCTGGTGATGGAGGTATCATCGGCCGCCCTCAGTCTGCATCGGGTGGAGGACATCGGGTTCGCCCAGGCAGTTTTTACCTCGTTTTCCGGCGATCATCTTGATTTTCACCAGACCATGGAGAATTATTTTGAAGCCAAGCTTTCACTTTTTAAAAAACTTGGCACGGAGCACTGGGCGATTATCAATGTGGACGATCCCATGGGCGAATCCATTATCAAGGAGCTGAACTGCCGCTATGTGACCTTCGGCTTTTCCGAGAAAGCCGATATCCGGCCTTTGAAATATCATTTTTCTCTGGACGGCACCAAAGCGCAGCTGCAGACGCCGCGTGGAAAAATCGAGATCCAAAGCCGTTTGCTGGGTCGCTTCAACCTGCTCAATATCATGGCCGCGGTAAGTTCGGCGCTGGTCAATGACATGGCGCTGGAAAAGATCAGTGCGGGTGTGAGCGAATTTGTCCCGGTCAAAGGCCGGGTCAATATCGCCCATGCCGGTGATTTTCTGGTTGTGGTGGATTATGCCCATACCGATGATGCCCTGGAAAATTTATTAAAAGCCTTCCGGGAAATTTCCCCAGGCAAACTGATCCTGGTTTTTGGAGCCGGCGGTGGCCGCGACAAAACCAAGCGGCCGCGCATGGGCCGGGTCGCAGCCACTTTCGCCGATTGGGTGTTGGTGACCAGTGACAATCCCCGTCAGGAAGATCCCCGGAACATTATCGCTGAAATTGTGGCCGGCTTTGGCGACGATTTCCGCAATTTCAGCACCGAGATCGATCGCGAGGCGGCCATTGAAAAAGCACTGGATATGGCTGCGCCAGGGGATGTGGTCCTGATTGCCGGCAAAGGTCATGAGGACTATCAGATTTTCAATAACCGAACCGTTCATTTTGACGATTTCGAAGTGGTCAATAAAAAAATGAGCAAAAGCCATGCCTGAACTCGAAATAAACGAAATTGCCGCTGCTGTCTCCGGACAAGTGAGCCAATCGGAGCGGGTGCGCGCTTTCAGTGATTTTCAGTTTGACACGCGGGCCATGGGCCCCCATTCACTTTTTTTTGCGCTGCAGTCAGCCAAAACTGACGGGCATCATTTTGTCAAGGACCTGGCCGCCATCCCCGGTGCCGGAGCCGTGGTGAAAGGAGATTTTGCCGGGCGCAATATAAAAATTCCCCTGATCCGCGTCAGCGATCCTTTGCAGGCGGCCCAAAAACTGGCCATTCATGTCAGGAAAAAGTACCGCTCGGTCAAATATATCGGTATTACCGGCAGTGCCGGCAAAACCACGACCAAGGAATTCGCGTTCCAAATCCTCTCCCATAAATTCCGTAGTTTCCGCTCCCCGCAAAACTGGAACAACTCAATCGGCCTGCCTTTTTCGCTCTTAAAAATGACGGGGCAAGAGGAGACCGCTGTTTTCGAACTGGCCATGAGTGATCCGGGCATCGGCGAAATTGACCTGCTGGCCGGCATAGTTAAGCCGGACATCGCGGTCCTGCTCAATGTTTTTCCGGTGCACCTGGAATTTCTCAAAACCATCGAAAACGCGGCCCGCGCCAAGGCGGAAATTCTGAATCATTTAAGCGCCGACAGCTGTGCTTTTGTCAATGGCGATTCGACGCTGGTCCGGCGGGCGATCGCTGCAAAAAAGGGACGCAAGATTTTTTTCGGCAGCCGTTCGGCCAGGAATCAGATTGTTTTGAAAAAAGTAATTCGTGAAAATAACGGCAGTCGTCTGGTAATCGATTTTTTCGGAATACAGGAAGATTTCGTGGCGCCGCTGGTCAGCCGTATTCATGTCGAGAACCTTTTTGCGGCCATCATGGTCGCCCAGGGGTTGGGCATGAAAAGTTTTGAAATTCAGGAAGCGATTTCCAACCTGCAGCCGCTGGCCGGCAGGGGGCAGATCCGCAAGGATGGAGGTTTCGTCATCATCGACGAGACATACAATTCGAATCCCGAAGCCCTGAAAAAGACGCTGCAATGGGTGGACCGGGAATATCAGCAGAAAAAAGTGGCGGTTCTGGGCGACATGCTGGAGCTCGGGGAAGGGGAATTGATTTTCCATCAGGATGTCGGGCGTTATTTTTCCCGTTTGCATTTTGACCTGCTGCTGACAGTGGGTGAGCGGGCCGCAAAAATCGCCGAAGGCGCCAGGCAGGCCGGATACCCGGCGGCCAGGATCAAGTGCTTCGACCAGGCCCTAGACGCCGGGATATACTTGCATGTCGAATTGAAGCCCGAAGCCGTTGTGTTGTTCAAGGGTTCCAGGGGCATGGCCTTGGAAAGGGCCATCGCGGAGTTCGGCCATGAATAGCAGCCAGATCGCAGTCCTGGGATTCGGGAAAACCGGGCAGGCCATGCTGGAATTCCTGCTTGTCCATGAGCCGCGGGTATCTGTGGTTCTGTTCAATGACAGCGAAATTGCAGACACGGAGCGGCAGCAATTTTTTGCGGGACGAGGGGTGCGCTTTCTTATTGGCGCCGAAAAATTCGGCGAACTCGGCGCGTGCCGGTCGGTCATTATGAGTCCCGGGTTTGATGGCACAACTCCCCGCTTCTCCGCCCTGCGAGCGCAGGGCGTCGAGGTCATATCCGAGATTGAATTTGCCTTCAGCCGGATCCATGCCAAAATTATCGCTGTGAGCGGCAGCAACGGCAAATCAACCACCGTCAGCCTGATCCATCATCTGCTGTTGCAAGCCGGCCGCAAAAGCGTTTTGGCGGGCAATATCGGCATCCCGTTCATCGCTCAGGCCGGAGATGTGGCCGATGAGTCACTGGTTGTCCTTGAACTTTCGAGTTTTCAATTGGAGGAAATCATTCATTTCAGAGCCCATGTGGCCGTGCTGCTCAATATCACTCCCGACCACCTGGATCGCTATCCGTCCATGGCCGCATATGCCGCGGCCAAATTCAACCTGTTTAAAAATCAACAACCCGGGGACTGCATGGTGTTAAATGCCGATGATCCTTGGTTGCGCAATGAAAAGCGTCCGGGCCCGGCCAAGGCATTGTGGTTTTCGTCCACTTGCATTCCCGGCGATGGCGCTGTTCTGGAAAGCCGTGACATCATCCTCCACTCCGGCACGGCAAAGGAAAAAATTTCATTGCGCCATAATCCTTTGCGCGGCATTCATAACTTGGAAAATATCATGGCCGCTGCCCTGGCCTGCCGGGCTGTCGGTCTGACCGCCGTGGAAATCGAATCGGGATTGACTTCCTTCCAAGGCTTGCCGCACCGCATGGAAGCGGCCGGCAAAGTCGGCCGGGTTGAATTCATCAATGATTCCAAGGCCACGAATGTGGACGCGGCATTGAAATCCATCGCCAGTATCCAAGGCCGCCTGGTGGTAATTTTGGGTGGAAAAGACAAGGGTTCGGATTTCACTGTTCTTGAAAAACCCCTGCTGGATAAGGCGCGGAAGGTGCTGCTGCTGGGAAAAGCGGCTCCTTTGATCGCCGCTCAGTTGCCCGGGCTGAAAGACAGGCTGGCAAACGTCAGCGACTTTCATGAAGCGGTTCAAAGCGGATACGATATCCTGCGGCAATCGGGCGGCGTGGTCTTGTTGGCCCCGGCCTGTGCCAGTTTTGACATGTTCACTAATTTCGAACATCGTGGCGAAGTATTCAAACGGGAAGTGCAGCGCTTGCGCGAGCGGGAAAGAAAAAATGGTTAGAAGCAGCGGCATTGACCGAACCTTGCTGATGGTTTCCCTGTTGCTGATCGCCATCGGTTTCCTGATGATTTTCAGCTCCACGCCGATCATCGCCCGTGAAAAGTTCGGTGACAGCTTCCATTTTTTCAAGAAGCAATTGCTCTGGCTGGTTCTGGGGCTGATGGTTTTTGCAGCCTTGATTCTGGTCAAAACGCCTTTTTATCTGAATCAAAAACTGATCATGGCCATCATGGCCATGGCCTTTACCGGCCTTTCGCTGGTCTTTTTTTTCCAGAAAATCAACAATACCAGCCGCTGGATACGCATTGCCGGTTTCTCGGTGCAGCCGTCGGAGTTTGCCAAAATCGCGCTGGTGCTTTACCTGGCCCTGATGCTGAGCCGAAAAGAGAATGACGTCAACAACCTTAAATATCTGGGACTGATTTTGCTGCCGGTTGTTTTCATGGAAGGGCTTATTTTGAAAGAACCCGATTTTGGCAACTTTGTGCTTGTGGGCGGCATTACCATGGTCATGCTGTTTTTGGCCGGCGTACGTTTGAAATACTTCGCAGTTTTCTTTGCGCTGCTTATTCCGCTTTTGCTCTTATTGATCCAGCTGGACCCCATGCGCCAGGAACGGATTAAAAGTTTTCTCAACCCGGAGATTTATGCCTCGGGACAGGGCTTCCAAGCGCTGCAATCCACCTACGCCATAGGTTCGGGAGGATTGTTTGGCCAGGGAATCGGCAATTCGACCCAGAAGTTGTTTTATCTTCCCTATGCCTACTCGGATTTTATCTACGCCATCATTGCCGAAGAACTCGGATTTTTTGGCGCCCTGGCCGTGATTGCCCTTTTTGTGATTTATTACCTGCGCGGGATGGTGATTGCCGGGCAATCGGACAATCCGCATACGTACCTGCTGGTGACCGGACTGGTTTTCCTGATTGTCCTGCAGTCGATGATCAATATTTCGGTGGCGGTCGGGCTTTTTCCCACCAAGGGCATTCCCTTGCCTTTTATTTCTTCAGGCGGAACCTCTCTGCTCAGCAGTCTGATCATTACCGGTATTATTTTAAATGTATCGCGGCAACGCAAGGTGGTTTTTCTAAATGATTGAATACAGCCGGATCAAAAAAATTCATTTTGCCGGAATCGGCGGCTCGGGCATGTCCGGGATAGCGGAAGTGCTTCACAACATGGGTTTTCAGATTTCCGGATCCGACATTTCTGAAAACGAAACCGTGCGCCGCCTGGCTGCAAAAGGAATACGCATCGCTCTCGGCCATGCCCGCGAAAATGTCGGCGCGGCGGAGGCCCTGGTATATTCAAGCGCCATCGGCGAAGACAATGTCGAGGTTCTGGAAGCCTTGAAAAACAAATTGCCGGTAATTCCCCGGGCCGAAATGCTGGCCGAGCTGATGCGCATGAAATTCTCCCTGGCCGTGGCCGGAACGCACGGCAAAACCACCACCACGTCGATGCTGGCCGCCATTCTGACCCAGGCCGGCCTCGATCCGACGTACGTCGTTGGCGGGAAACTGAAAGTGGAAGGCAGCGGCGCCAAACTGGGTTCGTCACGTTATCTGGTCGCCGAAGCGGATGAATCGGACGGCAGTTTTTTGAAACTCTTTCCCACCATCGCCGTGATTACCAACATTGAAAATGACCATCTGGAATTTTACGGGCGCATGAAAAACCTGGTCCAGGCCTTCCGGCAATTCGCCGACAAAATACCTTTTTATGGCACGGTGATCCTCAATGCCGAGTGTCCCAACATCAGAAAAATCATACCCGTACTCCGCAAAAAGATTGTCACCTTCGGTTTTTCGGCTGCTGCCGATATCCGGGCCGTGAAGGTGAAAACGTCCGGTTTGGCATCTTCCTACCAGTTGTTTGTGCAGGGGCGGGACTCGGGGCTCATGCGACTGAACGTGGGCGGCAGGCACAACGTGGCCAATTCTCTGGCCGCCATCTGCGCCGCTCTGGAAGTGGGCGTGAACATTGAAACCATCCGGGCAAGCCTGGAAAAATTCAGCCTGCCCGAAAGGCGTTTTCAGATCTTGTATTCCAGCCCGACACTCATGGTCGTAGATGATTATGCCCATCATCCCAGCGAGATCAAGGCCACCTTGAAAACCATGAAAAGCAGCTCCTGCCGCAGGGTAGTCGCTGTATTTCAACCGCACCGTTTCACCCGTTTGCAGATTTTGATGAAGCAATTCGCGACGGCGTTCAAAGCCGTGGACATTCTGGTGGTCGCCAAACTGTACCACGCCAACCAGGAAGAAATTCCCGGCGTCAGCAGCCTGGCGTTGGCCGAGAGCATTCGCGGCAAAGGTCAAAAAAATGTTTTTTACCTGGATACCTTTGCCGAGATTGACGGATTTCTGCGCCGTCAACTTCTGGAAGGCGACGGATTGGTTTTTCTCTCTGCCGGCAACCTTACCCAGCTGGCCCACGATTTTGCCGCGGCTATGGAGGTTCAGAAAAAATGAACGAAATCCGTAGCCACTCTTTGAAATTTGAGGCCGATTTTTTCCGCAAAAACAACAACCTGACGGTCACGCGCGAAAAGAAAATCCGTTCCATCCAGATGCGCACGGTGCACGTGCTGGTGCTGCTGGCTTTGTCATTGCTGGTGGGCTTGACTATTTATAAGGGGGCGACATTCCTGCTTGAATGCGATATGCTTCAGGTGCATTCTTTCCGCCTGCGCCAGCAGCCGGTATTTGCCAAAGCAAAGGCGCTGGAAATTCTGAAGCGCAGTGGCGGGAATATCCTGACCCTGAATCTGGGGGATCTGCGTGACCAACTTCTGCAGCTGCCGGAGATCGAGGATGTGGCGATCAGCCGGGTTTTGCCCGATACCGTGGAAATCAATTTCAGACTGCGCCAACCGCTTTTCTGTTTCCAAAAAAACGGCGTTTTTCAGCTGCTGGATGCCGGCGGCCTGCTGCTCGGCGAGCGCTCAACCATGCCGCCTGGCCTTATTCCCATTCGTGGCGGCGACGAATCGACTCTGACTCAGATCGCCGCGTTGGCACAGGAATTGCTGCCCCTGCGCAATAAAATCGAATACCTTACTTACCAGGAGCCATATGGGATTGAAATCAAAATGCTGGACGGAGCGGAGGTTTTTTATCCCGGCGCGAATCGTTTTGTTGAAAAAATAAACCGCTATTATTCAATAAAACCGCATCTGGATTTAAATGGTTCGCTGATCCGTTATGTTGATTTGCGAATTGCCGGGCGGATATACTTTGAATATTCTGCTCAGCCACAGGGGGATTCATGAAGAGTAATTATCTGGTCGGCATTGATATCGGCACCAAAAAAATCTGCACCCTGATCGCTCAAATCAAGGCGGACGGAAAAAAAGAGGATGTGGAAATCATCGGCTATGGAATTACCGAATCCAAAGGTTTGCGCAAAGGGGCTATCGTCAACATGGAGGAGACGGTCGAGGACATTAAAAGATCGATCAAGGATGCGGAACTCACAGCCGGCGTGATGATTGAATCGGCTTATGTCAATATTTCCGGCAAGCATGTGCAAAGCATAAACGCCAAGGGCAGCATCAATATTACCGGACGCAGCAAGGAAATTTCCCGTGAAGACGTGGAGCGCGCCATCACCCATGCCAGCGCCATCATGCTGCCGGCAGACCGCACCGTGCTGCATGTGCTGCCTCAGGAATACATTGTCGATTCTCAGGATGGAATAAAAAATCCGGTGGGCATGGTCGGCACCAATCTCGATGTCTATATTCATATCATTACCGGGTCGATCACGGCCACCAAAAATTTGCTGCTGTGCCTGAAAAAAGCCAAGGTCAATGTCCTGGGCATGGTGCTTTCGCACATTGCTTCGGCCGAGGCGGTGTTGACCATGGATGAAAAGGAACTGGGAGTTCTTTCCATCGATATTGGCGGCGGCACGACCGATATCGCTGTTTTTGAAAAGGGAGCCATCAGTTTTTCTGGGACCATACCGTATGGCGGGGACAATTTCACCAACGACCTGTCAATCGGGATCCGTACGGCCATTGACCGGGCCGAAAAAATCAAGCGCCGCTACGGCTGCGCCCTGGACCCCAACCTCAAAGATGAAACCTTTGAAGTGCCGTCGGTCAGTGGCAAAAAGCCGCGCCAGATTTCCACGTCGCTTTTAATGAATATTCTGAAGCCGCGGGCTTACGAGATTTTTGAAATGGTCAAAATGGAAATAGAAAAGGAAGGTCTGCAGAATTCGATCAATGCCGGCGTGGTGATCAGCGGCGGCACGGCCCTGCTGGATGGCATCCTGGACGTGGCCGATGGCATTTTCTCGATTCCGGTGCGCATCGGCTCGCCTTTTGGCATCGGCGGCTTGATCGACAAGGTCAATACCCCGGAGTTCGCTACCGCCGTCGGCTTGATCAAGTATGGCTTCAGCGACATGAAGGATAAGGGATTTATTCGAAATAAACCGAAAAATTTCACCCAGAAAATTAAAAATTATTTTGGCATTTAGGAGGCTAAAATGGACGATGACATTAAAATCCTGTACGGCCGCGAAAAAAAACGGGGAGCGGTGCTCAAGGTCATCGGCGTGGGCGGTGCCGGGGGCAACGCGGTCAACCGCATGATCGAAGAGGATTTGAAGGGGGTCGAATTCATAGCCGTGAATACCGACATGCAGGTTTTGTCGACCATTCAGTCTCCGGCCCTGAAGCTGCAGATCGGCGATAAAATAACCAAAGGACTGGGAGCGGGATCCAATCCCGATATCGGCGAGCAGGCCGCGCTGGACGATACGGGTCCCATTATTGAGGTTTTGGAAGGCGCGCACATGGTGTTCATCACCGCCGGCATGGGCGGCGGGACCGGCACCGGGGCATCACACGTCATCGCCAACCACGCCTCCACCATGGGCATTCTGACCGTGGCCGTGGTCAGCAAGCCTTTTTTCTTTGAGAAGGAAAAAAGGATGCGCGTAGCTGAGGATGGCATACGCAAGCTGAGGGACAATGTCGATGCCATTATCATTATTCCCAATCAGAAACTGCTGGAATTGGGTGATCCCAATATTACCTATAAGAATGCCTATAAAAAGGCCGACGAAGTTTTGCTGCAGGCGGTGCGCGGCATTTCGGATATTATCAACAGTACCGGCGCCCAGAATGTCGATTTCGCCGATGTCAAAGCCACCATGGTCGGCAAGGGCATCACGCTGATG
>Ga0315278_10005986_pt1 | contig 11029 bp, 13 predicted proteins | sample YL17G06_0_MG_FD_203880 | JGI IMG/M metagenome (GOLD analysis project Ga0315278, IMG submission 203880) | Sediment microbial communities from Yellowstone Lake, YNP, Wyoming, USA - YL17G06_0 | ecosystem: Environmental > Aquatic > Freshwater > Lake > Sediment | place: USA: Wyoming | collected... | reverse complement strand
ATCGCCACGTCCAGCGATGGTGGTGCCAGCTGGACGGCCCAGAGCTCAGGCACCGCGGTCGATCTTCACGGAATCGCCTTCACCGACGCGCTCCACGGATGGGCGGTCGGCGGCGGCGGCACGATGCTGGTGACGCAGAACGGTGGCGCGTCCTGGCTGCCCCGAGATCTCTCCCTCACCACCGACCTCCTTGACGTGGCGTTCAGCGACGCCCTGCACGGCTGGGCGGTCGGGGACCAGGGGGTCGTCCTGGCGACGACCGACGGGGGGGCGACGTGGACCGCCCAGTCGTCCACCATCGGCTTGCCTATCGTGTCCGTCGCAAGCGTCGACGGTATCCACGCCTGCGCCATCGGCAGCGGCTCGGGGTCGAGCGCAGTCCTGTACACCGCCAACGGAGGCCAGACGTGGATGGTCTCCGACCTCACCCAGATTCCCTACGCGCAGCCGTACACGGTCGCGTTCTCAAGCGATATGACGGCGTGGCTGGCGCTCGGGCGCGAAGGAGTGGCCAAGTCGATTGACGGTGGGGCCACTTGGACGATGAAGCGGCCTCTCAGGGACTACTACGACTCGTCGTCAGAGTATCTGACGCTCTCGTGCGCCGGGCCCGCGGGGCTGTGGGCCGCCGGGAGCAACGGCGGCATGTCGGCCAGCCGCGACGGCGGCGAGACGTGGACCTCGAGCATGGTGACGGCGCGGGAGGCGGATGCGCAGCGGTTCACGGCCGCGTCCCCGTTGGGTGCCTCCGGGAACCCCGGGAGCACGGTGAAGCTCCGCCTGGTGCACTACCGCAAGGGAGCGGTCACGCTCCTGGCCGGCACGCCCGAGTACCCCGCATCCGCACCGACACGATCGCTGGGCAGTTATACCTCCAAGGGCGGCGCGGCCGAGACCAAGAGCGTCACCCTGCCGAGCACGACCAAGCCCGGATATCGCTACTGGTTCACGGCGCGCAACAAGTACGGGGTCCTGGTACTCCAGGCTCCGTTCCAGGTCTCACTGCTCCGCGCGAGCGCGCGGACGATCACCCGCGGACAGGCGCTACGGCTGTCGGGGGTCGTGCCCGTCAAGGGCCACGTGGGGTCCACCCCGGGTCGCGCCAAGACGGTGGCCGTGTATCGAAGCGTCACCTCGGCGACCAAGGGATTCAAGTACGTCAAGTCCGGCCGCGCGAACGGCTACGGCAAGTTCGTCTTCCGTGGACTCAAGCCGCCGCGCACCTCCTGGTACACCGTGGTCTATGCCGGCGACGGCGACTACTGGCAAGACGCCACGACTGCGGTGAAAGTGACGGTGCGGTGATGGCCGCATGGATGGCCTCTATCGTCACAGACAGATCGGCTGGGGCAAACGGTTCATCCCCGGCGACCGTCTGCACCACTTCTCCGGGCTGGATGCCGTGGTGCTCCGCCTGACCGACGGGCTGGTGGTGCGCGTCGGCGCGGATGAACCGGGCGCGCCGATCGCCGCCGCCGAGGCGACGCTGGCGCGGATGCACGACGCCTGACTCATGCCAAGGTCCTGCGCGGGCGGGAGGCACTTCCGGCCTCCCGCCCTTCGCCGCGCCCTCACCCGCTCACGCAGCGATGAAGCTCGAGAGCATCTCCGGCAGCGTCATGTCGGCCGGCGGGTGGTTGAGGTCAAGCCCGGTCGACTCGTCGAGCCGCTGCTTGAACCACATGTCGAACGGTTCCCTCGACTGCGAGAAGGTCTCGAGCGCATGACCGAAGTCGGGGCTCTCCATGTAGGCGACGAACTGATCCCCGGCAGGCGAGCTCGCCAGGTACCAGGCCTCCTTGTCGATCCCGATCCGCCGTTCCGAGACCCCGTACTCGGCCTTGCGCTGGGTCTCGAGCTCGCGCATGAAATCGCGGGCCGCGTCGCACTTACCCTCTTTGATCGGCAGTACCAGACACACTTGATCCATGGTCTCCTCCCCGGGAGATGGAGCGATTGGGCGAGCGCTGAGCGGCGCCTGCCGGCGAGTCGGCACAGCATCACCTCTTTGCCGACGCCCAGAGGGGGTCTACCCGGGGCGATGCGCAAATCACCGTTGGGCGGCTCTGCCCGAAAGTCAGTGTGCGTCGGCGCGGCGTCGCGTCCGCCACCCGCTTCTTCAGTCGGCCGGCAGCGTCGAGAGGTCGTGCGCGAGCCGGTGGTAGCGCTCCGCCGCTTCGGCGGCGCCCTCGGCGGCCGCGACCCGGCTGAAGTCCTCGGCGAGCATCTCCTGTTCCTGCACGCTCAGGAGCTCCTCCGTGAGCGGGAAAAGGACGCTGTCCTCCTTGCCGATGTGCAGCGGCAGCAGGTACGCATACAGCTTCAGATTCTCGGCGATGACCGCGGCCGCCTTCGTGCTGCGCTCCCGGTCCGGCCCCGCCGCGTCGGGCAGCGCCTCGGCGACGGCGCGGATGCAGTCGCGCGCGGCCTCGTGCTCACTGAGGAGGACGCTGATCGTGCCACCCGCCGCCGCGCTCCGCTCCTCGAGCAGCGGGAACAGCAGCTCCTCTTCCTTGGCGTGGTGGTCGCCGTCGGTGAAGTTACGCGTGAAGTCGATCATCTGGGTCACGCGCTCCGCATGGACGCGGCCGGTGCGCTCGATGAAGGCGACTTCATCCTCCATCGCGATCACGACGAGCTTGACGTATTCGTGCTCGCCGGCGAGCTGGCTGGTCGGGCTGTCTCGCATGGGATCTCCTTCGGGGCGTCCCTCTCCCGATTCCCCATGGCGTAAGGGCCAAACGCGTCGACCGCTCAGGCCGACTGCCCCACCCTCAGGTCGGGAGTCGAGACGGCAGCCCTGTGCCTCGGGCAGGTAGAATCGATCGGTCCGCCATCATCGTCTGGAGGTCGCATGAGCGCTGCCGAAGGCGGCCAGAGCCGCGAGGCTACCGAGAGAGTGGTGCTCCGGCCTGCCGCGAACCTGAAGGAGAGTGCCGGACGCCGCACCGCCGAAGCCGCCTCCCGGATCATAACCGCCGCCCTCAACGACCTGGAGGCGAAACAGGGGCGACCTCCGCTCTCCGCATCGGCCGACCACGCTGCGGCCACCCTGCTCCACGTCATCGAGACAGACGGCGAAAGGTTCATCTTGGCGTGTGACCACGAACGGCCGGTCGGCTTCGGCGCCGGCCTCGTCCGGGGCGCATTCTCCTATTGCGCCGGCCTCTTCGTGCTACCGGAGTGGCAGGGGCAAGGACTCGGGCGGCGCCTGTTCGAGGCCGCACTCGAGGGGCTGCCGGTCGCCGGCGGAGTCAAGGCACTCACCTCGAACGCCGCCAACCCCATCTCCAACGGACTGTACGCACGCCATGGCATCTATCCGCAGCACGCCCTGCTGGCCCTCTGCGGACCGTCGGCGGCCGTCGCCGGATCGCCCTCGGGCCATGCGCGTCGGGTCGACGCGGAGCCCATCGAGGTGGCGCACCTCGACGAACTGCGTGGGATCGACGAGGTGGTCCTCGGGTTCGACCGCACCCCCGACCATCTCTGGTTCTTGAGCCGGCCGGAACACCCCGGCTGGCTGTTCCGCCGGCGAGGCCGAGCGATCGGCTATGCCTACCTTGGTGGCGACGGGACCGAGGGCGCCGGCTCCGTCGGTCCCATCGCTACGCTGTACTCCCGCGACCAGGCCGCGGTCCTGCGCTTCGTCGTAGCCGAGCTCAGCGCACGTGGACAGGAGCAGGCGACGGTCGTCGTCCCGGGGCCCAACCTCGTCGCTCAGCGTGTCCTCTGGGAAGCCGGATTCGCCTTCGAGGAAGCGACCGGCCTGCTGTGCGCATCGCGCCCCTTCGCCCGCTTCGACCGCTACGTGCTGGCGGGCGATTCCATCATGTAGCGCGGGGGCGGGACGCCCTTCCGGCCTCCCGCCCCCACTGCGCTCGAGCTTCTTGCGCGCGCCGGTCAGGCAGCCGCATCCGGCTCGCAGACCAGCTCGCCGTCGGCGCCCCGGCCGTCGCCACGCTCCAGCAACGACACCGAGTCGGGCACCACGTCCTGGCGCGGCGGGATCGCGATCGCGGCGAGGCCGGCGATGGCCACCGCTACGGCTCCGACCCAGATCGCCGGGACCATGCCGTCCACGAACGACTGCGGCGAGGCGTAGCTCCCGGCAGCTGAGAACACGCTCGCCAGCACCGCGACGCCGAACACGCCGCCGACCTCGCGGACCGTGTTGTTCACGCCGCTGGCCTTGCCCTCTTCCTTGCGCCGCACGGTGCTCAGCACCAGGTTGGCGACCGGCGCGAAGTACAGGCTCATGCCGACGCCGGCCAGCACGAACGCCGGGACCAGCGCGCCGTAGGCCACGGTGGGCGAGGTGACGACGGCGATCCAGGCGAGCCCGATGGCCATCAGCGCCATGCCGGCCACCAGCGGGGGACGGGCTCCGATGCGGTCACTCAGGATGCCGGCGATGGGCGCCACGAGGATCGGCATCGCCGTCCAGGGTAACGTGCGCAAGCCGGCCTCGAGTGGCGAGTAGCCCTGAACCACCTGGAAGAACTGGGCCAGCAGGAAGATCGAGCCGAACATCCCGAAGCTCATGAGCAGCGAGGTGACGTTTGCGGCCGAGAAGGCACGCTTGCGGAAGAAGCGCATGGGGACCATCGGCTCGGGGGTGCGCAGCTCCCACCAGACGAAAGCGCCGAGGAGGACGATGCCGACGGCGATGGGGCCGGCGACGCCAAGGCTGGTCCAGCCGTGTTCGTTGCCGCGCACGAGACCCCAGACGATGCCGAGCAGACCGACGCTGGCGAGGCCGAGGCCGGGCAGGTCGAGCGCGCGGTTGGCGCCCTTGGACTCGGTGAGACGAAGCAGGGCGACGGGCAGCAGGGCGATACCGATGGGCACGTTGAGCCAGAAGATCCACTGCCAGGAAAGACCCTCGACGACGGCGCCGCCGACGACCGGGCCGAGGGCGACCGCGAGGCCGCTGACGCCGCCCCAGATGCCGAGGGCGAGGCCGCGGCGGGCCGGCGGCACCGCGGCCGAAAGGATCGTCAGGGTGAGCGGCGTCACGATGGCGCCGCCGACGCCCTGTAGGGCGCGGGCCGCGATGAGCCAGCCGATGCTCGGCGCCAGCGCGGCGGCGGCAGAACCGAGCGTGAACACCGCAAGGCCCACAAGGAACATCCGCTTGCGCCCAAAACGGTCGCCGAGCGCTGCGCCGGTGAGCAGCAAGACGGCGAAGGTCAGGGTGTAGGCGTTGACGGTCCACTCGAGCCCCTGCAGCGAGGCGCCGAGGTCGGCCTTGATCACCGGCAGCGCGGTGGTCACGACCAGGTTGTCCAGCGAGACCATGAACACCGCCACCGAAGTGACGATGAAGGTCCAGAGGGTCGCTGCTCTTGCACTCATCTCTCTCATCTCCTTTGCTCGGATCCCGGGTGAGAATCCCTTTAGTGAGTTAGTACTCACTTAGTTTTGGGGGCCAAAGAATGGGCGGGTACGGCCAGGAGCCGGCCGCCCGCCCCGCGTCTACTTCGTTCGTTCCTCCTTGCCGACGGCGTGGGCGGCCAAGGCCGCCAGGTCCACCTGGCTGACGGGGCACATCATGCGCGCCCAGTCGGCGTCGACCTCGGTGAGATCCAGTGCCGCCACGACGTTCATCAGCATGCCGTAGGCGAGCCACTCGCGCACGGCCGTGTCGGGCGCCCCGGAGGCCGACTGCACGAAACTCACGAGGCGCAGCATCTCGTCGCGCACGACCTCGCGGATCTCTTCGTCCTCGCTCGCCGCATAGGCCTGCATCTGCATGAGCAGGAGCCTGCGGTCCGCGAGAAGCTGATGATAGGCGAGCCCCATCTTCATGAGCACGGCCTCGGTGCCGGCGTCTTCGCCAGCCTCGGCCGCCGCCGTCCGGAACGCCGCTACGGTGCGCTCAAAGGTGCGCTGCACGGCGGCGATGAAGAGCGCCTTCTTGGTGCCGAAGAGCTGGAAAAGGTACGGCTGCGAGACGCCGACGCGCTTGGCGATCGCTCCTACCGGCGTGCCGTGGAGGCCGCCGACGGCGAATTCACGCGTGGCGGCCTCGACGATCTCGCGCCGCCGTTCGTCCTTGCTGATGCGTGTCGTTGCTTTCATGATGACCAGTGTACCATAAGTTAGTAGTCACTAAACTGTCAAGGACTTCTTCATCGGCCGGGGCAGCCGGTCGGACCCTTTGCCCGCGGATGAGGCTCATCCACTGCCAGTCACATCATCTGTCGTCATGGTGCGGTCGTAGTATCCGCACATGGACGACTCCGCAGGGTTCGAGACACGCCTTCCGGAGGCCGCTCCGGCGAGCCGGGTCGTCCTCGCCCGGGACGATGACGCTCGTCAGAGGCCTGGCTCCCGCTCCCAGCCGCGATCGTCGTAGACCTCTTGCGGGCTGAGACGCTTCACGTGCATCGTGGTCCTGACGTGGGTTGCCGGCGTGACATGGAGCGGGTCGACTTTCTCGTTCTTCTCGCGCGCGTACACGTGACTGCATTCCACCACCCGGAACGGCGTGCGCGTGCCGCCGAAGCCGAACGCCTGCTTCTTGGTGTCACCGGTGACGTTCCTCGGTAGGTGGACGATGTCGCCGGCCCGGGGTAGCGGACCGTCTGCGGGAAGGTACTCGAGCGGTGTCGTCTTGTGGCCGAACGGGGGCCGCTTCCGGCTCGGGTCCCACAACCACACTTCGATGAGCCCCGGTTTTGCCTTGCTCGGCATCACTGCCTCCTCTGCTGGACTCCTCGCGCCCACCTCCACGCCGGGAAGCGCCGCTCGGTGTCCTCCGTAGCCTGAGTTCCTCGTCGAGAGTATAGGTCAAGCTTCGGCCTCGCTCTTTCTCTGCTCCGAGAAGTGCGCCTCCGTTGGTCCCCCATATGCTTGTATCGACCGTACATCGATGGGAGGAGACACGGCATGGGAAGGCACGTGGACCTCTGGCTGGAGGGCTGGAGGAAGGGCGACGCGCAGATGGTCCTGAGCGCCGTGACGGACGACTTCGTGTACCAGGACGCCGTGGACGGGCGCTTCGCGAAGGCCGAGTTCGCGGTGTACCTGGAGGACCTGTTCGCGACCGAGAGCACGCCCGAGGGCTTCGAGACCATCACCGAAGTTGTCAGGAGCGAGAAGGACGGCGCGGAGACGACGTGGGGCTGGTGGACGACGCTGGCTGCTCCGCAGCAGGAGGGGGCTGGATTGGTGAAGGCCCGACCGGACGGGGTGTACTTCGAGCGAGTCGCCTACTACGTGAGGCCGGGTTTGGCCGACGCGCCTCCGACAGCGAAGTGAGCCGCCCGCGGCGCGGACATGTACTGCCCGCCAATGGCCCGGTCCGTTTCTGGATCGCCTTGGCTCCGCCCGCACACTCGCATAGACTGCGCGCGCATCGTCTTGCGTCAGGGTTCACTGTCGGCGGGATCGACGAAGGGGGAGTCATGGGGCGTCGCTTCAGGTCCATGCTCGTGGCCATATTGGTCGCCGCCGCCGCACTGACGGCGACGGCATCGCCGGCTCTTGCCACCGTGTGGGACGTGTCGCGGCTGCCCGGCGGCGTGCTGAGGGGCCATGTGTCGAACACGACCACAACGACGTTCACAGTCACCAACGGCAGCGGCACAAAGGTCGGCAAGGTGGTGAAGGCCACATCGGGCGGCTGGAAGGTCTTCAGAGGAACGACCAAGATCGCCTTAGCCAAGAGGAACGGCACGACGGCCTACCCGGTGAATCTCTACGACCTGAGCGGCACGCGCATCGCCCGCTGCCGCCTCGTCAGGGGCGCCTGGTGGGTCGAGAGAGACTACGGGAACGGCCTCAAGCAGGACCTCGCCTCGGTGCCCAAGGGCTGCTCCGCGCGGGCGGCGATCGGCGCCGTGAGGCTGGTCGACTGGCGCTGAGCCTACGAGCGCTGCGGCTGACTCTCGCGACGCGCCCCAGACGAACCGGAAACGCCTTGGGAGCCGACTTGGGCCGCCCCCCGGGTCTCGATCTTTCGCCATCCCCGATTCGCCTGCCAAGGTCTGCCCAGATCGACCCGTGATGGGACGCGAGGGCACAGCCGGGCACGAACAGGCACGGCGGTCACGCCTGTAGGCAGGCACTTCTTCCACTGCAGATCGTGGTGTCGTCAGCGCCTTGCCGGCCGCCGTGCCCGTGCCGCTTTGCCTCCGCTGCGGACTGGACCATCCACCGCCGGTGGGTGCATGCTCCATTCATGAGCGAGAACGGCGACCACCTCCCCCCGGCGCGCTGGGAGTCCTGGAACCCCATCACCGGGTGCACCAAGGTCTCAGAGGGCTGCCGGCACTGCTACGCCGAGCGCGTCGCGGAGCGCTGGCGAGGCATGGCGGGGCACCATTTCGAGCATGGGTTCGACCTGCAGCTGCGCCCGGCGCGCCTCGAGCTACCGCTTCACTGGCGGCGGCCGCGGCGCGTCTTCGTCGACTCGATGGGCGACCTCTTCCACGAGGGTATCCCCGACGACTACGTGCGTGCGGTGTTCGCCGTCATGGAGCGCGCGCCGCGGCACGTCTTTCACGTGCTGACCAAGAGGCCCGCGCGGCTTCTCGCTCTGGCGCCCTCGCTGCCGTGGCCGGCCCACGTGTGGATGGGCGTCACCGTCGAGAGCGGGCAGTACGCGGCGCGAGCGGATGCGCTTCGCCGAGTGCCAGCCGCCGTCCGCCACGTCTCAGCCGAGCCGCTACTCGGGCCGCTCGATGCGCTGGACCTCACAGACATCGACCTTGTGGTCGCCGGTGGCGAGTCGGGCGCAGGCCGCAGGCCACCGCAACCGGACTGGCTGCGGGGCCTGCGCGACCGTTGCGTCGCCGCCAGTGTCGCGTTCACGTTCAAGGGCTGGGGCGGTCGAGGCCAAGCTGAGGGCGGGCGCCTGCTCGACGGTCGCGAGTGGCGGGAATCGCCGCGGGTGGCCACTGCGAACGACGACGGCACGGCCCAGGGCACGCTGTTCTAGTCGGCCCTCGAAAGTGCGGCGGCGGCCCCTACTTCCGCGCGACGTAGACGAGGATCTCGCTATCGGCCGTCGCGACGTCCTCCGTGTAGTCGCCCAGCACCTCGACATCCTCGAAGCCGGCGACTGCGAGCATCGCCACGACTTCGTTGCGGAAGTACAGCCGCTCGAGCAGGACGTGCTCCTCCTGCTCCACCACGCGTCCGTCCCGCCAGAGAAGCGCCCGGATCTCCCGGGTGGCCACCTGCGCGAGGGGGTCAAGCGCGGCCAGCCGCGTCTTCAGCTCGATCTCCTCTCCGTTTGCGGCGCGCTTGTGCATGCCCTCTGCCGGCCACGGTTCCGGGAGCCTCTGCCGCTCTTCCTTGAGCCAGTAGGGCCACCGGTCCGCGTCTTTGTACGGCACGTAGTAGTCCAGGACGAGCACGCCCCCACGAAGCAGATGCCGGTGGAAGCGGCGGAGCGCCTCCTGGTCGTCGTCGCGGGAGCCGCCGAGGGCGAAACCGCCACAGACGATGATCGTCTTGTACTGCCGCGGCAGGTCCAGCTCGTGCATGGCCTGGACGGAGAGGTTCGGCATCAGCCCTTCGCCCTCGGCCCGCTCCGCGCAGAGCCGGACCATGTCGGCCGAGATGTCTGTGCCGTCCACGTCCAAGCCGGCGCGCAGGAAGGGGATGAGCAGGCGGCCGGTGCCGCAGGCGACGTCGAGCGCCGGCTGCCCGAAGCGCTCGATGAGCCGCCGGAAGTACGCGATCTCGGGGCCGTCCGTATTGAACTCCGCCCACCAGCGGGCCACAAGCCCGTAGTGCCAGGTCTGTGGATCGTCAGTCATGTCGGTGAGCCGCGGCCTGCCGTCTCAGGCTGCCCCTCGAGCAGCGCCTTCAGCCGCGCCAGGTCCTTCGTGTTGGCGCGGCGCATCGCGGACGCCATGAACGGGGCGGCCAAGATCGAGAAGCCGGCGGGCGTGCCGCGATTGCGCAGCACCATGCGCGTGTGGCCGTCCGCCGTGCTTGCCCAGGTGTAGGCGGTCTCCATGGGAAAGGGGCCTTGGGCGGTGCGCATCACCAGCCGCTCGCCCGGCACCAGTTCGACGATCTCGTAGGTATAGGCGAGGCGCCGGCCCAGGAAGCGCGCCACGAAGGCGACCTGCGAGCCGACCTCCGCGGGCGGCGCAGTCTTCCATTGCACAGACCCGATGTTCACGTACCACGAGGGCGCGTTGTCGGGGTCCGCGGCGTAGGCGGCCACGTCGCCGCGTGGACGCCGGATCACGGTCTCGGTCGAGACGTCAACAGCCATTGTCGCTCTCGGAGCCGGCAGACGGACCACGTGGGGAAGTATCGGGGCCGCCGAGGGCCGGCTCCGTGAGCTCGACGTCCTCGATGACACTGACCTCCTCCGTCCAGAGGTCCACGTATATCAGGGATTCAAAGCCACCCGTATCGTCCTCTTCAGGCGCGTTTCCTGCGGAGCCACTCCGAGCTCTGTACTTGGCGGAGATGTACTCGGCTCCTGCCGGGAGACGGCTTCCGCGCTCCCCATCGCCGAATCGCATCACGATCGCGCCGTCGTCTGAGCACGATACGGTATATGCGTGATCGCCCGGCTCGGCGGACTCCAGGGTCTGCACCTGCTCCCACGGCACTCCGTCGACTCGGAGACTCACGCGGACGACAGGGGGCATCGATCTCGTTCCCGGTCGCACCGTGCCGAACTGAGGGGCTCGCAGCTCCAGCGACTGACCCTGCATCCCGTCGTTACCACGATCTCCGGACGCTGCTCGCATGACCGACTCCTTTCGAGAATCGCTTGGCGCCTGGCACATCAGCCGACTCCAGGCGCGTCTGCCCGATGCACGCGTCTGGTGGTCGGGCAGCTATCTCGGTCGTTCTGCCCGGGGGAAGCCCCGCCGGCGGAATCATCATGACATTCTGCCGCCGGCGTTGCCGAGCGTCGAGTCCCGGACGCGCTCGATCCTCGCCACCCATGCCGGTACCCCGGCCTCCGGGCCGCCGCGGTTCGCCTGGATCTCGGCGCGCTCGAGGTCGGCCACCTTCAGCAACCCGGTGTCGCCAAACGTGCCGCGGA
>Ga0315278_10005985_pt1 | contig 11029 bp, 7 predicted proteins | sample YL17G06_0_MG_FD_203880 | JGI IMG/M metagenome (GOLD analysis project Ga0315278, IMG submission 203880) | Sediment microbial communities from Yellowstone Lake, YNP, Wyoming, USA - YL17G06_0 | ecosystem: Environmental > Aquatic > Freshwater > Lake > Sediment | place: USA: Wyoming | collected... | reverse complement strand
GCCCGGAGCCCGAGAAGCGCCGCGGTCATCAGGGCGGCCGCTCCGAGCATCGCCAGAATTTTTTCGCCCTGGGGGACGGCGTCGAATGTGCCCGTCGACGCCCACCAGTCCATCTGGACGGCGAGCCCGCTGACGATGCCGATCGCCATCAGGAGGAGGTGCTGCCGAAAGAAACGTGATGGCATCATGAGACCTCGTCAAAGTTTAGGCGCATCCAGTGCTCGAGCACGAACAGCGCCCAGAGTCGGTGGGAGTGGTTGTGGCGCCGGCTTCCGTGCTCTTCGAGCATGCGCCGCACGACCTCCGGTCGAAAGAGACCACGATCGGAAAACGAAGGACTCTCCAAGGTCTCACGCACCAGCCGGTTCAACCGGCCGTTCTCGCGCAGCCAGTTCTTGAGGGGCACCGAGTGGCCGAGCTTGTCCTTGCGGTGGTTGATCACATCCGGCAGCACGCCTTCCATGGCCATCCGGAACAGGCGCTTGGTCCGCTCCATGCCTTCGAGTTTCAGGTGGGCAGGTATGCGGGCGCCGAACTCGACCAAGGCCCGGTCATAGAAAGGTAACCCGACCTCGATGCCGAATGCGCGCGCCAACAACAACCGGGAGAAGTAAAACCCGGAGGCGGTCAGGTAGTCGCTGTAGAGCCCAGGCGATATGCCGTCGTCGGGACCGTCGTAACCCTCGAAGGATAGGAGCACGGGTTGGAAGGCCCCAGCCTCCCCGGCGAGGAGCCCGGCCGGTCCGGCGAGCAGTGCCGCCAGCGTCTTCGGCGTGTAGTACATCCGCCAGCGGAAATGCCGGAGCACGGGAGGCAGGTCCGGGGACGGCACCATGCGCTTCAACACCACGGCCAGTCCGCGTTTACTGTCGGAGTCCCGGGCAAGATCGAGGACACGGACGAGGGCACGACGAGCCACTGCCGGAATCGGCACTCGGTCGTAATACTGAATGATCCGCTGAGCGGCGTACACCGGGTGGCTGGCCCAGAGCTCATCGCCGCCATCGCCGGTGAGCACATAGTCGACTTTCCCTGCCGCCGCCTTGGCGAGGATAAAGGTGCCGACCTCGATGCCGATGTCGCAAAACGGCGTGTCCATGCTCCGGACCGCATCGACGATGGTGAGCGCCTGGTCCTCGTCGAAGAGGACTTCCGTGTGCGTCGTCCCGAGCTCCCGGGCCAGCTCGCGAGCGTACGCCGACTCGTCGAAGGAACTCCCGCCGCAACGAAAGCTGAAGCTAGAAAGCGGCGCCGTGATCCGGCGGCGCATGAAAGTGGCCACCGTGCTCGAATCCATGCCGCCCGAGAGGAAGACCCCGGGGCGTCCAGCCTCGAGGCGGCGGGCCACGCTGGCCTCGAGCAGCTCGCGATACCGGGTGGCAAGCGCGGCTTCCGGGTCGTTCCACGGGTTCGCGAAAGAGAGCCGGTACCAACGACGCACAACCGGCGGCAGGCCACCGGGCCGCCATTCCAGAAGCGAACCCGGCGGAACGCGGACGATCCCTTCGAACAGGGTGCTGCTTCCGGGCAGATAGCAGTAGGTCAGGAACTCCACGAGCCCCTGTTGGGAAATCGTGGGCGGTGTTCCCCGGGCGCGCGCCACATCGCGGGCCCCCGAACCGAAAATCACTCCCGCCGCGGTGAGGGCGTAGTGCAGCGGTTCGATGCCGAACCGGTCCCGCAGCAACGTGAGCGTGCCGGTGCCGGGGTTCCACCAGGCCAACGCGAAACTGCCGTCGAGCCCGTTCAGGGCCTCGACACCTTGGAGGAGGAGGGCCGTGAGCAGCCGGCGGACCAGAGGCTCTCCACGCTCGCCGCCCGAGGATTCGGAACCCCACACCGGGTTCCCCGCGACGGTGATCCATCCGCCCGAGGACGGGTCGATCACCGCTCCGTCCGGAGGACGGGGTGAACCCAAAAACGCCTTCATCGAGGTGCGCGCTCGTGTAGCGACCGGTACAGACGGCTCAGTCTCGCCGCCACGGCGTCGACGGTCAGCTCCTCCGCCCCGAGGCGGGCCTTTCGACCCAGCTCCGAGCGGAGCACCGGGTCGTTACCGATGGCGAGCATCGCGCCCGCCATGGCCTCGACATCTCCCGCGGGAACGGCAACGCCTCCCCCGTACAACTGCACGAGCTCCAGCGGTTCTCCGAGAGCCGTCACCACGTGCGGGCGCCCGTAGGCCATGCCCTCGACGAGGTGGACCGAGCTGAACCGGATGCTCTCGAACGGAGCGATCATGACGTCGCTCGCCGCGTACCAGGCCTCGGGATGGACCGTCGATTCGACCATGCGGACGGAGTCAGAGAGATTCAGCTCCGCGATCACCCGCTCGATGCGCGCGCGCATTTCGACCGGATCGCGGGCCCACGGGATCGACTCGTACTCCTTGGGGAGCCGGTGATAGAGCGTCGGTTGGTACACGAGGACGAGGCGCGCATCCGGACGCGCCTGGCGAACCTTGGCGAAGGCCTTCAGCAGCGTCTCGTTCCCCCGCTCGGGACCCAGCTTGGTGACCACGCAAAACACCAGCTCGTCTCTCAGGCCGACCGAGGCGCGGGCGCCCGCGCGATCGAGCCGGGGCCGAAGCTCCAGGAGGCTTTCCGGCACGGCGTGGTAGAGGACCTCGATCCGGTCTCCGGGGATACGCCGCACGTCCCGCATGTACTCCTTGCAGTACGCCGAGGCGGCGAACGCGTGATCGGTCCGCGAGGCCAACAATCGGTCCAGTATTTTGAGGTAGAGCGGATACCCGAAGTAGACCTGGGTATCGAAGTCGTGGAGGACGGATGGAATTCCTTTGACGGCGCCGACGATCCGGCCGAGGGTCGAGGACGCATAGCAGCACAGATGCATCACGTCGATGTGATGCTGCCGGCACAGCGCGGCGATCCGCAGCGGCCCCGTCGGGTCGTACTTGCCGATGTCGAGGGTGCGCACCGGGTGACCCGCATCGGCGAACAGCTGCCGGACCTCGTCCGAGGCGCGAAGAAAGTACGGATGGATGCGTACGAGCGCGGGGTCGAAGCGCGGCAAGAGGTTCATGTACAGCCGTCCGCCGCCGTGCAGGTTACCGTCGTAGCAGACGTGGTCGATCAGCCAGAGGACGTTGAGCGGCTGCGCGGGCGCAGGCGTCAGCGGCTTGAACGCTCCGCGCCAGAGCCCACGCGCCTTGGCCCACACGGCCTTGGCGTTGCCGCGCGGGGCCTGCACGCCGAGGGCGTAGATCAATCCCCCTCCGGCGTACATGGCGTACTTGATGCGCTGGGGCAGGGTGCCGTAACGGCGGACCAGCAGCACGGAGTTCACGGCCTCTAAGTACTTCCGTCGAGGCGAGTAGCCGCCGATCGTGGCCGAGCCCTTGTGCCAGAGGACCGCGCGAGGGGCGTACACGATGCGATACCCGAACTGTTTGGCCCGCAGGCAGAAGTCGGTGTCTTCGTGGCCGTAACCTTCGAACGTCTCGTCCAGGGCATCGAGCAGCTCGAACACGTCCCGTCGGGCCATGAAACCGAATCCCGGGATGTAGTCCACGTCGGTGACGGTGTCGTACTGCCCGCGGTCCGGCTCGCCGGCGCCCCGCTCGCGCGTGACGTTTTCGGTCCAGAGGATCCGCCCGCCGACGCACTGGATGGTGCGCGACTCGTCGTCGTTGTAGGTCTTGGGGCCGACGACACCGATCCGCGGATCCGCCTCGGCGACGGCCACCAATTCCTCGATCAGCGAGACATCGATCCGGGCATCGCTGTCGAGCGACAGGATGTAGTCATGTCCCCGGCGCATCGCCTCCCGGAATCCGAGGTTCCGTCCTCCGGTCACCCCGAGGTTGACGGGGCTCGCCAACACCGTGGCGTCCGGAAAACGCTCCGTCAGATAGGCGACGGAGCCGTCAGTGGAGTTGTTGTCCACGGCGATCAGATCCGCACCCGGGTAGCCGGCACGGACGACGCTTGACAGACAGCGCTCCGCCAGCAGCCGGCCATTGTGGTTGAGGACAACCACGCCCACCGAGGGGCGGCAACTTCGGTTCATTTCTGGCCGAGCACCGGGAGACTTCGTCCGGGAGCGGGCACCGACTCGGGCTCGGGCCGGCCGGTGTACTTGGGGCAATGGGTGCAGGCTTCGGGAAGGATCCCGGCCTTCATCTTGCGCCGGAACGAGGTGTACGCCTCGCTTTGCCAGATGTCCGCAAAGGACCGCTCCAGGAGATTGCCGAAGGCGCGCCGATTCTGAGCCTGACGGTCCCCGGTCTGGGTCGTGTAACAGCAGGGGTGCACGTAACCGTCGTAGGTGACGAAGTTCCGGGTCCAGGGGAAATCACATTGCTCGACCGGCAGCTTGTCGAAGAGCTCGATCTTGACGAGAACTCCCAGCTCACGCCCACGTAAGACGGCCCGGTCGTAGGCGTCGCGCACTTCGCGCTCGATCGATTCCGTCCCCAGTCCCGCGGTATCTCCGAAGGTGATGATGTTGACCATGGAGACCATGCCGACGCCGAGGTCGCGGGCCAGCTCGACAATACCGGTGAGCTCTTTGTAATTCGTGAGCGACACGACGGTGTTGATCTTGAACTCGGGCTTGCGACGGCCGAGCTCCCGCTTGATCCGGGTGAGCCCGCGCGCGTTGGCAAGGACGTTTTCAAAGTTGGCTCCGACCCGGATCGACTCGTAAGTCGCCTTGGTGGCCCCGTCGAGCGAGAGGAGGATCTGGTCGAGGCCGAGGTCCACGATCCGACGGGCAGTTCGCTCGGTCATCAAGGTGAAATTGTCGTTGAGGGTGACGTAGACCCCTCGGGCCTTCAGGTATGTGACGCCGCTCAGGAACTCGCGGTTCATCAGCGATTCGCCTACTCCAGTCAGGTCCACGCGACGGAGCCCAGGAAGGTGCTCCACCATCCGTTCGAGGTTGTCGAAGCGGAGGTCTCCGCCTTTTTCGGTCCAATAGGCGATCTCGCACATGGTGCACTTGAGGTTGCACCGGGTCGTGCACTCGATCTGAATCGACCGGGCGGACAGCGCCCGAGACGGATCACGCTTTCCGAGGAAATGCAGCGTGTTGTCGGTGAGATCGAGGGCGCCGACGCGCAGGGTCTCCCGCCACCCGATGGTGCGGAGTTTGTAGCGGAGCAGTTCCGAGAAACCATTGCGCAAGGACATGAGTCAGAGCGCCTTTCTGAGCGGCAGGCCGAAGCTCAACGTCAGCCACCTCCGCACGGTCAGGATGTCGTCTCCGGTGATCAGGTCCGCCTTGAGGGCGGCCAGGGCATAAACGGTCGTGAAGAGCACGAAGCCCACCAGGAGTTCCCACACGACCGGCAGGCCGAGCCTGATGATCGGGATGCAGATGAGGGACGCCACGAAGGACAGGACGGCGACACGCAAGAGCCCGCCCCACGGCACCATCCGCCGCACGCTGACGTCGAGGCGCCGACCCACCTGCCGGAGCAGCAGGGTGGAAAACACGTAGTCGGCAAGTAGTGCGGACACCGCGCCGCCCATCCACCCCACGCTGCGGGTCAGCGTGTAGCCGAGAATGACGTTGAGGACCATGGCCTTCATCTGCGCTTTGAGCACGGTGCCGGTGTCCCCCGTCGCGGCAAGAATCTGGCTCCATACGGTGATTCGCAACGGCAGGAACAACAGATAGATGCGGAACGGCCAGACACTCTCGGCATACTGGGCCGAAAAGGCGATGCGGACGATCGGGCTGGCGAACACCATCAGGAATCCGGTTACCGCGAAGATGGGAAGAGCGAGCTTGAGCATCGAATGGTGCCAAAGCGTGAGGAAGCCTTCCACATCCTGCGACTGAAAGCGCCGCACGAATTCCGGCATGATCACCGACAGCACCACGACCGAGGTCACGCCAGCCAGGGGAATTTCGAAGGCCCCCGCCGCGTAGAGGGCGAAGGTCTCGGGCGGGTAGAACAGGGACACCACCACCTTGTCCACCTGGTAGTTCAACACCGCGGCGAGGGTCCCCAGACCGTAGGGAGCGGCGTAGGCGAGCTGAGCTCGCCATCCGACGAGGGTGATCGGGCCCGGCGTTCCGCGCACCGGCAGCCAGACCATCCAGATCGCAAGCAGCGACTGAAGGACGCCGTAGACGATCAGGGCCGCAAAGACGAGTTCGAGACCCCGCCCGGAAAAGGCCGCGGCCGCAACCGCGGCGATCATTCCCAGCTTGGTGACGATCTCGAAGGTCGCCGCCTTGGCGGTCTGGCCCAGACTCAACAGGATCGCGTCGGTACAGACGGTGGGGACGGTCACCAGCGGCCAGATGGCGAACAACCGAAGCTGATGGGCGAGGTCGGGGTTGTGGAAATACCCAGCCAACGGAGTGGCCAGCAGGTACATGGCGAGCGAGAACGGCAGCGCTAAGACCGTGAGCCCCACCATCGTCTGCGCGATGAAGCTCTTGCGCTCCGATGCGGCCAAGCGAGGCAGAAAGAAGTAGACGCTGACCGGCAGTCCCAACGAGAACAGGTAGAACAACGACTTGTTGACCAGCCAGACCTGGTTGAACGTGCCGAAATCCTTCAGGGTCAAAGCGTGCGCCAGCACCACGGCGATGAGGAGGAAGCAGGCGTGAGAGATCGCCTTGCTGACCATCATCAGCACCACGCGATCCCCGACCGGCGACGATCCTCCTTCCGCGGAGGTGGCTTCGTCCACGTTACTGTTCCACCCTGCGGCGCCAGTTCAATCGATGCACGCCGAGCATCCGCTTCATCACGAAGGACAAGAAGGTCATCGGCTCTTTCCTGAGGCCTACCCAGAACATGCACGACATCCGGCAACTCGAACAGCTTTCCTTCCGCACGGTGCCGAGATAGGCCTGATTGTCCGCCGAGTAATAGAGCTCGGTGGACGAGGTCAGGAGCGCATTCCCGATGGGGCGGCTGTTGTGGCAGTACTGCACGCTGCCGTCCGGGTTGAGCAGCAAACCCTGGTCGGCGTAGGGGCATGGAAGCGCGCGGGACGGGGCTCCCTCCTCGTGATCGATCACCTCGGCGTAGTAGTACGCGAGCGCGTCGAACAGCGAGGCCTCCGCGACCCGCCGTTTGAGGAATTTCACCATCTTGAAGCGGTCCGCGTCGTTCAACGCGAGGGTGCTCGCGGTATCGACGTTGCCGTAGTAGTCGTCGGAGATCGCCGCGATCTGGAACACGATCGGCATGTCGAGCCGCTCGGCCAGCGCCTTTAGTTGTTCGAGCTCGTCGATGTTCATCGAGAAGACGGTCGGGTCGAGGCTCATCGTGAACGGCGTGGCGCGCTGGAGCTCCTTCATGAACTCAACACTCTCCATGACCTTCTTGAACGCCCCCTTGGCTCCTCGAATCTTGTCGTGGGTGTCGCCGATCCCGTCGAGCGAGACGCCGAGGGAAAGGCGGATCCCGTGCTCGTGGCAGTAGCCGGCGATCCGGGGATACTGCGCCCGCACGCTGGCTGTGTGGATCACGTTGGAGGCGATCTGCACCTTGCGAAGCCTCGGCATGTGCCGGTGCATCAACTCGACGATTTCAGGGAGGTCATCGCGCAGGGTCGGCTCGCCGCCCGCGAGCATGACGTACTCGACCCGCGCGTACGCCTTATCGGAGAAGATCGTGTCGAACTGCTCGAGCGTCAGCATGTGGGGCGATTTGAGCTCCCAGATGTTGCACATTGCGCACTTTGTGTTGCACCGAAGGTTGACGTTCACGTGCAAGACGGTCGGCGACAGCACCTTCCCGCGCTTGGTGATCTGGTTCTCGTACACGTCCCGCAGGACGGTCGGGGTTTCCCGGAAGACGTCTCTTATTTTCATCGCGAGTGGATTCCCTCTCGCATCGTCGGGCGTTCGGGTAGAACGCGCTCGAGGCGTTGTTGCAATCGTGACATGAGCTCCGGCCACCCGAACTCGGCGCGCAACGCCGCGGCGTCGTCGCTATCCACGGATGCCGATGCGGCCAACAGGCGCAGGATTTCCGCCGGGAATTGCTCGAGGGGTGCGACCACCATCTGCCGGAAGCGGCGCGGGATGCTCCCGGCGCCCCCTTCGGTGGTCAAGACGGTTTTCCCGAATGCGAGCCCTTGCACCACCTTGGTGGCCATGCCCGCGCCGTAAGGCATCGGGGCCAGAATCAGATTGGCGCGCCGATACTCCGGTGCGATGTCGTCGACGAAACCGGCGACCTCTACGTTTCCGCCCGCCCACTCAGTGGGGGCACCCGCTCCCACCAGACGAAAAATGACGTCGGAGCGGAGGCGCGACACGGCCGGCGCGATCTGGCGAACGACGGCTTCGCCAGCCTGCAGGTTGTACCCGTCCCGAAAGCTGCCGACGAAAAGCACGATGGCCGGGGAATTGGGCGGCGCCGGATAGAAAGGGTTGAAAAGCTCCGGGTCGAAACCCTGGGGCAGCATCTCGATTCGCTCATCGGGAATCCACCGGGTGTAGGCTTTGCGATCGCCTTCGGAGATCGCAACGACGAGGGCCGCTTCCTTGCACGCGGCCCGTTCGGCCCAGAATACGAATGGGGTCAGCAGCCCGCGGCGCGGATCGCTGAAGCGCTGGGTCCAGTAGAGGCGGTACTCGACGTTGTGCGAGCTGTAGATCAACGGAACGGAGTGACGGGCGGCCAGGATCCGGCCATAGATACCGGCCAACCCGTAATCGGCGAGCAGCACGTCGAAGCGCCGCGCCCGCAGCAAGCGGTCGGCGGCGCGAAAGAGCGCGGGGCTGAAGAGGAAGTAGCCCGGCTTTGAAAACTCGACGCGGACCCGGTCCGCGAGGCCGAGACGATTGTCCCGGTCGCGAAACCTCGCCTCGATCTCCGGATCCACGCGATGCCCCGCCCCGGCCATGTGCACCAGGGACACGTCGTACATCCGAGCCAGGTTCTTCACGAACGCGCCCACCCGAACGGTCGTGCCGTTGTTCTCGAGATCGGGGTCTTGCATGGAGAGGTACAACATGCGCCGCCTCGGGGCGACGCGCTCGTCCAACGACGTGCTCGAGTTCGGCGCGTTTACGGGGGTCATCGAGAGCGTCCCCTCAAGGATCCGGAGCGAGGCGCCCCTCGGTGATGATGACGGGGACCTCTCCCGCCACGGATATCAGTCGGAGCAAGTCGCATACCACGAACGTAATGGCCTGGCGGGCACGGCTCGGTCGATGTCACGGTCACCGGTCTAGGAACCAATTCCTGCTCCACTCTGTCAATTTGCTGGACAAGATCAGCCTGTTGATTAGAGCACGGGCCCTGAGCGGACCCCCGGAAAACGCCAATTATTGGCGTCGCGGTGACACTTCCTGGCCCCGGTCAGGGCCCAGCATTCGTAACCAGCGTCTGAAGCTCCGGAATGCGCCGGGGATCCAGCCCCCAGTCCGTTCGGCGGGAGAGCAGGTCCTCGGGGTTGAGGACGGCCTCGGATTGATTCAGCCGGTCGACCAGCTCCGAAGCACTCTTACGGTCGGTTTGGGCCAGACGGACCATCGTGTCGAGATCCGGCGGTGAAACCGGCGCAGGCCGAGCAATCTCCACGTCACGGCGGGGTCCGCCCAGGATCCGGGTCAACGCCTTTTCGGCCACCAACCTCGCGGTCGTGTACTTGACGCCGGAGACGGAATAGAGCCCCTTCAGGCCTCCATGGGCCCCATGGTCGTGGAACACTTCGCGAACCGCCAGCGCGGCGGTGCCTTCCCGCGAGGCGGGCAACAGCCCGCTGAGGACCCGGATCACCTCGTCGCGGCGGAGGTTCCAGCCCGGTACCGCGTCGTTCAGGTCCGTGAGGAATGCGGCGACGTGCTCCTCCGCGGGCGTCGGGTGATCGGCCGGGCCCAACCACGGCGCGTGGAAGGTCCCGGCAAGAACCCTCCCCTGCCGGGGATACATGAAGTAGATGCGCCCGCCGCGGCGCCGAGGCCGGACCGCGAGGGCCGAGGCCGCCAGCGGTTCGCGGTCGAGGAGGACGTTGAATGCGAGCGAAGGGCGGAACAGACTCGAAGGGGCCGGTCCCGCAAGGGCAGCGACGTCGCGGCACCACGGTCCCGCCGCATTGATCACGACTCTTCCCCTGAATTCGAGCGCGGCTTCCGTGTGGCGATCCCGCGCCCGCACGCCGATCACCCTCCCCCCGTCGCTCGAGAACCCCGTGCACTCGACATAGTTCTGCGCCGACGCTCCGCCGGATTCGGCCCATCGAAGGGCTTCCATCAGCAGCCGCGAGGAACTGGTGATCACGCCGTCGTACCAAAGCGCGCCGCCGCGTAGGCCCTTTTGATCCACCTCACCGAAGCTCCGCTTGACCTCGACGGAATCGAGCATCGATCCGTCGGGAAGCCACTGCGATTCGGGAAGCCCGGCGTTCCGGGTTCGCGACAAGCGGTCGTTGAGGGCGAGCGCCACGCCCAAGATCGAGGTGCGCCGCGCTCCATCGTTGTAAAGCGGCATCAGGCACGGCAGCGGGCGAACTAACTCGGGGAAGTGGGTCAGGAGCCATCGCCTCTCGGCCACGGACTCGTGGTAGCGGCGCAGGTCGAGGGTCTGCAAGTACCGGAGCCCGCCGTGCGCGATCCGGAGACTGTTCCAGCTCGTGGCCCCGCCAAAATCGTCCCGCTCGAGCAGAAGCGCACGCAGGCCTCGGCGCGTGGCCTCGAGCGCGAGCATCGCCCCGTAAATCCCACCTCCCACCACGATCACGTCGTGGATCGTCGCGGCGAGCGCTGCGGGATCTCGGCGCATCAGGCGCCCCACCGGTGACGCCAGTCTTCAAAGACCAGGAGAGACCAAAGCAGATGGCTGTGGTTGGCGCGTCCTTCGAGGTGCTCTCGTTTGAGGCGCTCGACCGTGAGCGGGCGGAACAGGCCTTCCGCGCCGAGTCGAGCCGGGGCCAGAAGCTCCTCCATCAGGGGGCGGAACGCCGTACCGAGCCATTGCTTGATGGGAATGCTGAATCCCTGCTTGGCGCGGTAGACACAGTCCCTCGGGATGTGACGGGCGGCGACCCGCTTGAGGAGGACCTTGGTCTCTCCCCGATGCACCTTG